>Ga0209578_10000047_pt1 | contig 310804 bp, 295 predicted proteins | sample tdAd472_FD_187127 | JGI IMG/M metagenome (GOLD analysis project Ga0209578, IMG submission 187127) | Marine sediment microbial communities from the Atlantic coast under amendment with organic carbon and nitrate - tdAd47.2 (SPAdes)... | ecosystem: Environmental > Aquatic > Marine > Coastal >... | reverse complement strand
GACGCTATCGGCACAACGACCTGTCCAATATAGAGTGACGGGAGGTCTGTCTTGTTGATAGCTTTGCCTTATTCCGCGAACGCTCGACTTCGCCGGGACGCCCGCACCGGTTTATGGAAGCAAAAGCCTCCAACCCTTGCCACGACTTCGCGATTGTCGCAGCAAGGGGAATGTCTCATAAGATATGGTGTGTAGGACAATCACAACTTGTGCCCCGCGCAAAGCGCGGGTTGGATGGGTGTATAATTGGCTGGGTTATGGCGCGAGGTTCCGCTTTATTTTTTTAGCCTCAATCGCCGGCGCGGGCCTCCGCCCGCTTAGGCTTCCGCGATAACGCACTTCCTCCATGGCTCCGCCATTCCGGGCTATCGCGACGCGCAGTCGCGCTTACAGCTTTTCATAAGTGAAAAGCTGGGGGAGTCCTTACTACGCAGCTCTTCTGTTCGAACCTACCCCTCACCCCAACCCTCTCCCACAAGGGGAGAGGGAGTCACATGGAATACTCCCCACAGACCCATAGTTGGGTCTGTACTGGCCGATTGAGGCCCGCGAAACTTTTTTCGCGTAGCCAAGCGGACGGATGTCCGCGCCCGGCGCTTGAGGGGCTAATCAAAAAAGCGGAACCCCGCGATACTACCCTGCGCATTTAGCGCCCCCTCTCCCCTTGTGGGAGAGGGTCGGGGTGAGGGGTTAATCAAACGACTTCTGAATTTCGGTGGTTTCGTAATTCTTCCAAAATTAACCCACCGTGATAATATCTCCGCATTGAGTTTCCCATTCATATGTATTCGTTGCTTTGCCAGTTAACCATTCGGTCAACACTGACTTAACGGAGGTAAACATGCTCGAAGTCATTCAAATGGAAGTGGATGTAGCTGAAGGTGGTGAATTTTCTTACGAATGCCCTTATGGGCCCGTAAATGGTGAATTCGATGAAGTCACGGGCCCAAGCATCATAGCTCGCGGACATCTAGTGATGTTAGAGGATATTACAGGAAACCTTGAGCCTTTGCCGGAACCGGATTTTGCGCCTATTGAGCCTATCGAAGCAGCAACTGGCGCATTGCAGTCCTCCGAAAATCTATCACGTGTGAAAAATGCAAAGGCCTACGGCGTAAAAGTCGCTGAAAACTCAATGGGGTTTCGGCTACATTTTAAATCACCTATTGCAAGGCGTTTGAGGCTGACCATCGTGAAGGCTATTAAGTACTTACCGCTGGAGTTCTATCAGCATTTCAGACGCACCTGGAAATGCGAATTTTGCAAGCGCGCGATACGTGAACTGTTAAGATTTCTGCTTCTAATCGCAGGCGTCTCCATAGTCAGTTTAGATAAGTTAGAACCAGTAGGCATTCTAATCGACGAAGCAATAAGGGCTCTTGAGGAGGGCCCAGTAGCGGAATTTCTGGGTGAATTGGATTTTGGTAATCAGCTCACGGATATTTTGCGTGGCATCCTTTCTTACATAAAAGATGCGACTTCGTTCATTAGCAAATTGATTGAGGAAATTTGCCGTGAGTTAAATATGTGTAGGTAGTTTACTACCGTCGCACGCGATTACTCGATAGTATAGCTTGCACCCACAACTAACACTTGTTAGATTCGTGGGGCTTCAACGCTTGGGCTACAGGTGGGGGAGCAACTTAAGCGGCCTGGCAGGGAGCAGCCACTCCCATACCAGACCTACCAAATGAAACCTATAACGGAGGTTCAAATGGATAAACATGCGTTTATCATAAGATACCCAATTATGCGAAGCCCTTCCTGTATATCCACGGGATGAGGGTCTCACATATGCAAGAACTCGGAACCAGCCTGAGCGATCGCCAAGGGCCGGAGCCTGAGACGTTGGCTGCGTTTGTCAGACGCATCGAACGGAACCTTGATCGCTTGCAAAAGCTGATGGAGGGGAAAGGCTGCGGGAAGGCACAGCGGCGCTATGAAAAGGCGATGCGGCTTTTGTTTGTGTTAAAACAAGATGCCTATCTCGTCGGACTTCTTCATGCCCGCGCTCAGGACCATGCACGCCGAACACGATAAACGGCCCCCTGCTCGGGGGCCTATCATCTCGGTCAGGTGGGAAACACCTTGGGGCGAGTGACAAGCTCGCCCCATTTTTCCTCACTCCGCGGCGGGGGAAGGTGCGAGGCGCTCTTTTTGAGAGACCACCTCATGAAAGCGGGCTTCATATTGGGGGTGTTCCGTGCCCATCCATTTATCCCACCAGCGGAAATAGAGGCCGAAATTATAGTTGAACGTGCTGTGGTGCAGGTCGTGATGCGTGTTCACATTTATCCAGGACAGCCATTTGCTGTTCAACCACCAGCGCGGGAAAATCTCATAGCCCGAATGGCCAATCACATTACGTATAATCATGAAGGTCATGAAAGACAGCACCACCACATCATGTAAGGGGAAGACCAGCAGCATCAAAGGCATGATGGCGGCCTCGACAAAGGCTTCGGGCGCGGCAAAGGCATAAGCCGCCCAAGGCGTGGGCGTCACGCTGCGATGGTGTAATTTATGGAATATATTATAAAGCCTTGGATGATGCATCGCCCGATGGGCCCAGTAAAAATAGGCATCATGGATGACCAGCACGGCGGCGATTTCCAAGAGCAGAAACCAGATATTGGTAATGGGCTCCTGATTGATATGGAAAATACCGACTTTGGAGCCGAAATAAATCATTGTCCCATTCACTGCAAAAATAGCTGCTGTCATGGTGCTGGCTAAGAACTCCCGCCGTCGGTCAGAAAATTTCGCATGGCGTTTTTGAATTTTACGCTGCCGGAGCCACGGCATGAAGATCAGCAGCACCAAAGTCATCACCGTTGCCGCAATCAGATAACGCACATAGTCAAAGACAAAATTCTTCTGCCACCAGTCAGCAGCTTCTAGTAAAAGGGGGTTGATGCTTTCCATTTTTTACTCCTGATCCCAAATCTAAGATCATGGTGGTGAAAAACACACAAACAGTCTGGCCGATTTTGAACAAAGTCATGCTGATTTCAAAATTGGCCTTATTTTTCCAAAATTGACGCCTCTCCATTTTGCCGGAATTCACTGGGCGTTTGGCCTGTTAAGTCTTTGAATGCGCGGTTAAATGGCCCAATGCTCGCATAGCCCAAATCCATTGCAATGGTGAGAATAGGAATATGCGCCTGAGCCTCGTCTTTTAAAAGCTGCTGTGCTTCTTCGATGCGGAATTTATTCAGGAAACTGGAAAAATTGCGATAGCCCAGATGGCGATTAATCAATTTGCGCAAGCGATGTTCCGGCACATCCAACGCTTCACTTAAAGCCGAGATGGTCAAGCCTGTTCGCCGATAACCCCCGTCGCTCATAAATACATCCAGTTGTTTTTGCAGATGGCGGTCCTGGGGCGGCAGCTTATCCGTTTGTGGTTTTGGACTAAGGGCTTCTGGGAACAGCTCATCCCGCAAGCTCAGCATCGACAAATTAAAGCCCGTCGTCAGCGCAAAAATGGCGGTGACATTGATTAAAGTGAGCAGTCGCGCCACCCCTTCAAAGCCGAATATCAACTCCGTCGTCAGCACGGCCGTGGTTTGAAAAGCAATCAGCACGGTGAAGATGGACCGAAACCGCCGCCGCTGTTCTGACAAATCATCTTTCAGGCCTTTAAGCGCTACATAGACCGCATGGCCAATCGCGACTAAAGCAACAATCCGGTGGACCACATGAAAGGGTTGTGCCGACTGCGGCCCGATGAACATCGTTATCGACCAGTCGATGGCGCCCGCCCCTAGGAAAATCGCTGCAAAGAGGAGAGGAATAGTCTGACGGTCTTGAAACAAGGCCAGGGCAAAAGCCCAGATCAAATAAGGTGCCACATCTGCAAAAAACAAAATCACGGGGAAGACCAATGTGTCCGGCCCCACCGGAATATCAGGTGAAGACAATATCAAATAGCTGCCGACGCCTAAGCTTAATAAAAACGCCAATCGTGTAATCAAACCCCGGTTCCAGGCGCGCAGGCAAATCAGTGCCAGCAACAAAAGCTGACCCAAGGTCAAAAGCCGGATAGTAACCTCAATCTGCGCCATATTGTCATCCCGGGCTTGGCGAAGCGAAAAGCTGCACTTAAGATGCCTTCCAAACAAAGAATAAGGAACACCAATGTCGGATTTGGATCAAGGCCCCCTTTTGGATGTGGCGATTATTGGGGCGGGCTTTTCAGGCCTTGGTATGGCCATCAAGCTTTTGGAAGAAGGCAAGCGCAGCTTTAAAATCTTTGAAAAAGCCGATGATGTCGGCGGGACATGGCGAGAAAACACCTATCCCGGTTGTGCTTGCGATATTCCATCGCATCTTTACTCCTTCTCCTATGCGCAAAATCCGAATTGGTCACGGCTCTACCCCTCCCAGCCGGAGATTTGGGAATATCTTCAAGACGTGCGGGAGAAATTCGGCGTTGGCCCCTTCATCGACTATGGGAAGGAACTGAAGACCGCCCATTGGAATGAAGAAGGGAAATATTGGACCTTAGGCTTTGGCGATGGAAGTTCAGCCAAGGCGCGGGTGCTGGTTTCCGCCACAGGGCCGCTGCATTACCCTATGATTCCCGATATCAAAGGCCTGGACAGCTTCAAAGGCGCGCAATTCCATTCCGCTACCTGGGACCATGATTATGATTTGACCGATAAGCGCGTGGCCGTCATTGGCACGGGCGCGTCCGCCATTCAAATCATCCCATCCATTGTGGATAAGGTGAAAAAGCTGGATGTGTTCCAACGCACACCACCTTGGATCATGCCGCGGCCTGACCGGGCCATCCGGTCTTGGGAAAAATGGCTGTTCAAACATCTGCCTTTCACCCAGACTTTGTTTCGCACAGGGATTTACTGGCTGCATGAAAGCCGGGCCTATGCCTTTATTCGCCGCCCCAGTATTTTGAAACTGATGCAGAAAGTGGCCAAACGCCATATCCACCGCCATATCAAAGACCCAGCCCTGCGGGAGGCTGTAACCCCTGATTATGTCATGGGCTGCAAGCGGGTATTGATTTCAGATGATTATTACCCGGCATTGGCACGTGAAAAGACAGACGTTCTGCGGACAGGCATCGACCATGTCAGTGAAAATGCCATTCATGACAGCAACGGCGGCGTGCATGAAGTGGACGCCATTGTCTTCTCAACAGGTTTCCGCGTGGCCAATATCGAAGATCAACCGGAAATGGTTGGGCGTGGGGGGAAAACGCTGACGCAGGCCTGGTCAAAGGGGGCAGAGGCTTATTTAGGCCTGTCCGTTCCAGGCTTCCCCAATTTCTTCATCATGACCGGACCCAATACCGGCCTGGGCCATAACAGTGTCGTCTTCATGGTCGAAACCATGGTGCATTATATCATGGACGCGTTGAAGAAGATGGACCGCGAAGGGGTTCAGGCTCTGGACATTCGTCAGGATGTCAATAATGCGTTTAATGATGAAGTACAAAAGGATTTGCAGCGTACCGTTTGGGAAAGCGGGTGTAAAAGCTGGTATCAGACGGAAGATGGTCGCAACACCACGCTATGGCCCGGGTTCACCGTATCTTACTGGTGGCAAACCCGAAGCCTGAAGCGCAAGAATTACGACGCAGTCTGACCTAAGCAAACCGCCTGCGGTATAGGCCAAGGCCTAAGGTCGCGAGACCAAGGGCCAGGCCGCCGAGGGTGCCGGGTTCTGATACGGCAGTGGGTGCACTGACGCCTCGGGTGAAGGTGACGGAGTTGATGAGGTAGTTTTCGCCAAATTCACTGCCGCCGATGACTAAGCTTAATCCACCGTTATTGGGGTCAAACAGTGTAGTTGTTGAACCTGTAATACGCACCGCCCCATTATTGATATCCCCTGTAATACTTGTTTGAGTGGCAGCGGCCTGTATACGAACAGTGGCAAGATAATTGTTGTCAAAGGCTGCGGGGGCGAGGGTGGAGAAACCAACACTTTCTATGAACCTGAAAGACTGCCCATCACCCAACAACTCGTCTCGCCTGGCATCCACCCTAGTAGTGCCAGCGTTATCGGGTGACCCGTCGACGAAAACGCCGCCGAACACATTAACCCCATCGCTAAGATAAATGCGCAGGTCTTGGTCCAGAACATTATCGTCACGGCGTAATTTTGTTACATCAATTTGAACTTCGAAGTCTCTGACATCCACATTAAAACTATCCAAAGATAAAGAGGCCAGGGCTGAAAATTCGCCTACAACGTTTAAGAGCAGACTGTCTCCCACGATGGTCTGATTTCCGGTTGGGAAGACAATATTTGGAAGACTAACCAATTCTGCCCCCTTAAAGCTGATGGGGCTGGCCAAGGCAGGCGCGGATAACGCCGTCATCGCTGCGGCCAAAATAAGGTGCTTCATAGAATTTACCCTGCTGTCAGTTGAACAGAGGAAGCCTGAGCTTGGGATACTTAAACTTTTGGAAATAGATTTACGCCGTACAGCCTGTTTCCGGTATTGGCTGCGCCAATCCCATGAAACGGGTTCAAGACTGCTCCGCTAACCGACGGCTTCCGCCATAACGCACTTCCTCCATGGCTCCGCCATGTCCTAAGCTATCGCGACGCGCGGTCGCGCTTACAGCTTTTCAGATAAGAAAAGCTGGGGGAGTCTTTACTGTTCTGTTCTTCTGTTCGGACCTACCCCTCACCCCAGCCCTCTCCCACAAGGGGAGAGGGAGCTACTCATGCGCTCCCCACGACCCCATAGTTGGGGTCGTACTGGCCGATTGAGGCCCGCGCAACTTTTTGCGCGAGCCAAGGGAGCGGATGCGACCGCCCGGCGCTTGAGGGACCAAAAAATAAAGCGGAACCTCGCGATACCACTCTGCGCATAAAGAGCGCCCTCCCTCTCCCCTCGTGGGAGAGGGTCGGGGTGAGGGGTAATCAAACAACTTGTATATGCGTGTCTTACCCGCTAAGGTTTTGATGCTCTTATAAAAGAGCGGCCCAGAAGGATGCTCGACACATCCAACTGAGCCTAACCATAAACACTCTAGTTGGAGAATGTTATGGCTAGAGCCGTATCTAGCACACTCACTCTTATATTGCGAAGTTGTATTCTCAGCATATCAGCTTGGGGGTAGGTCCCGTGCCCATTTTATCGGTACTCCCTGCGTCTTAAGCCAAGGCTCAAGGGAATATTTTGACGTCTGACCCTTGCATAGGGAGGCTTAACCAGAGGCGCTCGTGCCTATCTTCTGGTTAGATATCTCGTGGCGCGTACACATGGGCTGTACGCGCCACGAGCTAGATTTCATAAAAAAACGGGTCCCGAAGGACCCGCTTTTCAATATCTAAATCGCTTGCGGATTAGCCGAGGTTATCTTCAAGCCATTCAACAATCTTGGATTTCGGCAGCGCGCCGACTTTTGTCGCCTGCACCTGGCCGTCTTTGAAAAGAATCATTGTTGGAATACCGCGGACACCATAGCGGGTTGGCGCTTCGGGATTATGGTCGATATTCACTTTGGCAACCGTCACACGCTCACCCATTTCTTCGGAAATCTCTTCCAAAGACGGGCCGATCTGGCGGCAAGGGCCACACCATTCTGCCCAGAAATCAACCAAAACCGGCTTGCCAGCCTGCAGAACCTTATCTTGAAATTCAGTATCGCTGATTGCGACGGATGCCATATGCCTATTCCTTTTTAAAATTGGGTGAGTTGTTATTGCAGCTTCACCAAAGTCATGTTGAAGCCGAATTTAAGGACGCCGCGCCCCAGCGTCAAGACACGCCAGTGGTTCTAATTTGAGAACAGTCTGTCAAATGCCCTTTAAGGCTTGTAAGGATTGAGAAAATTTTCATCCAATTCATGGGCCGTCAAACTGCTGGTCCACAGCAACACGCCGCGAATCTCCGCACCAGGATAGATTTTTGCCAAGACCGCGTGATAGGCTGCCATTTGTTTCAAATAAGCACTGGGTATGTCTGACCGGTCCACCGGGGCCATGCGGTTGGTTTTATAATCCGCAAATATGATATGATCCCCGCGCAGCAGCAGCCGATCCACCTGCCCCATCACCACCCGGTCTTTGATCAGGCCTGTCAATGGCGCTTCGGCCAGGGCGTCGCTTGAAAACAAATCTGCAAAACGAGGGTCGCGCATAAGCCGCAGCACATCAGCGATAAGTCCCTGTCGCCAGGCCGCATCATATTCACTTGCCGCCCGGTCCAAATAAGCCTCGGCAAAGTCCTGCCGTTTATCTGCGTTTAAGTCCGGCAAACGCTCCAGCAGTTTATGGATCAGCCGCCCGCGTTTATAAATATCGCCGCCCCCCTGGCTTAAGGGGCTTAAAGCCGCAGGAACCGCATCATCCAAAGACGGGGCCAAAGGGCGGGGCGGCGTTGCTTCCAAAGGTGCAGAACGATGCACCCATTCAGGCAAAGGCGCTTGTTTTTGCTGGATGATTTCCGCTTTATCCAGTTGCGGATCAACGCGCTGTTCGGTTTCATAGATGTGAATATCACCGCTTTGGACGCTATCCACCCGTGAGAACCCGTCTTCCACCAGATCATACCAGCAGCCCTGACTGCGCCCGCGGATGTTTTCCCACCCCGTGACGATCAAGCGATCTTCCGCCCGGGTCAGCGCCACATATAAAAGCCTTTTGGTTTCCGCCGCGGTTTCCGCCTCCCGCGCGGCTTTCGCAATGCCGACTGATCCAATGGCATCGGCCTTGCGCTTATACCAAAGGGGCAGCTCCACACCATTGGATTCAAGCGTCAATAATGGCGCGTCATCTTTTGGCATCTGACAGGTGTCGGGCAAGATAACAACGGGTGCCTGCAGACCCTTTGAACCATGGACGGTCATGATACGCACGGCATTTCCCACCTGTTCTGCATCACGCTTCACTTCTGATGCATGGGCGTGAATCCAATGAAGAAATCCATCAAGCGACGGGCAGTGATTGACTTCAAAATTCAAAGCCTGATTTAGCAATTCATCAACCGCTTCTTCGGCTTCACGGCCAAGGCGCGCCAATATATTTCGCCGCCCGCCTTTTTCATTCAAAATATATTCAAAAAACTCAAAAGGCGGGGTGAAGTCCGCCCGCGCCAATACACCCGCCAGAAACCGCCGTGCGCGTTCCAGCTTTTCACTATTCGCTGCTTTTTCCCTCAAACACCGCCACAGGCCATGTTGCCGCCCATAGGCCAGGTCAAAAAGGTCATCATCATTTAAACCTATGAAAGGCCCTTTTAAAACACAGGCGAGGTTCAAATCATCATTAGGCAAAACGGCAAACTGCGCCAACGCCAAGAGGTCTTCGACAGCCAGGGGCGACAGCAGGTCGAAACGATCCACACCGGCAACCGCAATACCGCGCGCCTTTAATGCCCCCACAAGCAGGTCAACAAAGGCCGTTCGCCGCCGCACCAGCACCATGATATCGCCGGGACGAATAAGGCGACCCCGGGCGGGCAGTATTTCTTTCCCAATCCAACGCTGCATTTCATCCGCAATATGATTGGCAAGCCGGGCCTGTGGATGATCGCCGCTTTTCGGCTCAACCGGTGGCTCCCACTCTTCCTGCTCCACACTCTCAATGGGCTTGAATGTGGGCCATAATTCCACCCGTCCCGCATGACCATTACGATGGGGCCGATGTTCAATTTTGCGTTCAGAAAAGGACAGGCCACGCGCCGCATCCCCATCGAATACGGCATCAACCAGACCTAAAACCGCATCTGTTGACCGGAAAGACAAATCCAAAGGCACGGTTTCAAAGCGTTGCTCCGCCTGTTTCACCGATTTGGTGAACAGCTTTTGATAATGGTCAAATAATTTAGGGGCCGCGCGTTGAAAACCATAGATGCTTTGCTTCACATCGCCCACGGCGAAGATGGTCCGGTCTTGCTCCTTTGCGCCTACACCTGCAAAAAATTCCTGCGAAAGCGCTTCGATCACACGCCACTGCTCAGGATTGGTATCCTGGGCTTCATCGATCAAAATATGATCAATCCCGCCGTCTAATTTATACAACACCCAACCCGCCATATCCTGTTCAGTCAACAGGTCTGCCGTTTTTGCGATCAAATCGTCATAATCAGCAAGGCCCAGGCGCTGCTTCATCAGATCAAACTGAGCGGACAGGGCCAGGCCCACTTGAAGCAGGGCAGAAGACCGTTTGGCAAATTCCAAAAGCGCCAGCCTTTGCTTCACAAGCGCCAGGCGTTCGGCTTCTTCGCCTAATATCTCCAGTGCCTGGGCATCAACCTCTTGCACCTTCTTCGTCGCAAGCCGGGCTAAGGGCTTTGCATCTTTGGTTAGAAAGGCGCTGCAATAGTTGTCGAAGTCTTCAAGCCGCTTCTCGAAGCTTAAGACAAGCCAGGCTGCTATGACCTCCGCACGCTTGACATCCGTTTTTCCACCCTGGCCCAGCGCTTTGGCAGCGCGTTCAATAGACGGTTCTTCCACGGCTTTACAGGCTTCACCAAGCACATCCTCCACACTTTGGTCCAGCGGAAGCTCAAGCACATTTTTAATCGCCGCGCGCATGCCTTCGACACCAAAGGGACGCAGGCGGCCCAATTGGACGCGCTCTCGAATAAGCGCGGCCATTAAGCTGTTAAACTGGCTTTCACCGGCCAAAGTCACCACATGGGCAAGGGCGGCGTTTAAATCGCTTCCTTCATGGGCCTTCACATTGGACATCAAATCATCACGGGTCGCGCTGAGGATCTCATCCTGGGTGCGTTCATCCATGACTTTAAACTGGGGTGGCAGGCCGGATTCAACAGGAAAGCGGCCCAGCAGAGACTGGCAAAAGGCATGAATGGTTTGAATGTTCAAGCCCTGGGGTAAATCGAGAACCCGCGCGAACAAGCCCCTGGCACGGTCAATCACGGGCGGATTTGGCTTTTTGCCTGTCAGCGCCTCAATCTCCGCCCCCAGGGCCGTGTCATCCATCACCGCCCATTCTCCCAGGCGACTTAAAATCCGGTTGGCCATTTCAGCGGCAGCCGCTTTTGTGAAGGTCAGCGCTAATATCCGGTCAGGGGCCGTCCCGCTTAAAAGCAGGTTCAACATACGCGCCGTTAGAACATGGGTTTTGCCTGTCCCCGCCGACGCTTCCACCCAGGCAGAGGCTTTGGGGTCAGCCGCACGACTTTGTTCCGCTGTTAAACGCGCGCTCATGCACCGTCCTCCCCATCCAGGGGGCCGCGCCATTCTTTAATACGCGCCAGATGGTCATAGTCACCATAGCCCGCAAATTCGGGCCGGGGTGACGGCAGAAACGGCGTGCTTTCTTTGGCAAAGACATTGATATGTTTGATAAGCCCGGCATGGGCTTCTTTCATACGCTGGTCAGCCGCGGGGATATGCCTGATTTCTGCGGGAATTTCCCCACCGCCCATGCGCCAATAGGTCAATTTATCCACATCACTCTTTGAAATACCGTCAAAAGCGCCATGGTTCGCCATGACAGCCTCTAAGGGCAATTGCGGGGCATAGCCTGCCTCAACCCGTTTATTGCTGGGGATGGCGCCCGTTTTATAGTCGATGATTTCAAGCCCGCCTTGCGCGCTTTGGTCAATACGGTCGGCTTTGGCAACCAGGGTGAAAGGCTCGTCCGTACCGCTTACCTGCCAGCGTGCTTTAATCTCTGTGGCAAGAACTTTTGCGCCTTCAACGGCTCGTTTGCGCTGCTCTTCGACAAACCAGGCTGCGATACGCTCAAAACGCGGCCACCAGAAGCCCCAAACCGCAGGCCGGTCATCAAAGGGTTGAAAAGCCTCCCGCCCCATCTGCAACAGCGTATCAAGGGTCTTGCCTTTTTCCTTTAAAAAGCGATCCAGAATATCATGAATGATCACACCTCGTTCAATGGCGCCGGGATCCTGGTCGATAGGATCAAGCGGGCGAAGTTTGAGGATATCTCGCGCATAATGGCCATAGGGATCACGACGCCAGCTTTCAATCTGTGTCACCGACGCCTGACGCGGACGGGCGGACTTCGGCGGCCGAGGTTGCGGCATGATGGCAGGCTCAGCTTTAGCCTCATCCAATTGTGCGGCCCATTGCAGATAATGATCAACCCGTTCAATCTTGTCCGCAAACAGGGTCTTCAGCGCCGTCACCCAGCGAGAGGCGACCGTCGGTGTCCCATCCTGTTTTTCCGCTCGGCTTAAAATAACGTGCCTGGCGCCAATACCTTGAATAAAGTCATGGGCGGCCAGACCTACTTTTCGTTCTGCTGAGGGCAAACCAAATTCCACCCGCATGGGTTCGCTCATCCATGGGTCGGGGCTTGGGGGGCTTGGCCAGCTGCCTTCATTCAGCCCGCCTAAAATCATGATGTCGGCCGCTTGAAGTCGCGCCTCAATCGTCCCCCAAATTGCCAAACGGGGGTGACGACCAATGGGTGTTCGCACCACTTCTGCCTCTAAAAGGCTTGAGAACAGGGCGCTATAGGCCTGACCTTCCACCATCCCTAAAGCAGGGGCGGCACTTAAAAGATCAGCGATGAATTGCGCGGCCCCCTCTCCATCGGGATTTGCCCATAATCGCTCAGCGCCGTCCTGATCCTGTGCTGTGCATAATGCTTCCGCACAGGTGATATGGGCTTCGACTAAATCATGGAATGATGCAGCCTTTGCGCTTATCAATATTTCAAAGGCGCGAAAATGCTCTGCCAAAGATGCAAACCATTTTTTTAGCGTGTCATCGCCTATCGCTTTTATCAGGCCGTCTATTCCCGGGGCCGGGCGCACACCTCTTAGGGTGCTGATCTCCAATTGACGGACCCATGCGTGAAATTCCCGCTTATCCTGACCCGCACAGGTGAAGGGATGCTTTAAAAGCGCCAATAAGGGTGCAGGTGCCAGCCTTTGGCCCACAGCATCCGCCACCAGTCTCAAATACCGGCCCGCCGGCATGCGATGAAGCGGCGTACCAGCGGAATTATCAACGGTAATTCCCCAACGCTCCAAGGCGCTTGCAACCCGGCGCGCCAGGCGTTGGTCCGATGTCACGAGAGCAGCGGTCTGTTCCGGTATTTCCAACGCCTCCCGCATCATTAAGGCGATAGCCGTCGCTTCTTCCCGTTCCCCTGGTGCTTCCATCAAGGCCAGGCCCGGCAATGGCGCATCTTCCTGGGGAATTTCGCTCCAGGCTCCGACATGAAGGGCCAGGCGGGCATGGGCCAGGCGCTTTATACGAAGCGCATCATCCTGCACGTCTGGATGCCAGGCCTGGACATCCTCTCTGGGAACAGACAAATCCTCCAGCAGATGTTTCAACCCATATTGCGGATGGCTGGGTGTTAAGTCTTCCCAATGCGCATCAGGCATTTTCTGATCCAGTCCAGGCAAGACCAATGCACCTTGCTCCAATTCAGCAATCACGCGCATCAAAGCACGGGTGGCTGGCAAAGACCCGGTTGACCCCGCTGCGATCACGGGAAAGTCCGGCGGGCTTTCAGCCCAGGTCTTGGCCTGCAAGTCCAAAAGCAGATTACGACGTTTTGCCGGATCAATCCGGCCTCGCTCGTCCAGAATTTCCGGCCAAGCCTGGGTGACAATGGTTAGAAATTCCAGCGTTTCCTGCCAATGGCTTGAAAACCGCTCAGGCGCCAAATCTTTTAACTGCGCCCAAACCAGCTTTTCCGTCTCCACCTGGTCGATGAGCCGCGCAAGGCTTTGCGCCATTCGGGTGGCTTCGGCTGGGATGAGGGCGGGCTCCCTCCCGGTGCGGCGGTGCCAGGCCGCGATCAGGCGCGCCAATGTCAGCTGCCGTTCCAATGCTTCAATTGGTGCGGGAAGATCATCATCCAGAACGTCTGCGATTGTGGCTTCGAAGTGAAGCTCCTCTTCCTCCACATCGCCAATCGCCCGCAGGCGCGGCAAGAGGCTGGCTCGTCCATCGCTTGCCCGCAGAAAGGCTTCGTGAACAGCGCGGACAGCGCGACGGTTAGGCAGAAGAATAACTGTTTTTGTTAAAACAGCAGGGTCATGGCCAAAACGTGCGCGCACGCCTGCCACAAATACATCAACAAAGCTGGTCCCTGCCTCGATATTAAAGACCTGGGCTTTCGCTTTTTTCTCTCTCATGCCTTGGCTCAGATTATATCAGATGTTGCGCGTCATTCAGCGCTTCACGCGTCCCTACATCCACCCAGCGCCCGGAATAGGGAACGCCATAGAGCCGGCCATTGGCAAGGGCTTTGTGAAAAAATTCGAGAAAAGAAAAACGATGGAGGCCAAAACCCTGAGCCAGGCGGGGATGAAACAAGCGCAGGCCGGAAAAGATATAAGGCGCTGAGGGTGCATCGCCACGGGGCGTCAATTTGCCGTTTTCATCCATGGAAAAATCCCCGGCCCCTTTATGGCCAATGGCATATTCGGTGGGAATGAGGAGCAGCAGACAGTCCATATCTTCATCATGCCAGGCCCGCCTCAGCAACGTTAAGCCATGATCGGCTGCATCTTCAAAGATAACATCTGAATTCACGATGAAAACAGGCTCGTCTTTTGGCAACAGGACTTGAGCCTTTAGAAACCCACCGCCGGTTTCAAACAATTCTCCGCGTTCATCCGAAATCAGAATATCCCGCGCGGTCTGTTTCCGCAGATGTGCTTCCAACACATCAGCGTGGTGATGGACATTGACGACAAATTCCCGCACGCCGCCAGCTTCAAGATAATCCATCATATGATCAATCAAGGGCTTTCCACCGACTTCAATCAAAGCCTTGGGTCTGTCCTGCGTCAGCTCTTTCATACGCGTGCCAAGACCAGCAGCGAAAATCAATGCACGCTCTCCCATTATAGCAAATCCTCCGGGCCTTTATGCCGGGCCGCTTCTGGGATGGCGACATCATACCAGGCCTTGATATCTCCTAGTGCCGGGTGTTCTAAATTCCGTTCCACATAGCGCCAAAGCCGCGGCAGATGTTCGAGATAGCGAGGCTTTCCATCCCGCTTCCAAAGCCGAATAAAAATCCCGACAATACGAAGAGAGCGATGCGCCCCTAAAAGCGCATAAGCCCGTTTAAAAGCATCAACATCCTCAATCCCCGCTTTTTCCACAAACACATTGATAAGACGCGCTTCCAAGGCTGGTGGAACATCGCGTCTGGCATCCTGCAGCAGGGAAACCAGGTCATAGGCCTTATCTCCAATCAAAGCGTCCTGGAAATCCAGCAGACCTATACCATCCAGACCATGGCCGTCCCCTAAGACCATTAAATTATCCACATGATAATCCCGCAAAACAAGACACGGTTCCATCACAAGTCGGCTTTCAAGAAACTCAAAATGAGGGCGCCACAAGTCGCGATATTGATCGTGCAGGGATTGATCATAAGGCCCGATCAGGGCCGGATAAGCCCATTCAAACAGGAAATCCGCCTCCTGCTCAAGAATATGGGCATTATAAAGAGGGACGTCATATTCCCCTTGGATAGCTGGCAGATGGTGATTGGGCTGAATATGGGATAGATGGATAAGGACTGCCAGGGCATTTTCATACAGGCTGTCTTCGACCTTTGGGTCGTCTTCTAAAGCTGTGGAAAAACGAGTGTCGCCAAAATCCTCCAACAAGAGAAAACCGCTATCCGTATCATGGCCATAAATGCTTGGCGCCCGCAGGCCCTGATCTCGCAGATAAAGGTCTATGGCAGCAAATGGACGGACGTCTTCGTGCGGCGGTGGTGCGTCCATAAGCATGGCGGTCTGATCTTGTCGTTTCACGCGCGCATAAGCGCGAAAAGATGCGTCACCTGGAAGTGGCTCTAAGACAGCATCACCCCATCCGATAGTTTCAAGAAAGATTTTGGCTTTTTCAATTCTTATCATGCGCCTGCGTCTTTCAATGCCTGGGCTTTTTCCGACCATCCAAAATCATTTTCCGGACCAAACAGGGCAAGACGACGGCCGGCATCTTCTTTTTCAATGACAAGCCATGCCATATGCGGCGGGGCCAACTGCCCTAATTTTTCAGGCCATTCCATCAAGCACAGGCCGTCATCAAAGGCCTCCTCAATGCCCAGCTCATAAGCATCTTGCGCATCATCCAAACGATAGAAATCAAAATGCCAAATCTCATCACCCGTGCATCCATCATAGGTCTGTACAAAGGTGAATGTCGGGCTTGGCACATCATCAACGTCACATTTTGCCTGAATGATGGCGCGCGCCAATGTGGATTTCCCAGCGCCCAGATCACCGCTCAGGCCCAGGCAATCTCCGGCTTTTAGAAAGTGCGCCAATTGCTGACCAAAACGCTGCATCGCCTGTTCATCAGCAAGATGGATCGAGAAAAGAGCGTCCTTTTCCAATTCAGGACTTAGATACATGAAATTCAGGCCTCAACAGCTTCGCTCATTTCCATGTGAGCCGGGATCAGACAAGTCACCGTTGTACCCTCGTCAATCGTGCTTTCCAAGTGAACTTCACCGCCGTGAAGCTGAATAAAGCTGCGCACAAGAGACAGGCCTAAGCCTGCGCTTTTCAAATGCCCGGCGTTAGAGCCTTTTTTGAAACGTTCAAAGACTTCTTCCTGCTCTTCCTGTTTGATGCCAATGCCGGTGTCACTGACGGATAAGGCAAAATCCTCTCCCTGGCGGCAAACTGTTATTTCTACGTCACCACCTGCGGGCGTGAAACGGATCGCATTGCTGACAAGATTATACAGCACCTGTTTCAACCGCCGTTCATCCCCACGCATCACAGGATGGTCGGCCTGGATGTCAGAACGAATTTGAACCCCCTTGGTCTGCGCGGCTTCCTGCGTCATATTCAATGTTGTTTGAACAATATCGTTCAAATCAACGTCTTCGACTTCCAGCACCATCGCGCCGGCCTCCGTCACGGCCAGATCAAGGATATCATTGATCAGGACCATCAGACGGTCACTGGACGTCAGAATATTATGGATATATTCGCTTTGTTTCTCATTCAGCGGCCCGAAATACTGGTTATCCAGCATCTCTGTAAAGCCAATGATGGACGTCAACGGTGTCCGCAGTTCATAGGACATATTGGTCACAAATTCTGACTTCAGCCGATCCGCTGTTTCCAATGCCTCATTCCGGTCCCGCAAAGCCGTTTCAATATGCACGGAATCGCTAACGTCAATGAATGTGACCAACGCAGCCCCATCCGGCAGTGGAACAGCCGCATAATCGATGACCCGTTCATCATTACGATGCAATCGCCCTTGAACCGTTTCCCGCCCCGCGGTTGCCGCCAGGACCGTTTCCCGCAGAACATCCGCACTTCCACCTTCATTCAGCAAAGGTGTGCAGAGTTTTGCGATATCAGCAATATGAGGTGATGCGCCCAGGGCTTCATCTTCCAACGCCCACAGCGCTGCGAATACGTCGTTTGAAAGTTTCAAATGCCCGTCGGATCCGAAAACAGCCACACCTTCTCGCAGATTATCCAATGTTGCCCGCTGCACTTTAATCAAAGTGTCAAAGGACCGCTGGAGCGCCAGTCTTTCCGTCACATCTTCATAAAGGACCAGTAAACCGCCAAAAGGATGAGGCTGGGTCACAACCCGCAAAGCCGTATCGTCAGGCAGATGCCACAAATCGACCTGGGCTTCGATGATTTGAGTATATTGACCCAATATCGCCGCTTTCCAGGCTGGAAAATCCGCTTGTTCGGGAACCCGCCGCCGCTCACGCATTGCTTCCAGAATTTCACCATGGCCCGGACCTTCGGACAGGAAGCTTGGGGTCAAATGGAAAACTTCCGCAAAAGCGCGATTATGATAGATAAGCTGTTTTTCCGGACCAAAAATCGCCACAGGTGTGGACAACATATTCAGGATTTCCGCCTGCGCCCGAGTAAAGCGGTCCAGCTCTGAGCGGATATGTTCCTCATCCGTCACATCCAAGGCATAGCCGCCTACGCCCTGGCCATCCTCTAGCGGTGCATTGATGATTTGCAGGGTCCGACGCTGACCTCCAATCACAACATGTTCCGTATGAAACTGAGGTTCTCCGTCTTCCAGGGCTTTTCGGGCAGCATTTAAATCCGCCTGCGCCAGGGAATTTCCGACCAGCTCAATCTTTTGCTCAATCACAGCTTGCGGGCTGGCCGCTTCAACCGCTGCCGCATAAGCGTGATTGACGCTGGAAATGTCGAGATTCTCATCTCTGCGCCAAATGGGATATGGAGAAGCCCGATACAAAGCGTCCGCCTTTAAAAGCTTTTCCAGAAGACGCTTTTCTTTGCTTTGCGCATCAATCAAACGCTCTTCCAGGTCACTTGCATCACGCAGCCAGACCGCCACCAATCCATGATCTTCCCTTTGCACAGGCAATGGCATGACAAATGCCATGAAGCAATGACGCCCACCCTGAGTTTGGACATTCAGTTGCTTCCACTTCCTGTTTTCACGAACATCTGCAACCACATCTTTGAGACGGGCGTCATCCGCCGCGATAAAGCCCTCACTCTGCGATCGCGACAAGCCATCCCAATGATTAGCTTTGGCGGGAAGTCCCAATTGCTCCCGGGCGCGGTTAGACATCTTCACGCGCCCTTTTTTATCAACAACAATGAAGGAATCTGGACTGGCCGTAACAAGACCACTGAATAAGGACAGATGGCTCGCCATTTGTTCATGGCGACGGCTCAGTCGCAGCAGTGCATAAAATACGGCAACCAGTGCCGCTGTCAGTCCAAGAAACAGAAAAAGAAGAACAGGGAACGCCCAAGGGGCAGTCGACACGCCATTTTGCGCATAGGCGGGGGGCGCCATCCCCATAGCGCTCAACAAAAACAGATATAACAAGCCGTATCGCACACATGCCCCCTGATTGCATGGACCATATCATGCACGACTTTCATGTATCAGGTCCAGCGTCTCACTCAAACGCAAAAAGGGTTAATAAAAAATAACCCCGGGCGGCCATAGACCACCCGGGGTAATTCATTCAAATCACAGGCTCTTAATAGCGGTAATGTTCCGGCTTAAAGGGGCCATCCTGGCCAACGCCGATATAGTCAGCCTGTTCTTTAGACAATGTAGTAAGCTTCACACCTAATTTGTCCAAATGCAGGGCCGCAACTTTTTCATCCAAATGCTTCGGCAGGACATAAACCTGGCGCTCATATCGCTCTGGATGGTTCCACAGTTCGATTTGGGCCAAGACCTGATTGGTGAAAGACGCTGACATTACAAAACTTGGATGGCCGGTCGCACAGCCGAGGTTCACCAGACGGCCTTTGGCCAGAACAATCAGTTTTTTGCCATCGGGAAATTCAACACTGTCCACCTGAGGCTTGATTTCGTCCCATTTATAATTGGACAAGGCACCGATCTGAATTTCGCTGTCGAAGTGACCGATATTACAGACGATGGCACGGTCTTTCATCTCCCGCATATGGTCAAGGGTGATGATGTCGATATTACCCGTCGTGGTGACAAAGATATCACCAACAGGTGCTGCATCTTCCATAGTCACGACTTCATAGCCTTCCATAGCCGCCTGCAGCGCACAGATGGGATCAATTTCAGTGACCAGAACACGGGCACCGCCGGAGCGTAAAGACGCGGCAGACCCTTTGCCCACATCGCCAAAGCCCGCAACAACTGCCACTTTACCGGCCAGCATCACATCTGTTGCGCGGCGAATGGCATCAACCAGGCTTTCGCGGCAGCCATAAAGATTGTCGAATTTGGACTTCGTCACGCTGTCATTCACATTGATGGCAGGAATTTTCAATGTCCCGGCTTTCGCCATCTCATAGAGACGATGCACGCCCGTTGTGGTTTCTTCAGAAACACCTTTGACGTCATTCAACAGGTCAGGGTAGCGCTCATGCATGATGAGGGTGAGATCCCCGCCATCATCCAAAATCATATTTGGACGCCAGCCATCGGCGCCCTCGATTGTCTGATCGATACACCATTCATATTCTTCGTCTGTTTCCCCTTTCCAGGCGAAAACAGGCGTACCGGTTGCAGCAATCGCTGCGGCAGCGTGGTCCTGGGTGGAGAAAATATTGCAAGATGACCAACGAACTTCAGCGCCCAGCTCTTGTAACGTTTCAATCAAAACAGCCGTTTGAATGGTCATATGAAGGCAGCCGGCAATCCGTGCACCTTTCAAAGGTTTTTCCGCACCATATTCTTCGCGCAGAGCCATCAAACCAGGCATTTCAATTTCGGCCAGTTCAATTTCTTTACGGCCCCATTCTGCCAGGCTCATATCCTTGACTTTATAGTCGGTAAAAGAAGTCATCTTAAAATCCACTTTGGTCAAATAAATCCAGGCCGCGCTTATAACAGCGCGCCTGGCAAGGCTCAAGATAAATCGTATTCGAATATAAAGATATCTTTATATTCCCCATTTTCCGGGGTTTTTAGAAGGATTATGTGCCGATTTTCAATCTTCGTGGAATTTTTGTTCGACCAATTGCACCAGGGCATCCAGCGCGGCATCCGCATCAGCGCCACGGGCTTTAATCAGAATATGATCACCAGGTGCCGCGGTTAGCAACAACAGGCCCATGATGGACGTGCCTGGAACACTCACCCCGTCTTTTAAGACTTCGATCTCTGCATCGAAAGCCTCGACCGTTTTAACAAATTTCGCCGAAGCGCGGGCGTGCAAGCCTCTGCGATTGGTAATCTCCACCCGCGCCTGGCAGTCCGTGCCATTGTCCGGAGCCGCCATTGCTTCGGACGGCAGTTTAGTCACTGGCCAGCACCTTCGATGCCACATTGATATATTTGTGGCCAGCCTCTTCAGCCGCAGAAATTGCTTCTGCCAAAGTCGCAGTTGGACGAACTTTGGCCAATTTGATCAGCATTGGGAGATTGATACCGGCGATGACATCAATGTCCGGTCTGTCCATCAAAGTGATCGCCATATTTGAAGGCGTGCCCCCAAACATATCCGTCAGCAGGATCACACCTTTGCCCTGATCGACCTTTTCAATAGCCGCCGCGATATCTTCCCGGCGTTTTTCCATGTCATCATCGGGACCAATGCAAATCGCTTCCACCGCTGTCTGCGGGCCAACCACATGTTCTATGGCGGACAAAAATTCTTCAGCAAGACGACCATGTGTTACAAATACCAAGCCAATCATCAGACTGCCCTCCGGTGGCGGACCAAGTTCTTTTCCATATTCAGAACATTCACTTTCATCATTCAAACTTCGTATCTCTATGCGCTAATTTTACGTTGTAGCCAGCCGTTGCCAAGTCCTGACTGAGTTTTTCCACAACAAACACTGAGCGATGCCGCCCGCCGGTACAGCCGATAGCAATTGTAAAATATGACTTCCCCTCCGCCGCATAGCGCGGAAGCAGGCGCAAAACCAGGTCTCGCATGCGATTATAGATATCGTCAAAATCGGGATCCTGCTGGACATAGTCCGCAACAGCTTCATCCCGCCCTGTGAGAGACCGCAGTATATCTTCATAATGCGGATTTCGCAGAAACCGCATATCAAAGACCAAATCAGCCGCCCGCGGCAGTCCCTTCGCAAACCCAAAAGACTGAATTGTAATCATCAGCGGAACAGCCGTCTCTGTCGAGAAACTCTCAGTGATTTTGGCGCGCAGGTCATGAACACTCAGCCCAGACGTATCGATCAGAGAATCAGCCATATCCCGCACACCGATCAGCTCTTCCCGCTCCAGGGCGATCCCATCGGCAATGGGGCGATCTAAAGCCAAAGGGTGACGGCGGCGGGTCTCTGAAAAGCGTCGCGCCAAGACATCATCCGCGCAGTCAAAGAATAAAATATGGCTTTCGATATCTTCGGCTTCACGGAGTTGCGAGATTTGATCAACAGCACCAGCCTGACTAAAAGCACGAGTTCGGCAATCCACACCTATAGCTAAAGGGCGTGCATTCTGCTTATCGAGACGGTCATCCTCAGTACTTAACAGCCGGGAAACAAGGCCCATGGGCAAATTATCAACAACTTCATAGCCAAGATCTTCAAATATCTTCAGTGCGGAGCTTTTGCCAGCCCCTGACAATCCGGTGACAATGACCAATCTCGTTTTCGCCATCATAAAAGCCGATCCTGAGCTAGCGCCTCATGCTTTAATATCGCACGGATTTTCGCGCAGGTCGATGATGCAAATGCATATAAGCATATATGGGTAAGGGGGACATCCAGGAGAAGATATGGCTCTGCCTGAGGTAATCTTTCGATATCTTTTTCCGCCACAAGAGACACAACAAGCTTGATCTGAGCCTCTTTAGAAAAGGCGACATCTTTCAAAATACCAAAGCCATGCACTTCAATAAGCCCGGCCAATTTGGCAGGCGAATGTGCAACAACAGCCTTATCACGCCGCGCCAGTTCCAGTTGATCATCCCCCACCAGAACAGCGCCATCATCCAACAGCCTGAGGCACAGATCAGATTTACCAGACCCACTAGGCCCTAACAAAAGGACCCCTTGCCCATCAATGGAAACACAGCTGCCATGAATCAATTCCATACACCCATGGTGACCCATTTGAAGCGGAGGTCAAGACACATAAGAAAACGGCGGCACCATTTGGTACCGCCGTCTCATCAGACAAGACTAATTGTCTTCTTACTCGCCTTTACGCACTTCTTTCAGAAGTGGGTAGAATTGAGTGAAGATGAAGTCTGTTTCTGCATTGGCTTCATGGCAAGATGAGCACATTTCAACCGGCAGAACACCAGAAGTTGGCTTGTAAGGCGGTGCATGGTGACCGAAGTTAAAGAACGCCCAGCCGCCTGGTTGGTCAGCAAAACGCTTTGTATCTTTAACCAGCAGTTCCAGACCAGAGAATTCAGCGTTGAAATAACCAACGCCGGAAACTTCTGCACAGCTGCCATCTTCATTACAGTTGTCGCCAGTTTTAACTGTTGTCAGTTCTTTGGCGATTTGTGTGCCTTCGGCCCATTTGCCGTGCTTTGAATAATATTCAAATGCACTTGGCTCAACGTAAACGTTGTGGAATTCTGGGAAAGGTGCTGCGCCACCGTTCAGCGCATTAGGTGTGACGGGAGAACCGACAAACACCCATGTACGCCACTCTTTCGGCGCATTTACTGTGCCATCGTCATTGAACGACGCACGAACAATTTCACCAGCAGATGCAGCGGATACTGTCATCGCCAGCAGGCCAAAAGCCGCAATAATAGCTTTTTTCACGTGTTTTCCTCCATCGCATAAAAGCGATATTGACTGTCAATATTGCCACTGCCCCGGCACGCTTCCAATTCCCGATTTTCCCCTCGGGTGCTTGGGCAGAATGCATATGCAGCAGAAAAAGGGGTATATTGTCAAGTCAAGGGTAACTCGATTGTGAACCTTGCACCGAGAATTTGACCATTTAGTTCCTTATTCGAAGGAATTATGCGTCCACCATGGGCTTCAATGATCTGTCTGGAGATAGAAAGACCCAGTCCACTGTGAGTCCCAAAGGCCTCTCCTTGAGGGCGTTCGGAATAGAATCGCTTGAAAATATTCTCGACATTCTGCTTTGGAAGACCCGGCCCTTCATCCTCAATGAGGATGACTGCCCAGCGTCCTTTTTTGGACAGAGAGAGCGTAACCTGCTTATCTGCGGGTGTGAAGGACAGCGCATTATCAACGATATTTCTAACAACCTGGCCCAGCCTGTCTTCAAGACCTTGAACGACCAGCGGCGCCTGTGGTTTTTGCCAGACAACTTCTGCAACATCTTCCCGCCTGGTAGACGCATAAATATCTGCAAGCGTATCAAGCAACGGAACCAGATCAACCTGCTCCATCTTCGCTCTTGAAAATTCCGCATCGAAGCGCGACGCATCGGAAATATCATTGATCAAACGGTCAAGGCGGCCAATGTCTTCCTTTACAATGGCAAGAAGACGCTGTTTCACTTCAACTTCCTGCGCTCGGTCCACGGTTTCAATAGCAGACCGCATAGAAGACAGCGGGTTTTTCAATTCATGGGCCACATCTGCGGCAAAGCCCTCAACCGCATCAATCTGCCGATAAAGTGCATTGGTCATTTCAGAAATAGATCGAGTCAAATCGCCAATTTCATCACTGCGCTCTGCATAGTCTGGAAGCCGCACTTCACGCCCCAACCCGCCACGCACGCGGTCAGCGGCACGACTGAGGCGGCGGATAGGGCGGGCAATCGTTCGAGCCAGGAAGATAGACATCAACATGGTCACCAGGACGGATAAGCCAAAAACCTCAAAGATCGCACCCCGTTCCTGCCGCAACAAACGCGTCAGGTCCCGTGTTTCAGCCGTGATCAACAATGCGCCCTGAACCCGGCGGAACCGTTGTACAGGTACTGCAACTGAGACAATCACCGTTTGGTAATCCAGCGCCCGCAACACCGTCTTTTCTTCCCCGTCCAGCGCTGCCAAAACCTCTTCATAATCACCGGCTTTCTGAGGTGCACGTTCCTCATAAGGCTCTAGAGGCGCACGACGACTGATCCAGTCCAAGATGATATTGGCCTGGTCATAGATTTTTTTACGGATGGTCTTTGGCCGGTCAGGCGGCGGAAGGTCTGCAGCAATGACAGACCGGCCCAGGAACATGAACCGGCTGTCTGCAACCAGTTCACCATCATTGGTAAAGAGACGGGCCCGCAGGCCTGTGTTTGTCACCAGGCGCCCCAAGATCTGACGCGCGGCGTCGATATCCACGTCCACCGCTTCCGCACCGCTGGTTGCGCCTTCACCCAATGCCCCCGCAATGATTCGCGTTTGAATGTTTAATTCTTTAACGCGCTCATCGATGATTTTGGATCTGAATTGATCAAGATACAGCAGGCCGCCGCCAAGAATACCCAGCGCCAGGAGATTCACCGCCATGATTCGCAGCGTGATGGGCGATATCCACCGCCCGCGCTGCCTGCCGAATAAAGCCATCAGGCCTCGCTATATCGATAACCTACACCATAAAGGGTTTCGATGCTGGAGAACTCCTTGTCAAGCACGCGGAATTTTTTGCGCAATCTTTTGATATGGCTATCGATGGTGCGATCATCCACATAGATATCATCGCTATAGGCCGCATCCATCAATTGATCGCGGCTTTTGACATAACCCGGGCGACTGGCCAGCGCCTCTAAAATCAGGAATTCCGTCACGGTTAACTGCACTTCCTGCCCATCCCAGGCGACAAAATGCCGTTCAGGGTCCATGGTCAGCTTACCGCGCTGGATCAGCGCTTCTTTATTGCCTTCTGGTTTTTTACGATTGTTTTCGGCCCGGCGTAAAACAGCGCGAATTCTTTCGATTAACAGGCGTTGGGAAAATGGTTTGCCGATATAATCATCAGCGCCCATTTTAAGACCGAGGACTTCGTCAATCTCCTCATCTTTGGAGGTGAGGAAAATAACCGGGACCGAGGAGGACTGTCGCACCCGTCGCAACAACTCCATACCATCCATACGCGGCATCTTGATATCTAATACGGCCAGGTCTGGCGGGTTTTGAATAAGCTCATCTAAAGCGGCCGCACCATCGGGATAAGTTCGAACTTTAAACCCCTCCGCCTGGAGGGAAATAGAAACAGACGTTAAAATATTGCGATCATCATCGACAAGGGCAATTGTTGCGCTCATAATATGTCCTCTTTAGGTCCGTTAACCGGCCTAAGAATGTTTTGCGACAAAAACGTGGCGGAAAATAGGTATAATTTTGCGCCACCAACGTCCAAAACATCATTAAGGAATGAATTTAGCCTATTTTGTTATATTCATGCCTGAAAATCGAAAAACAACCGATTTTAAAACAGGTTCGTAGATTTATGAGCGCGCGTAACTTTGATTGGGGCTTCCCCCGCTGGGGAGAATATGGACGGGACCAGGACCCGGTTCAGGTGCGCTTATGCGACCGGGTGGGCTGTATGGAAAAGGGCGAACACCCGGCACCAAAGTCTCCCAACAGCCGTGAAAAATGGCATTTCTGCGAGCGCCATGCCGCTGAATTTAATCGCAGCTATAATTATTTCGACGGCGTCAGTGCCGAGGAAGCCGAGCGCATGCAGAAAGAAGACGAGGCGCAAAGGGAATATGCGCGCACCAACACCTGGGCCTGGATGGGCCCGGACGGGTCCAGCGCCCGTGAAGAAGCCCTGGACGTTCTGGGCTTGCCAGAAACTGCAAATGCCGATGAAATCAAAAGTGCCTATCGGAAATTAGCAAAACGCTACCACCCCGACATCAACCCCGGTGACCCGGAGGCAGCCAAACGTTTTCACGACATTCGTGCTGCCTATGATCTGTTGAAAGAAGCCGCTTGACGTTTTTCTCTCTGGACCTGCGCTCAAAGCGCATTAGACTGCGGACAAAATAAACAAGACTGGGACGAAATTCGGGGAGACACCATGCAACGTACATCCCAACATGGTAATTGGTCATCGCGCGCTGCCTTTATTTTGGCAGCCGTTGGTTCGGCCGTTGGATTGGGGAATATCTGGAAATTCCCATATGAGGCCGGGCAAGGCGGTGGGGCTGCTTTTGTCGCCATTTATCTTCTTTGTGTATTTGGGGTTGGCGTTCCTGTCATGATCGCCGAACTTTCCCTTGGCCGTCGCGGCCGGGGCAGTCCACCTAAATCCTTGGAGCTGGTCGCAACAGACGAAGGCCGGTCCAAAGCCTGGTCGGGTGTGGGCTGGATTGGTACCATCGGCGCTTTTCTGGTCTTAAGCTTCTATAGTGTGATTGGCGGCTGGACGCTTTATTATGTTCTGACCTCTGCCATGGGTGGGCTTGAGAATATCACTGCAGACGCATCCGGAGCTTTGTTCAACGGGTTTCTCGCAGATAGCATGGGTTTGATCGGCTGGCATTTGGCCTTCATGGCCATCACGATTTTCATCGTGGCCAGAGGTATTCAAGGTGGCCTGGAAAAAGCCGTTACTTTCCTTATGCCGGCGTTGTTCGTACTGCTTGTAGGGCTGGCGATTTACTCTGTCACCACCGGTGATGGCGCAGCGGCCATTAAATTCCTTTTCGCACCGGACTTCTCCAAAGTGAATGCGGATGTCGTTCTTCAAGCTTTAGGACAAGCCTTTTTCTCCTTATCTCTGGCGCTTGGCACTATGCTCGCATATGGCGCCTATCTGCCAGAAGACGTGTCCATCCCCAAGTCTTCATTTATAATCGCCGGTGCGGATACAGGCGTTGCCTTACTCGCGGGCCTGGTTATTTTCCCAATCGTATTTGCCTATGGCTTAGAAGCAGGGGCGGGACCCGGTTTGATTTTTGTAACGCTGCCCATCGCCTTTGGCCAGATGGTTGGCGGACAGATTGTAGGGACATTGTTCTTCCTGCTCCTTGCGATTGCAGCCGTCACTTCATCGATTTCCTTGTTGGAACCAGTGGTGTCCTGGCTGGAAGAGCACCGCGGTTTCAAACGCCCGGTCGCAGCGATTACCGCAGGCGGAGCTATCTTTACCGTTGGCTTAGGCACAGTCTTTTCCTTCAACCATTGGGCGGAAGTGAAATTCTTCGGGCGCACGGTCTTTGATAATCTGGACTTCCTGACCAATAATATCATGATGCCATTGGGCGGCTTGTTGATGGTGGTCTTCGTGGGTTGGTTTGTGTCACGGAAATCCATGCGCTCTGAACTGCACACCATCAATGATGACCAGTTCAACATTTGGTATATGATGGCGCGTTATGTCTGCCCGATTGCACTTATTATCATCTTCCTCAGTGTGATCGGGGTCTTTTAGGCCTTCAGTTAAGAAAAACTGTTTTGCACCTTGGTGCGACACTTCCTACATAAGGGGCTCAGTATTGAGCCCCTTATTTTATGGGGAAAAGGAATTACACATGACCGCCCAAAACACGCTTGAGCTCATTGGAAACACACCGCTGGTCAAATTAAAGCGCGCATCAGAGGAAACAGGCTGCACCATTTTGGGCAAATGCGAGTTTATGAACCCCGGTGGGTCCGTTAAAGACCGGGCGGCGCAATATATCATTGCGGATGCGGAAAAACGCGGCGAGCTTGGACCCGGTGGCATCGTTGTAGAAGGCACTGCAGGGAACACTGGTATTGGCCTGGCCGTCGTGGGTAACGCTAAAGGCTATCGCACAATCATCGTCATGCCTGAAACCCAAAGTGAAGAGAAGAAAGACACGCTTCGCGCTTTAGGCGCAGAACTTGTCCTTGTTCCAGCTGCCCCCTTTTCCAACCCTGGTCATTTCGTTCATACGTCCAGACGCATTGCCGAAGAAACCGAAGGCGCTATCTGGGCCAATCAATTTGATAATGTCGCCAATCGTATGGCGCATATCTGCTCAACAGCCAAGGAAATCTGGGAACAAACCGATGGCAAAATCGATGGCTTCACCTGCGCCGTTGGAACTGGCGGCACTTTGGCTGGCACTGGCATGGGCTTGAAGGAACGCAATAAGGACGTGGTTATCGCCTTAACCGACCCCATGGGGGCCGCCCTTTATAATTATTACGCCCATGGAGAATTAAGCTCTGAAGGCTCCTCCATCGCGGAAGGCATTGGCCAGGGTCGTATCACGGCAAATCTCGAAGACGCCCCGATCGACACGCAATTCCGCGCCAGTGATGAAGAAGGCCTGCCCATTGTCTATGACCTGTTGAAAGAAGAAGGTCTGTGCTTGGGCCTGTCATCTGGAATAAACGTGGCTGGGGCCATCAAACTCGCCAAAGAAATGGGGCCAGGCCACACCATCGTGACTATGCTATGTGATTCCGGCATGCGCTATATGAGCCGGATATTCAACCCAACCTTCTTGAGAGAAAAGGGTTTACCAACACCACCCTGGATGGATTGAGATATTAGATTCCGTGGCCCGACCAGCGGTCCGCGGTTTCTTCTTCCTCTTCGCTTACCAACTCCACATCATGTTCGATGGATTCAAGGCGCGCTTTCAAACGCTCCATCTCGCATTTCAATGCAGCAATACGGTTAAGCTCAGGGTCAATCTGATCGCAGGGCGTCCCATAAGCCATGAAGGGTTTGGCTGCCTCTTTGCCATCAATCAGCGCAATACGGCCGGGAATACCGACAACTGTCGCACCCTCTGGCACTTCTTTTGTGACAACGGAATTCGCGCCAATACGAGACCGCGCACCCACAGTGATGGGGCCCAGAATCTGTGCACCAGCACCGACAATCACGCCGTCTAACAAAGTTGGGTGACGTTTTCCACCTTCCCCATTGGCCGGATCAACACCACCAAGGGTTACGCCATGATAGATCGTGACATTATCGCCAATTTCAGCGGTCTCACCAATCACGACGCCCATGCCATGGTCAGCGAAAAAACCTTTACCGATTTTGGCACCGGGGTGAATTTCCACACCGGTAAGAAAGCGACTGACCTGTGACACAGCCCGACCGAGAAAATACAGCTTATGCGTCCATAGCCAATGGGCCACACGGTGAAAAGCCACCGCATGCACACCGGGGTAAAGCAAAGCGACTTCCAAAAAAGAACGCGCCGCCGGGTCTCGTGATTTCACGGACTCAATATATTTACGCAATGTTTGTCTCATCTTCTTCGGCCTTTAGCACTGATGCCAGATCAGCAACAATATGCCCTTAAAATAAGCAATTGGCGATGCAAATGAAGCAATTTTCCGTTCAACGGAGCGTTTCCTGAGGTGAAACAACGATCTAACACCTATGCCGTGTAAAAACACAAATTCCATCCCGCTCAGAGCTTAATCTAAACCCGTTTTGCAATGCAATTTTCCGACTTGGGAGGTTGTCTACCCTAATTCGAGCGATGAGTTTCACCTTCGGGTAAAGCTCTACAGCCGCCTCCAACACGACACGACCCAGGCGTTTTCCGCGCATCTCAGGTGCAATAATCCAGGACGCCTCATAGCCACCATCATCAATCATATCAAAACGCACCATAGCTATGGCTACACCCCTTAATTCAGCAATAAATATGCGGTTTTCCCCCTCAATCAACAGGTCGGACAGCCATTTTTGATGTCGATTCCATTCAACAGCTTCACCAGAAAGAGACGCTTTTATAGACGCCATATCATTACGCCAGACATAGAGAATAGACGCATCTGCAAAACGCGCAGGCCTTAGGATCAGTTCTCCCATAAACGTAACTTCCACTGTTTTCGACGTGAAACACGATTGTCGCCTTGCATGGCTTAACGTCCAGTAAAACAATGGAATATGCAAAAATGCCTTCTCAATAATAAGAGATAAAACTGGTATATACGGACCCAAAGTCCTTATGCTGAGTTCGGCGCATCACTTGATCAAAGGGGCATTTTATTCCAAATCAAGAAGCACAATGGAGCGGCGCGCTGACACTTGCACATGGCTGGGCCCATTATCACGGTCCAATTGGCCCATCAGACATGCACGCCCATTATCCAGCCCAATTTATTTTCTCCGACACAAGCAAAATATCAGTCGCATTTGATGGTCAGCAACTAACAGGCCGGTCAATCTTCATTCCATCGAATATGCCGCATCTCATGGAGCCAAATCATGAAGCTGTTGATTTATTCTTTGCGGAACCGACCCTGCTGACAGGGATCAATGGGGAAATTATGACGCGCGCAGATTGCATGGCAGCAGTTGAAAAAAGTCAACCACCTCTCGTTGACCAAAGAATAATGCGCGCCCTCGAGGCGATTGATCAGGCCCTTGACGATAAAATCAAGCAGGCCACAATTATACGGGCCGCCGGCATGTCCAAAAGCAATTTCACAAAAACATTCCGCGCCAATATTGGTATGCCCCTGCGACGCTACGTCCTATGGCAACGCTTGAAGAGAGCTGTCCTGACCATTCAAGATGGATCCGACGCGACACATGCAGCACATAAAGCAGGTTTTTCAGATTCCGCCCATTTCTCAAGAACAATGAGAGAAACCTTCGGCGTCACCCCCACTCAAAGTCTGTTTAAGATCAAAATGACCCCTGCTTCGCGTCATCTTATTTCGTCTGATCATATGTTTTAAAAGGCTGGGCCAATTGTCTGATATAAGTATTCGGATAATCGGGTTCCTCCCCAATCCCCAGATCATCAGAAGTGAATTTACGGCTCACCTCATAATAAGCTGTGCCCAATAATCGGTCCCAGATCGTGGTGAACAAACCGAAATTAACATCACCTTGTCCCGGCCATTTAATATGGTGGAACCTGTGGACAGGCGCCAGTGCAAGCACATGACGCAATGGCCCAATTCTCATATCCACATTGCTGTGTTGAAGGAGCAGTTGGACAGCAACCGCAAAGGCCAATAGCGCCGCTATATCCATTGGAATACCCAAAAGGAGCAAAGGGAAAGTTCCTCCCAAAGTTTCAATCATCTGATGGATTGGGTGTTTCATCAGGCCATTAAACCCATACATCCGTTTAACGCTGTGATGAACAGCATGAAAGCGCCACAGAATTGGATTGTGATGACTGGCATAATGAACACATGTAATGCCGCAATCTGCAATGAAGATCGCAAGGAGAAGCTGACCCCACAGGGGCCAGGAGGAAGGCCAGATATCAAACCCCGACACGAAGGCTGAAAAAACCGGAAGAAGCGCGACAGAAAAAGCGCTTCCACTTTCATTCACAACGGCATGTAAAACATCCCGCCACCTGTCATCGTGATTTTCATTCCAAGGCTTTTCATAGGGTATCACGCGTTCCATCCCAAATGAGACGTTCATGGCTAAACCCAAAAGCACCGGCAAAACACCATAAGAATATCCACTCGAGATCAAATATGAAGCTGTTGCTAAAGAGCCAAATAATACCACCGGGACAAAAGCCAATTTGCTTAGTTCTTTTAAAAAAATCACGATAATCTCCATATATTTTGGGGGAGAGATAGGAGAGCAACACGCTACAGGCTTGAAGAAATGGCCATTTTTTCAGCAGCAGAAAGCCAAATCACGGGAATCTCAGCCTTCCATATTTTGTTAACTTTGAGACAAGGTTTGTCCCCTACTATTGGAATTAACACCCGCAAAGCAGGACAGAATGTCGAATAAGGGTGAATGGGCAAAAGCGCATAAATGCGCAGTGGAAGAGCTGGTGGACCATGGGGTCTTTTTTGATTGGAATTGATAATTGGGTTGCATCCTGGCCACCTGTGGTCACGGTGCTGCTTGGCTTTATCCTGTTGGCGGGTTTAATCGCGCCCTGGTTTATATTGGCCGCGAGAACCCACAAACTCTCCTCTAAATTATCAACGGTTGAAGCGGAACGCCGTGACCTTGGTGCACAGATTAAGAAGCTGAAGCACCGCACAAATGTTCTGGCCCGCGCGCTTTCAGAGCGTGATGACACGCCAAATTCACCGGACAGCTATGTTCGCCCCGGCCTGTCTGCCCAGTTTAAATCAGATGGTGCACGCCCTGCCATGGTGACGGCTGAATCCTATATTTATGATGACGACCTTGACCGTCACCGCGGGCATATTCTGGCCCGCAAGCCCAAGAAACGGGCACCGCCTGTTTTGCCGCCAACAGTGCTTGACGAATATCGCAAGCGGGCTGTGAACGAGTAACACGAAGCCCTCACCAAATTTCTATCATATCGAGCCTTGCACGATAGCCAGCGTCGTGTAGGGTCTTGTGCTTATATGTTGCACAAAATGATAAGAAAAGAATTGGGGAGAAACTGACCCATGGTGGCCAAATGGTTTGAAATTCCTTTATGGAAAAGGGTCTTCGGCGCATTGCTTGCCGGTGTTATCTTCGGATTAATTGCAGGCACAGATGCTGGCCTTATCAAGCCCGTCGGTGATATCTTTATCCGCTTGATTAAAATGCTGGTCGTTCCTTTGATCTTTGTATCTCTGATTTCAGGGATTACAGCGATGGAAGATGTCTCGAAATTGGGACGTCTCGGTGTGAAGACCATTGGTACTTTTTTCATTACCAGCGCTTTTGCTGTCACCACCGGTCTGGTCATGGCCAATTTAATCGGACCTGGCATCGGTGCTCCACGGGAAGGGCTTGAACTTCCAAGCGTTGTACCAGCACAAGTTACTGCCGTTGACACCCTGTTGAACATCATTCCAACCAATCCGGTTCAAGCCTTGGCAGATGGAACGGTTTTGCAAATCATCTTTTTCGCATTGGTCGTGGGCTTTGCCATTAAGAAAGTCGGCCCCCCTGCTGACCCGGTGCGGCATTTCTTTAACGGGGCCACCGAAGTTGTTTTGCGCATCACACATTGGGTGATGGAATTCACGCCTTTTGGTGTCTTTGCTTTGATAGCATCCGTCGTCGGCACAACGGGTCTTGGTGTGTTGCAAAGCTTAGGCTGGCTGGCATTAACGCTTTATGCCGCCTGTATTCTGCATATGATCACCATCCCGACTTTACTTGTCGGCCTGGTGTCGCGGTTGAACGTTTTTCAATTCTACCGCGGCATATTTGATGCCCAATTGGTTGCTTATTCAACATCAACCAGCGCTGGAACTTTGCCAGTCACGATGAGCTGTTTACAAGAAAATATCGGCGTCTCCCGCAGTGTGACGAGCTTTGTCCTGCCCATGGGGGCAACAGTGAATATGGATGGTACAGCCATTTATCTGGGCATTGTTGCTGTCTTTGCCGCACAGATGTTCGGTATGGATTTAACCATGGCGCAATATGGCACCATCATCTTGACCTGTACTTTGATTTCCATCGGCACAGCCGCCGTTCCTTCAGCGTCCCTGGCTTTAATGCCCATGGTCTTAACCCCCATTGGCATGCCTGTTGAAATCGTTGGCCTGGTCGCAACCGTTGACCGCCCATTGGACATGATGCGGACGGTGACAAATATTACCGGCGATACAGCAGTTGCGACTGCCGTTGCGAAGTCGGAAGGTGAGCTTGATGAAGATATCTTCGCTCACCGTCCGGTTGCTTAAATTTTTATGAGGCGGCTCAGGCCGCCTCAATCACCTCATCCCCATTCTGCCAGGCACAGGGGCAAAGTTCCTCGGTCTGAAGGGCCTGCAAGACACGTAGAACTTCCATCGGATTACGGCCAACAGACATATCATATACGGATGCAAAGCGGATGATATTATCCGGGTCAACGATAAAGGTGGCCCGTTGTGCCACACCCTCTTCCCGGTCCAAAATGCCCAGCGCGCTCGTCAGTTCCTTCTTATTATCCGCAATCCAGGGAAAGCGCACTGCGCCCAGGTCTTCGCGCGACCGGCGCCAGGCCAGATGAACAAAATCCGTATCCGTCGACGCGCCTAAGATAATGGCGTTCAACTTTGCAAAATCTTCGACCAGTTCATCAAAAGCCAGAATTTCAGTCGGGCAGATGAAGGTGAAATCCTTTGGCCAGAAAAACAGGATTTTCCATTGACCATCGAAGCTGTTTTGATTGACCCGCATGAAACCTTCTTCAGGCAAATCCGTGCCTTCCTGCAAGGCCACATCAAAATCCGGTAATTTGTCGCCAACACTTAACATCTCTCAAATCTCCTCTCACGCTTGATTGATGGCATCAATATAGTGGCGCTTTACAAATCGATAAAATGAATTAAAATGCATTCTGACATTGGGAAAATCGATTATGGACGTTATAGCCCCAACGCTGCGACAGCTGCGTTATCTCACTGCACTTTATGAAACCGGTCATTTCGGGCGGGCAGCACAGGCCTGCCATGTGACCCAGTCCACTTTATCCAGTGGCATCAGAGAGCTGGAAACCTTACTGAATACCAGCCTGGTTGAACGCTCCAAACGCATGGTGCGCTTTACCCCGCTTGGGGAACGGGTGGCGCATAAGGCCTATGATGTATTGCGCCAGGCCGATGAACTTGTGGATTTGGTGAGCGCTTCCGGGACACCTTTATCTTCCACCCTGCGTATGGGCGTTATTCCCACAATCGCGCCCTTTTATCTGCCCAGCGTTCTGCCCGCCCTGCGCGCGACCTATCCCAATTTAAAACTCTATCTGAAAGAGGATATGAGCCATATCATCTGCGATGCTTTGGCGCGCGGGCAGTTGGATGTGGTGTTGCTTGCTTTGCCTTTTTCCTGCGGCGACGTGGAAGAAGCACATCTGTTTAACGATCCATTTTATGCGGCTTATCGGCCAGAAGAAAAAGAAGGCCTGCATTTCATTAAAAAAGCTGTCGACCCGACCGCCCTTACCCAGCAGAAACTGCTTTTGCTGGAAGAAGGCCATTGTCTGAAAGACCATGCACTGGCCGCCTGCGGTCATCCGCAATTACGCTCAGATGGCTCTCTCCTTGGCACGTCACTCCATACATTGGTGCAAATGGTTGATAATCGCTTAGGCATCACATTATTGCCAAAACTTGCCATTGATGGCGGCATATTGGATGGGACCAAATTGGATGTCAGCCCCTTGGCAGGCTCCACACCTTATAGGGAGATTGGCCTGGTCTGGCGTAAGAACTCCCCGCGCGGAGACGAGTTTCAACTGCTGGCAGAGTTTTTGAAAAAGCAGAAATAGCCATTCGCCCTTGTAACAAAACAACAGTTCATTACACTCATTTCTTCTTATTGATATCAAGGAGTTTGAATTGATGAAAGCGGTGGTGTGTCAAGAACTTGGGCCGGCAGAAAAACTTGTGATTGGCGAACTGCCAAGCCCCAAATGCCCCAAAGGCCATATTCGCATCAAAACAGCTGCCTGCGGTGTGAACTTCCCTGACGCGCTTATCATCGAAGGCAAATATCAGTTCAAACCGGAACCTCCTTTTGCCCCTGGTGGGGAAGTGTCCGGCACTGTTGCCGAACTTGGCGAAGGTGTAAGCAATTTCAAAATCGGCGACCGGGTCTTGGCGCTGTGCGGCCATGGTGGTTTTGCGGAGGAAGTCGTGGTGCCCGCTATGGCTGCTGCCCCTATTCCCGATGCCATGACTTTTGAAGAAGCAGCCGGGTTCATCATGACTTATGGCACCTCTCATCATGCGCTGAAACAGCGGGCACAACTGAAAGAAGGCGAAACTCTTGTCGTTTTAGGGGCCGCAGGCGGCGTCGGCATCACCGCCGTAGAACTTGGCAAATTAATGGGGGCCAAAGTCATTGCGGCCGCATCCAGCAAAGAGAAACTCGCTTTCGCCAAATCCTATGGCGCGGATGAGCTGGTGAACTACACGGAAACACCTATTAAAGACGCCATTAAAGGCCTGACGGGTGGTCAAGGCGCAGACGTAATTTATGACCCCGTCGGCGGTGACCTGTGCGAGCAGTCTTTCCGCGCCATTGGCTGGAATGGGCGTTATCTGGTCATTGGCTTTGTCGCAGGCATTCCCAAATTCCCAACAAATCTGGCCTTGTTAAAAGGGGCCAGCATGGTCGGCGTCTTCTGGGGCGCCTTCACCATGCGCGAACCCCTGGTTCATCAGGATAATGTGAAAGAGCTTTTGACCTGGTATGCGCAAGGCAAGCTGAAACCCGCAATTTCCAAAGTCTATGATATGGACGACGCACCTGCTGCTATTCAGGCTTTGGCAGATCGCAAAGCGCAAGGAAAACTGGTCGTAAAAATAAGCGCATAAACTGCGCGCTTGCATATTTTAAGACTTTCTTCTATTTCTAAAGCATATTCTTTAGAAAAGGACGTGCTATGGATCAGGCTCTTGGCGGATGGCGGCTTTTGCTTTCATCGCATTACCGCGTCAGCTTCCTGATTATCTGCCTGTGCGAAGCTGTTCCCGCTGCTGCGGCCATGATTTATGGGACAATCCTGCCTGCAACACTTGATGACATCGGCGGTATCAAATTGGCCGCCTGGGCCACACAGGTCTATGCCGTGGCGGGCATCGTTGGTGCTGCTGCCATGGGCCGCGCCATCACCCGCTTTGGGTTTTTACCCGTGGCTGCTTTTGCAGGTTTAAGCTTTATAATCGGGTCTTTGATTTGCGCCTGGTCTCCAAATTTCAATATCGTCCTTTTAGGGCGCGCGCCTCAAGGCTTTGGCGCAGGGCTAATCGGTGCCTTGGGCTATGCACTTGTGAAGCCCATTTTCCCGCAAATAGTCTGGACACGTATATTTGCCGCCCTTTCAGCCGTTTGGGGTGTTGCAGCTGTCTCCGGCCCCGCATTGGGTGCAGCTTTCATTGGAATAGGAGGGTGGCGCGCCGCCTTCTACGCTTTGGCCGTCATTGGCATATTCCTGACACTGGCTTTGATTTTCATAGTCGGGCAGAAAAAACTTCATGAAGGCGACAGGGCTGGTAAAGGGCCACCCCTTGCCCGACTGACCGTGCTTGGACTGGGGACATTTCTTATAGCCGGTGCAGGCATCGCTGAAAGCACCAACTGGCGCCTTATCCTTGTCGTACTTGGCGTGGGTGCGCTTCTCTTTCTCTTCCAATGGGACAGGCGTGCCACGCAGACTTTATTACCGCGGGAAAGCTTTGATATCCGCTCCCCCTTGGGGGTGTTACTGCTTTTATGTTTCTGCATGAGCCTGTCGGAGATGAGTTATTCCGTCTATGGCGCGTTGATGCTTCATAAAATATACGGCTTTACAGATTTGCAAGCGGGTTACGGTCTGGTGGCCTTTGCCATGGGCTGGACCTTTGCCGAAATCCTTTCCGCCCACGCCCCGCCACGCTATGCACGATATATTCTGGCATTAGGCCCAGTTCTTTTAATCAGCGGCATGACACTCGTGGCTTATGCTTTGGGGCGTTTTGGGCCAGGCTTTATTGTTCTGGGCGGCTTCATCATGGGCAGCGCCATGGGTGTGGTCTGGCCACATCTGACCAGTCTGGCCCTGCAAATGGCCAAAGGAGGAGATGACGCAGTCGTTGCAGGGGCAGTCCCCACCTTACAGCGCCTGGGCTTTGCCCTGGGTGCGGCCATCGCCGGTGTTCTCGCCAATAGCTCAGGATTAGGTGGCGACTTTACCGCCGCTGATATGGTGAAAGCAGGCCAATGGGCGCATGTTGGCATGATGCCGCCCCTGGCCTTCATTCTCGCATTGTTAATCTATCGCTGGTCCGCGCTTAAGCCTCAGAAGGCGTATCATTCGCCGTCTGCTCAATAGAATAGCGATGGGAATAGCGTTTCGTTATCCGCTCAACAGGCAGCAATATAAACACATCGCTGGTGTTGAACTGTGTATCAATCACAACGCCATCACCGACAAAACAGCCTAAGCGCAGATAGCCTTTAATCAAAGGCGGCAACGCCCGCAGGGCCATGCGTTTATCGTAACCCTCTTTTTCCAGGAAGTTCATTTTCATGAACCGGTCGGGTACCGCTTTAACATAGAGGTCATCGGGAACCAGATGTTCATGATAGAGATAGCTTAAAGGCAGTGCATGGTCTTCGGGATTTGTCCCAGGGAAGCTCGCACATCCGAACATATAGCCAATATGATGTTGGTGCAGATAAGAAGCGATACCGCGCCACAGCAGGTTAATCGTCTGCGTTGTGCGATAATCCTTATGCACGCAAGAACGGCCCAATTCCAAAAGCTGACGGCCTTCGCCAATCTGCTGCTGGAAGGTCTGCGTCATCAATGGGGACAAATCATATTCACTGGCTGAATAAAAGCCCTTATGCGTCTGTGCCACGACTTGGCGTAACAGGCGATAGGTCCCAATGACTTCCGGGCCGCCAGGGCGGTCATGGTCTATAACCAGCAAATGGTCGCAGATATAATCATAATCATCGAAATCCCGCTTTTCTTTTAAAACACGGGCTTCGGGCACAGCACCCATTTCTTCATAGAAGATTTTAAAGCGCAGCGCCTGTGCTGCATGAATCTCTTCTTCGCTGGAGGCCAGGCGCACGTCCAGCGAACCGTTTTTCGCGTAAAATGGCGCATCTGCCAAAGTTTGGGCAGCGACGACAGTCGAGCGGTAAGAAGCATATTTCATGGAATGTGTCTCTAATATCCAGATGACGACAGTTTTATGACAAGACAAATACTTGCACGCATTATTATTCGAAGACGTCCCTGTTATTTTCCCCGCTTTCCCTAAAAGCAGAAAAGACCATGGCCTAATCTTTGCTTTGAGTCAAAGCCCTAGCATATTCACGTTGATTTCGGGGCTGTTTCGGGTTTTTCAAGACCTAGAAAGCCATTGCGAATCATGAATATGAATAAAATAATACCGGGCACAGCCGCCGCAGTGGTTATCAAATAAAAGACCGGAAAACCCACCCAATCAATGAGATAGCCCGATGGGGCTGTCAAAAACCGCCCCGTTATGGCCGCCGCACCGGACAAAAGCGCATATTGGGTCGCTGTATAGGCGAGATTACACAGTCCAGATAAATATCCCACGACAATGACACCCCCTACACCGCTTGCAAAATTTTCAAAGCCGATGGTGAAAGCCAGGAAATGCACGTCATGACCAATCATGGCCAACACAGCGAAGCTTAAGTTGGAAATCATCATAAGCACCAAAGAGAGAAGCATAGATTTCGCCACACCCCAGCGCGCATAGAGAAACCCACCCACTGCAATCCCGATAAAGAGAGCCACTTGCCCGACGGCCACATCATAAAAGGCGACTTCGGGCTTGGTGAATTCCAACTCCACCAGCAGGTTGCGCAACATCAGATTGGCCATTGTGTCCCCTATTTTATGCAGGAGGACAAAAGCCAATATGATGAACGCACCATGGCGGGTCAGAAATTCCTTGAACGGTGCAATAGCATCTTTGAGCAAATCCGATTTTTCAGCAACTTTATGCCGAAGCGGCTCACCCAGAAAAAACGCTGGCACCAGGGCAAAAGCCACCATCGCACCCATGACTGAATAAGCAAAACTCCACCCCACATATTCAGCTAAAAGCAACGCAAGGGTCGACGCCAGAAAAGCACCGGTCCGCCAGCCATAGCTGACCATGGCCGCACCTGCCCCCTGCTCTTCCTCATCCAGGATTTCGATACGATAGGCATCAATCACAATATCCTGGGTCGCACTGGCGACAGCCACAGCAATGGCCATATAGGCCGTCAGTTCCAGATTCCCAACCGGATTGGTCTGAGACAACAGCGCCAGCGCCAAAACCAGCAACCCATCCGCAACCAATAGCCACGAGCGGCGGTGTCCCAAAATCTTTGTTAGAACCGGTAACCGGACGGCATCCAATATCCAGGCCCAAAAGGGTTTGAAGCTGTAGGACAGCAGCACCAAAGTGAACAGGCCGATGGACCCACGCGACACCCCTTCTTCGGACAGCCATTGGGTTAAGGTTGCGGCCACCATGGCGTAGGGAAAGCCGGAGGCCACGCCTAAGCTGAAAATAGCCATGACCCGGGGGCGGAGATAAATATTGCTGTTGTCGTTGTTGAGAAACGCCACGCTGAAACCCTGGAAAAATTATTGATTTCAGCGAGCCTAGCTTTTGATTGCGCCTGAAGCGAGGCAAAATTTAGTTCACAGGGGCCGCGCGCCGATAAGAGAGCGCTTCTGCGATATGAGAGCGGCCTACCTCATCCTCTCCGCTTAAATCTGCAATGGTGCGAGAGACACGAAGAACCCGGTGAAATCCGCGCGCGGTCAAGCGCATTTTCTCTGCGGCCTCAGCCAGTAATTTACGCCCCGCTTCATTAGGTTCAGCAATAGCCTCGAGGATTTTACCATCGGCCTGCGCGTTGGTACGGACATGTTTTTCAGCGCCTAATATGGCGAAGCGGTCGCGCTGCCTCTCCCGCGCCGTGGCCACCCGGGCTGCCACGTCAGCAGAGGTTTCTGTGGGCGCGGGCAATGTCAATTCCAACGCCGAAAGCGCCGGCACATCGATGTGTAAATCAATACGGTCCAACATAGGGCCTGAGATTTTCGCCTGATAATCCGCTGCACATTTCGGCGCGCGGGAACAAGCCATGGACGGGTCGGAGAGATAACCGCAGCGACAAGGGTTCATGGCCGCAATAAGCTGGACCCGTGCGGGGTAAGTGACATGCGCATTCGCACGAGCCACCATGACTTTGCCAGTTTCCAAAGGCTGCCGCAGAGCGTCCAGCGCCTGGCGGCCAAATTCCGGTAATTCATCCAGGAACAACACGCCTAAATGCGCCATGGATGCCTCACCCGGGCGCGCCTTTTGTCCTCCACCGACGAGGGCCGCCATGCTCGCGCTGTGATGCGGAGAACGGAACGGACGCACGCGTTTTATTTTACCGTCTTCCAATTGACCAGCCAGCGATGCAATCATGGAGACCTCTAAAGCCTCATCCGGTTCCAGCTCCGGCATTAATCGGGGTAGGGCTGCGGCCAGTAAAGACTTCCCCGCACCAGGCGACCCGTTCATCAACATATTATGACCGCCCGCCGCAGCGATTTCCAAAGCGCGCTTGGCGGCTTCCTGGCCCTTAATCTCGCCTAAGTCCGGGCCTTCGTAAATCGCATCAGCAACCCGTGCTTCCGGCGTGGACAACAATTGACTACCTTTGAAATGGTTAGAAATCTCAAGCAGATGCCCCGCAGCCAGGACTTCAACACGCCCAGCCCATGCTGCTTCCCCACCTTGCGCCTTTGGGCATATCAGACCCATATCATTGGACGACGCGTGCAGGGCCGCAAGCAGAACGCCTGGAACAGGTTGAAGCGCGCCATCCAGGCCCAATTCACCCACGGCATAGAACCCCGCCAAATCCTCCGCATCGATAACGCCCATGGAGACCATCAGGCCAAGCGCTATGGGTAAATCATAGTGAGAGCCTTCTTTGGGCAAATCCGCCGGGGCCATATTCACCGTGATGCGTTTTGGCGGCAGGGCCAGGCCTATGGCACCCAGGGCCGCGCGGACCCGTTCACGGCTTTCGGCAACCGCTTTATCCGGCAAACCGACAACGGTGAAGGCTGGCATGCCAGACGCCAATTGGACTTGAACGTCAATTGTGCGGGCTTCCAGTCCTAAAAAGGCGACGGTGGAGATATGTGCGACCATGGCTTCCTCACTTGCATCTACAATGCTTTAGCGAGTACCAGTCAATTAAACAACTGTTTCACCCTCGGGCAGCTCTTCAAACAACCTCCGGTTTTCTTCAAATAACTCACGGAGGAAGGAATATGTGGCGCGAATCCGCGCGCTGCGGCGCAAATCGCTATGCGTGACCAGCCACATGCTGGGCGGTGGATATTCGATGCTGGGCAGCACCCGCACCAGATTTTCACAGCGCCAGGCCAGGAGAGAGCTTTGCAACCCAATGCCATAACCCGCCATCAAAGCGGTGTTGAGCGCAATGGCGCTGTTGGAACGAAAGGCCGCGCGTTCTTCATATGGGCGCGGGTCCAGCCAATCTTTGCGCACGATGGACAACAGGCGCTCATCCGGCAAGACGAAGCGATGTTCCATCAAATCTTCTTTGGTTTTTGGCACGCCATGGGTCGCCAGATATTCGCGGCTGGCATAAAGGCCAAAGCGCATCACGCCGAGCTTTCGGGCGATGAGGTCAGGCTCCGTCGGGTCAAACATACGCACGGCGATATCGGCCTGACGGCGCAGGATATCGGCGGCGGCATTATCGATGGACATTTCAATGGTGATTTGCGGGAAGCGGCGCAGGAAGGGCGCCAATTGCTCGCTCAGCCATTCGACGCCGATGGCTTCGGTCACAGACAAGCGGACCTGGCCGGTTAGGGATTGGTCATTGCCGGTGGCGAGGCGTTCCAGCGACAGCGCTTCTTCACGCATGGCTTGGGCGCGTTCTAAAATTGCTTCGCCTGTGGGGGTTAAATCCAGACCGCGGGGGCCGCGCACGAAAAGCTCGGCACCTAATTGTTCTTCTAATGACGTGATACGGCGGCCTAAAGTGGGTTGGGAAATGCGCAATTCCCGCGCCGCGGCTGAGAGAGAGCCTTGCTCCGCCACCGCTAAGAAATCCCGTACTGCCGTCCAATCCAACATGTTTTGTCCATTCACAAATGAATATAGCGCGCCAAATCGACAGACACGTTATTGGTTTTTTGAATGGTCGTCGAGATGTTTTAAGGTCAAACACCTGTGAAAGAAGCGGGGCACCGGCAAATGCCCCGCTCAAGGTGTTTCCCACCCGACCGAGATGATAAGACCCCGAGCAGGGGGCCGTTCATCATGGCTCGGTCTTGGTTGCCTTTGTGTAGAGCGCATAAAGATGGAGGGCATCCTCTTTCAAAAGTCTGATGAGGAAGCCCACGCTCTTTAAACGGCGCTGCTCAAAGCCCAGCAAAGTGCCGTCCATCAACTCGCATAAATGGTCGGCATTCTCATGGATACGTTCAATGAACGGCTCCATAGGGCTAAGCTCCGTCGCAGCGCGCTCGCCCTGTCCGGTCTCGTTTTCAATTGTCATGAGAGCCTATCCTGAAATGAAACTACAGGAAGGTCTTCGCAATTTCTGAGGTCTTATGATAAACGCATGATTGGTCATGCTAATAGTCCTTTATTAGTGTGACTAGGCTCGGTTGGGAGGGTAGAGACTCCTGGCCGGGCCGCTAAAAATGCTCCCCCACCTGTTGCTCAAGCGTTGAAGCATCCTGATTCTAACTCGTGTTAGTTGTAGGTGCAAGTTTAATGGTCATTTATAATATGGTTCAAAACGGCATCGACTTCGACCATCCATTCGAACTCAACACGACGGATAACTTTATCGGCTGCAATAACTGCACCTGCAGACCTTTTTAAGTGTTTGGCTAGAGAGCTCGCATTTTTCATACGCTTGAGCGCCGTCAGTGATGCAATGAAGCTTTCGGAATCGGGCGCTAACGACCGAGCCATTTTCATAGCAGGTTCGTAAATATCCGAACTCGCGTCGAATCTCATAATATAGGACGTTATAAATTTCTCAATTTCCTCTTTCTCTGACGGGTGTGCACGACCATCGCAGCGCATTAGAAAAGTCAATATTTTCAAACAATGCTGCAGGCCTAAATCGTTTTTTAGATTCACTTTGAAACTCTCAAAGTACGACCCTAAATCCACCACCTCACCATCAACTAATTCGACAGCCTCTTGTATTCTCTGCAAGGCGAATTGACGAAGTGCATTTCTCTCATGGCACCACGCAAAAAGATATTTAGTGTGCGACTTTTCAACGATGCAGCGACAAGTAACCCGTCTCTCTGACATATTGTTTTTCGCATCTCTATAAACGATGAGTAGGGCGAGGCCTGATATATCATCAGGGTCCGCATCCAATGCTGCGACCAGTGTTTCGTCAGTATCTACAAACTTTGTATCCAACGGGCGCTTAAAGGATGGAGTAACCCTTCTACCCGCAACAACCGACCTTAAGTTTGCCAGCCAGTTATCAGATGATTTGTGCAATATGCTTGTATCCATTCTCGCTCTCACATTGTCATGCATAAATCAACGGAGCAGCACGCCTCAAAACGTCCATGCACCCAAAAGCTAAACAACTAAAGCAACTTGGAATTGCGTAATACTTCGCGAATCCTCCAACTATAGCAAGGCAATTTTAATTGACCCCTCACCCCGACCCTCTCCCGCAGGGGGAGAGGGAGGTGGTCTTACTGCGCGAGGTGGGAGCGCGGGGTTCCGCTTTATTTTTTAGCCTCAATCGCCGGCGCGGGCATCCGCCCGCTTAGGCTTCCGCGAAACGGTTCGCGACGGCCAGTCGGCCTTACAGCTTTTCAACTATGAAAAGCTGGGGAGTGTTGTTCTGAGATGTCGGTGTTCGGAACTACCCCTCACCCCGACCCTCTACCACAAGGGGAGAGGGAGGTGGTCTTACTGCGGTAGGTGAGAGCGCGGGGTTCCGCTTTATTTTTTAGCCTCAATCGCCGGCGGTCGCATCCGCTCCCTTAGGCTTCCGCGAAACGGTTCGCGACGGCCAGTCGGCCTTACAGCTTTTCAGATAAGAAAAGCTGGGGGAGTGTTGTTCTGAGATGTCAGTGTTCGGAACTACCCCTCATCCCGGCCCTCTCCCACAAGGGGAGAGGGAGGTGGTTTTTTGTGAGGGGGGTTTCCTTTGCGTGGGTGGGGTGGTGTTTGGAGGAGATTGTGGCGCTCTAGATAGTCCCCTCTCCCCTTGTGGGAGAGGGTTAGGGTGAGGGGGGAACACAGGAGCCGTGTAGTAAAGGCTCCCCCAGCTTTTCTTATCTGAAAAGCTGTAAGCGCGACCGCGCGTCGCGATAGCCCGGAATGGCGGAGCCATGGGGGAATAGCGTTATCGCGGAAGCCTAAGCGGGCGGAGGCCCGCGCCGGCGATTGAGGCTAAAAAAACAAAACCGAACCCCGCGCTACCACATCACCAATTCACCCACAAAAAAAGCCGGGCGCTAAACCCGGCTCTTTTAAATCTCTCATCCCACCTGAATTATTTAGGTGCGACCACCATCAGCATTTGACGGCCTTCAAGCTTAGGTGTTTGTTCCACCTTCGCCACATCAGCAATGTCCTCTTGAACGCGCTGAAGCAATTGCATGCCTAATTCCTGGTGAGCCATTTCACGGCCACGGAAGCGCAAAGTGAATTTCACTTTATCGCCTTGTTCCAGGAAACGTGCGACAGCTTTCATCTTCACCTCATAATCATGAGTGTCGATGTTGGGCCGCATTTTAATTTCTTTAATATCCTGAGTCTTTTGCTTCTTCCGAGCAGCAGCAGCTTTCTTCTGCGCTTCGAATTTAAACTTCCCATAATCCAGGATTTTACAGACCGGAGGATCCACTTGAGGCGACACCTCGACCAAATCGAGGCCAGCATCACGGGCCATGCCGCGAGCTTTTTCAACGTCTACAATACCGTGGTTTTCACCGTTGTGATCAATCAGTCGGACCTGCCGAATTCTAATCTGATCGTTGACCCGGGGACCCCCAGATTTCGGGGGTGGACCGGCAAAATCGCGCCTACGTATGGAATAATCTCCTATCTCTTGTTTCAGTCAAAATGCTAAATCGCGCAGCTAAAACCGCCTTAAAAAGGCGGCTTCGCTTCTGCGCTTAGTGTATCCAGCGCCTCACTAAGCGCAAGTATTTCTTGGGTCTTACCACCTAGCCGGCGAATTGCCACTGTTTTTTCTTCGGCCTCACGCTTACCGACAACTAAAATGGCTGGCACATGGGCATGGCTGTGTTCACGGATTTTATAATTAATCTTCTCATTTCTTAAATCCGTCTTGGCCCGCAAACCAGCCGCTTTCAAAGCCGCAGCGACTTCTTCCGCATAGTCATTCGCGTCCGTCACAATCGTTGCCACAACGACTTGTTCCGGTGCCAGCCACAATGGGAAACGACCTGCATAATGCTCAATCAAAATGCCTAAGAACCGCTCAAATGAGCCAAAAATAGCCCGGTGCAGCATAGCAGGACGATGGCGTTCACCATCTTCACCCACATAAGATGCATCAAGGCGTTCGGGCAGCACGAAGTCCAACTGCAGCGTGCCACATTGCCAGGTCCGGCCAATGGCATCGCGCAGGTGGAACTCAAGCTTAGGTCCATAGAACGCGCCTTCACCCGGTGCCCAGTCAAATTCGAGACCGGTTTTACCCATGGCTTCTTCAAGAACTTTTTCCGCCCGGTCCCAAACCTCATCTTCACCAGCACGCAATTCAGGGCGTGTGGCGAGGCGGACTCGAATATCTTCAAAGCCCAAGTCGCGGTAAACGGTGTAGAGCAAATCACAGAAAGCAACCGTTTCATCACCAATCTGGTCTTCACGGCAGAAAATATGGGCGTCATCTTGCGTGAATTGCCGCACACGCATCAGGCCATGCAAAGCACCATGAGGTTCATTGCGGTGGCAGCAGCCAAATTCAGAAATCCGCAGCGGCAAATCGCGATAGCTTTTGATGCCCTGTTTGAACACCTGGATATGGGCCGGGCAGTTCATAGGCTTCAACGCCATCATTTCAGCTTCACCGCTGACCAGCGGCGCGTCTTCTTCGGTATTTGGCACTTCATCGGGCACGACGAACATGTTTTCGCGGAACTTCGACCAGTGGCCGGATTGCTCCCAAAATTTTGAATCCAGAAGTTGAGGCGTCTTCACCTCATTATAGCCCGCTTCCTTCATCCGACGGCGCAGATAGCCTTCGACCTGCAACCAAAGCTCATAGCCATTGGGATGCCAGAAGACAGAGCCTTGCGCTTCTTCTTGAAGGTGGAATAATTCCATCTCCCGCGCCAATTTACGATGGTCGCGTTTTTCCGCTTCTTCCAAACGATGGAGATAGGCTTTCAATTCTTTCTTATCGCGCCAGGCCGTGCCGTAAATCCGCGTCAGCATCGCATTGCGCGAATCACCGCGCCAATAAGCACCCGCCACCTTCATCAATTTAAAGGCTTTTGGCAATTTCCCTGTGCTAGGCAAATGCGGGCCGCGGCATAAGTCTTTCCAATCGCCCTGGCGGTAGACGGTTATCGTCTCGCTTTCCGGCAGGTCTTCGATGATTTCCGCTTTATATGCTTCGCCAATCTCTTTGAAATGGGCGATGGCTTCATTGCGGTCCCAGACTTCGCGCTCAATCTCGATATTGCGTTCGACGATTTCCGTCATGCGCGCTTCGATGGCTTCCAAGTCATCCGTCGTAAAGGGCGTTTCCCGGGCGAAGTCATAGAAAAAGCCGTTTTCAATGACAGGGCCAATGGTGACTTGCGTGCCGGGGAATAATTCCTGCACGGCCTGGGCCAGCACATGGGCGGCGTCATGGCGGATGAGGTCCAGCGCGTCTTCTTCATCGCGCGATGTCACCAGCGCCAGCTCAACATCTTCCTCAAGCGGGAGCTTTAAATCCACCAGCGCCCCATTCACACGGGCAGCCAAAGCGGCTTTTGCCAGACCAGGACCAATGGCGGCTGCGATATCGCCGGGGGTTGTCCCCCGCACCACTTCACGTACAGAGCCGTCGGGAAGTGTGATGCGAATATTGGCCTCAGCCATGGTCCTAATCCTATAAAAATTGTTTCATCAAAAAATCGACGCACACCCTATGATTTAGCACGCTTAAGTCAAGGTTTATGCGCATCATCGCTTGTCAATTTGCACGATATGGATAAGGTTTCGGCCTTATGACCCAGGAAATCCAATATCTGACTTTGAAAAACGGCGAAAAACTCGCCTATCACCACAGCCCAGGCAAAGGTCCAGGCGTGGTCTTTTGCGGCGGCTTCATGTCGGACATGACTGGCACCAAAGCGACCGCACTTGAAAGCCATGTGAGCGCTTCAGGCCATGGCTTCACCCGCTTTGATTACAGCGGTCACGGGGCCTCAGACGGGGCTTTTCGTGATGGGACCATTGGGCGGTGGGCCGATGATGCGCTTGCTATATTGGACGGCGTCACGGACGGGCCGCAGATATTGATTGGCTCCTCCATGGGTGGGTGGATTTCGCTGCTTTGTGCTTTGGCGCGGCCTGAATTAGTGAAAGGCCTGATTCTCATCGCGCCGGCGCCTGATTTTACAGAACGATTGATGTGGCCGGACTTTTCTGAGAAAGAGAAAGCGGCGATTCTCTCCCAAGGCTATATTGAACAGCCCAGTGATTATGGCGATGAACCCTATGTCATCACCAAAGCTTTGATAGAGGATGGACGGAAGCTTCTGCTTCTGGATAAACCCTTAGCCCTTGATATCCCTGTGCGTATTTTACATGGGATGAAGGATGTGGATGTGCCCTATCAGCTGTCCTTTGATTTGATTGAAGCGCTGACCTCCACAGATGTGGTATTGACGCTGGTGAAAGAAGGCGACCATCGCTTGTCTGAAGAGGATGATATCGCCCGGCTAAACACCACCGTCGATGGGCTTCTTAAAAGCTTGTCATAATCTGGACCAGATTGGGCGTAAAACAGTGACCATGAAATACCCAGCCCTTATATGCGCAGCACTACTGCTGTCCACAACTGCCCAAGCGCGCGAAGCACAGCGTTATCGTGACTGCGTGGATGAAGCGCTGAACAATCCGGTTGAGACTTTTGTGGTGGCGAATAGCTGGCGCGATGAAGGCGGCGGGGTGCCTGCTGAACATTGCCTGGCATTGGTTCTCACAGTGTTAGAGCGTTATGAACCCGCAGCAAGGCAATTGGAACTGGTCGCTAAGCATTTGAAATCTGGGTCCGGTGTTAATCCTTTCACTATGAATAACACGCCTGAACTCCAAGCCAGCCTCCATGCTCAGGCGGGGAATGCCTGGTTATTGGCAGGTCGTGGCGGGGAAGCTTTTGACGCGTTTTCCAACGCCCTGCGCGAAGCAGGCGCAAATGCGGACGGCAGCGATGAAATCCTGATAGACCGAGCGCGGGCATCCATGTTGATGGAAAAGCCAGATACAGCCATTCGCGATTTGGACCAGGCACAGTTGATGGCGGCCAAAAATCCGCTGATTTACTTATTTCGGGCGGCTGCACGACGGAAGCTGGAAGACTTACCAGCAGCCAAAGCCGATATTGATACAGCCTTGAAGCTGGACCCTAAAAGCCCGGACATTCGATTGGAAGCAGGCAATATCGCTTCTGCCCAGGGTGAAATGGATGATGCCCGGCGCTATTGGCTGGATACGACACGGTTATCCGAAGAAGGCCCAGCTGTCGAAGCGGCGCGGACCAATCTCGCCAATCTGGATATCAATCAAGAATAGCAGCCCATTCACCACGCACATCCGGGTCTGCTTCTGTCAGAAGATGCAGGCGGGACAGCACGTTCAAAGTGCGCTTATCCAGCAATTCGCCCAAGGCCCAAACCGCCGCCCCACGCACCAGGGGTGATGGGTCAGATAAAAGCGCCTGCACTTTATCGCTTAGGTGTTTTTGGCCACTATTCCCCACAGCAATCAACACATTGCGCAAAAACCGGTCCCGGCCAATGCGCTTCACAGGGTTTTTGGAGAATAAGGCCCGGAATTCGGCGTCTTCTAGTTCCAGGAATTGCTCCAGATTAGGCAAGATAAATTCGGGCTTGGGGTGGTAGGCGATTTCCCGCGCTTCCCCTGCAAATTTATTCCAGGGACAGACCGCCATACAATCATCACAGCCATAGATACGATTGCCCATAGCCTTGCGAAATTCACGCGGGATGGGACCTTTATTCTCAATAGTCAGATAGGAAATACAGCGGCGCGCATCCACCTTGCCCGGCCCCACAAATGCATCAGTGGGGCAGATGTCCAAACAAGCCTGACAAGACCCGCAATGAAAGCGGTGCTTCTCATCGCTCTCCAATTCAAGCGTCGTATATATCGCGCCTAAAAACAGCCAGGAACCAAATTCGCGAGACACGATATTACTGTGCTTGCCCTGCCAGCCTAAGCCTGCGGCTTCAGCCAAGGGCTTTTCCATCACCGGGGCGGTATCGACAAAGACTTTCAGCTCGCAATTGCTTTTCGCTACCATCTCCCGGGCCAAGGCCTTCATGCGTTTCTTTATCACATCATGATAATCGCGATTGCGGGCATAGACGGAGATATTGGCGCTGTCCGTCGCTTTCAAATTCTCCATCGGGTCATGGTCAGGCGTATAAGTCATACCCAGGACAATCACCGACCGCACATCCGACCACAGGCCTTTTGGGGAAGCCCTTTGCTCCATACGGCCTTCCATCCAGGCCATGGACCCATGACGGCCTTCATCGACCATGGCTTGAAGCGCGTCGCGCCCGCCGGATATCGCGTCCGCATCACAAACGCCCACAGCATCAAAGCCCAATTCCAAGGCCCGGGTCTTTATCCAGTTTGTGAGGGTCTCAGCCATTAGAAATCCAGCTTGGCATAAACCGCTGAGGGGCGCAGGCCATCAACACGGTCCGCCAAAATGGGGCGCATGGAAGGCCTTGATTTCAAACGTACATAATAGTCTTTAGCCAAAGGGAAGCTGTCCCAGTCAATACCGCCTAAATAATCAATGACTGATAATTGCGCGGCAGCCGATACGTCCGCAATAGAGAAATAATCCCCGCCCAGCCAACGCCGCCGTTCTGTCAGATAAGCGATATAATCCATATGGCCACGCACATTATAAAGCGCTGCCCGCACGGTCGCGGAATTGACAGAAGCCTTTGAAATAAAACGCTTCCAATACCATTCCTCAATCAGATAACGGCTGACATCATCATAGAATTTCTGGTCAAACCACCCGGCCATCCGCCGGGCCTCGGCGCGTTCTTCAGCGGACGACCCAATTAACGCATGGTCATAAGTCGTTTCTTCAAGATATTCGACGATGGCACTTGAATCACTTAACACCACGCCTTGCTCTGCATCTTCCAAAACAGGCGTTTGACCCGCGGGGTTCAAAGACAAAAAGCCCCCGCGCCGGTCCCAGGGTTTTTCCAGGACCAATTCATGTTCAATGCGCTTTTCCCCAAGGGCAATGCGAACCCTGCGGGAAAACGGGCAAAGATGATGGTGATAAAGACGCCACATAGGACGGTTCCTTAATCAAATCCTTGTCATAAGAAAAGATAGCTGATTGAATTTATCGCATTACACTCCACATTTACTCTCTAACCTTAAGTAAGAAGAATAATCAGCTATTCTCATTTTGGAAGGAAAAGCATGGACTTGGCTGTAAAGCTTAGCGGGATTTCCAAATCCTTTCGCGAAAAACGCGCTGTAAAATCTTTGGACATGGAAATCCGCCCCGGCGAAGTTTATGGGTTTTTAGGCCCCAATGGCGCAGGCAAAACCACATCCATCCGAATCCTCATGGGTATTTTAGAACAAGACAGCGGCATCCGTGAAGTGCTGGGAGAGCGGGATATCACGCGCGTCCGACAACGCATTGGCTATTTGCCCGAAGAACGCGGGCTTTATCAAAATATGACTGCGCCTGCTTTGATTGCCTATTTCGGCACGCTGAAGGGCATGGACGGGGCCTATGCAAAGAAACGTGCCAAAACCCTGCTGGAGCGCTTTGGCCTCGACGATGCTATGAGTAAAAAGATTAAGAGCTTTTCCAAAGGCATGGCACAGAAAGTCCAGGTTTTAGCGACCATCATCCATGACCCGGACCTGGTGGTTCTCGATGAGCCTTTTTCAGGCCTCGACCCTGTGAATCAGGCCGTTCTTGAAGACCTGATTGGGGAATTAAAGCGTAATGGTAAAACCGTCATTTTTTCCACCCATGTCATGCAGCACGCGGAACGCCAATGCGACCGACTGCACATATTGGCCAATGGTGAAACCCAATTCATGGGCAATCTGAAAGCGGCGCGCAAACTTCTGCCAACTCAATTAGAGCTCATGTGTGAAACCCCACCGGATGAGGCATTTCTTAAATCTCATGGCGCAGTGCTTTTAGGTGAAGAAGAAAGCGGCTTGCGCTATGGCATTGATGTAAATGGTATGAAAGTAAACGATATTTTACGCGCGTCCATCGATGCAGGCATTACCATTGACGATGTCAGCGTGCATCGCCCGACCCTCCACGAGGTATTCATCCATCTGGTCAAGCAGGCTGAGGAGGCCCAGCAATGAAACACGCCCTTCTCGTTGCCCGGCATGAATTTATACAGACTATCACACAGCCGGCTTTCTATATTTCCATCATGATATTTTTCGGGGCACTGCTTTTAGGTGCGACACTGCCCCGTTTCATTGAAGAAAGTCTGCGGAAAACCACTGATATTTCGATCGTGGATTTATCCGGTGGGCATTTCGAAGGTATGGAACAGGCCCTGACACGCCAGTCAGCGCATCGCGACCTGGCGGAGATCAATTATTTTGTCCGAGAGAATTTAAAGCCGGAATTTGAGCAAGCGCCCCCAGCCCTTTATGAAAAAAGCGGCCGCATGTTGTCCGAAGATGATATTTCGGCCTTTCGTTTAAAAGGCCGTGACGCTTATCTACAGGATGCCATGGCCTATGTAGTTGATGATGCCATTTCGCCCAGTGCACCTCATCAAAGATTTTCCATCCATGACCGAACAACAGAATTTCAAAAGGGTTCTGGAGATGCATCCGCCAAAGCAACACAGTTGCTAAATGCACAATCGGAAAGTGCACCGGACAAGCGGGTCATTATTTTCATTCCCGAGGAATTCAACCTTGCTGCCCCTCAAAGGGCACCTGTCTCCATCTGGTCTCTTGAAACACTAGGCCCGGATTTTGCCGCAGGTCTGCGCAATGATATTGATGACTTCATTGCCTATGAAAGTGCGCGGCAAAAAGGGGAGCTTGAGACCATCAATCGTTTCGAAGCAGCTTATGGCGATGTGCGCTTCCATGCGCTGGATCAAGAATTTGATGACGAAGGTCTGAGAGAGATTGAGTTCATTCCCTGGTTGGTCGAAAAAATGCCGGTGGGCCTGCTACTTTTAGTGGTTATTCTGGTCACGACACAAAGCGTCATGCTGCTCACCAACACGATTGAAGAGAAATCCAACCGCATTGTTGAGGTCATGCTGTCGTCGATGTCTCCCCAGCAGTTCATGATGGGGAAACTGCTGGGCCCGATGATGATTACAATCTTTGTCGGACTGATCATGTCCCTGGGCAGTACCGCCGCCATGATGATATTCACCGCCGCAACCGGCCCGGACACAACGCAGGCCGCCGCCGCTTTAAGCACCCAGGGCGGCAATGAGATTTTAAGCGACGTGGTCGAGCCTTTATTGTCCGGGCTATTACCGAAAATTCCAGGTGCCTTCCTGTATTTCGTTCTAGCCTATCTAACATTTGCAGGCATATTCCTGGCGATCGGCGCTTTATGTACAGAGCTTCGCCAGGTTCAAAGCGTGGCCGCACCCTTAAACCTGACCCTCTTTGGTCTTGGCGGCTTGTCTGTGATTGCAGCTCTGGCACCGGAAGAGAATCTTGCACATATTCTAAGCTGGATCCCATTGACCTCGCCTTTTGTGATGATTGGGCGCTTGGGCAGTGATGTGGCCCTTTGGGAATATGTGGGCACGGTGATTCTGCAATGCGCAGTGATTTATCTGCTGCTGCGCACATCGGGGCGGGTGTTTAAACAGGCCGCCCTGCGTTCAGGTGGCCTGCCAAGCCTTCGGGAGCTGCGCCATATGATGGCCGGGCGGCATTAAGCCGCCTGGGCCTCATCGTTTAAAGGGTGGCTTAAACGCTCAACCATTTCCTTAGGGCAGACCTGGTAAAAATGCGCCCGGGCTTCATCCCAATCACCCAACAGGGCCTGGCCATGGGCTGACCCTGTTTGCGCCACATGCTCCTGGATCAAGGATTTAAGCACAGCTTCCCAATGGGCAGACGCTAAGCGACCATGCACCACGGTTTCATCATTGATCAGACTAGGTAAGCTGTTCTTTAGGTCATAGATGAAGGCCATGCCGCCGGTCATGCCTGCGCCGAAATTATCGCCGACGTCGCCCAGAATTACCGCATGACCGCCGGTCATATATTCACATCCATTGGCCCCACAGCCTTCAATCACGACATCTGCGCCGGAATTGCGCACGGCGAAACGCTCGCCCGCCTGCCCGGCGGCAAACAGCTTACCAGATGTGGCACCGTAGAGCACCGTATTGCCGATGATGGTATTATCCTGGCTGACCAATGTGGAAGAGGTAGGAGGACGCACAACGATGGTCGCCCCAGATAAGCCCTTCCCCACATAATCATTTGCATCACCAAAGACCTCGAGCTTCAATCCTTGAACGGCGAAAGCTCCCAAAGATTGACCAGCTGATCCGCGCATCCGAACTGTCACATGGTCTTCTTCCAGGCCTTTTTCGCCAAATGTGCGGGTGATATAAGAGGAAAAGCGCGTGCCCACAGCCCGCATCGTATTGCGCACCGTATAGGTTAGCTGCATTTTTTCCCCACGTTCAAAAACAGCTGCCGCGTCTTCCAGCATTTGCGCATCCAGCGTTTCAGGGACTTCATTTCGGCCTTCAATCGTGCAGCGCCGCTGATGGTCAGCCGCCGCCACTTTGACCAACAACGGGTTTAAATCCAAATCATCTAGATAATAAGCGCCACGACCCACTTGACGGAGATATTGGGTTTGCCCGACCAATTCATCCAGACTATAGGCACCCAATGTTGCTAAAATCTCACGCACATCTTCTGCGATGAAAGAGAAGAGATTGACCAGTTTTTCAGGCGTGCCAACAAATTTCTTCCGCAAGTCTTCATCTTGGGTACACACCCCGACGGGGCAGGTGTTGCTATGGCACTGGCGCACCATGATACAGCCCATGGCAACCAGCGACGTGGTGCCAATGCCAAATTCCTCAGCGCCTAAAATCGCGCCAATCACCACATCGCGGCCAGATTTAATTCCGCCATCCACACGCAATTTCACACGGTGGCGCAGGCCGTTCAACGTCAGCACCTGATTAACCTCAGCCAGGCCCATTTCCCAGGGCGTACCTGCATATTTGATGGACGTTTGCGGGCTGGCCCCGGTGCCGCCATTATGGCCGGAAATCGTAATCACATCCGCATGGGCTTTGGCCACACCAGCAGCAATCGTGCCAATACCAGCGGAAGACACAAGCTTCACACAGACCCGGGCAATTGGATTGATTTGTTTCAAGTCATAAATCAACTGCGCCAGGTCTTCGATGGAATAGATATCATGATGGGGTGGCGGTGAAATCAGCGTGACACCCGGCGTCGAGTGGCGCAGGCGCGCAATCATTTCTGTGACTTTGAAGCCAGGCAATTGCCCACCTTCGCCGGGCTTTGCCCCCTGGGCGACTTTAATTTCAAGCTCTTCACACGCGTTTAAATAGCTGGCCGTCACCCCAAAACGCCCGGATGCCACCTGCTTAATGGGCGAATTTGCGTTGTCCCCATTTTCACGGGGCGTGAAACGTTCTTCATCTTCCCCACCCTCACCTGACACGGACTTGGCCCCAATGCGGTTCATGGCGATGGTCAGTGTTTCATGGGCTTCAATAGACAAAGCCCCCAAAGACATACCAGGCGTCACAAAGCGTTTTCGGATTTCCGTAATAGACATCACATCGTCAATATCCGCGGCGTCTTTGGGCTTATTAAACTCCAACAAGTCGCGCAAATTCGTCGTGGGTTGATTTTGCAAGCCTTCCACATAAGCGCGATATTGGCTGTAGCTGTCATTCGCCACAGCATTTTGCAGCAGATGAATAAGCGGCGCTTCAAAACTATGGCTTTCCCCACCGGCGCGATAACGATAAAGCCCGCCAATGGGCAAAATGGCCACATCTTCATCAAAGGCCAGTTGATGCTGCTCCAGCACATTGATTTGAATGCCGGACAAGCCGATGCCTGAGATTTTCGTGGGCATGCCAGGGAATAAATCCGCACACATGGCGCGGGACAGACCTACCGCTTCAAAATTATACCCACCGCGATAAGAAGACAGGACGGAGATGCCCATTTTGGACATGATTTTCAGCAGGCCCTGGCCAATGGCAGTGCGGTAATTTTCCACGCATTGCGCATAGCTGATATCACCAAAAAGCCCGCGCCCATGGCGGTCTGCAATGGCTTCCTGCGCCAGATAAGCGTTCACCGTTGTGGCACCCACACCAACAAGAACCGCAAAATAATGCGTATCCAGGCATTCCGCTGAGCGCACATTGACACTGGCAAATGTCCGCAGGCCTTCGCGCATCAAATGGCTGTGCACAGCGCCAACAGCTGCAATCATGGGGATAGCTGCCCGTTCGGGCGAAATATTCTCATCGCTTATGAACAAATGCCCATGACCGGCGCGAACGGCTTCTTCCGCCTCTTCACGGATGCGCTTGATGCCGTCTGCAATGGCATTTGGCCCGTCATTGATATCAAATGTGCAATCAATAATCGTCGCCTGCGCCCCAAAATGGTCCTTCATGAAGTGCCATTCTTTATTGGTGATAACAGGGCTTTCAATGACCAGCACACCAGATTGATAGGCATCATGGTCCAATAGATTGGCGAAATTACCAAAGCGCGTTTTCAAAGACATCACCCGCTGTTCGCGCAGGGAATCAATCGGCGGGTTGGTGACTTGAGAGAAATTCTGCCGGAAGAAATGAGACAAAGACCGCCGCTGGTCAGACACCACAGCCACCGGTGTGTCATCGCCCATGGAGCCAATGGCTTCTTTCGCCCCTTCCGCCATGGGATGGAGGATGAGCTCCATATCCTCCATGCTCAGCCCTGCAGAAACCTGACGACGGCGCAGGTCTGCACGTTCAATCGTTTCAGGCTCTGGCCTGTCACTTTGCGCAATCAGGTCTTCAAAGTTTTTGAAATCCTTGACCCACTCCCCATAAGGATGCGCGCTTGCCAGCTTATCTTTCAGCTCCCGGTCTTCGTAGAAACGACCTTCTTCCAAATCAACGGCAATCATTTGACCTGGACCAAGGCGACCTTTTGCAGCCACCTGCGCTTCATTCACAATGACCATGCCTGCTTCTGACCCCGCAATCAGCAGGCCATTTTTCGTCAATGTATAGCGCATAGGCCGCAACCCATTTCGGTCAAGGCCACCCAGCACCCAGCGCCCGTCACAAGCCGCCAATGCGGCAGGGCCGTCCCAAGGTTCCATCACAGAATTTAAATGGGCGTACATGTCGCGCCAGGCTTTAGGCGTTGTGGATTTCTTCGTCCAGGTCTCAGGCACCAACATGGTCTTCACCGTCGGCGCATCCCGGCCTGCATGAAGCAGCAGTTCAAACACGGCATCTAAGGCGGCTGAATCAGATGCACCTTTTGGAATAACCGGCTTGATGTCTTCTGAATATTCGCCAAAGGCAATGGACGCCATGCGAATTTCATGGACTTTCATCCAGTTTTTATTGCCACTTATGGTGTTAATCTCACCATTATGAGCCAAAGTTCTAAAAGGCTGGGCCAACCACCATTCAGGGAAAGTGTTGGTCGAATAGCGCTGATGATAAATCGCATAGCGGGAGACAAAACGCTCATCCAGCAAATCCGGATAAAACACCGCCACCTGTTCTGCAAGAAACAGGCCTTTATAAATGATGGACTGGCAAGACAGCGAACAAATATAAAATGCCTTCACCTGTTCCTGAATAACCCGCGCTTCAATCCGTCGGCGGATGATATAAAGATTGCGCTCAAAGGCCGTGGCATCTTCTCCATCGCGCCCGGCAATCATGATTTGCTCAATCTCGGGCCGGGTCATTTTGGCTTTATCGCCAATCACGTCGGAATTCACCGGGACCTGACGCCAGCCATAAATCTCATAACCCGCGCGGATGATTTCGCTTTCAACAATGGTCCGTGCGTCTTCTTGCGCGCTCATATCGGTACGCGGCAGAAACACCTGGCCTACGCCGATTAAGCCATCGCGGGGTGCATGGCCCGTATGTTCCACATGTTCATGGAAAAAAGCCTGAGGCACTTCGACCAAAATACCAGCCCCATCGCCCGTTTTGCCATCGGCATCGACAGCGCCCCGATGCCACACGGCTTTCAACGCTTCAATCGCGCTGGTCACCACATCCCGACGCGGCGTCCCATCGACAGACGCCACAAAGCCCACCCCACAAGCATCGCGTTCTTCAGCGGCAGAATACAGCCCCTGTTCCATCAAACGGGCGCGTTCTTGCTGCAGCAATTCAAAATCTTGTTTGAAAGTCGTCATTTTAAAGTCCATTTATTCAGCAGCTTGAGCCGCAGAAGCGGATGCCTGCGCCTTCATTTGCAGATAGTCATGAATAGCCTTGCTTGCATCGCGGGCTTCCTTGATGGCCCAGACCACAAGGCTTGCCCCACGCACGATGTCGCCGGCAGCAAAAACCCCATCTAAATTGGTCATCATCTTATCTTTGGTCACACGCAACGTACCCCAGCGCGTGACGCTTAAATCAGGCGTTTCAAACTGAGTGGGCAGGTCTTCCGGTTCAAAACCCAAAGCCATGATCACCATATCCGCCTTATGGGTCACGCTGCCGCCGGGGATGACCTGTGGTGTTTGGCGGCCAGATGCATCGGGTGCGCCCAATTTCATCTGGCTGGCTTTGACAGCCGTAATCTTGGTTTTCCCAATGAATTCCTCTGGCGCGGACAGCCAGATAAATTCAACGCCCTCTTCTTCTGCATGGTGCACTTCCCGTGCTGACCCGGGCATATTGGCCCGGTCCCGGCGATAGAGGCATTTGACAGATTTTGCGCCTTGTCGAATGGCGGTACGCACGCAATCCATCGCTGTATCGCCGCCGCCGACGACGACAATATCTTTGCCAGCAGCATTCAATGTTCCATCGTCAAAGGCCTGTACTTTATCGCCCAGACCAACACGATTACTGGCAGTGAGATAGGCCATAGCTGGGTGAATGCCGGAGAGAACAGCACCAGGCGTTTGAAGTGTTCGGGCCTGATAGACGCCCGTTGCAATGAATACAGCATCATGGCGCTCCCGCAGTTCTGCAAGGGAGACGTCCTTACCCACATCAACATTCATCTTGAAGTCTATAGCCGAATCCTCAAGGCGCTTTGAGCGACGCTCCACCACATCTTTTTCCAGCTTGAAATTGGGAATGCCATAGATGAGCAGGCCGCCCGGGCGGTCATAGCGGTCATAAATCGTGACCTGATAGCCTTTGCGTCGCATTTCTTCAGCGCATGTCAGTCCAGCGGGGCCAGCACCGATAATGCCAATGCTTTGCTCCCGCTCCAGCAAGGGCCTGATCGGCTTCACCCATCCTTCATTCCAGGCGGTATCTGTGATGTATTTTTCTACAGAACCAATAGTGACGGAGCCAAAGTCTTTCTCAATCACACAATTGCCTTCGCACAAGCGGTCCTGAGGGCAGATGCGGCCGCAGATTTCAGGCATGTTGTTCGTGGCGGATGACAGCTCAAACGCCTCTTCCAACCGGCCTTCCGCCGTCAGCTTCAACCAATCAGGGATATTATTGCTTAAAGGGCAGTGAACCTGACAAAAAGGCACACCACATTGGCTGCATCGCGACGCCTGCTCCGCAGCCTTTTCCGGAATATAGGCTTCATAAATTTCACCAAAATCCTGCGCCCGTTCATCAGCCACCCGCTTTTCCGGGGTCTGTTGGTCCGTGGAAATGAATTTGAGCATATCTTGCGCCATGAGGGGTCGACCCTTCAGTCATTTTCGTCGCGCAAGCCGTCTCCGGAGACCATGGGAGATAAGCTCCGCGCCTGTTTTCGTGAAATTTTGCGCACCATATCAGCATCATTTCTGAAAGAAAAGAGGAAATATAGACATTTATATCAGTAAATATGATATAAAAAATAAGAAAAACCTCAGTTTTTAATTTATATGACGATTTTTAAAATTTAATCATATCCGTTTCGGTTATAAATATCAAAAACACAGCTATGCTTAAATCAGGCCTTGGCGTTTTTTAGACTTAGGCTATGGTCTGCAACAGACTAGATTTTGATTGATTGGAAGACGTATGACCTGGCTGCAACTTCTGCTCATTGCCATTCTTCAAGGTGTGACAGAGTTTCTCCCTATTTCCTCCTCCGGCCATCTCATTTTATTGCCCAAATTAACCGGAATGCCGGACCAAGGGTTATTGGTTGATGTGGCCGTTCATGTGGCAACTTTAGCTGCCATATTGGTCTATTTCTTCCGTGACGCCATGGCACTTGCCCGGGGCGGCCTCTCTACGGTTGGCCTTGCCAAGACAAAAGACGCCGCTGAAAAGCGCTGGTTCTGGTATCTCGTCATTGGCACCATTCCAGCGATAGTCGTCGGCGGCAGCTTCACGGTTCTAGGCGTGACAGATCATCTCCGCGCCACGCATCTGGTGGCGTCCACTCTGATATTTTACGGTATTCTCTTGTTCATTGCTGACCGTTTCTCGCCACAAGAACGCAATTTCGAAGATATGACTTTAAAGGATGCTGTTCTGGTTGGCTGCGCGCAGGCATTAGCCCTTATTCCCGGTACGTCACGCTCTGGCGTCACCATGACGATGGCGCGCTTTCTGGGCTTTACACGTCCTGAAGCCGCACGCTTTTCTTTCCTGCTCAGCATACCAGCAGTCATTGGCGCTGGCGTGTTGGTGGGTAAAGATCTGCTGGAAGCCCCGGCAACGCAACAGATGGATGCCCTTATTGCAGGCATCCTGACCTTCTTCGCTGCCATTGCAACCATGGCGTTTTTGATGCGCTGGCTGAAGCGGGCATCAATGAATGTCTTTGTGTTTTACAGGATTGGCCTGGGCCTGGCTTTATTCGCCTTTGCTTGAAACCGGCTTTTGCGTGAAACGGCCAAATTGGCGGTAACGCGCCAACTGTTTTGGCACAATGGCTTCAACCGGTGTGGCGTCAACACCCAGATCTGCCAGCCCTTTGGCCCCCTCCGCCACCACATTATCTTTGGATAGCATCGCCAGCTGATCCAACGTTAAAAGCGGGCGGGGGAGCAGACCCAAAAAGAAAGCATCAATTTTTGCAAATGGACGCGGAATATCCAGCAGCAAACGCTTGCGATAGGTTACATCCAGGATATAGCGCAGAAGCTCTTTAAAGCTATAGCTGCGCGGGCCGCCCAATTCATAAGTCTGACCTTCAAAACCATCTTCGCACAGGGCTTTCACAACAGCTTTAGCCACATCATCCACATAGACCGGCTGAAATCTTGTCTGCCCTTCAAACACCGGCATGATGGGTGCAAACTTCGCCAGTGATGCGAAACGATTGAAGAACTGGTCTTCCTTACCAAAGACAATGGAAGGGCGAAGAATCGTTGCACCAGGAAAAGCCTCTTTCACCAGCTTCTCACCTTCAGCCTTTGACTGGCCATAGCGCGATTCGGACAAGGCATCTGCACCAATGGCCGACATATGTACCAGATGACGCACCCCGGCTTTAGCCGCTGCGCGGGCCACCAGACCAGCACCTTGAGCCTGTAAGGCGTTAAAACTTTGCGAGCCGCTTTGATATAGAATGCCAACCAAATTAACCACGCCATCGGCACCAGCAACCGCGCGTTCGACAGATGCTTCATGCTTTAAATCGGCTGCAATCGGCTCCACTTGCCCAACGGCACCCAAAGGCTTCAGGAACAGCGCCTGGTCCGGATGACGCACAGCCACCCGCACACGATGGCCGGACGCCGCCAAATGCTGAACCACATAGCGTCCGATAAATCCTGAACCGCCAAAGACCGTATAGAGTTTCGCCGTCATAAGATGTGAGCCCTTCACCAATTCCAAGCGCTTAAATCCGAAATATTGTCCCTGTTCATATGACCTGTTTTCGTCTGCGTCCAGAGGGGAGCGCAGATTATGTGATTTCGCAGTTATTTTTATCTTATACAGCAACATGGCTTGACAAGGCAGGCGAAGAGATATAGCCACCGTCTCCGCACAATATAGATGCCCAGGTGGCGGAACTGGTAGACGCGCTAGCTTCAGGTGCTAGTGACCATCTGGTCGTGGAGGTTCGAGTCCTCTCCTGGGCACCATTTCTCCTGAAGTCGAAATAGCACCCAGGTCTGTTATTTGTTCGGACAAAGCCGAAGGGGGCACCATTTCTCTAAAAGCCGAAATGGCACCCAGGTCTGTTATTTGTTCGGACAAAGCCGAAGGGGGCACCATTTCTCTAAAAGTCGAAATGGCACCCAGGTCTATTATTTGTTCGGACAAAGCCGAAGGGGGCACCATTTCTCCAAAAGCCGAAATGGCACCAATTGCAAGATGCTCCTTATGGAAATAACAGCAGCCCTAAGCTTTGCTCTTGTTGCTGGCCTCGTCATGACATCACCTGGGCCTAAATGGGTTTTGATTGCCAAAACTGTTCCCACTTCGGGGAAAAACGCAGGCTTTGCCAATTTAGGTGGCTATATCGCCTCTCTATACATCCACGGCCTCTTATCAGCCTTCGGCCTGTCCGTCATATTGGTGCAAAGTGCGCAGGCTTTTTTCATCGTGAAAATGCTGGGCGCGGCCTATCTGATCTGGATCGGAACAAAAGCCCTTTGGTCCGCAAAAGATACGTCGTCCGCATCGAATGACATCCAACCGGCGAAAAACCGCAGAGGATTGAGGCGTGCCTTTCAGGAAGGGTTTCTAACGAGCCTGTTAAGCCCGAAGGTTTCTCTCTTTTATCTGGCTGTATTTCCGCAGTTTATTGATCAGAAAGAAGATGCTGTCAGCGCCGCCTTCATTCTTCTCACCATTCACGCTGTGCTAAATCTGATCTGGTTTTCAACCATGATAATACTGCTTTCCAGACTCACGATAGTTGCACAGGGCAGTGGGTTTCAACGCTGGCTGAAAGTCATCACTGGGATTGTTTTCATTGGTTTTGGAATAAAACTGGCCGCTCTAACGCGTGCGGGAACATGATATATCCAGGCATCAATCATTGTTGCCGCCTGGATAAATACTTCAATTAACAATAGCTCCGCCCGCTGGCACTGCAGGACAATTTATTCTGAGCATCTCGAATAGCACTCGACATTTTTTGCTGCATTCCCTGGATTGACTGCAGATCTTTTTGCAGGCGCTGAAGGTCTTTTTCCGCGCGACGGCTTTCATTATTCAGGCACCGGTCGTAATTCTCGACATTCCGTCCATAATACCGCAGCTCACTCTGGCAATTCTGTAACTGCCGATCATCAAGGTTTCGCTGTGTCACACAAGAAGGTTCACGCGGAGGTTGGCCGCACCGGCCATTATACCGCTGCGCTTCCGCTGCTATGGAAAAAAATAAACTCCCAGACAGTCCTAAGAGCAACGCTGTATTTAATGAGGTTAATTTAAAGGTTTTGCGCATCATCTCACCCATTTTGTTTCTTTTATGGTGCTCCCTCAGTTCTACTCTACCGATGGGAAAAACCAGATTACGCGGCCACCAATTTGAGAATGAGAGTTTATATTTGCAACTACAAGTCCTAATTTACAAAAGGAAACACGGGCATGTGCTGATCCGTTTCACGGACAGGGCATTGGAAAAGTCGTGATTGAAGTGGAGTAACCAGGATCAGTCTTCATGCATGATCCGCTCATAGATTTCAGGGTCGGTTGCGCCTTCGGTACCGATAATCAACACATGGCTGTTCAACCCTAATCCCAATGCAGACATGACATCTGGTTTATCCTTGGCCATATCCAAAGCGGCCAGGCCTGCCACTGCGGACTCCCCAGCGATAATCACTGGATCCCCATTTGACCCGCGGCTCAAGACCCGCATCATATGGGGAACCCTGTCGTCAGATATCGTTATAAAATCATCTGTCGCCTGCTCCAGAATATCCCAAGATAGAAGAGAAACCTCACCGCAGCTCAGCCCTGCCATCATTGTTTCTTCTGTGACATGTACCGCCGAAGGCTTGCCGGCAACTGCACTGGCCATGAGGCATGGGGCCGTAGCCGGCTCCACAACGATAATTCGAGGATAGTCTTCTCCCAACCTCTTCCAGAAATGGGCTGCGACCGCGCTGGCCAGGCCGCCAACACCGCCCTGCAGGAAAACATGTGTTGGGATGTCTTCCCCTAACTGATTGAGGATTTCCTCTGCCATCACTGTATAACCGGCAAGGATATGGCGCGGGATATCCATATAGCCTTCATAGGATGTATCAGAAATGATGTTCCAGCCATATGCCTCCGCTTCCTGGGCAGCAAGATGCACTGAAGCATCATAATTCCCATCAATCTGAACAACTTCAGCGCCGAACGCTTCCATAGCCTTTTTACGCCCGACGCTGACCTCTTTATGGATATAAACGCGACAAGGGCAGCCCAGAAGGCGAGCACCCCAAGCGACAGAGCGCCCATGATTACCATCCGTGGCTGTTGTAACCATGATATCCTTTGTCAAGTCATGATAACGTCCACCCAAGAGGTCCTTGAGCGCAATATCTTTACCCATCTTCTCTGAAAGCTCTGCCTGCAGGAATTTCAAGACACCATAGGCGCCGCCCAATGCCTTAAAACTACCCAGGCCCAGCCGCGAACCTTCATCTTTATAACTGATCCGGCCGATACCAAAATGATGCGCTAAATGAGGCAGCGAATGAAGAGGTGTCACAGCATAACCCTTCCATTGGCTAATGATCTGATAGGCCTCTGCGCTGTCTTGAAGACTGAGGATAGAGCTCAATACGTCAGGATAAAGTCCTCTTTTTTTCTTGGGATTAGAAAAATGAAGCATGCCTTGCGCGGGCGAATTCATAGCTACCCCAACTCCTTAGCCATATAAGCTTGACGTCCATCGATTCAACAGCATTTTATGCCCTGTTTTGGATTAGAATGAGCTGATTTCATAAGAACTGTAATGAAATTCACCTCATTTTGAAGGTTTCACGCGAAAAATATGCAGTAAGTGGTTATGGATCGTTTTGATATTGAATTGCTAAACCTCGTACAGCTGGACAATCGATTGACAGCTGCTCAGCTAAGCGAAAAAGTCGGTTTATCCCCGTCTGCATGTCAGCGCAGATTGCGTCACTTGCGCGACAGCGGTGTGATTGAACAGGATATTTCCATCGTTGCCCCTGAAAAGGTCGGGCAACATATGACGATGATTGTTGAAGTCAGTCTGGAGCGGGAACAGCCCGATCTGATTGATCAATTCAAACGCTCCATGGCAAAGCAGCCCCAGGTCATGCAATGCTATTATGTGACGGGTGATGCGGACTTTATCTTAATCGTCACTGCAAAAAACATGCAGGACTATGAAGAATTTTCTCGTCGCTGCTTTCAGGAAAATCTGAATATTAGACGCTTCCAAACCAATGTGGTCATGGACCGGGTTAAAACCAGCTTCTTCATCCCTATAGAAGAACAGAATTAAGCCGCAGACAGCTTTTGAGCGCATATTTTTCGCACATCGCATCCCTTATTTGCTCAAATTGCGCGTGAGCGTGGTGATATATTTCGTCTTCAATCCGATGGAGAACTGCGATGCGCAAATATCTGACTGAGCCTCTGAAGCAAGAGATGACAGCCTGGCGCCATGATATCCATCAACATCCGGAGCTGGGTTTCAAAGAAAATCGAACAGCTGAAAAAGTCGCAGAACTTCTGAAAGATTTTGGCATCGAAACCCATGAGCGCATTGGCGGTACAGGCATTGTCGGGGTCTTGAAAAAGGGCAACAGCAATCGTGCTATTGGCCTGCGGGCCGATTTGGACGCATTACCGATACAGGAGCGCGGGGCCTGCTGTTACCGATCCGTTCATGATGGCATATTCCATGGCTGCGGTCATGACGGGCATACGACCATGTTATTGGGTGCAGCCCATTATCTGGCACAGCACGGCGATTTTGATGGCACAGTTTATTTCATCTTCCAGCCAGGCGAAGAAAACGGAAAAGGTGCATTAGCCATGATGGCCGACGGGCTATTCGAACGTTTCCCCATGCATGCCATATATGGCATGCATAATATGCCAGGTATTCCAACGGGTCAGTTCGCTGTTAAAAGCGGGCAGATGATGACATCAGAAGATAATTTTGTCATCACCATCACCGGCAAAGGCGGCCATGCCTCCATGCCCCATATGACCATTGACCCAATGGTGATAGGGGCAGAGATCGTTTTGGCCCTGCAGACGATCACCTCCCGCTCCATCAGCCCTGCGGACTGGGGTGTTGTTTCTGTGACAGAGTTTCTAACTGACGGTGCGCGCAATATCCTGCCTTCAACTGTGATAATCAAAGGCGATGTGCGGACCCTGAGTGCCGACATTCAAGTCCTTATAGAAAAACGCATGCGGGAGCTTGTCGATGGGATTGCAAAAGCGCATGGGGCGACAGCATGTGTTGAATATTCCTATGAATTTGTCGCGCTTGTGAATTCAGAACATGAGACCGCAGCTGCCATTGATGCAGCGGAACAGACTGTTGGCGCAGAAAAGGTTGATGGCAACTGCAGAACAAACACTGTGTCCGAAGATTTCGCTCAGTTTCTAAGGCAGGTTCCCGGCTGTTTCATTTTGATTGGCAATGGTGATGAGAAAGACGACCGACCTCTGCACAACCCATTCTACGATTATAAGGATGCCAATTTGACAATAGGCGCGGACTATTGGGTCAATCTGGTGCAGCGACAGCTCTCTGCAGAAGACAGGATTATTTAGCGTAAAGATGCTAATATCTTTGAATATAGGAGGCATATTCATGGCGAAATTTCTATTTCTAACCATCGGTTTTGAAAAGCCGACACCAACTATCATGCAGGCCTGGGGCAATTGGTTTGAAGAGATCAAAGACCATATCATCAGTCAGCACCACTTATCTTCAGGGCTTGAAATCTCTCATGCCGGGCGCAGGGGTCTACCCATGGACCTGGATGCCACTACAGGGGTGATGGTCATTGAAGCAAAGGACAGGGAAGAAGCGGAAAAACTGGCCGCCTCCAACCCTTATATTACCAGCATTCGCGTATATGACCTGAATTAGGCTCCGAATTCCGGATAGCGGTCTTCCAAGTGACGACGCATGGCGGTCAGCCCATCTTTGAAGACTTTATCCCGACCAAAGCCAATTCGGAAATGATGCCCTGGCCCGTCCATCAACTCTGATCGATAAATCGAGGACGGCAGGAGCAATACACCGCTGTCTTCTATCAGTGATTGGCAAAAGGCCTCTACCCCATCCGGGCCGTTATAGCGTGTGAAGGCCACACACCCTCCCTGGGGTTGGAACCAGGTGAACAATTCCGGGTAGTCAGACCACAGGCCCCGCAGCAGGGCTAGATTTTCCGTCAGAATATTTTTGTTCCGTTCGAATATCTGCGCCCGATTTTCCAAGGCAATCACTGCCAGGCGTTCCGCTGGTACGGCATTACAGATGGAGAGATAATGTTTATACCGCTCCACCTTTTCCAGCAGATGCCGATCCTGACTGGCCAGCCAGCCCAAACGCAGGCCAGGAAGGCCATAGGCTTTGGACAGCACATTCAGGGAAATACCTTTTTCATAGACATCTGCTATTTGCGGCAATTGGTCCCGGACGTTCAATTCCACCCCGCGATAGACTTCATCGGAAAAGATATAAATCCCGCGCTCACGACATAGTTCTATCAAGGCAGAGAAGTCCGAAGGCGGCATGCACATGCCCGAAGGATTGTGGGGGAAATTAACAGATATCAGCTTGGTTTTAGATGTAAGTGCAGCTTTGATATCATCCAGATCCAACACCCAGCGGCCTTCCCCCTCTTTTATCGCCACACCAGTTACATCACATTCGGCCAAAGGGATGGTTTCCGCACTTTGGTAATTGGGCACGGGAACCACAACATGATCCCCCGGTTCCAACAGAACCCGCATGGTGGCATAAATACCTTCCCCTGCCCCCGCCATGCACAGAATATTTTCAATGCTCAGACTATTATAACTATCGGCAATAGCCTGCCTTAAATCAGGCGCCCCCCAGGTTTCCGAATAGCCCAGCCAGGCTTCCTGAAAAGCCTGCTGTTGTGCAGAGGTTCCCATGGCAAGGAGGTCAGCAACAGACATGCTTTCCATATCCGACGCTGTCATATGGTGCCGAGCCGTAAATTCCCATTTGGAGAAATACCGTTCGAGTTCAAAGTCACGCATGAGCCACCTCTTTTAACTTCAATAGCCAAATTCACCGATTTTTGCTATAATTCCGACCTTCCTACTTCCCCCAATTCTGTTGCGTACGCAGTTGCGTGAAATCCTTATTGAAATATATGCGCCTGAAACATTGGCCGGGGATACAACATGACTGAACCAACGCATGAAGAACAGGAAGAGGGCTGGTGCTGGCCTTGTGCCATCAGCGGTTGCCTCATTCTATGCGGCCTTGGCTATGTGGTCTGGCGCTATCTGCTCTAATGAGAGGGGGCGACCGTGGCAAAATACTGCAAGGAAGTGCAAGAATGGATTGAAGAGAAAATCGAGAAACCATTTGAAGAGTTCATCGAAAAACGCGTCGAAAAATGCAAGAAGCGCAAGTGTAAATGGTGGTGTGCCTGTTGCAATAAATGGTTTTGCTGGATTGAAACCATCATTGAAAAGATCATCAAATGGGTGGTCGTCACCGTTGGTAAATGGGTCACACGCATCGTCTGTGAGGTTGTTCATTTCATCGTCGACCTGATTGGCTTTGTCGTTGGTTTGATCTTCGCCATCCCTATCATTGGCCGGTTGATCCGTCAGATTTGGGACATCATTATCGAGATCATTCATCGGATCATCAAATTTCCAGACCTGCTATTGTGTTTCATGGGTGTAAAATGGCGCAAGCGGCTGCGCATCTGCATAATCATTCTACGCGATGAAAAGGCACCAACAGCAACCGAAGCAGGCCTGCAACCTGATATCAATCGTGCCATTGATATCTTCAATGACGCCGCCAATATCGAATTGATCGTCGATGGCATCCACACTGTGAAAAACCCGTCCCCAGGCTATGCTTTGGATGTAGGCTGTGGTGCGACGGGCTGGTGGGAGGACTTATGGCTTCCGGGTTCCTATTTCGAATGGATTTCCAACACATTATGCTTTGATGGTGTAGGCCGTCGCTTCACCGGTTGGGCTGCCCCGGTCATGATTATCTGTGTGCGCGAAGTCGAGGGCTCTACAGCGGGATGTTCTCTGGGTGCCTTTTCCGACTATGTGACCATTGAGGGCGGAAACCCCATCTGCCTCGCCCATGAACTGGGCCATGCCTGCGGCCTGCTACACAGGGATGATGATCGAGACAATCTGATGCACCCCATCTGTGGTGGGACCAAACTTACGAAGTGGCAACGATGCATCATCAGAAATTCACGCCATGTGAGTTATTTATAGGCCTCATGCGCAGACAAATATGAAATGAAACAAACTGGGAAACACTCTTGAGACGCATATCAATAGGCTAGCAACAGCAACCAGGGTGGGAAACCACACTACAGTGGCCCACCCTAGAAAATATGATATTTTGTCTCCAAGACGTTCCCAGAAATCAACTCGACTTCCCCATTTTTTATAATCTGAGGGATCATCGGCTGGTCTTTGATCTTCATCTGGAGGATAAGCATCTGCTCGGATCCATAATTCAGAATCATAGGCCCACCCTTGATTGACCTTCGCCAACAATTTTTTCCTATCCATGAATAATAATGCGAGATCCAAGCCCAAAACTAGTGAGGCCCAGCCCACCAATGTCAACATGATCTTCCAAAAAGTGAACGCATCCGCCTCTACGACGGCCAATGACATAATCGGCATCTCATACGGGCTTATGTCATATAACCAAATTAAAATGATGGGCGTGCATATAGTTATGAGGGCCGCCCGATGGCGACGGAATGAATCAGACATTTCGGGCGCCGAATGCAGTACCTCCCAAGCGTTCTTACTCATAAATTTCCCCTTATTGCCTTCGAATTCCCCAGACAACACACTCGTATACAAAAAAGCTCACCTTCAGAGTCTATGCTTAACGTAGGACCCTCCCATTTATCGGCTCTCGGCCGAAGAATAGTTAAGAAGCAAGCGCCTTTCTAATTGAGGCACTGACCCAGGCCTTCACATCAGCGATATGAGGAGATTTCCTAGCATCAGCATGAGACACCAACCATAATTCCCGCGCTGGCACTTCTAGCGCGGGGATTTCAATCAAGCCCGCTGCCAGGCAAATAACGCACGCACCAAGTACAACACCATTATCTGCCACCGCCGCACGAATAAGCGCAGCTGTGCTGGAGCTTGTCATGACAACGGCATCACTTAAGCCTTGCTCTCTTACCCAGCGGACCTCAGGGATATCTCCATAGACCGCAGACAGGCCCAGGAGTTTTTCCCGGCGAGGGTCAACATCCTCAGGCGCCCGGCCGCTGAGATAAGCCTGAGAGGCAAAAAGCCCCATTTCAATGACGCCGAGCTTTTGCGTGAAAAGTCCCGGGCTGTTGGGCCGGAACATTCGGATGGCAATATCAGCATCCAATCGGGCCAGATCGGCCAGGGAGGAGGTAGAAATTAAATCTATGTTTAGACCATCATCCAGATCGCTTAAATAAGGGGCGAGGAACTCCGCTATAACTGGCTCCGTCGCTGAAATACGAACGGGGGCCTGACCTTCCTGGCTCTCCACTGACTGCATGAACTGGTCTATCTTACCAAACCCATCCCTTAAAGAACCGGCGCTTTCCAATAATTGCAGTCCCAGTGGGGCCAAGGTGATACCATGGCGTCCCCGGCTCATAAGCTGACGGCCCAATTGCGTCTCAAGCGCATCAATACGCCGCGATACCGTCGCAATGGACACACCAAGAGCGTCCGCCGCCGCGCTCAGAGAGCCCGTATCGGCAACAATCATGAAAATACGAATATCATCCCAATTCATATCTTTTCATAAATGAAAAGCATATTTGCAAACAAGACTGTTTATGGATGGCGCGTATTATAATAAGCTTCCACCATGTTAGATGTATCAAAAGAAAAAGTTGCCACATTGGAAATCATGAAGCAGGTGGTCAAACACTCCAGCTTCAATCAACTCACCAACAGCGATGTGACAGCCTGCGCCGATGGCTTTGCCGAAGTCCAAATGCCGTTTTCCCCCGAACTATGCCAACATAAAGGCTTTCTCCATGGGGGCCTGGTTGGGTATTTGGCGGACGTCGCCTTAAGTTGGGCTTGTGCATCGGCGGTTGGTGAAGTGCTGACATCTGAATATCGCGTGCATATCTTAGCACCGGGAATAGGGGAACGCTTCATTGGCCGTGGTCAGGTCATCAAAGCCGGCCGCCGTCAGGTTGTGGCACGTTCCGATGTCTATGCAGTGAAAGACGGCGAAGAGAAGCTCATCGCGACCGCCACCGGCACCTGCATCCCAGTGGGCAAAAAATGAGGCAGCTTTGCTTCCTTGAACCGGGCAAGTTGGAATGGCGCGAGGTCCCCGACGCCAGAGTTCAGTCCGGCGTGGAAGCCGTTGTCCGACCTCTCGTCATTGGTCGATGCGATCTGGACACTGCCTTTGTCCAAGGCATCATCCCCATGGCCAGCGGTCAACCCATTGGCCATGAAGTCATCGGCGAGGTGGTCGATATAGGCGACGGTGTGACCCGTTTTAAACCGGGTGATCTCGTTGTTCTGCCAAGCCAGATCAGTTGCGGTACCTGCCGGAATTGCCGTCGCGGTTTCACAGGACGATGTGAAAGCGTGCCCTTTGGTGCATCTTATGGCATGGGCCGCGAAGGCGGCTTTGGCTGCGGCTCCGCCGACTTGGTTCGGGTGCCTTTCGCTGATGCGATGATGTTTCCTCTGCCAAAGGGCGGTCAGCCCATCGATTGGATTGGCTTTACCGATATGGCCTTGGACGGCTATCGCTGCGTCGGCCCTCAGTTAAAAGAGCGCCCCGGCGCGCGGGTCCTCGTGATCGGTGGCCAACCCGCTGTTATTGGGATTTATGCCGCTGGTATTGCGGTATCCTTAGGTGCCGGTGCTGTTGATTTTTACGACAGCAACGAAGAACGCCTGGCAGAAGCCGCAAAATTCGGTGCGCGCCCCATTAAACGCGGCGAAGCGGAACCCGAAGGTCTTTATGAAATCGTCGTCGACAGTTCCGTTGAAGCCAGCGCCTTGGTCGAAGCCTTCCGCTTTACCGAGCCTGAAGGCCATGTCACCAGCTGCTCTGTCCATTTAGGGGAGCTAACCGGCGCCCCCTTCATGGAGGCCTATCATAAAGGCATCCATTACAGGACTGGCCGGCCCAATTGCCGGTCTCAAATGGAAAGCGTCGCAGCCCTATGCTGCAGCGGCCATTTCAAGCCCCAGCTGATCAAGCCGAAAATCTATGATTTCGATGACGCACCTGAGGCCTGGGCCGATCCCGCATTAAGGGTTGCCGCCATCCGCATTTGACTTCACAGTCCGTTCAAAGCTAAGCCTGGATGAACAAGAAAATCAAATGGATAAGTCTATGACCACCCCCATATATACGATCGTCGTCCTCAAAGCGAAGCCGGGCCGTCTTGAGGATTTAAAAACAGCGCTTGAGGCATTGGCCATCGAGACACGCAAAGAACCAGGCTGCCTCTCCTACACCTATATCCAAGACACAAATCATGACGCGCATACGCTTGTCTCTTATGAGAAATGGGAAAGCATTGAAGCCGAAGCGGCTCACTGGCAGACACCTCATATGCAAGCCACCCTTGCCCAGGCAGGCGATATCTTAGACGCCGCGCCCGTCATCCATCGCGGCCCTCAAATCATCTGATTGTTTTATAGCTTACACTTACTTATTATGAGATAAGAACAGACAAATTCCTGATGAAGTAGAGCCTTGTTGCGTGTCTTGTCGCTTTGCCTACAAGCCTGCGCTTCTTTGCGCTTAAATTTTGGGGGAATAATCATGAAAACCATATTATATCTAGGCTGCCTTGTACCTGCGTTGTTTTTTACCGCCACCGCTGACCATCATGCGGCAGGCGAAAAATCTGATTTATCGACCGTGCTGACGGCCAACCAATGGAAAAATGCGGGGAATTCCGTGTTGACGATTACCAACGTTGGCCCCAACGGCCAGTTCGTCGGGACATATGTGAATGGGGAAACCACAGCATTTCCATGCGCCACGTCTTCGGACGTTTTCCAGGTGGAAGGCCAAGTCCATGGAGCAGACCCATCAACGGGGAATAACATCAGTTTCGCAGTGAACTGGACCAATACCACAACAGACTGCGATACAGTCACGCGCTGGAGCGGGGTTTTATCAGGCACAACGATGACGACCAATTGGGTTCTCGCCGTGGACGGAAGCACCAATGCCATGATCGGCACTGACGTATTTACTTATCAATAGTTCAAGGAAAAGATGCAGGCTGGCTGACATAGCCCGCCTGCATCCAAAGCGCATTGTCGGATAATCAATACGCCAACCTTCTGCGATATAACCCTAGACCCAGCGCCAATAATCCCAAGGCCATACCACCCACTGCACCCGGCTCGACAACCGCTGTGGGCCCGCTCACGCCACTGTTGAAGGTCAAGGAATTGATAAGGTGATTTCCGCCAAGAGTATTGCCAGCAATGATAAGGCTGAGGGTCGAATTGGTATTCAATAGCGTTGAAGGGGAGGACGTAACGCCTCCGGTCTGATTAATGTCACCAATGATAGTTGTGGACGTGGGCGTTGCCCTTATCGTCACATCCAAACGAGCAACAGACCCAATGGGTGATGAGGTGGTTGATCCTTGTTGCGTGAAGGACCCCGGAATGAATTGGGTTTCACTGGCATTCAAGAGATCTACCCTGTTTTGAGGGCCAATCCGCTGGGGGTTCGGCACATCAAAAAACTGCGTATTGAAGAAATTCTGCCCGTCATAAAGACCAATGAACACATCCTGATTGGCATCAAAGCCACTGTCATCAAGCAATCTGACAGCCTGTACAGTGATGGAGATGTTGGAAGGGTCAACAATGAAATTGCTTAGATCAAGACGGTAGAGAACGGCATTTTGCACCGTCAGGTCCAGCCTGAGCCCATCCCCCGAAAGGCTTTGCCCACCGGTTGGAAAGCTGGCACCAGGCAGATTTGCCAATTCCGCCCCTGTGAAGGTAACAGGCGTGGCAAGCGCCGGGATGGAAAAGAAACACAGGCCCAAAATGGTGAGGAAAACACGCATAAAACATCCCCTGCATCGTGCATCAAATGCTGGGAGCCTCATTCATGAAGTTTAATAGAATGGAAACGGACTTGCAGCTTATGTGGAGGAAGAAACCTGTTCCAGAAGCTGATGAACCCGCTCCCCCAGCCAGCCCAGGTCTTCTTTTGAGATGTCATAGTGTTTGGAATAGCGGGCTTCGACATAAGCGCGTTTTAGAAGCTCGAAGCGGGCGCGATCGAGGCGGGTGGTGCGGGGCCAGGCGGGGATGAGAGCGGGGACCAGACGCTCCGCCTGAGAGCGTAAGAATTTCAGATTATGCGTCTTCGGCATGTAATTCGTGTGGGTGAGAAGGATACATTGATAGAGCTTTTCAGTCACCTGATGGAGCTGAAAGGCTGCTTCGAGATATTGGCCATCTTCAAGCGCGGTTTTGAACATCCTCTCGAAGTTATATTTCGCTCGGGGATACCACTGCTCAAAATGCTCTTTCGCTATTTCTTGCTTTTCTTCATCGGACAGCTCTTTCGGCTCGGCCAGTGTAAAGCCTCGGCGCTGGTAGAGCGCTATGCCTTCATTCTTGATATCACTGAAGAAATACTGCCCCAGGCGAAGCGCATTATTCACATCACCATGCGTATGAACGATGAATTGGACGGGCGTTTTAAACCGCCCATTATGAATGAACCGATCCTCCGCCTTGGACCAGAGCGCCGGGTCCTCCAGCGCATCATGATTGACGATGACGAGAATATCAAAATCCGAGAAATACCCATTCACTGGGTCTTCCACCCACCCCCCACGGGCATAGGACCCATAAAGAATGATAGCCCCAATCTTAGCCTGAGCTTTCTTGGTGCCCTTAGCCTGAGCCACAACTCCTTCAAACTCTTCAAACAAAACCGAAACCACAGCCTCAAGCTCGGCCTGTTTAGAAGGCGGCAAATGTCCCAAATCCGTTTTCATAAACAACACTTTGGGCCAGAAACCAAAGAATTTAAAGAGTGAAAAAGTGCATCAACCACTAACCCTTTGCATGCATCATCCAAAATCTTGGTTTTTTTAGCACCCAGACTTGAAAGTGCCGCAACTACTCACCAAGTAAATTCAGTCGCATATTTAATATGCATAAAACAAATACTGTCGCAGCACATGCATGGCGACGACTTACACCTTTAAGGAGACGTAAAATATGAATGACTCTATCACCATCCGAAGAATTCGCGAGAGTGAATTGATTACCCCATTGCTCAGCCAATTAAGTAAAAGTCCACATGGCTTTGCAAAGACATCCGATCTCATAGACTACCTAAGCAATTTATTTCAACCAAGCGGTGAAGATGCCAGCATCCTCAATGGTAGAAATGACACCAAGTTTAGCCAGAAAGTTCGCAATCTTGTCTCACATCGAAACGACCGCAATGGGATTCAAACGAGGGGTCTAGTACGGTATATCCGGGAAGAAAATGGGTTGCAGATTACCAAAAAAGGTCAGCGTTATCTGAAGACTATTCACTAGGCCGAAAAACGTTTCTTATATCCTGGTGGGAGCCATTTCAGTGCAGTTTGCCCCCAACTGCCCTGTTCCCAAACAAACCAGGCGTATGCTGTTGTTCCGCTACCTTTGCGTATTGCGCCCTTAGGGTAAAAAGTAATTCGCTCACTAAATACCCAAACTCTACTCGGCGGTGTCTTCAAAAATATAGTGTTGGCCCGGTTTGCGCTCTCTAAGAACGCCAACCTTAGCAACAGGGCTACTTTGCCAGAAGCTTTTTGCAATGCTGAGTGCACGAAACTTTCGGCGCTGTGAAACGGAGGGTTAGTTACTATATTTGGGGCATTTAAATCAGTGTTCAGAAAATCTGTATTAGGAGTTCCGTATCCTCTATCATACAGGTCAGAGCTTACAATCTCTGCTCCAGTGGTTGCTAATACCTCAGACATAGCGCCGTCACCACAAGCGCACTCCCAAATCCTTCCATCAAAGCTCTCATTCTCAATAAGGGCATGTGTTGCCCAGCGAGGTGTGGGATAAAAATCTGGACCATCAAGGTCAGCAAATCTTTTTAACGTCGGCTGATACCCTCCGTTTAAAGCATACTTAGAGTCCATGAAACTACCCTCCTGTTCTGCACATGAGCAATAGCAGAATCATTCGCATTGCATAGCTTAAACGCGAATGTTGGGGTAGATAGTGCTAAAGACCGCTTTAAAAGGCCGTTACGATCACGCAATGGCTGTTCCAGTGCCTCACATATCTCTCAAATAAAGAGTAGGATAAGGCCGTCCGTCGCTGTCGGTGTCTGTTCGCGATGTCACTGTGAAGCCCATCTTTTCATAAAAGCGGTGGGCGTCTTCATTCTGTTCATTCACATCCACGCTAAGCGGACCTTTGATGATGGTGCGGGCGTGTTGGATGAAGGCTTTGCCGATGCCTTGGTCCATATAATCCGGGTCGATGAACAGGGCATCGATATGATTGTCCGTCATGCCCATGAAGCCAACGATGGTGCCGTCACGCACGCCTAAAATCAGGGGGGTGTTCGGGATATAGAGGTCTTTGACCTGGGTGGCGATGTCCGCGCGGTCGTCGTCGGTCAAAAAGTCATGGGTCGCCTGGACAGAACTGTGCCAGATATCAAAAACCCGCTCAAAATCCGTGGGTTCGATGTGTCGAAACTCTAACATGAAAATAGCTCTGGATATTCAAACCAAGTCGATGATTACATGGACTATTGTGTAAAGTGTAATCCGCCGTATCAAAGTGAACATGGTCTTTAGGAAGTTTTGGGCTCTACCTATGAAATCTTCTAACCTTCTAATCCGAGCTTCTAACTCTTGAGTTTTCTTCTTCGTCGCCATCGTTCCGCCCAATCAAGTCAGTTAAGTGCGACCCTTCGATTAGGCATAAAAAATTGCGGTGTACAGTCATAAATTTCCTAAACGTACGACTTGACTCATTTTTGCTTAGTTATTGTTTTTCTTCACGAATCAGCGTGCACGTGCGCCCTTATCACGAGCCCAGCGCATAATTCAAAATCTTATAGCCAAGCTTGGCGGCCAGAAAGTCCGGGCCGTGGAGGCTTTCGATGGGGGCGAGTTCGTTGATATCTGCGCCAACAATCGTGCCCACCTCGCTTGCCCGTTTGATGATTTTAACGGCGTCGCTCCAGAATACCCCGCCGGGCTCTGGCGTGCCGGTGGAGGGCATGAGGGAGCTGTCGAAGCCGTCCAAGTCGAAGGTCAGGTAAATGTTTCGGCCCTCAAACGGCGCGATAATCTCTTCGATATTCCAGTCCTCCCGGTCCTTGCCCCAATAGATGGTGATGCGGTGCTTATTGGCTTCCAGGAATGGAATTTCGCTCTTGGAAATATTGCGAATGCCGCAGGACACGATGGGCACCGTTGGGTGGTCCAGCACGCGGCGGATGGCGGCGGCGTGGGAGAAATGCTCCCCTTCATAACCATCGCGCAAATCCGCATGGGCATCGAAATGGAGGATGATTAAATCCTCATATTTTTTCAGGAAAGGCCGGATAGCACCTGGCGTAATGCTGTGCTCTCCCCCAAAGACCAACGGGAATTTGCCGTCTTCTAAGACGGTAGTGGTGAGGCCTTCCAACTGCTCCAGCGCTTTGGCCAGGTCACTTGCGTCAATCTCCGGCTCCTGCAGCGTCACCACACCGTATTTCTCAACGGGTTCGCACCAAAGCTCTTCGTCGAACAATTCGACTTCATGGCTGGCGGCAATCATGGCGGATGGGCCACCCGCTGTCCCGCCCCCGTAAGAAACCGAGGCCTCTAAACCAAAGGGGATGATGACGGCTTGAGCGTCTTCATAACCGACGGCTTGGGCGCCTTCGAGGGCTAAAAACCCTTCTTCAGCGGGCATCAAAGGGAGCGGAGCAGCCATTATTTTTCACCTGTGAATAATTTGGCGAACTCACGGCGCGGGCGGTCTTTCCACACGCCTGAATGATAAGCGTCAGAGGCCAGCAAAGGCACAACGGAAGAGGCCTCAGCAAAGACCATCTGTTCCAATGTGGTTTGAACCTTGCCCCAGCTTGCAGCTTCTTTCAGCGTGGAAGAAGAGCAAGCGCCATCGCGCACATCAGCGACCGTGATTTGCACGGCGTATTTATGCATTTCAGCTTCAACGCCTAAGATTTCAGCGCAGACAACCGTGTCCTGCACGAAGTTCTTCGGCACGCCGCCGCCAATCATCAACAAACCTGTGGAACCGGCTTTGATTTTAATGTCCGTCAGCTCACGGAAGTCAGCGACGCTGTCGATGCTCATATAATTGCCGGGGTTTTCCACCTGGTGTTTCACCAGGCCGAAACCGGCTGAACAATCTGAGAATGCTGGTACGAAAATCGGAACATTGTGGTCGTAGCAAGTCTCAATCAGGCTGTCTTTTTTCTTGGCATTGGTTTTCAGCCATTTCCCCATTTCCCAGATAAATTCACGGGACGAATAAGGGCGACGTTCCAGGCTGTCTGCGATTTCTTTGGTGATGTGGTCACAGGCTTGCAGCTCTTCTTCATCGATATAGGTGTCGTAGATGCGGTCGATATAGAGACCGCGCAGCTCATTATCATCCACCTGACTGTCGGCTTGATAATGTTTGAAACCCAATGCTTCGAAGAAGTCCATATCCACGATGCTGGCCCCGGTGGAGACAATGGCGTCCACCATGCCATAGCGCACCATATCGCGGTACACATCCATACAGCCGCCAGCAGAAGTAGAGCCTGCCAGCGTCAAAATGACGGAGCAATCCGGGTCAGCCACAGCGGTTTTAAAAATATCCGTGGCGCGGGCCAAATCGCGGCTGGAGAATGACATTTTCCCCATAGCTTCAATGATGGGACGGGCGTCAATCTTAGTGATGTCGATATGTTCAACAGGTTTTGAGAGCAGTTGAGCTTTGGTATTGGAGGTCATGGGTCGCACCCCTTTTTATAAAATTGCAATCACGGTGTTTGAGGAAAAGCCGTTGAAATCCCCGGCTATGGCCTGGCCATAAGCGCCTAAATGCTGGACTTCAATCCAGTCGCCTTCAGCCACATCATTGGGCAGAGCGAAGGGGCCGTTCATTGTGTCCAGGCTATCGCAGGTTGGGCCGAAAAAGCGGAAATTCGCCAATTCCTCGGTTGTTTCATCGCCTTGAGTAACAAGGCGGGTCGGATATTTCCAGGCACACATCCCCGCATCAAAAAGCGAGCCATAGGTGCCGTCGTTCAAATACAGGTCCTGGCCCTTGCGTAATTCCACACGGGCAAGCGTTGAGCCGCCTTCGGCACATAGCGAACGACCGGGTTCCGCCATGACTTCGATACCCGCAAATCCATGGGTGTCAAGCGCCTGGTGAATGGCATCAAAATAGTCCTGCATCGGGCGCACAGGCATATCGGGATAAGCTACTGGGAAACCGCCGCCGATATCGAGGCTGTCAATGTCTACGCCGGACGCATCCACCAATTGACGCACATAGGAAATGGCGCGCGCATAATCCTGCGGGTCCATGGATTGGGACCCCACATGAAAGCACAAGCCTTTTTTCGCCGCGACAATATCGAGGCGGTGGAGCAATGCGATGGCTGTTTCAAAATCTGCGCCAAATTTGCCAACCAAAGGCATGGCAGCTCCGCCTTTAGGGATGCTTAGACGCACATGCAGATGAAGGTCTTGGGCCTGGCCGGTTTCTTCTAAAATCTTGTTCAGTTCTTCGGCGCAGTCCAAAGCGAAATGGCGAATACCAACCGCATAAGCATGGCGGATAAGACGACGCGATTTCACCGGATGCATGAGATACATCTCAGCACCTGGCGCATGTTCGCGCACCAGCTCGATTTCCTTGATGCTGGCCAGTTCAAAAGTGCGCACGCCTTCGTCAAAAAGGGTCGCAATCACAGCCCCATGGGCATTGGCCTTCACCGCGTACATGGTTTTAGCACGCAGGCCATCCAGGAATGTCCGCGCGGCGCGGCGCATCACACCCGGGTACAGCACATAAACGAAATCATCCCCGTCATAGCTTTTTAAGAAGCTGGACAGGCTGTCATGGACATCAACGCTGAAATAGGAACGGCGGACTTCACCTTGGTGTAAAGACACCACTGAGGAGATATGTTGCATTATTATAAACTCAGGACAAATCGCACATACACGCCGGGCATGGACCGGCAACACATAAGGGGACAGGCGGGCGTTCAGGCCCGCTTCGCACTTATATATTCAGCGACGGCAGCCAAATAATCCTGATGCTTGGATGACAAAAAGCAGCCCGCGCTTTGAGAGCGGGTTTCCAAAGATATTTCTGCTAAAAGGGTCAGGCGCTGTGCCATACCTTTAACTCCTCAATTTTCAGCCCCCATTTAAGGGACAGAGCTAAAAACCAAGACGTTACCGGCGGCTCGTACTGACAGATTTCCCAGTGCTTGAATTTCAAACCTATGGGCTCGTCGTAGCGCGCTTTAGCGTCAATGAAGCGCATTTACGGAGATTCAACTGCGAATGCAAGTTAAAATTTAATACAGCTTTTTCTTCAACGCTGCATCCACCGCTTCCTGGGGCACATCAGGCCCCGAAGCGCCTATGTGGTCGCGGAATATATTACCTGCACTTTGGATGGGCCTGGTCTCAGGCCAGCTCTCCGGCTGCCAAAGCCCTGAACGAATGGGGGCTTTGCCACAATGAAGAAAGGCTTTGTCCACATGAATAATGGTGACGGTCTTTGGGACCTTCCCTTCACAGGTTGTTTGCGCACGCAAAGTTTCATCCTCTGAAATCTCTGCCCGCCCGAAGACGCGCAATGTCTCATTCACTTTAGGAATCAGGAAGAGAATCGACACATCAGGGTGTTGCAAGATATTCATCAACCCATCAATGCGCCCATTTCCAGGCCGATCGGGAATGACCAACTTACGCTCTCCAAGGACCTTCACAAAGCCAGCGGGGTCGCCTTTAGGTGATAAATCTACTTGTATGCCGTCGCTGGTGCCCAAAATCAGAAAAGGCGAATGAGCGATAAATTCCCCACAATGCGGGTCAAGATAGTCCAACTCCTTATCCAGGGCCTTCTGCATGGCCGGGCCATAAATCTCTCGTAGTCGGTGCAATGTCATCGCCATGGTTTAAACATCCAATATCAGGCCAAGTTGCGGGTCCACTTTACCGCCTGCCATGTCTTTATAGATGCGCAGAGCTTCTTCAGCCCCGCCATGATGCACAATACGGGTCAGCGATTGCCCTGTTTTCAAAAACCCTGCCCAAATGGCTCCAGTTCGACTGGCAAAGCCTGCAGGGCTCCAATCGCCCAAGCGCTTCTCAATACGGCCTGGCGCAAAAAACGGCGTGATGCGAGGGCCAGTTTTGGGATTATCGCCTTGAGCTGCCGTCCAATGAGATACGCCCACCAGCAAGCTGAATTTCAGCTTATCATCAAAATGGTCATGAATGCGGTTCACCAGCGCTTTATTCCCTGCCATATCGACAAAGGCGACGGGCTGGTCTTTTGCCATGGTTTCCACATCGTCATAGACGACAACATCATCATAAATATCTGTGGATTTCACAAACTCCACATTGCCGGGAGAGGTGAGGCCAATCAGTTTTGGACGTCTGGCCAATTGGCGGAAACAATAGGCCGTGCCAATGGCTGTCTTACTAGACGCGCTAGCGATTAAAACGGCTTCGGCATCGTAAAAGCCATCATCTTCAAACTGGTCTGCAATCATGAAACCTGTGGTTAGTAACGGTTTGTAAATGGGCCAATAATCTTTCTCGCCCGCATCCACGTCACGCACCCGCTGATATTGGTTATAGGCCAATGCCAAATCTTTGCGATGCGCACTTTGGTCAACAATGCTATTGGGTGAAATCTTACCCGGGGTCAGCACCACGTGAGAAGCCATGGGGAAGAAACCGTAAAGCACTTCACCCACCGGCACATCCGCGCATTTCGATGCGGTCACTTCACCAAAGCCCCAGACAGGCAATATGCCTAAGCTGTCATCTCCCGTCGTGTAAAATTCCCAATAACGAAATGGCCCACCCACAACAGCATAGGTGACATTATTCGTCGTCAACGCAAAGGATTTGACTGCGACTTCAATCTGCCCGTCATCAATACCCGCACGTGCAACATCTTTATCTAAAACAGCATCGGTGATGGCATCTTTTTCAATGAGAATACGCCAGGCGCTTTGAGACATGGGGGAGCCTTTCTTTCCTAAATCAAGTCTCAAAGCTTTAAATATTACAAGGCGCTTTTCAATCCCTCATTCACTGCGCAAGGCATGAATGGGTGCTTTCTTAATCGCTCGAAATGCGATCGCCCCCACGCAGAACCATGCGAGGCTCAAAGTGATAAATGCTGCAAGAATAAACGGCACCGGACTTAGCGCGATCCGCTCAATAAAACTTTGCAGCCAGTCTTTTGAAATCAGATAGGCCAAAGGCCAGCCGATGATATTTGCGATGAGAACCAGCTTAGCAAACTGCCAGCTTAGCAAATTGGTCACGTTCATGATGCTGCCACCTAAAACACGACGCATGGCGATTTCTTTTTGCCGCTGCTCGATGGAAAAGGCTGATAATCCGACCAGGCCAACCAGGCCGATTAAAATGGCCAGGGCGCTGAAAGCGGCAAACATCCGACCGCGCTGCACGTCTGCTTTGTAGTGAGCGGCCAGTTCATCATTGATATAAATGGCCTCAAATGGGAATTCAGGGGCAACTTCATCCCAGGCCGCTTTTACACGTTCGTAATCGGCAGGCCCTGGTGTGCCTGTGAAGCGAGCTGTAATATTATAGAGCCGATGCGGCTGATATTCATAAGAAGTTGGCGCAATCTCACCGCGCACCGACCCATATTGGACATCATCCACAACACCAATGACAGTTGCATCAATGGGAACCAGGCCACCAACGTCCGGGTCAAAAACGCGCCCCTTCATAGTCTGACCAATGGCAGCCTCTGGCGTTTCAAATCCAAGTGGCTCCAAAGCTTTTAGGTTGATGACAACATTATAACCACTCTCTAGTGAATTAATCCCGTGATAGGCATCCCGCTCTACAGTTTCATCCAGGAACCGCCCGGCAAGAAGGGTCAAGCCAAAGACCTCATCATAATAAGGGTCGACCAACGCCATTTCCAACGCGACTTCTTCGGCAATACCCGGACGATGATAGCGGCTTAAGCGTAAGAGGTCGTCGGCTGGTATTGCCCAGCTTAAGGTTGCACTTTCAACACCAGGAACCTCCGCGATACGAGCCCGGGCCTGTTCGGATTTTTCAGCACGACCGGGGTTATGGAAACGCCCGACATCTCTTAATATCAGCTGGCTCTCCAGTTCATAGCCCCGCTCCAAACTGCCAACATGGTTGGTCTGCGCATAAATAAAATAGGTGGAAATCAACAAAGTGATAGACGCTGCAAACTGGCCTACGACCAGCACCCGCCTGAGATTGAGGCTGACCCATCCTGTTGACGATTGATTTGCACGCAAAACATCGGCCGGCTGAAAACGTGCCAGATAAAAAGCAGGGTAAAGCCCCCCTAATACGCCAAGGCCAATGATGAGACCCAAGAGATAAATACCCATCCCTTCAGATCCAAACAAGGCGAAGTCCAATGGCCGTGCCAAGGCTTGCGCATAGAGAGGCATGGCCATTTTCACGGCAATTACGGCCAAAATTCCCGCAATAAGAGACAGTGCCACAGCTTCCAATATGAATTGCACGATGAGTTGGCGCGGTCGGGCACCCATTGCTTTGCGAAGCGCCACTTCCTTCGCCCGCAGTCCGGCACGGGCCGTCGTAAGATTGATGAAATTAATCGCTGCGATGACCAGGGTCAGCCCGGCAACGAAGCCCAGAGCCTTTGCTGTGTTCCCATCGCCTTTGGACGGGGTCAGCGGCCCGGAGATATCCCCCCGCGCCGTGTCAAAATGCAAGTCTTCCACATTGAAAAAACGAAAATTTAAGTCCCGGTTCAAATCCAGAACCTGGCCCGCAGAATTTGTTGTCGGTTTGAAGATTTTCTTCTTCACCTCCACCATGCGCTGTTCCAGCTCTGTTATCGTCGCACCTGGTTTCAATTTGAAATAAGTGAAGGTGTTGAAGCGATTCCATCTGGTACCGGCGGGATCGACTGCGTTCGTATTATAGCGTCGCATCATCTCCACCTGGAGGTGACTGTTGGGCGGCAGGTCTTTGAAAACGCCACGGACCGTGAATTCAACAAAGGCCTGCGTATAGCCCGTGTCAAACTCCAGGATTTTCCCAACCGGGTCTTCTTCTCCAAAATATTTTCGGGCGGTCTTCTCTGACAGATAAAGCGAATTTATATCCGGCAGGGCAGGCAGTCGTTCCCCAGTATCGATATTTTCAAAGGTGAAGATATCGAACATATTATCCCCGGCAACCAGCAAAGGCTGGGTAAAGCTCTGACCATTTTTTCGGACTGTGCCGACACTGGGTTCGCTTAAAGCCGCCGTCTCAACTTCGGGGAACTCATCCTGAAGCAGATATTTCAATCGATAAGGCGTCCAGGCATCATAAAGGGGCTCAACGCCGGGTGTTGCATAATGAGTATGCGCTCTAAACAGCCGTTCCTTATCGGGCCAGTGGCTGTCAAAACTGTTTTCATAGTCCAGATAAATCTGGATCATCAGCGCAGCAATCACTCCAATAGCCAGACTGACAATGTTGATCGCACTATAGAATTTAGTGCGCTGCAACACACGGATCGTCGTTAGAATATAATTCTCAACCATTAAGCCCCCTTTAGCTGGTCTTTAATCGCTGCCCAATGCCTCCACCGGGCGTCGCCGCGCCTGTCCGGACGTCAGCAGGGCGACACATATCCACGCCAGTGCGAACGCCAGGACGGTCGTGGCAATAAACGGGAAAATACCCAGTTCAATGCGTTTGGAAAATGTCTCCAGCCAGCTGTTTGAAATCCAATAAGCAACCGGCCAGCCCAGGATATTCGCCAGTAGTACCAGACGCGAAAACTGCCAGCTGATCAGTCCTGTGATCTGCGTTGTCTTCGCGCCCAGCACCCGCCTTATGGAGATTTCTTTTTGTCGCTGCTCCATCGAGAATGAAGCCAGGCCAAAAAGTCCGATCAGCGCGATTAATGTCGCCAAAAGGCTAAAAGCTGCAAAGGCGCTGGCACGCTGTTCGTCCCCGCGATAGAGATTTGCGATATCTTCATCCATATAGCTGCCGATGAAGGGGAATTCGGGAATAAGCTCATCCCATATCTGCTTCGCCTGTTCAAAAATTTCCGGCCCCTGGCGCCCTGAAAAACGGATCGCTGCATTGAAAAGAAGCCTTGGGTTATTCACATAAACAGCCGTCCCCGACGCTTCCCTGACAGAACCGAATTGCAGATTTTCAACAACACCTACAATGGTGACCGGGATTTCCTCCTGTTCCTTTGTCTCTGAGTTAAAGACTGTGGTGGATAGGAGCTGCCCAATGGCTTCTTGGGGGTCGTTTATACCTAATGCTTCGGCGGACGCGCGATTCAAAACAACATTCACCCCGCCTTCAACACTGCCGATACCTTTGAATTTATCGGCCTCTATTTCAGGCTCAAGAAAACGCCCTGCAAGAAGACGCAGGCCAAAGACATCATCAAAATACGAGTCCACATAAGCCGCTTCAAAGCTGAAATTTTCCTCTACGCCTGCTTTCTTCAAATTAAACAATCGTGTGAGGTCTTCACTTGGCAATGCCCAGGCTAATGTCGCAGATTGAACGCCTGGAATTGCATTTAAGCGGTCTCGCAACAACGCACTTCGTTCAACCCTGTTGTCACCGGGCAGTCGGCTGATGCGGTCCAATATGATCTGATTATCCAGTTCATATCCATCATCCAGGGTCCGCGCATATTCTGTCTGCTGATACACGACAAATGTCGCAATGATCAGGGCAACAGATGCTGCAAATTGAAACACCACCAGCGACTGACGCAGCCTCAAACTCAAACTATTCGACCCCGAACGATTTGCCCGCAGCACATCAGCCGGCTGAAATCTGCTTAAGTAAAAAGCCGGATACAAGCCACCTAATACGCCAAGCCCCAATAGAAGAACCCCGGTCTGAGGCAGGATATCGATCAGATTCAAACTGATATCCCGGTCCAATGCACTGCTGAACCAGGGTGTGATGGCAAAGACAATTCCAAGAGCAAATATGGCCCCAAAGACCGCATAAAATGTGGATTCGCCTAAGAATTGGAAAACAAGCTGACGGCGCGCACCGCCTAAGGTTTTGCGCAGTGCGACCTCTTTCGCCCTTAAACTTGCCCGGGCGGTTGTCAGATTGATGAAATTAATAGCTGCAATCACCAATATGATCAGGCCAACCCATGTCATTGCATCAACAGTGGCTTTATCTCCTCTGGCTGGTGCCAGAAACCCCGAAATTTCGCCACGGGCGTTGTCGAAATGCAAAGCGTTCAAAGGCAGAAAGTCAAATTTCAGAATTTCACTGATGACCAAAGACGGATTGCGGCTGGATTTTATATTCTCATCAATGACTTCAACGATACGGGCATTGATATCTTCAATACCTGCCGTCTCATGGATTTTGAAATAGTTGAAATGGGAAAAATACGTCCATGACAACTCGTCAGGGTTCCAATTCGCCTTATTGACAAGGCGGATCATTTCCACTTGCAGGTGGGAATTTGCAGGACTGTCTTTAAAAACACCCCTTATGACGAAAGGCTCAAATTTATCAGCAAAGCCTGTATCGACATCCACCGTTTTCCCAACCGGGTCTTCTGAACCGAAATATTTCAGCGCTGTCTTTTCAGAAACATAGAGAGATAAAGCATCTGGCAGGGCCGGTAACGCTTCTCCATCAAGACCGACAAACGGAAAAACCGAGAAAAACCCTTCATCAGCCGCGAGAATCTGCTGAACGAAACCCTCATTTTCAGGTTTAAACGTCGCAAAGGTTGGAGAGCCAAGGCCTGCAGCTTCAATCTCAGGGTAATTATCCAACAGCAATTGCCGTAAACGATAAGGGGACCAGGCGTCATAGAGCGGTTCAGCACCCGGTGGGCTGAAATGTGTTGTCGCACGATATATCCGCTCTGAATCAGGCCAATGGCTATCATAGCCATTTTCAAATTCCACAAACAGATGGATCAGCAAAGCGGCGCACAGACCAAGGGTCAGGCTGAAAATATTGATGAAGGAATAGAGCTTATGGCGGGCAATCACGCGCAACGCCGTACTCACATAGTTCTGAAACATGTGAAAATCCGTCTTATCGAGTGATTGATCTAAGCCGCTTTTGCCACGGCCGTTGTCACCTGCCCATCAAGCAGAGAAATCACCCGCTTTGCCTGGTCCGCATGGGCCTGAGAGTGGGTGACCATGATAATGGTCGTGCCCTCTTCGTTCAGGTCCTTCAGCATCTGCATGACTTCCTGACCGTGCGCACTGTCTAAGTTCCCCGTAGGTTCATCCGCCAATATGACTTTGGGCTTTGCAATCACTGCACGGGCGACGGCCACACGCTGCTGCTGGCCACCGGAAAGTTGAGATGGCATATGGCCAGCGCGGTGCGCAATACCCATTTTTTCCATGACCTCATCCGCACGGCGACGGCGCTCTGCTTTTGAAATATTACTGTGATACAGGAGGGCCAGTTCAATATTTTCCCGAACACTCAATTCATCAATCAGATTGAAGCTTTGGAAGATAAAGCCGATGTTTTCTTTTCTGACCTTTGCCAGGGCGCTTTCGCTTAACCCGTCGAGGGCCTGACCATCCAGGGAATAGCTGCCCGATGTTGGGCGGTCTAAAAGGCCAAGGATATTTAACAAGGTGGATTTACCACAGCCTGACGGCCCCATGATGGCCAGGAACTCGCCCTTTTCAATATGAAGGGTCACATCACTTAATGCAGTGGTTTCAACATCTTCCGTGCGATATACTTTATGAACTGCGTTCAACTCAATCATATCCAACTCCCCTTATATTTCTGTGGCCTGGTTTCGGTTTTCTAACTTTCAAATTCCAGGCGCGTCATATCTCTATAATTGTCATAGCTGGAGGTGATGACACGCTCTCCCGCGCTTAATCCGTCCAGCACTTCTACAAAACGCGTATTCCGTCGCCCAAGACGCACAGGACGGCGGTGTGCCGCATGTCCTGCGTCATCAACGACGAATACAAATCGCCCCCCGCTTGCCTGATAAAAACTCCCATTTGGGATAAGCAGGGCGGGGCTTGGATCACTCAAACTCAACTGACTTTGTAAATTCTGACCGCGCCTGAGGTTATCCGGCGTGGATGATGTAAAAATAAGATCAACTTCAAATTGGCCGTTACGGACCTGAGGATAGACCTTCGTCACCCGTATCTCATAGTCTCGACCATCAAATTCTGTTGCGGCCAACTGCCCCACAGCGATGCGGCTGATATAATATTCATCAATCAAGGCCACCAATTTGAAACTTCCCGGATCATCAATCTGCCCAAGACGCTCCCCTGGAGCGATGGACTGTCCCGGTTCCAGATCAAGGGCGGTCAGTTGGCCACTAATCGGGGCACGAACATTCAGTTTTTCCAGATTTGCACGGGCAATTTGCAAATTGGCTTGAAGCTGTTTGACACTTGACTGGATCTGTTTGAGTTGGGCTTGCTGCAATCGGGCGTCACTGACCTGCGCCTCTTCCCGGATGGACAATAATGTCGTCCAATATCCAAGCTCATCTTCCGTCGCTTCATAATCCTCGCGGGAGATATGGCCTTTTTCAATCAGCGTGCGCTGGCGCTTAGCCGTGCGGCTGAGGCGCTTTACCTGGTATTCTGCTTCCGCCAAATCCCTTTTGTTGCGAATGCGATTCTGCTCCAGCTGTAATTCCAGTGTCTGTGCGTTATTTATCTGTTCTGTCACCTGAGCTTCGCGTGAAATAGCATCCAGTTGAAGGCCCGCGTTGGACAAGCGCAGAATTAAATCTCCCGCTTTTAAAACTGCCCCATCTTCCACCAGGATTTCTTCAACACGGCCACCCTCAATACTATCGAGATAGACAGTGCGCGCAGGGGTCACCCGGGCCCGGATTGGGATATAGTCTTCAAATTGACCATGGCTGACTGACGCGATTGTCAGATAATCACCATTGATTGCCAGTACCTCACCTTGTCTGGGAAGTAATAGCAGCCAGATCAACATCAATGCACTGACGCTTATCACGCCTATCACCAGCAGGCGCGCCCATTTGGGATAGCGCCGCTCAATTCTGCGATCCATATCCTGACCGCTATGTGGTGTAGTGCGAGCCAACTCAATCCCTCTAATTGGTGGTGCAACAGATTGCGCTTCATACCATGGGTTGTTCATCCTTTGAAGCTACAAAAACCAAAGGTCAGTGCAGATATCTTGGAAGATACAAAAACAGCGAGTCTTTTAAGTAAATTTCTTGTGAAAATACAAATATTTAAATGAATTTCCGATATTTCCCGGGCCTTTAGCCTCAAGGACCGTGACATTGAATGAAACATGTTAGGCTACTCGCCTTGGTTGCGTTCAACGAGGGGGAAATGTCATGAACCACAAGAATCTTTGCATGGCGTCTGTTTTGGCTTTTGCCATTGCAGCGCCACACGCTATGGCGCAGGAAGAAGGGGCGATGGAGCCTGAAAGCTATATCTACGCCACGTATCACCATTGTAAATTAGATAAACTGGATAAGGCCGATAAGTTGGTCGAGGAAAATCAGGCGCCCGTTTATAATGCCATGGTCGATGAAGGTCTGATCACAGGCTGGGGATGGATGGGCCATCATACCGGGGGCCACTGGCGCCGCATTAATTTCTTTTCTGCACCGTCGTTAAATGCACTTTTGGATGCCCAGGACACATTTGGGGAGCGTATGGATGAAAGCGCGCCCAAAGACGGGCCTCAAATGAATAAAATCTGCACATCTCATGATGATTATATCTGGCGCGCGGAAGCTGGTGGCGGCAGTAATGCAGCGGGTCGTTCTGTCTTTTCCACATATCTCGTCTGCGATGAAATGCGGGAAGCCCGGGCGGATGAAATCATGAAAGAGAATTTCGCGCCTATTTATAACCGTTATGTCGATGAAGGCAAACTGGGAAGCTGGGGCTGGTTATCCCATTGGGTTGGCGGAAAATTCCGTCGGCTGTTGACGATTTCCGGCGACGATATGAAATCCGTATTGGCCAGTCGCGATGCGTTAATTGGTGAGCTTTATGCGGACGACAATGAAGCGGGAACAGAGTTCAATCAAATCTGTTCCTCTCATGTGGATTATATGTGGATGGCCTTAGACGGTCGATAATCCTGGTTTCATGAGCGAAAACGGCGTCTCTATAAAGGAGACGCCGTTTTTGTATTTGAAAGACTTTGGCTTTTGTCACAATCTCCCCTCTCAAACGTCTTCTATAAAAATAATATCTCAGGAAACAGTCATGACGAGTATTGCTGCGAATATCGCCCGCCCCATAGTCACCTTGATGGGAAAACAACTCAGCACAGGAGCAACGGCCAAGGATATTCGCGCTGCTTATAACCGCTGGAGCAAGGCATTACTGGGTCCCAGAGGCGTGAAATCTGAAATGACGGAGATTGCAGGTCAACGCTGTTTAAAGACAACCCCAAAAGGGGCGCGGCAAGATGCGATTTTGCTTTTCTTCCATGGCGGCGGCTATGTCTTTGGGTCTTTAGAAGGTCATCGCACCATGATGGAGCATTTTGCAAAATCATGCGGGTTGGTGACTTATATGCCGGATTATCGCCAATCCCCGGAAAACCCCTATCCGGCTGCCGTGGACGACGGCTTGGCGGCTTATGAAGAACTGCTGAAGATTTATGATGCCTCTCAAATTGCCATTGGCGGGGATAGTGCAGGCGGCGGGTTATGCCTGGCCCTGATGCATCGCTTACGGGACAGCGGGCGGCCTTTGCCAAATTCGGCCTTTCTGTTGTCACCTTGGACTGACCTGACTTTGGCTGGGGAAAGCTACACGACCAATGCGGATACAGAGCTGGTTGTTGCCCACCCCCTGCCTGAGGTTACGGCGCAATTTTATGCCGGCGATACACCGCGCAATGACCCGGGTGTTTCTCCTCTCTTTGGCTCTCAAAAAGGTCTGCCACCTTTGCTTGTTCAAATCTCTACGAATGAGATTTTATTGAATGATGCTTTGGGTATTGTAGAAGCCGCCCGGGCCGAAGGCGTGGAGGTTGACTATCAACCCTATGAAGGCATGTGGCATGACTGGCATCTGATGGCTCCACTGGTTCCTGAGTCAAACAAGGCCATCGCCGCCATTGGCGCATTTGTGAAAAAACATCTGCCTTAACATCTGGATTTGAACATCAAAGCCTCTTAAGCTTCCTCAAAAATTTGGGGAGGCTTTAGTGGCTGACATTCTCTATACCCATGACGCAGGCATTGCGCATATCACGCTGAACAGACCAGAACGGTTGAACAGCTTCACTGCATCCATGCATGGAGAGCTGAAAACAGTGCTTGACGATGTGGAAGCACGCGATACGCGTTGTCTTGTAATGACCGGTGCGGGTCGCGGGTTTTGCGCAGGGCAGGATTTAAACGACCGGCAAGTCAAGGCCGGTGATGCGCCTGTTGATTTAGGCGAAACGATTGAAACGCTTTATAATCCGCTCATTCGCCGTATTTATAAAATGCCTTATCCCACTTTATGCGCTGTGAATGGCGTGGCCGCCGGGGCGGGCGCGAATTTAGCCCTCGCCTTTGATTTTGTGCTGTGCGCGCGATCAGCGAAATTCATCCAGTCTTTTGCGAAAATCGGCCTGGTTCCGGATTCAGGTGGGACTTATATATTGCCCCGCCTGGTCGGACAGGCCCGGGCCAAACAGCTTGCCATGATGGGTGATGCATTAAGCGCGGAACAGGCTTTGGACTGGGGATTGATCTGGCGCGTGGTTGATGATGAAGCTTTAGGCGAAGAAATTGACAAAATATCACAGTATTTTGCCAAACAGCCAACCAAGGGCCTGGCTTCCATAAAACAGGCCTTGCATGCATCGCTGGATAATGATTTAGACGCACAATTGGATATGGAGCGGGATTTGCAACGCGCCTGTGGCCGAAGCGAAGATTACCGCGAAGGCGTCGCCGCCTTTCTTGAAAAGCGCCAACCGGAATTTAAAGGACGATAAATATGCGCGATGCATTTATTTGTGACGCTGTACGCACACCCATTGGCCGCTTTGGCGGGACGTTGAAATCCGTCCGCGCCGATGACCTGGCTGCCACTCCACTGAAAGCGCTGATGGAGCGTAATACATCTGTAGACTGGGAAGCCTTGGATGATGTCATCATGGGTTGCGCCAATCAGGCGGGCGAAGACAATCGCAATGTGGCCCGCATGGCATCCCTCCTGGCAGGTCTGCCGGTCAATGCCGGGGGTGTAACATTAAACCGTTTATGCGGTTCAGGCATGGATGCAGCCATTTCCGCAGCGCGCGCCATCAAATGCGGCGAAATGGATTTGGTTTTGGCAGGGGGTGTTGAAAGCATGACCCGTGCGCCTTTTGTCATGGCCAAGGCTGAAACGCCTTTCTCTCGCAATGCAGAAGTCTATGACACAACTATGGGCTGGCGCTTCGTCAATCCGCTGTTAAAGGCGCAATATGGTGTGGATTCGATGCCGGAAACGGGGGAGAATGTAGCCGAAGATTTTCATGTGTCTCGCGAAGACCAGGACGCTTTCGCATACCGCTCCCAACAAAAGGCGGCAGCCGCTCAGGCTTCCGGTCGGCTGGCCAAAGAAATCACGCCTGTCGAGATTAAACAGCGCCGTGGCGACCCCATCATCTTTGATAAAGATGAGCACCCGCGTGCAGATACGACTTTGGAAAAACTGGGTAAATTGCCCACGCCATTTCGCAATGGCGGCACAGTCACCGCAGGCAATGCGTCCGGCGTGAATGACGGGGCGGCGGCTCTCATCATTGCGTCTGAAGACGCCGTCAAGAAATACGGCCTCACACCGCGCGCGCGTATTGTGACAGCGGCTGTTGCAGGTGTGGACCCCCGCATCATGGGCATTGGTCCGGCACCTGCCAGCCAAAAAGCTTTATCCAAAGCGGGTCTGCACATCAATGACATGGACGTGGTCGAGCTGAATGAAGCCTTTGCCGCCCAAGGTCTCGCCGTGATGCGGGAATTGGGTCTGGCTGATGATGCAGAGCATGTAAACCCAAATGGGGGCGCCATTGCTTTAGGCCACCCCCTGGGCATGTCCGGGGCGCGGCTGCTGCTGACAGCCACGCAGGAGCTTCATGAGAGAAATGCTGACTATGCCCTGTGCACCATGTGTATTGGTGTGGGCCAGGGCATCGCCAGCATCATTCATCGGGTGTAGCTGACCTTTCATACACCGGTTTCCACAATGCGATGGTCACGGGCACGGCAATATTCAGGAAAAAGGCCGTGGCCATCAGCGTGTAAAAAGCTTCGGTGGTTAATATCTGATTTTGCACATAGGCAATATCCATCACCACAAAGGCCAGTTCCGCCCGCCCCAACATGCCAAATCCCACAAGGACCGACGATGGCCAGCCCATGCCTGCCGTATAGCGCGCTGCAAGCGATGCGGACGTCACCTGGGCCACGAACAAGGCCACAGTCAATGTGATAATTTCAGGAATGACTGACTGCAATATACCCCAGTCAAAAACGATTTGCGTGCCAAGCTCCACGAAGAACACCGGGCCAATCCAAGAGAAGGCCACATTATCAACGATGCGCTTGGTTTCTGCAAAATCACTGTCCTGCGCGCCGCGGTCAAAATATTCTTCCCGCAGAATAAGACCCGCCATATAAGCGCCCACCGCCGGGTGAAAGCCAAAGACATGGGACAACAGACCAACCACCACGGCCAGCAGCAAGACGGTCAATGTACTATGCTGCCCAAATTGCAGCAGATGGCGGAAGCCAAAAGTACCGATGAACGGAATTTTCTGCAGGCGACCTTTTAAATCATGAGGGAATAATATCCCGCCTAAAATCGTCACCATAACGAAGAAGGCAACGGCTTTCAGGCTGACGAGAAAGATGCCCAGCGCATTTGCAGGCCCTTCGCCAGCCGCGATGGGAACAATGACCGCGACCAGTGCCAAGGACGCAATATCATCCAGCACCACTGATGTCATGATACGTAGAGCCGCCGGGGTTTGGCCCAGGCCCTCCGACTTTAACGAGACCATAGTCAGGGATACCGCTGTCGCCGTCATGGTCAGACCGCACATGAGGGAGATATTGGTGTTATCCCAATAATAATCCGCAACGGTATAGGCGGCTAAAAACGGGGCTACAGCGCCAAAAAAGGCAATGCCCCAGCTTTTCTTGATGGATTTAACAAAGGCACTGGTACTTTCTTCAAAGCCCAGGGCAAACATGATGACAATGATACCCAGTGTCGCCAGCCCATGGATGAAATCATCCTTATGGGTGGGCACTAAGTCCATATTGGCCAGCAAACTGCCTAAGGCTAGAAACCACAAGACCGGTGTTAATTTTGATTTACGTGCCAAAACATTAGCGATGAAGACCACAACCCAGATGATGGCCAGATAAAGTAATGACTCCATATTTTTGCCCCTTATCAACCTTTCCCTGATTGGGAGAGTGACATGGGGTCTTGTCCAGGACTATGATCGAAATCAATATATTCGAGAGGTGATTCATGAAATTCTTTTACTGCCCCCGAACAAGAGCCGCACGCATATATTGGTTATTGGAAGAGCTTGGCATTGACTATGATCTGGTCAATATCGACATCCGCGCAGAGGGCGGCGTGGATAATCCTGACTTTCATGCGGCCAGCCCCATGGGCAAGGTTCCAGCCATTGAAGATGGCGATGTGCGCATGGCAGAAACCGCGGCCATCGGTCTTTATCTGGCGGATAAATATTCCATGGGCAATCTGGCACCTGCACTTGATGACCCGTTACGCGGGCAATATCTGTATTGGATGGTGTTTACGCCTGCGGTTATTGAGCCGGCGATGATGGAGAAATTTACAGGCAGTGAGCCCAATACATTCCAGAATGGCTGGGGCAGCTATGACCTGATGGTTGAAACCCTGGAGAAGGCGGTAGAAAAAGGCCCCTGGCTTTTGGGAGAGCGTTTTACAGCTGCCGATGTCTTGGTCGCTTTAAGCGCCCACTTCATGAAACAATTTAACATGCTGCCCGATAATCCAGCCATTGATGCTTATGTGGACCGCTGTGCGGCCCGCCCGGCCTTTCAAAAATTACAGGCCTTTGAAGCGCAAGATTAATCGGGGTTATTTGGATCCTTAGGCGGCGTCATTTTACGACCCAATTTGACGCCGCGAAGGGCGATGTAAAGACCGGACCCCACAACCAGCACAGACCCAAAGGCGGTCCATAAGTCTGGCACTTCCATGAAGACAACAAAGCCAATCAGCGTTGCAAAAATAATCCGGCTGTAATCAAAAGGTGCAACCAATGTCGGATTACCTGCCTCATAAGCACGAATGATGAAAAACTGCGTTCCTGTCCCAACGACGGCCCCAATGATTAACAACACCCATTCCCAGCTATTTGGTGTGACCCATGTTGCATAGGTTGGCCAGGCCAGGCCAATAACCGTAAAACCTGCTGACCAGGCAATGAGGCGAATTGTCGGTTCCGTTCGGCTGAGCATTCGGACAAACAACACACCAACGGCCAAAAGGACAGTTGCTGCCAAAGCTGCAGGCGCGCCCTCTGCTATCGTGCCCACAGGCCTGATGATGACAATTACACCGACAAAGCCAATCAACGTCGCCAAAGTGCGTCTGAACTTCATTTTCTCATTCAAAAGCAGGGCCGAGAATGGGATGACTAATATTGGCGTGGCAAAACCCACCGCCGTATAATCCACCAGAGGCATATGTCCCACTGCATAGATGTTTAATGCGATGATAGCCGCAGCATTGATGGACCTCAGGGTCATAAACCCCGGCCTGTGGCTGATTAATACTCTTAAGCCTGCCTTATAGAGAAAAGGTGCAATCAAAACGAAGGCTACCGCCGCACGTACGAAAGCGATTTCAAAACTAGGTAAGGTGCTGGAGAGAGTTTTAACAAGCGCACCGCTGGCCACAGAACAAAGTCCAGCCAGAAGAATATATCCAATGCCCCGCAGATTATCAGCGTCACTGGGCGTCTGTGATACAGGATGTCCGACCATGACTTTTTTCATACGCCAATCAATTCATCGAAACCATAAGACTTTCTGCATGACAGCTATGTGTGTTTCATGACTTAATCCCGCATATAAGAAACAAGGGCTGAACATAATCATGATTCAATTTTCAAGGACCTTGGCTGCGGTCACCGCTGCTGCGCTTGTCTTAAGCGCCTGCGAGAAGCCAGCTGAAAAGGTGTCGGAACGGGTTCAAACCACTTCCTATGATGCGCGCACTTTCTTCGAAACAACCAGCTTTAGCCTGGCCGGAGCGCGGGCGTTTTCCCCGGATGGGAAGACCGTCCTTGCCTCATCAGACGAAACAGGCGTTTTCAATGCAATTGCTTTAAATGTTGACGGCACAGCAAGCAGAGCTTTAACACAAAGTGAAATCAATGCGACCATCGCTTTAAGCTATTTCCCTAATGACAATCGTATTCTGTACACCTTTGATGCAGGTGGCAACGAGCTCAACCATGTTTTTGTCCGCACAGAAACGGGTGAAGCACAGGATCTAACACCTGGTGAAAATTTGAAAGCCGCCTTCAACGGTTGGGCAGGGGATGAAAGTGCATTTTATCTCTCCACGACGGAGAGGGACGGCGAGAATTTTGACCTCTACCGCTATTCAGTGAGCGACTACGAACGGGAACTGGTCTTTGAGAATGATGGTTTTGGCTTAGGCGCTATATCCCGGGATGGTCGTTGGCTAGCGTTATCCAAGCCCCGTACAAGTGCGGATAGCGACGTCTATCTTGTCGATTTAACGACAGAGGATAAAACGCCAAAACTCATAACTGCGCATGAAGGCAATGTCTCTCATGGCATATATGACTTTAACCCGGAGAGTTCTGCGCTGATCTATGCAACGAATGAATTCGGGGAATTCAACCAAGCCTGGGCCTATAATCTGGAAACAGGTGACAAGCAGGAGTTCATTACCGACGTCTGGGACGTCAGCTTCCTCTTCTTTTCTCAATCAGGCAAATATCTTGCCTATGGCGTGAATGCCGATGCATCAACCAAGCTGCACGTCTTAGACCAGGAAAACGGAGCAGCTGTAGAGCTGCCGGAATTCCCATCAGGGGAAGTCGTATCAATTCGTTTTGCCCAGGATGACAGCCAAATCGCACTGCTTCTAAACGGCTCTACGGCACCGTCAAATATTTATGTCAGCGATCTGGCTGGCGGCACGCCAAAAGCACTGACAAACGCTTTAAACCCGGCAATTGACCAAGGCGAACTGGTTGAGGCTCAGGTCATTCGATACCCAAGTTTTGACGGACTGGATATCCCATCCATCCTTTATAAGCCGAAAACCGCATCCGCAGACGCACAGGTTCCAGCGATTGTCTGGGTTCACGGCGGGCCTGGTGGGCAAAGTCGTACGAGTTATAACCCGGTCATTCAACATTTGACCAATCACGGCTATGCGGTGTTGGCCGTCAATAACCGTGGGTCATCAGGCTATGGCAAGACCTTCTTCCATATGGACGATAAGCGCCACGGAGATGTTGATTTGAAAGACGTTATCTACGGCCGTCGCTATCTTGAAGGCCTGGACTGGGTCGATGGTGATAAAGTGGCCATCATGGGTGGCTCTTATGGCGGCTATATGGTGGCTGCGGCCCTGGCCTTTGAGCCCGAAGCCTTTGATGTGGGTGTGAATATCTTTGGTGTCACCAATTGGGTACGGACTTTGAAAAGTATTCCGCCCTGGTGGGCAAGCTTTCGGGAATCCCTTTATGATGAATTGGGCGACCCGGCGACCGATGAAGAACGGTTGATGGCGATTTCCCCACTGTTTCATGCGGATAATATTGTGAAGCCTTTACTTGTCGTGCAAGGCGCCAATGACCCACGGGTTCTGCAGGTTGAAAGCGATGAGATCGTCGCTGCCGTCAAAGCCAATGGGGTGCCCGTTGAATATGTTGTCTTCCCGGACGAAGGCCATGGGTTCCGCAAACGGGAGAACCGCATCACGGCATCCGAAGCCTATCTGCAGTTCCTGAACACATATCTCAAAGGCTCCTGACACCAAAAACAGCTTAAAAAAGGGTCGGCACACAGCTTGTGTCGGCCCTTTTGTTCATCTCAGACTCATGTCACAGCTATATGCTATGATCGGATCATTGGAATTCGGGCAGGATATTATGCGGCATTTCTTGAAACGCTTTATCATCACATGTGCAGTGGTTTTGGCATTTGGCAGCGAATCATGGGCCCAAGGCTATATCCCTATATTGCGTGATGCAGAAGGGGAGGCGATGCTTGACACATTGCTTCACCCCCTGGCACAGGCTGCGGGCTTAGAGCCTGATGCCGTTCATCCGCGGCTTGTCGATCATGCGAGTGTGAATGCTTTTGTATCTTATGGTCAGGATGTCTATGTCCATTCCGGCGTTATATTGGCTTTGGATGATGTGGCGCAGGTTCAGGGTATTCTTGCCCATGAGATAGGCCATGTGGCTGGTGGGCACGCCGTGCGCCGGGACTTTGCCAAGAAACGCAGCCGGAATATTTTAGCCGGCCATATGCTGCTTGGCGCAGGTATATTGGCAGCCGATTTGGCTGATAATGAAGTCGATGCCTTAGGTGGCGCCATCACTGCGGTCGGGGCTGGTTTCCAGATGCAGGCCAATTATATGGCAGCTTATGACCGCAAGCAGGAATATGCGGCAGATCAAGCAGCGGTTACTTATTTGCTACGAGCGAAATTGCCGCTGGATGGGTTGGTTAAAGTATTTGAGCGCACACTGACCCCTGAGAATGACAGAAGTGCTTACGCCCTTCAGCTATATGCCCGATCCCACCCCGATATGAGTGATCGCATCCGGGCGTTAAAAGGTCGTATTTCCACCGAAGTTCAGGATGAAGCAGAAAATTCAGTCGCTGAAACACGTTTTGCTTTGTTTAAAGCTAAAATGCTAGGGCAGGTTTATGGGGTCGAGGCGGTTCGCGGTCGATACAGTGAAGCAGCGGGCAGCATGAATGCGCGCTATGCTCTTGCCAATGCCCATTATGCAGATGGTCAGTTTGAAGACGCTCTTCGCCTTATGGATGAGCTGGTCAAAGATGAAAATGCCTCGGCTTATTTCCATGAATTACGCGGGAATATTCTCATCCGCCTGGGACGTGCAAATGAGGCCATTGGGCCTTTGGAAAAAGCAAATGCACTTGCCCCTAATACGCCCCTTCTGATGATCCAGGAAAGTGCTGCCCGTTTAAATGCGGCAAGTGATCCTGACGCGGCACGATCCGCACTGGCAAGGTTGGAAGCTGCCACGGTGCTCGATCGGGAAATTGTCGCCGGGTGGCATTTATTGGGGCTGGCCCATCATAGATTAGGGAATGAAGGCGGTATGCGGCTGGCTTTAGCGCATAAACATATGCTTCTTGGGGATACCGCAGCAGCACGCCATTATGCGCATCTGGCGCATACGAGCCTGCCATTTGGATCGCCAAGCTGGCTCGATGCAGAGCACCTCTTGAGCGTCGTTGGAAATTGATTTAGCGGAAGCGCGGCCCATGAACCCAGGCGACAAGAGATAATCTCTCCCCCGTGATAATCGGGGCGACCCGGTGCAGGGTGAATGAGGGGAAGAATATCGCTGTGCCTTGTGCTCTCGGGGCGTCAACCACATGACCCGCAGGGTTGAGTTCAAGCGCGCCGCCCTGATAGGCCAGATCATCAGATAATTGGATGGACAAGGATAATTTCCGGCTTTGCGTCGTGCCTGCATGACCGCAGTCAATATGCCAGTCATAGGCTATATTAGAAGGGTGATAGCGGATCAGCTGAATACCTTCATCAAAGCCATGCAGAATATAATCATAATGGCTGCGTTGAACATCTGCGGTCAGCCGCGCAATGCGTTCAAAGAGCCAGTTAAATTCCGGGCCATCATCCAGCCAGCGAATGGTGCAATCACGAACTCCATATTCCATATGACCACCGGCTAAAGCACCCAAGGACGCACCCTCGCTCAGATAGCTATGGAGGCTTTCACATTCTTCTTTGGATAAAGCACCGGGGATAATCGCAATGGAAGGCGGTGGCGCGATCGTCTCTTGCAGCGGTGACACACCAATCACACCTGCTACAGGTGTCTTGGACATGCCTGACATAAATTAGATCCCATAGCCGGATTGGCCGGCCCCACTGCGCGACGATGCCCAGTGATTAAGTCTTGCGCCTGCTTAAGCGAAAGTTCAAGCGGATTTTTCACGCAGCCGGGCACTGACGCCCAGATAAATCAAGAGCTGTGCCAAGGCATAAGTGCCCCAGATAACATAAGGCAAATCAGTCCAAAATGGGTTATCAGAGCCAACGGGCGCTGCGAAACGGCCCACTGCAATCAGCGCATCAGAAATCAGAAACGATACAGCACCCATGCGCACGAGAATGTTAAACCGGCTCATAAAGGCCAAAGCAGCCATGGTGGTGATAATCAGCGTATAGATATTCACATAGGTCTTTAAGTCACCCACATGCGGCGCCAGGCTGATGCTTAAGAGGACGGCGCCTGTAACCAATAGAAATATTGCGAATTTGCGTTGTAAATCCATATCGCCCCATGACTTCCGATGGCGGATGAATAAGGCGATATAAAAAAGATGACCAACAAGAAAGGCGGCCAGGCCATTGATAAAGCCACCGGGCTGGGCAATGAGCGCATCACCGGCTGCGCCGAAACCCAGGGCCAGGCCCAATATTAGGCCATCCAGCTTTCTGATTGTCACGAAGGCAGACAGGGATAAAAGGCCAACCCCCATGGTTTTCAGGATGATATGTTTGGTTTCAGCAACCTCTGGCAAAACGATGCCATAAGCCAGAAGGCTTGCGACCGCCAGCCACAGCAGAAGCCGGGCTGGGCCTTCCATTGCACTTTGCCAGCTTGTTCCAAGCGCTTTCCGAAATGCCATCATTCATCCTCCTTGAAGGATTTAAGCTTTAAGGCTTTGAGGGGACTTTGGGAAGATTCTTTGCTCAAAGATCAGGAGGTAAAAATGCGACGACGATAGCGCAAAGCCATCCCAAACAAGCTCAGGCCAAAAATACCGATGGAAGCTGGTGCATTGGCAGGCGTAACAGCCGCGGACGATAATGTGAGCGTGATACTTAGAATTTCCGTATCCGGTGAGAGGGCGGAGAAATCAAAGACGCCTGCCTCTGTAAACTCGCCATCAAAGACTGAAAAATCTGTTGTGCCTTCCGATATCGGCTGGTCTTCAAAGTCACCTGATTCCGGGAATGTAAATGTATCCAATGCCCCGCCGAATACTCCATCCCCTTCAATGCCAAGATTAATGATATCGCGCAATCGGACGGAAATTGCAGGAAGAGACTCCCCCACATTCAAACCGAATAACGCGGTGATATCCAAAGGCACATCAGTGCCGATAAAACTATCATTTGTAGGAAGGATTTCCGCGAAAAAGCTAAAGAAGCTCAACGTCGTATCGCTCGTCACCCGGACCATATTTACTTCGCCGGGGCGGAGCAAATCACTCAGGTCTGTTACTGCGACGCCATCTGGGTCGGAAAACAGCGCTTCTGTCGCAGTAATTCCAAAAAAATCACCGGTTGAAGCGACAGCATTTAAGAGGGCACAATCACCGTCCACACTGAAAAAGCAGAAGCCTTCCGTGGCATCCGCCGATGTCAGCGGGAAGTCGCTACCAATATCAAAATAATCCTGGGATGAATGAGAACCTGAACCATCATGAAACTGGCCTGAAAACGCCGGAACTGCAAATGTCGATAATGGCGAGACATTCCGGACTGAAATGGTTATGTCAACCGGTGCCGCCTGAGTAGGCATATTAAAAGATATTAAAACCGCAGACAGAAGACCCCACAGGCCCAGTTTATTTAACCAACGCATCATATTTACCCGTTTCCCTGATAAGGTATTTGTATATGCAGATGGTAAACGGAACGTTAACCGTAGCTTTTTGTTAACTATGCGAAGGGGTTATTCGGTTCTTTTTCGCCGATACAGGGCCATACCGATTAAACTCAACCCCAATATACCAATTGGCCCTGGAGCGCTGGCTGCAACCAATGGCGCTGATGCTAAAGTCAAAGTAATACGCAGGATTTCAGGGTCGCCACTTAATGCCAAAAAGTCGAAGGTTCCTGTGTCGGTTGACACCCCATCGAATACTGAAAAGTCCGTGGTGTTGGCTGAAATACTTCTGTCTTCATCAAGGCCGCCAGGCCCTTCGTCGCCGTGAAAAATAACAGCACCTGAAATATTATCATCTTCAACACCCAGGTTGATGATGTCGCTGAGATGCACCGAAATAAACGGGAGAGAGTCACCCACAGCCAAGCCAAAGAGGGTGGAAATCGCAAGAGCTTCGTCCGAGCCAATAAAGCTGTCATTTGTTGGGACAAGCTTCGCAAGATAACTAAAGAATGTCAGCCCATCATCGGTTACGACGGTTGTGCTGTCGCTTTCACCGGGCAAGAGAAAGGTACCAACTGCTGCCTGAGTCCCATTAGGGTCATCGGCGATTCCGACGGCCGCAGATATGCCTTGCACATCCCCCCGCACCACCGACCTCAAAAGCAGACACTGGAAATCAGATGTAGCGCACCCACCATCAAGTGCATCAGATGTATTCAACGGAAAATTGTCGCCTACATTAAAATAGTCATGGAAGCTATGCGATCCGGATCCATCATGAAACAGACTGGAGAAAAGAGGGATAACAAATGTCGAAGTTGGAGACACATTCTGCACAGTAACAGTCACTGAGACCGGCGCAGCTTGAGCCGATGTGTAAAAACCTGCAGCCAATAGCGGCACAAGGCCCCATTTAAGAAGCTTCAATACTCTACGCATCACATTATTCCGTTTTTATACCCTAGGACAATGTATATGCATATCCTTAACAAATCGTCAAAATGAGGAATTTGTTAACCACAGTATTGATTGTTTTTATTGAGGTTTTCTATTTTAAGAGGAGCCGTAATTTATAAATGCAATTACATTGATTAATGCGACTCGGTAATATTAGACCACCAGTTTCATAAAAACTCGTGGTGTCTGGTCAAAGACGATGTCTTGCGCTTCTTTCATCGCACGGTGGTCTTTTCCTAAATAAGCGGCGTCAATTTCTTTAAAGCCCAATTTATCATAATAAGGCGCGTTCCAAGGTACATCTCGGAATGTACTGAGGCTTAAGTATTTGCGGCCTTTTTCAGCACAAAGCCCCTTGGCAGCGTTAATGAGAACTTCGCTTAAACGCCTCCCGCCATGGTCAGGGTGCACATTGATTTCCGCGATATGAAGCGCTTCGTCCAGCCAGTCCGCGACGAGGAAACCGACTGGCTCTTCGCCTTTTATTATGACGAAGGACAGGCCCTCTTCGATGGCAAGGGCGTGCTCCTCGGCCTCCAACGGGTCATGGTCGGCGATTTTGGCTAAGCCCACATCGCGAAAGCGTTCGCCTGCCTGTTTTTCAATGAAACGCAGGGCGGGGATATCCTCATAGGTGGTAAGGCGGAGTTTATACTCAGACAGTGAAGCTTTCGCCACAGCCGCAGCGCCCCTTTTCATTGGGATTAGTGAAGGTAAAGCCCGTGGTGAAGGTATCTTCTTCATAATCCATGACGGAACCGAGAAGATACATCAAGCTCATGGCGTCGATATACAGCTTCACGCCCTTTTCCTCGACCAACTCGTCCATTGGATTAGGCTCATCAACATAATCGACGTCGTATTTCAAGCCCGAACAGCCCGCGGTTTTCGTGCCAAGGCGAATGCCCGCGGAAGGTTTCCCACGTTGGACAAGCAGATGTTTAATCCGTTCAGCGGCTGCGTCTGTAATTTGTAAAGCTGCCATATGCGCCTCTTATAAAAATCCAAGCTCTAATTTCGCTTCTTCAGTCATTTTAGACGGGTCCCATGGTGGGTCCCAAACGACTTTGACCTCTGCTGATTGTACACCCGGCACACCAGCCACGCGCATTTCAATCTCACCAGGCATGGTTTCCGCCACGGGACAATGGGGCGTGGTTAAAGTCATAATGACTTCAACATTGTTATCCGCATCGATGTTACAATCGTAAATCAGGCCCAAATCGTAGATATTTACTGGGATTTCCGGGTCGTAAATACTGCGCAGGGCGGCCAATATACGGTCGTCCAGGGTCTCTTCTTCTGGTGCGGTTGTTGCGGTCTCTGCCACTTTTTCACCCTCGTTTAAAAACTCATCAAGATAGCGATGCTGATTGCCAACTGTTGGGCGTTCTGGGGTTTGTTTTGCGTCTTCACTCATCGCTTTATCCAAAAATATCTATGACTTTGGTCAGGCTTTTCACCAGCCGGTCCACATCTTCACGGGTCGAATAGACACCAAAGCTTGCCCGCGCTGTGGCGTTGACGCCTAACCGCTCCATCAAAGGCTGGGCGCAGTGATGGCCTGCGCGGATGGCAATGCCGTCACGGTCTAAAATCGTGCCCATATCATGGGGATGTACATCCGCCATGGAGAAAGACAGGATGGCGTTTTTAGGCCGCGCTGTGCCGTGTAATGTGATGCTGTTTAAACCACGCAACTGTTCTTCGGCATAGAGCAGGAGGTCTTCTTCATGGGCGTGAATGGCATCAAGGCCCAGGTCGGATATATAATCCAAGGCCGTTGCCATGCCGATGGTGCCAACGAAATTGGGCGTCCCGGCTTCGAACTTCAAAGGCGGCTCCAGGAAGGTGGTCTTTTCAAACCGCACTTCCTCAATCATCGACCCGCCACCATGATAAGGCGGCATGGCATCTAAAATCTCATAACGCGCCCATAAAGCGCCGATGCCTGTGGGGCCATAAACTTTATGACCAGAAAAGACATAGAAATCGCAGCCCAAGTCCTGCACATCAACAGGCATACGCGGCGCGGCCTGACAACCATCGACCAGCACTTTTGCGCCCACCATGTGAGCGGCTTTGGTCACGCGCTTAATATCAACAATCGTACCGAGCACATTGGACATATGCGTGATGGCGACCAATTTCGTTTTCGGGCCAAGCAGCGCTTCAAAAGCGTCATAATCCAGTGCGCCATCATCGGTGATGGGTGCAATCTTCAAGACAATGCCCTGGCGTTCCCGCAGCAATTGCCATGGCACGATGTTGGAGTGATGCTCCATCTCTGACAAGATGATTTCATCGCCTTCGTTAAGGAGGCTGCCCCAGCTTGTCGCGACCAGATTAATGGCTTCGGTTGCACCGCGGACAAAGACGATTTCCTTATCGCTTTTGGCGTTGATGAACCGGGCTGTTGTTTCGCGGGCCTGCTCATAGGCCTCCGTCATTTCGCCGGAGAATTTATAAATGCCGCGATGGACCGTCGCATATTCCTGTTCATAAGCCTGGCGTACACGGTCAATAACGACTTGTGGTTTTTGCGCGCTGGCGGCTGAATCAAGGAATGTAAAAGGCTTGCCATAAACCTGTTCGCCAAGCACCGGGAAATCCGCGCGAACGCGTTCGGCATCATAGCCTTGTTTTACCAATGATGACGTTGCAAGGTTCATGAGGCCCCTCCCGTCATCCAGTTTTGTGCGCGGGCCATGACGTTTTCACGCACAGCTTCATCAGGCATTTCGACGAGAACATCCGCTACAAAGGCTTCAATCAATAAGCCGCGTGCGTCTTCAGGTGCGATACCACGCGCCATCAGGTAGAAGAGCGCGTTTTTATCCAGCTCCCCAACCGTTGCCCCATGAGCGCATTTCACATCGTCGGCGTAGATTTCAAGCTCTGGCTTGGTATTCGCTGTCGCTGTGCGGTCCAGGATAAGAGAGCGCGCGTGTTGTTCCGCGTCGGTTTTATCCGCACCGCGTTCGACTTTGATTTTGCCAGAGAAACTGGCCGTTGCGCTGCCTTTTAACACATTGCGTATATTCTGATTGCAGGTCGTGCCTTTCACTGCATGGGTGGTGCGTGTCACAGTTTCCAGATTTTGTTTGTCATTGCCTAATTGAGCATCGTTCAATGTGAAATCTGCGCCTTCGCCCAACAACGCGACATCAAACCCAATACGGCTATAGAGTGAGCCGATTTGAAAGACATGGGCTTCATAACGCGCATCATTGTTCAATGTGACTTTGGTTTGCAGGGTTGTCACAGCACCGGCGCCGCGGTCCTGGACAATGATATGAATAAGCTTGCCGCCGTTTAACGCCACATCGAATTTCACATTCAACCAGCCTTCGCCATTCAGATGATGAATGACAAGTGCCTCATCGCCGTCAAGGCGCAGGCTTTCTTCCACATGGGAAGCCTGGCCATCGATGCTGGACAGCTGTACTTCGTCACGTCCTTTTAAGACACGTGTTACCCGGTCCTGGATTTGAGGGGCCAGGCCTTGAACAGCTTCAAGCGCCCGACGGTCCGCATATTTCCAAGCTTCATCTTTACGCCCTGGAAGCGCGAAGAGAACCAGCTCTGATTTCATTTGCGCCGTCATGCAGCAATCCCCGCATAGCCTTCTTTTTCAAGAAGATGCGCCAATTCCGGCCCACCGGATTTCACAATCTTGCCGCCCGCCAGCACATGAACATGGTCCGGCACCACATAATCCAGCAAGCGCTGGTAATGGGTAATCAGCAAGATGGTTTTGTCTGCACCGCGCAGCGCGTTGATGCCTTTGGATACAACTTTTAACGCGTCAATATCGAGGCCTGAATCTGTTTCATCCAAAATCGCCAGATTGGGGTCAATCATGGCCATTTGAAGCATTTCATTGCGCTTCTTTTCACCACCGGAAAAGCCCACATTTACAAAGCGCTTCAGCATTTCAGGGTCCAAGTCCAAATCCTTGGCTTTGACGCGCACGGTTTTCAGGAATTCCGCCGCGGACATATCCGCTTCGCCCTTTTGACTGCGAATGGAATTCACAGCGGTGCGCAGGAAATTCAGCGTGGAAACACCGGGGATTTCAACCGGATATTGAAAGCCTAAAAAGATACCAGCCGCGGCCCGCTCATGCGGTTCCAATGCCAAAAGGTCTTTGCCTTTATACAGCACTTCACCGCCGGTGATTTCATAACCGTCACGGCCAGCCAGCGTATAAGACAAGGTGGATTTACCCGCCCCATTGGGGCCCATGATGGCATGCACTTCGCCTGCGCCCAGGTTCAGGTTCAAACCTTTGAGGATTTCTTTGCCAGCGACTTCAGCGTGCAGGTTTTTAATCTCTAACATCATATGTACTTTCTTTATCCAACCGAGCCTTCAAGGCTGACGCCTAAAAGCTTCTGCGCCTCAACGGCGAATTCCATGGGAAGCTCTTGCAAAACTTCCCGGCAAAACCCATTCACAATCAGGGCGACCGCGTCTTCTTCGTTCAGCCCGCGCTGCATGGTGTAAAACAACTGGTCCTCTGAGATTTTGGACGTTGTTGCTTCATGCTCAATCTGCGCTGTGGGGTTTTTAACTTCGATATAAGGCACCGTATGCGCGCCACAGTCCCCGCCGATGAGAAGCGAGTCACATTGCGTGAAATTCCGCACATTATCCGCTTTGCCAAGCACGCGAACCAGGCCACGATAGGTGTTGTTTGAGTGACCCGCTGAGATGCCCTTGGAGATAATCCGGGATTTGGTGTTTTTCCCAATATGAATCATCTTGGTGCCGGTATCCGCCTGTTGATAATTATTCGTCACAGCGACGGAGTAAAATTCACCCGAAGAGCCTTCGCCTTCCAACACGCAGGAGGGGTATTTCCAAGTGACCGCAGAGCCAGTTTCAACCTGGGTCCAGGAGACTTTGGAGTTTTTCCCGATACAGCGCGCGCGCTTTGTCACGAAATTATAGATGCCGCCTTTGCCGTCTTTATCGCCGGGGTACCAGTTTTGAACGGTGGAGTATTTAATCTCCGCATCGTCCATGGCGACCAGCTCAACCACGGCTGCATGAAGCTGATTTTCATCACGCATGGGGGCTGTGCAGCCTTCGAGATAAGACACATAAGAGCCTTCTTCGGCGATAATCAATGTGCGTTCAAATTGCCCGGTGTTTTCCGCGTTAATCCGGAAATAGGTGGACAATTCCATGGGGCAGCGTACGCCTTTGGGAATATAAACGAACGTCCCATCAGAAAAGACCGCTGCGTTCAGACAGGCGAAATAATTGTCCCGCTGCGGCACCACACTGCCAAGCCATTTTTTAATCAGCTCAGGATATTCCTTCACGGCCTCTGAAATAGACAGGAAAATAACACCAGCTTTGGACAATTCTTCGCGGAAGGTTGTGGCGACAGATACGCTGTCAAAAACCGCATCAACGGCGACTTTGCGCGCGCCTTCGACACCGGCGAGAACCTTTTGTTCCTCAATCGGAATGCCCAGCTTGTCATAAGTGGACTTGATTTCAGGGTCCAGCTCATCCAGCGATTTCAGCGTCGGCTTTTGCTTGGGTGCCGCATAATAATAAGCGTCCTGATAATCGATTTTGGGATAATTCAGCATGGCCCAATCAGGTTCGTCCATTTCAAGCCACATGCGGAACGCCTTCAAACGCCAATCGAGCAGCCATTGCGGCTCTTCCTTCTTGGCGGAAATGAAGCGTACAATATCTTCATTCAGACCTTTGGGCGCATATTCCTGCTCAATGGCGGTGGTGAAGCCATATTTATAAGAGCCGGTGACCTCATCTACGGTCTTTGCGGTATCTTGGCTGACAGCCATAACATCCTCTTATTTTTTCAAGTCTGCGCTTTGTATCTCTTGCGCAAAGGGCGGCAGTTGGGGGGCGGCCACCTCGCCCAAAGTCACTTGGCCTAATGCGGTTTTGACAGCGCCGTTAATCGCCTGCCAATGGGGGCGCATGGTGCAGAAGCTTTCCATATTGCAGTCCCCTGGCGCATGTTCGATGCAATTGGTGAGCGCGATAGGGCCGTCCACAGCCTCAATAATATCGGCCATGGTGATATCATCAGCGGGCTTTGACAGGGTGAAGCCCCCGGATACGCCGCGATGGCTGGTTAAAAGCTGCGATTTGGCCAAAGCGGAGAGCAATTTTGCGACGGTCGCCTGCGGCACACCGGTTTTTTCTGCCATGTCGGCTGCATTAAAGCGCGCATCCGTGTCACGGGCAAAAACGCTCATGATGACAACGGCATAATCGGCTAAATTTGTCAGACGTATCATATCGAAACCCGATGTAGTTTACCCGATTTTGCTTATACAGTCAAAATCGGACTAAATTCGTCGGCTTTTATGTGGGGGTTTGGACGGGAAGAGTCAATATTTTTATGCGGATTTCAGCAGAAAAAGCCACGCCGTCCCGCATGTCTTGCAACCACGCGAGACGGCTCGTTTATCCTCCGGCATCGCCAACTACCGGAGTGCGAAACCAATCAAATAAGTCGGACGGGTGGTTTAAGCGGCTCCTGGGTCAGGAACCGGCTTTCCATGTGGACATGCAATATGATAAACGAATGGACAGCCATTCAGACCTCCTTGCTAAGGTTTGATCGGTTAGGCTCAGTTGGGTGCTCGTTACACCCCTCTGGGCCGCTTCTTTATGAAGCATCAAAACCTTAGCGGGTAGATTCGGGATATACAAGTGTGTAATTGCTCGGGGAGGTAGCGCGGGGTTCCGCTTTATTTTTTAGCCTCAATCCCGGCGCGGGCGTCCGCCCGCTTAGGCTTCCGCGATAACGCACTTCCTCCATGGCTCCGCCATTACGGGCTATCGCGACGCGCGGTCGCGCTTACAGCTTTTCATAAGTGAAAAGCTGGGGAGTCTATACTACGCAGCTCTTCTGTTCAGACCTACCCCTCACCCCGACCCTCTCCCACAAGGGGAGAGGGAGCTACGTGGAAGTCTCCCCACGACCCCATAGTTGGGGTCGTACTGGCCGATTGAGGCCCGCGCAACTTTTTGCGCGAGCCAAGCGGACGGATGTCCGCGCCCGGCGCCTGAGGGGCTAATCAAAAAAGCAGAACCCCGCGCTACCACATAGCACAATTAGCCCTCCCTCTCCCCCAAAGTCAAAAATGCCGGCGGAGGGTCGGGGTGAGGGGTAAGTTAAATAAATCTTCTGCGATAGAAGCTAAATCCAAGCATTCCGAGACCCAATGCCAATCCACCCATAGCCCCCGGTTCCGGCACTGTAGTGGGGAGGCTAATGCCACTGGTAAAGGTCAGGGAATTGATAAGATGGTTCTCATTCGTTTCATTGCCGATGATAAGTAGGCTTAGACCCGAGTTTGCCTGTAATACTGTTGAAACAGTGGAGGAAATTGCGCCAGCACTGTTCACTTCACTAATAAGCGTGGTTTCTGAGGGCGTAGCTCTCAGCGTTACGTCCAATTGGACAAGAGAATCCCCAGGAGAGGGGGTGAATGCACCGAACCGAAGGAATGTCACTGGTGCCAATTGTGTTTCAGTGGCGTTGAGTGCATCAACCCTATGCTGTGGCCGGGCCTGGTCAGATGGCTCCCCATCAAAAACGGCATTGAAGAATGTCTGCCCATCATAGATGCCAATACTTATATCCTGGTCCAGATCGCCACCATCATTAAGTAATCTGGTGAATGTCAGGGAAAAGCCTATGTCGTTAGTATCAACAACGTAGTCACTTAAGTCCAAACGATAGAGAACGGCCCCAAATAGAGTTGGGTCAAATCTCAAATCATCTCCAACGGTCGCATTCCCGCCAGTTGGAAAGCTGGCTCCGGGCAGGGTGCTAAGCTCGGTGCCGGTAAATGTTATGGGAGCACTCAGCACTTGGGTGGGGAGCGAGATAAAGCCAAGGATTAATATGAGAGATCGCATGAGCGGGCTCCTTTATTACATGAAGATAAAAGAAGCCTCATCAGCAAAAGTTAAGAGTTGGCAAATCTATTTTAAACCTGCACTTAAAGCTCAGATTTACGTCAACGAAAAATGCGATAATGATTAACTGCTTTCCAGGTCCAGCATGTTAACAATGCTGCGCAGAGACCTAAACCAATCCAGATAGGATAAAACTTTGTCATAACGGTCCAATTGAATATAGCCGGCCATCCTTGGAACTCTCGAAGATTGCGGCCAAAATCATAATAATCCACGCTGTCGAGGAGTTCAGAATGAAGGGTAATCAAACCAAATGCCGTCAGAGTGAATATAACTCTTGGGAAATGCCAAGCTAGAAAGAGGGTCAGCCCATAGAGAAAAAGGAAAATGATCGTCTGGTTCCATATTTTCCCCATGAGGGGCAGAGCCTGATACGCCGCTTCATAATCCCAGCCCTCTTTGGAATCAAAAGGGCCGGGCCCGAAAAACAAAAACTCATCTGACAGAAAGGGGAAAGAAATGAAGACAGCGAATATAAGGACGAATTTAGGGATGTCTGCCCAGAACCCCGAATGTTTTATATCGCTATTTTCTTCGCTGTTCATTTCCATCACCTGGCTTATCGCATTGAAATACTTTGGTTTCTTGCGGCAAATGGCTGTTCCCAGCTGTCAAAAAGACCAAAGGGCCTACCGCCAGGAATTTCAACATTCCCTTGAAACTGATTGAATATATCGGCTGGATCTTCAAACCTGTCATTGTATCGAAAACGCATCTCGCCAGCGAGTTGGAACGTGCCGCTGCTGCAATCCACAGTGGCAATCAAATTTGCTTGCGCTTGCAAACGGCCATTGCCTAAAGCGAATAGCGGCGAACGGCGACCGTCGTTCACATTTATGGGAATATTGCTTCTTGTATTTATGCGAAGGCGCCTTGTCCCTTCACGACTGGCGTTGGAACGGCATGCTGTAGACGCCTGCAGATTGGCCCGACCGAGCATAGAATTTTCAAATAAGGTGACTGCGCGCCGAACGCTCCGGTGGGAACGAAAAACATTTTGAATGCGGAAATCTCGGAGGCTTCGTCCAACGCCATTGCCAAAGAAATAATGTTCTACCATTGCGCAGGAGTTTTGATGCACGCCGACACAAATTGCATCAATGAATGCGCGTCTTCCCGCTCGAGAGGTGAAATCAAAAACCCTTCGGCCGGTCTGCCCGATCCTGGCGCGTCCCGTGTTTGATATTCCATCATTGGGTTGACGGCCAAATATGGGAGGCTGAAATAAAGAAAGGCGTTTTGTTTGAAAATCAGGGTTGGGGGATTGGCGTCTCATGGCCAAATGGCACTCCTTAATTCCATTATTGGAAAATTGAATACCATAACAGGAATATTTCTTCAATATTTTATTGTATAGTCAAGAAATATACAACTGGAATGAGAAACAGCCTCAACCCGAGATGGGCGAGGCTGTTATTTTATTTAAGCTGATAAGTCAGCGATTACATATGAATGGGCTTGGCATAGGCAGCTAAGGCTGCTTCCTTCACCGCTTCCGCATGGGTTGGGTGGGCGTGGCAGGTGAGCGCGATATCTTCTGCGCTTGCGCCGAATTCCATCGCCAGAGCGGCTTCGGCGATTAAGGTTCCAGCGAGGCTGGAAATGATGTGCACGCCTAAGACTTTATCGGTCTTTTTGTCCGTCAGGATTTTTACAAAGCCATCGGTGTCGCGGTTCGCCTTGGCGCGGCTATTGGCGGTGAAGGGGAATTTGCCGGAGGCGTAGTCTATGCCTGCTTCCTTCAGCTCCTCTTCGGTTTTACCCACATTGGCAACTTCAGGCATGGTGTAGACGACGCCTGGAATGACATCATGGTTCACATAGCCGGTGAGGCCTGCAATCGTGTCCGCGCAGGCCAAGCCTTCGTCTTCGGCTTTATGCGCCAGCATGGGGCCAGGCACGCAATCGCCAATGGCCCAGATGCCGGGCACATTAGTTGAGAAGTCGCTGTCGATTTTGATGCGGCCTTTATCATCCAAGGCGACGCCGACTTTATCGAGACCCAGGCCTTCCACATAAGGGCGGCGGCCGACACAAAGCAGAACGACATCGGCTTTGATTTGAGAGCTGTCCCCACCTTTGGCGGGCTCCACAGTCAAAGTTGCGCCAGTTTTGGTGGTTTTGACGCCTGTAACCTTGGTAGAGGTCTTAATCTTCATGCCTTGTTTCTTCAGGATACGGGCGAAGGTCTTGCGCACTTCCCCGTCCATGCCAGGCAGGATTTGGTCGAGATATTCAACAACGGTGACTTCCGCGCCCAAGCGGCGCCAGACGGAGCCTAATTCCAAGCCAATCACACCGCCGCCAATGACAACCATGGATTTGGGCACTTTGGGCAGGGACAAGGCTTCGGTGGAGCTGACCACGACTTTGCCATCAATCTCAATCCCGGGTAATGGCGAAACTTCAGAGCCGGTTGCAATCAGGATGTTTTTCGTGGTGAGCGTCGTGGTTTTACCGTCTTCGCCCTTCACATCGACTTTGTCTTTAGCAGCGATGCTGCCCCAGCCTTTGACCCAATCGACTTTGTTCTTTTTGAACAGAAATTCGATGCCGCCGGTGAGTTCATCAACGGCTTTGTCTTTCTCCCCCAACATGGTGTCGAGGTTGAGTTTGACGCCGGAGAAATCAATGCCCCAATGGCCTAAGTGACCGGCGATAGCTTCTTCGTATTTTTCTGAGGCGTGGAGCAAAGCTTTGGACGGGATACAACCCACGTTGAGGCACGTGCCGCCTAATTTACCGCGACCTTCGACACAGGCGACTTTCAAGCCATTTTGGGCCGCTCGAATAGCAGCCACATAACCGCCTGGACCTGCGCCAATCACAACTAAATCATAAGTCGTGGCCATGACCACTCCCCTCAAAATATCTTATAAATCAATCAACAAACGGCTTGGGTCTTCAATCATGTCTTTGACACGGACCAGGAAGGTCACCGCTTCGCGACCGTCAATCAGGCGATGGTCGTAGCTGTGGGCCAGATACATCATTGGGCGGACTTCCACCTGACCATTGACCGCCATCGGGCGCTGCTGGATTTTATGCATACCAAGGATACCGGACTGCGGTGGGTTTAAAATCGGTGTGGACATGAGCGAGCCGAAAATACCACCGTTAGTCACCGTGAAGGTGCCGCCCTGCATTTCGGACAGTTCCAGTTTTCCGTCACGGGCGCGGCGGCCAAAATCTGCGATGGCCAGTTCGGTTTCAGCAAAGCTCAACTTGTCTGCATTGCGCACGACCGGTACGACCAAGCCGCCTGGGGCGGAGACTGCAATGCCAATGTCGTAGAAATTTTTATAGACGATTTCATCGCCTTCAATGGCCGCGTTGACGCTTGGGACTTCTTTCAAGGCGTGGACAACGGCTTTTACGAAGAAGGACATGAAGCCCAGCTTGATACCGTGTTTCTTTTCAAACAGGTCTTTATATTTTGCGCGATAGGCAATGACTTCGGTCATGTCCACTTCGTTGAAAGTGGTGAGCATGGCGGCAGTGTTTTGCGCTTCTTTCAAACGCTCAGCAATGCGTTGGCGCAGGCGGGTCATGCGCACGCGTTCTTCCCGTGGTTCATCAGAGACGGGGGCTGCGGCAGCAGTTGGGGCTGCCGTGGTTTTGGCTTTACGGGCCGTACCTGCGTCGATGGCGGCCAGTACGTCACCTTTGGTGATGCGGCCGTCTTTACCGGTGCCTTTGATTTGGCTGGCGTCTAAATCATAGTCGGTGATGATGCGCCGGGCGGCTGGGGCCATTGGCATATCGTCTTGCGGTTCAGCTGCGGGTGCCGGAGCAGGGGCTGCTTCCTGTGCGGCGGGCGCTTTTGCAGCGGCCTGACCAGCGGCGATTCTCCCGATGAGTGCGCCGATTTCAACGGTATCACCTTCTTTGGCAAGGTGTTCCGTCAAGGTACCAGCGGCGGGGGCTGGAACTTCCATGGCAACTTTATCGGTTTCAAGCTCTGCAACGGGTTCATCCAGGGCAACGGCATCGCCGGCATTTTTTAGCCATTTACCAATAACGGCTTCGGTGATGGACTCACCTAATTGAGGAACCGTGATATCGACTGTTTCAGCGGATGCGGCTTTGGGCGCTTCTTCTGCTTTAGGGGCAGGAGCTGCCGCCTTGCCGCTTTCATCAATCATCCCAAGAAGCGCGCCAATTTCCACAGTATCGCCTTCTTTGGCCACAATTTCTGACAATGTGCCAGCGGTCGGCGCATTGACTTCCATGGCCACTTTATCGGTTTCCAATTCTGCGATGGGCTCATCCTGGGCAACGGCGTCGCCTACAGATTTGAGCCATTTCCCGACGGTGGCTTCGGTGATGGATTCGCCTAATTGTGGGACTTTGACTTCGCTCGCCATTGTTCTGCTTCCTGTCCTATGGCTTAAAACTTGAGGGCATCATCAACCAGCGCTGCCTGTTGCGCGGCGTGTTTCGATGCCAAACCTGTTGCTGTGGCAGCTGCTGCGGCCCGGCCCGCATAAATTGGGCGGGTGACTTTCAGCTTGGCTTCCACAAGTGCGTCTTCAATCAATGGGTTCACAAAGAACCAGGAGCCCATATTTTTTGGCTCCTCTTGCGCCCAGACGATGCTTGTCACATTTTTAAAGCGCCCTAATTCCTTCACCAGCACATCATGGGGGAAGGGATAAAGCTGCTCAACCCGCATCAGATAAGTATCGTCCTGTCCGCGCGCATCACGTTCGGCCAGCAGGTCGTAATAGACTTTGCCGGTGCACAGCACGACGCGTTTGATTTTATCATCCGATTTCAGCGTGATATCTGAAGCCTTGCCTATTTCCGCATCATCATAAAGAACGCGGTGGAATTCAGAGCCCGGCCCCATTTCCGCCAGATCCGATACGGCTTTCTTATGACGTAGCAAAGATTTAGGCGTCATAAGGATGAGCGGTTTACGGAATTGGCGCATCATCTGACGGCGCAATATGTGGAAATACTGCGCGGGCGTGGTCGGATAAGCGACCTGCATATTGTCTTCCGCACACAACTGCAAGAAGCGTTCTGGGCGGGCGGAGCTGTGCTCAGGCCCCTGGCCTTCATAGCCATGAGGCAGCAGCATCACTAAGCCGGATGCACGCAGCCATTTCGCTTCGGAGGAAGAAATAAACTGGTCAATCAGGATTTGCGCGCCGTTGACGAAATCACCAAATTGCGCTTCCCACAGGACCAGCGTATCCGGGTCGGCTTGGGAATAGCCATATTCAAAGCCCAGCACGCCATATTCAGATAAGGGGCTATCCAAGACTTCGAACGTGCCTTTACCGTCAATGTGATTGAGCGGCAAATAGCGGAATTCTGTTTTCTGATCGATAAAGCCTGCATGGCGTTGGGAGAAGGTCCCACGGGTCGAATCCTGACCCGATAAACGCACGTCAAAACCTTGTTTCAGCAGGGAGCCAAAGGCCAAAGCTTCACCGGTTGCCCAGTCAAAACCCGTGCCGCTATCGAACATTTTATCTTTGGCATCCAACACACGCTTCAAAGTACGATGCAGGTTGAAATGATCGGGTACGAATGTGAGGGCCTTGCCGATATCGCGGAGCGTATGATCGGGCACGCCTGTATCTGCACGGCGCGCCTGGCCTGCTTCTTCTTCAGGTTTACCCAGGCCGGACCATTTGCCGCCGAACCAGTCCGCTTTATTGGGCTTATAGCCCGTAGCGGATGCAAATTCGTCTTCCAGCATTTCATTGAAAGAGGCTTTGATACGGTCATATTTCGCATCGTCAATCAGGCCTTCTTCCTTCAAACGGTCCGCATAGACATCCACGACCAGCGGGTGTTTGCGGATCGCTTGATACATCAAAGGCTGCGTGAATGCCGGTTCATCGGACTCATTATGGCCAAAGCGGCGATAGCAGATCATATCGATGACCACATCGCGCTTAAAGGTCTGGCGAAATTCTGTGGCGACTTTTGTCGCAAAAACCACAGCTTCCGGGTCATCGCCATTCACGTGGAAGATAGGTGCTTGCACCATCTTCGCCACATCACTTGGATAAGGGGAAGAACGAGAGAATTGCGGGCTGGTCGTAAAGCCGATCTGGTTGTTTACGATGAAATGGATGGTGCCGCCGGTATTATAGCCGCGGATGCCGGAAAAGGCGAAACACTCAGCCACGATACCCTGGCCTGCAAAGGCTGCATCACCATGCAGGAGGAGCGGCAAGACCTGTGTGCGGTCTTTATCTTCCGTCTGGGTTTGTTTGGCGCGAACCTTGCCAATGACAACCGGGTCCACAGCTTCCAAATGCGATGGGTTGGCCGTTAAAGATAAATGCACGGGGTTGCCGTCAAATTCCCGGTCTGCAGAGGTGCCCAGGTGATATTTCACATCGCCGGAGCCACCTACATCATCGGGATTGGCAGAACCGCCGCCGAATTCATGGAATAAAGCACGATAAGGCTTTTGCATGACATTGGTAAGGACGTTCAAACGCCCGCGGTGCGGCATGCCAATGACGACTTCTTTCAAGCCGAAACGCCCGCCGGTTTTTAACACGGCTTCCAAGGCGGGAACCATGGCTTCACCGCCGTCGAGGCCAAAGCGTTTCGTGCCTGCGTATTTCTTACCTAAGAAGCGTTCAAATTGGTCGGCTTCTACAAGCTTGTTTAAAATCGCAAGCTTGCCTTCAGGTGTGAATTGGATTTCTTTGTCCCGGCCTTCAATGCGGTGCTGAATCCAGGCTTTTTCAGCCGCATCAGAAATATGCATGAATTCCACGGCGATGGAGGAACAATAGGTGCGCTCCAAAATCTCCATGATTTCACGTAACGAGGCTGTTTCAAGGCCCAGCACATTATCAATGAAGATGGGCCGGTCCATGTCTTCGGCGCTAAAGCCATAAGTGGTCGGGTCCAGTTCCGCATGGGAGGGACGTTCCCACAGACCCAATGGGTCCAGTTTCGCATGAAGATGGCCACGTACCCGATAAGCACGAATCATCATCAAGGCACGGATACTGTCCAAAGTGGCGGCGCGAACGGCTTCTTCGCTTGGCGCTGCTGCGGCTTTCCCTTTGCTTGCTGGCTTTGGTGCGATGTCCGTCAGCCAGCTTGGGTCAAGGGCGGAATTCCATTCATCCATATCAGTGGGTGGCCAGTCTTTCCGGGCCCAGCTGGGGCCGCCATTGGCGGATGCCCCCATTTCAAGACCCGAGAAATAATCCTTCCATTCTTCCGACAGCTGCGCCGGATTGGATTGATATTTCTTATAAAGACCTTCGACGAAGGAGGCACCTGCGCCTCCCAAGTCCTCAGACGTGATTTTATCTTGTGCCATGGCTGATATTTGCGGGTCGCCCCGCCCTCTCCATTAGCCTTTCAGCAAATCTACCAAAGTGGTGCCCAAAGTTGCAGGGGATTCTGCGACACGAATGCCAGCAGATTGCATGGCTTCGATTTTATCATCGGCCCCGCCTTTACCACCGGACACAATCGCACCTGCATGGCCCATGGTGCGGCCTGGAGGTGCTGTACGCCCGGCGATAAAGCCAACCATCGGCTTTTTCACTTTTGAAGATTTGATAAACTCTGCTGCTTCTTCCTCAGCAGAGCCACCGATTTCCCCAATCATGATGATGGACTGGGTCTCATCATCGGCCAAAAACATTTCCAACACGTCAATAAAATTGGTGCCGTTTACAGGGTCACCACCGATACCGACGGCTGTTGTCTGGCCTAAGCCTTCAGCAGAGGTTTGCGCCACCGCTTCATAAGTCAAAGTGCCGGAGCGGGACACCACGCCCACAGAGCCTTGTTTGAAGATAGAACCAGGCATGATGCCGATTTTACATGCGTTCGGCGTCAAAACACCGGGGCAGTTCGGGCCGATGAGGCGGCTGTTGGAGCCTGCCAAAGCGCGCTTTACTTTCACCATATCCAAAACGGGAATGCCTTCGGTGATGGCGACGATTAACTCGATTTCTGCATCAATGGCTTCCAGGATGGCGTCCGCCGCAAAGGGTGGCGGCACATAGATGGCGGAAGCATTAGCACCGGTTTTAGCGCGGGCTTCATGCACGGTGTTGTAAACGGGCAAACCGATATGGTCTTTGCCGCCTTTACCAGGTGTCACACCGGCAACCATTTTGGTGCCATAAGCGATGGCCTGTTCTGTGTGGAAGGTTCCGGTATTTCCGGTAATCCCTTGGCAAATGACCTTTGTATTTGCGTCGACTAAAATGGCCATTTCTTATGCCTCCTTCACGGCGGCAACGACTTTTTTCGCTGCATCGCCCAAGTCATCAGCGGCAATGATAGGCAAGCCGCTGTCTGCCAAAATCTGTTTACCCTTTTCCACATTGGTGCCTTCTAAACGAACAACCAAAGGAACGGACAGCTCAACCTGTTTCGCAGCCGCTACGATGCCTGCCGCAATCACATCACATTTCATGATGCCGCCGAAGATGTTCACAAGAACGCCTTCTACTGCCGGGTCAGACAGTATGATTTTAAAGGCTGCTGTCACACGCTCTTCCGTCGCGCCACCGCCTACATCGAGGAAGTTGGCGGGTTCTGCGCCGTTTAACTTGATGATGTCCATGGTTGCCATGGCAAGGCCTGCGCCGTTCACCATGCAGCCGATATTGCCATCAAGCTTCACATAATTAAGGTCGTATTTGGAGGCTTCGACTTCCATTGGGTCTTCTTCGCTTAAGTCACGAAGCTCAGCCACATCTGGATGACGGAAAACGGCATTGCCGTCGAAAGACATTTTCGCATCCAAAACCACCATATGGTCGTCTTCAGTCACAACCAGCGGGTTAATTTCAAGCAGGCTTGCGTCTTTTTCCTGGAAAGCTTTGTATAGCGCCTGGATAAGCTTGGCGAATTCTTTGCCGGATTGACCGGAGAGGCCCAAACCAAAGCTTAAGCGGCGGATGTGGTGCGGCATCAGGCCTGAGGCTGGGTCAACCGTGATGGTGACGATTTTCTCAGGGGTTTTGTCGGCCACTTCCTCAATGTCCATCCCGCCTTCTGTGGACGCCATGATGGCAACTTTAGAAGACGCACGGTCAACGAGGAGGGAGAGATACAGCTCACGGGCAATGGCGCAGCCGTCTTCAATATAAAGACGCCCAACTTCTTTACCCTCAGGGCCTGTTTGGTGCGTGACCAGGGTTTTGCCCAGGATATCACCGGCCCAATGTTTGACCTCATCCAGGGATTTCACAACTTTCACACCGCCCGCTTTACCGCGGCCACCAGCGTGGATTTGCGCTTTGACGACCCAGACCGGGCCACCTAATTTTTCTGCACCGGCAACGGCTTCTTCTACGGTGAAGGCTGGATGGCCTTCCAAGATAGGCGCGCCATATGTGGCCAAGAGTTTCTTGGCCTGATATTCATGAATATTCATGGGGAAAGTCTCTCCCTTAGCTCAAAGACGGGTCGATGTTTTTGCATGCGGAAACCAGTCCTTCCACAGCGCCCACCGATTTTTCAAAGCCGGACTTTTCATCGCCCTGCAGCTCAATTTCAACAATACGCTCAACGCCATTGGCACCAATCACGCAAGGCACACCCACATACATACCATCCAAGCCATATTGGCCTGTCAGATGCGCTGCACAAGGCAACAGGCGCTTCTTATCTTTCAAATAGCTTTCGGCCATTTGAACAGCGGAAGATGCGGGTGCGTAATAAGCGGAACCGGTTTTCAACAGGCCGACAATTTCGGCACCGCCGTCGCGGGTGCGTTGAATAATCTGGTCAATTTTTTCCTGTGTGGACCAGCCCATTTTAATCAGGTCAGGAACCGGGATACCGGCAACAGTGGAATAGCGGGCCAAAGGCACCATCGTGTCACCATGGCCGCCTAACACAAAGGCCGTCACATCTTCAACAGAGACGTTAAATTCTTCAGCCAGGAAGTGACGGAAACGGGCGGAGTCTAAAACGCCAGCCATGCCGACTACCTTTTCATGTGGCAGACCGGAAAACTCACGCAGCGCCCAGACCATCGCGTCCAGCGGGTTGGTGATGCAGATGACAAAAGCGTTTGGCGCATGTTCTTTAATGCCTTCACCAACGGCTTTCATCACTTTCAAATTGATGCCCAGCAGGTCATCACGGCTCATGCCTGGTTTGCGCGCCACACCGGCGGTCACGATGCAGACGTCTGCACCAGCGATATCGGCATAATCATTGGCGCCTTTTAAATTGACGTCAAAGCCTTCAACCGGAGCTGATTCTGCGATGTCGAGGGCTTTGCCCTGGGGCAGACCTTCTGCGATATCAAAGAGGACCACATCCCCCAATTCCTTCAGCCCAATCAAATGGGCCAAGGTGCCGCCAATCATACCGGCGCCAATCAAAGCGATTTTATTGCGTGCCATGGATTTCATTCCCGCTGCTCAATGTCGTACACATATGCTGCTCTAAAACGCAGCTTAGTAAATTGGGTGGGATGTAGCGCGTTTTTGCACTGCGTTGCAAGCATTGACCGTCGCTTTTTGCCGGGAAATTGTGCAACTGCGCAATATTGTGAATTTAACTGTATCTGAACTGCATCAGGCGCTTTTTCTAATCAGACTGGAAAGCGAGGCCTGGAGGTTCGATAATTGATGGCGGATTTTGCCTGCGGCCTGCTGCACAGTTGCATGGTGACCTTCACTTTCTCGGTTGCGTTCCACCAGCGTTTTTGCCCGCTGAACAGCCCGCGCACTCCCCGTTTCGACTTTGGAACTGTTACGATAGACCGACTCGATGGATTGATGCTGCCCATCGAGAAGCTCTGTCGTGCTTTTTGTAATGGACACCGTAAGTTCCACATTTTCGGATAATTGACCCAAGGCGCTTAGGGTGCCGTTCATGGCACTGTCCACGTCTTTCACCAAAGTGCGGATTTCGGATGTGGCACCAGCCGTTTTACCCGCCAGGTTTTTCACTTCACTCGCCACAACGGCAAAACCTTTACCGGCACTTCCGGCACGGGCCGCTTCAATTGTTGCATTGAGGGAGAGGAGGTTTGTTTGCTCAGCGATATCTTCAATCAGGGACAGCATCTGTTCAATCCGCTTGGCTGTGCTGGCCATCTGATCAACGGAGGTGCCCATGGTGACCACAGCACTTTGGGATGCCTTCATATGGTCAAAGACCTGAGTGACCTCTTTTTCCACGCGGTTGGAACTGGTTTTGACCTCATCTGCGCACTGGTAATTCTCTGACGCCTCAAGGGAAAGCTCTTCAGCGAAGCTGCTAAGCTCCTGCGCTTCCTGACTGATAGTCGATGCGCCCTCACGCAGGGCTGAGACGCTGGAGTACAGGTCTTTGATATCCTGCTCCATATCTTTAGCCATTTCTGAGGTGATGGTTTCAATGGCGGAGTTCAGCTGTTGCAGCAGGTCTTCTACAAGGTGTCTTTGGGCGTCTGCCGCCTTGCGGCTTTCTTCAAGGCGCATGCGCTCGGCTTCGGCTTTTAGGCGATCTTTTTCTTCTGAAGCTTCCCGCTCTATGCGTTCTTTTTGCGCGCGGCTTTCGGCTTCCCGCTCAACAAGGGCACGAGCCTTTTTAGATGTCTCATCGAATTGCCGTAATGCCCGGGCCATTTCGCCCATTTCATCAGCGCGCTCTTCACAGGCAATTTTTTCCACTTCAAAACCACCGGCCAGGCTCAACATATCTTTGCGCACTTTGTTAAACGGCCGCATAACGCCGAAATACAGCCAGGCCGCATCACCGAAAGCTATGCCCACGCAGACAGCCATGAGAAGGATCAGAAGCTCGTGATCGGCAGCTGCAACTTGTTTAACATCCTGTTGAATGAGATAGCCATCTGCAGAAGCATATTCTGAGAGAACATCCGCATCTGCCTCTATTTTCGTCAGAAGATCTTTATCTGTCAGGATATTTTCGACGGTTGCACCTTCCAAGGCAATTAATAACATTTTTGCTGCGGTGCGTGTGTCTTCGGAATGAGCACGGTTTTCAACAATCTTCACATTCGCTTTTAAGTCTTCAAGCTCGCTGCTTATCTGATCAACTTCCAACTGGATTGATTCAATACGAAGCTTTTGTGCATTGATCTGCGCCAGACGTGCGTGGTTTACGACAAGAACCACTTCATCAAAGATACGCTCGGGGGCCTGAGCCAGGCGCTGATTGAAGACATAAGCGCAGCTGACCAGTAAAAGTATAGCGGTTAAGGAGACCGTCACCACGACAAACATCTGCTGCCGCAGATTAGGTAACCATAAAGCTGTCTTGTCCATCGAAGCGCCCCTTTATTCGACTTTTACAGTCATTTTCATTTTAGGGTGTATGGCGCAACGCACATGATGCTCACCGCTTTGATCAAAGGTGATTATCACTTTTTCACCGGGTCGGCTTAGGCCCTTATCGACATTCTGCCCGTTGAAAGAGGTATAGACATTATGCGGCACATTATCGTCATTCAGGAATATCACTGTCGCACCCTGAGTCACATCGAGATGTGGCTTGGAAAAACTGCGACCCGCCTGGCCGATTTCCAGCGGCGCGCGAGATGCCCCTAATAACACGACTAAGATAATCAGGGGGGTCTTGGCAAATCTGTGCATCTTTTACTCTCCTCCTTGCGCGACAATCCGTTCCTTCTGATCTTGCGGCCAGATGGCTACGGGTGAGCTTAAACTATTTAGAAAAACGATAAGGTCAGCGCGTTCATTGGCGCTTAGTCCCAGGGGTTGCATCAACTCCGACAGACTGTCTCTTTTCTGGAAGCCGTCATCATAATGGCGAATGACCGCGTCTAAAGTGGCCAGTGAACCGTCATGCATATAAGGTGCGCGTTCTTTGATATTGCGCAGGCCTGGTGTTTTAAACCCATGATGCATGGTTGGGAAATTCAGAACGTTGAACCGGCCTTCATCCAGGCTTTTTAAGCCAATGTCATGAAAGCCGTCATCGGTGAAATTCCAACCGCTATGGCATGATGAACAACGGGCCTTGCCAGTGAACAGTGCAAAACCGCGTTTGGCTGATGCAGATACAGCCTTTTCATCGCCGGCAACCCAGGCGTCAAAGGGCGCGTTTTTGGATACCAAGGTCCGTTCAAAGGCGGCCAGGGCCATGGCCACGGTTTTAAGGCTCAGGCCTTCTTCGGGAAAAACCTGGTTAAAGTCGTGCTGATAAACGTCATCCCGAGACAGGCGTTCCATCAGAGTTTGCGGTGTCATGCCCATTTCTGCCTTTGCCATCAATGGACCAATGGCCTGTTCTTCCAGATTTGAGGCACGACCATCCCAGAAAAATGTTTCTGACCAGGCAAGATTTATCAACGTGGGCGTGTGACGTGGGAGTTTTTCCTGGGTCACACCGGTGCTGAAATCTAGGCCATCTTCAAAACCGAATTTGGGATTATGACAGGTCGCACAGGAGATATCGGAGGTCTTTGACAGGTTTGTATCGAAAAACAATTTCTGACCCAAAGCGATTTTCTCGACATTGGGAGGATTTTCAATGGGATGAGGAATAATCGAAGGCGCTTTGAAGTTCGCTCTCTGGTCACGCGTCTCGCCCGTAGACCATTGCGCAATAGCGACCACAACACCCAAACCTACAACTATACTGTCGATCAGATGCATTTACCCCCCTGCAACTCATCTGCATGTTCAAGGGCAAGTTAACCGGAAAGACGTTTAAAATGGTTTAATTTAGGTTTTTACAACCCCCCATGGCCCAAAGCGAGATAGTCCTGGGATTGCATTTCCATCAATCGGGAGACTGTACGTTCAAATTCAAACGCCCCGTCGCCGGCGGGATAAAGTTCCTGTGGCGGAGCATCCGCAGCAATCAGCAACTTCACCCGATGCTCATAAAGGGCATCGATTAGAGTGACGAAGCGTTTCGCTTCATTACGCTGGGCTTTGGTCATTTTGGGAACGCCCACCAGGATCACCGTATGATAGTGGCGGGCAATGGCCAGATAATCAGCGGCTCCCAAAGGGTTCATACACAGGCGCTTGAAGGAGAAGACGGAGACGCCTTTGAGAGACTTGGGAACGAACAGCTCCCTCCCATGCACGCCCAGCGTTTCAGAGGGAACACTTTGGGCGTCATCGACACTATGATCAGTCAATCGGAAAAAGGCTTCTCTTAGCTTGGCCGTGGCATCGTCACCGTTGGGCATATGGTAAATATCAACGCCGCTTAAGCGTTCCAGCCGATAATCGGTGGGGCCGTTTAACGGCAGGACATCCCATTCCCGTTCTATCAAAGCGATGAAAGGCAATATGATACTGCGGTTCAACCCATCTTTATAAAGGTCTTGAGGCACACGATTGGAGGTGGCGACCACAACCACGCCGCGGGCCAGAAGTTCTTCAAATAAACGCCCCAATATGCCTGCATCTGCCACATCGGCGACCTGGAGTTCGTCAAAGCATAGAAGTGTTGCCTGGATGGCGATTTTCCGGGCAACGGGAGGAATAGGATCGTCCGCCCCAGCCGTCGCACCATAAGCAATTTTTTCAGACGGCTCCATATGGCGGAATGTGTGAATTTCCTCATGCACTTCCAGCATGAACTGATGGAAATGCACCCGGCGTTTGGCTTTCACAGGCGCATTAGCGAAAAATAAATCCATCAACATGGACTTACCCCGCCCAACACCGCCCCAGAGATACACACCGCGCGGGGCTTTGGCATCGCGGCCGGACCAATTAAATAATTTGGCGAGGCGCCAGCGCTTCACTCTTGTTGCTGTTGATGGAACGGATGGATAGGATTGCAAGTCTTCATGAAGCTGCTGCAAACGCTCTGCCGCGTGGCGCTGGTCAGCGTCTGGTTTCAACTCTCCAGCTTTCAGCAAAGCTTCATATTCGGCGATGGGGCCGTTCATAGTCAGGCGTCCTCAACACCGGCCGCGGCGATAGCAGCGATATTTAACAGCCCCCGCGCCGTCACTGTGGGTGTCACAATATGGGCGGGTCGAGAGGTGCCAAGCAATATCGGACCAATTGGCAGGCCATCCCCTAAGGATTTCAACAGGGAATAGGAGATGTTAGCCGCTTCCATCGTCGGCAGAATGAGGAGATTGGCTTCTCCTTTCAAGCGGGAATTCGGGAATAGCTGCGCGCGCAGCTCTGCGTCAATGGCGACCTCGCCGGACATCTCCCCTTCTGCCTGTAATTCAGGCGCAACGGCGTGGAGAAGTTTCAAAGCTTCCCGCATTTTCATTGCAGATGCTGTATCAGAAGTACCGAAGTCCGAATGGGAAAGCAGGGCCACCTTGGGTTCCAGACCAAAGCGGCGGACTTCTTGGGCGGCCATCAAGGTCGCCTGAACGATTTCATCTGGGCTTGGGTCTTGGGTGACAAAGGTATCGCAGAGGAAGAATGTCCCCTTTGGCATGACAAGGACAGACAGAGCAGCGGGTGACAACACATCATCTTTCAGCCCCAATATGTCCTGCACATGACGCAAATGGAAATCATAACGCCCATATGTCCCACAGATCATAGCATCGGCCAGGCCCAGATGCAGGCCCATTGCACCAATCGCCGTTGTATTTGTTCGAATGATGGTTTTCGCCACTTCAGGTGACACGCCCCGCCTGGCCATGATGTCGTGATAAGTCTGCCAGAACTGGCGATAGCGGTCATCACGTTCGGGATTAACGACTTCGATCTGTTCAAGCTTATGGGCTGGAAGTGCTGCTTCTTCCGCGCGTCTGGCAATGACGCTGGGGCGGCCCACCAATACGGGTTCACCAACGCCTTCCTGCATCATGGCACGGGCAGCACGCAGGACGCGTACATCTTCGCCTTCTGCAAAAATAATGCGTCGCTTGCGTCGTTTTGCCCGCACAAATACCGGGCCCATGAGAGAGCCTGAGCGGAAGACGAAGGTGTTTAAACGTTCACAATAAGCATCAAAATCAGCAATAGGTCGGGTGGCAACACCGCTGTCCATGGCGGCCTTTGCAACTGCGGGGGCAATTTCCAGGATCAGGCGGGGATCAAGTGGTTTCGGGATCAGATATTCTGGACCCAGTTTCAAATATTCATCGGGATAAGCACGGGCTACGACTTCTGTCGCTTCCTGCGCCGCCACGCGGCAGATGGCATCAACGGCGGCCAGCTTCATGTCTTCATTGATGGTGGTCGCGCCCACATCCAGCGCCCCACGGAATATGAAGGGGAAGCAGAGGACGTTATTGACTTGATTGGGGAAGTCGGACCGACCTGTGGCAATGATGGCATCATCACGCACCTTACGCACCAGATCCGGCATGATTTCCGGCTCTGGATTGGCCAATGCCAGAATAATCGGCTTATCCGCCATGGCCGCCACATGGCTTTCGTTTAAGACTTTAGGGGCGGACAGGCCCAGAAACATGTCTGCGCCTTGGATCGCCTCATCCAGGGTTCGTTCTTCCGTATCGCGGGCATAGACGTCTTTATAAGGATTCATATCCTCTTTGCGGCCCTGGTAGACGACGCCATGCAAGTCGCACAGGGTGATGTTTTCCCGCTTCAGACCCATGGTCACCAGCAGGTTCAAACAAGCCAGCGACGCTGCCCCGCCACCGGTGGAGACCAGCTTGACCTCTTCAATTTTCTTACCAACGATCGACAATGCGTTTTTCACCGCGGCACCGGCGACAATGGCTGTGCCGTGCTGATCGTCGTGGAAAACGGGGATATTCATCCGCTGCCGCAGGCAGGCCTCAATTTCAAAACATTCAGGGGCTTTAATGTCCTCCAGATTAATCGCACCAAAACTCGGTTCCAGGGCGGATACCACATTGCAGAAACGGTCCACGTCCCGTTCATCAACCTCCAGATCAATGGCATCGATATGGGCGAATTTTTTGAAGAGGACCGCCTTACCTTCCATCACCGGTTTGGACGCCAAGGGGCCAATCGGCCCTAAGCCTAAAACGGCTGTGCCATTGGTCACAACCGCCACGAGATTGGCACGGGCCGTTAAGCTTGCAGCTTCAGACGGGTCTTCTGCTATGGCCTCACAAGCGGCGGCAACGCCAGGAGAATAAGCCAGTGCCAGATCGCGTTGCGTTGCCATGGGTTTTGTGGGCGTGATGGAAATTTTTCCAGCCGGTTCCGCACGGTGATAGCGCAACGCAGATGCGTAGATATTATCCGGTGATTTTTTATCGGTGGTCATAAAGACGTGGCCCATTGCCCCTAAGTTTCTGCTCATCACTGATACACATTTCAAGCTTCGAAGCCAATAAAAGCCGCATCGGAATGCCGCTTGACAAATGCATCTACATCTATCTACGAATATGTAGTAATACTACACTGTAATAATGATTAGGAGCTCCCTCTGTGCGATCGTTGTTTTTGGTTTTAACGTTTTTGATATTTTCAAGCCCAGCATTTGCCAATGATGTGCTGAGCCGGAATAATCTATCAGATGAGGATAAGATTTTCGGGCTGTCCCATTTTTGGCGCGAGGCCACATATAATTTTGGCCATAAGGACCAAGTTCCGGATTTAGATTGGGATGCGGCTTATCAGGACTTTATTCCCCGTGTTCTCGCGACACAAACGGACCTGGCATATTATCAAGAGCTTGAACGGTTTTGCGCCCTGTTGAAAGACGGCCACACCAATGTCTATCTACCACAAGAAATGTACGATGCCCGTGATCAGTTGCGCATCACATTAAGCTATCTAGATGGCAAAGTGGTTGTCGACAATGTGGATAAACACCTGTCTGACACCTTACCCATTGGGTCCGAAATATTGGGCTTTGATGGGCAGGAGGTACATCAGTACATGAATGAAATTCTCATTCCTAGAATTTCGACTTCTGCGCCGCATATGTATCCCCGTATCGCGATAAACTGGCTGATCCGCGGCCCACAGGGGGCAACTGCAAGGCTTACCTTTCAAAAGCCAAACGGACGGAGGTCAGAGGTTACGCTTGGCTTCGACCGCAAAATTTCAGACTATGAATGGGAAAAGACGCCATCTTGGAACCGGGATGCCAATGTTGAGCTTGAATGGCTTGGCAATGGCATTGCCCGCGTGAATATCAATTCCTTTGCGCGTAAAGAGGTCGTTACAGAATTCGAGCGGATTCTGCCAGACCTTCGGACGGCCATAGGGCTCATCATTGATATTCGCGCAAATCGTGGTGGAAATAGTGGCAACGCTGCGGAAATCCTTCGCCATCTGACGGACAAGCCGTTTAAAACCTCCAAATGGCGTACGCCGCGCCACATTGCGGCTTTCAAGGCCTGGGGGGATGGATTGGAGCTGAACGAAGACACGGAGAAATATGTCGAAATGGCTGAGGGCCGCGGCTACCACTATGGAGACAGTTTTGAAGTTCAGCCTGCTGAAAACCCATTGGTACGGCCAATGACTATCTTATTTGGTTCAGACACGGCATCTGCCGCCGAAGACATGCTGATAATGGCGGATAAGTTTGAGCATCTGACAACATTCGGCACCTCGAGTTTCGGCTCAACCGGTCAGCCTTTATTTATAGACTTGCCAGGTGGCGCCACAGCGCGGATTTCAACGAAGCGGGACTATTATCCCGATGGACGAGAGTTCATTGGTCGCGGTGTACAGCCTGACGTCTTTATTGAACAGACTATCAACGATTTTCGCAAAGATCGGGACCCTGTCTTAGAAGCTGCAATCGCGCATCTGGAAGCGGAGACTGCAGAGCGATAAGGATTGAACACGCCCCAGCATGACCTGGGGCGTGTTCCAAAATTCTATCAGGCTTTAAACCCGAGAGATTTTGGATCGCTGACAGGCTCACCAGCCCCAAGTTTCTGCATGCCTGTGATACAGCGAATAATGACCCAAATCACCCAGGCCAATATAATCAGATATCCGACAAGGATGATGGATAAGACAGCACCAGCGATAAGAGCGACCAGGCCAAGCCAGAATGTCCGGATTTGGAAGTCGAGGTGGCTGTCCACACCTGCACCATATTTGCCTTTATTGATATAGGCCAGAACAACGCCGACCAGTGCTGAGATACCAATAACCAGGCCAACCAGATAAAGGATATAAACGAGATTAGCCGATCCCCTTCCCTCTAAGCCGACTTCAACCGATGCTCCCTGGGAGGAGAGATTTTCGTCTGACATAAGTCATTCCCCTGTTTTTTGTTTTGTCGATCCTATGATATGAAAATGCGCCCCCATATCTCCACCATGCAGCGATAGAATAGGGGTAAAGTCAAGAGTGAATGGAAAGAATATAGCGATGGACAACCCTGTTCCGGAACTGAAATCTGAGCGTTTATTATTACGCGGGTTAAAGCCTCAAGACTTTGAAATCTATCATCGTTTTTATTCTGATGCAGAAGCATCCCATTTTTACGGTGGGCCTTTGCCTGAACATTTGGCCTGGCGGAAATTTGCTGCCGATCACGGGCATTGGATTTTGCGTGGCTATGGCATGTGGATGTGTGAGGAAAAGGCGTCAGGGGAGATGATTGGCGCTTGTGGGTTGTTCTGGCCCCAGGGCTGGCCGCGTTCTGAACTGACCTGGTGGATTTTGCCGGAAGCGCGGCGGAAGGGCTATGCGCTGGAGGCGTCGCGGGCGGTGATTGACTATGCGCAGGATGTTTTGGGCTGGGATTTTGTTGAGACCCATATGGATGATGAAAATGAGGCGGCGCGGAAACTGGCGTTGAAATTGGGGGGTGAAGTGATTGCGCGGGAGGTTTTTCCCGATGGGGTGGCGCGCAATGTTTATGCGCTGAAACGGGGGTAGGCGCATGGGTGCACTGCCTGGGTCAGACGGGGGTTGATGTGGAGGGATAAGCCGGTGCGGGTTAGTCACTCTGTTTGCCCGGACTAGGCGGTTTGTGTTTGGAAGAGAGAAAGAGAAATCCAAACGCCTAGATTTGACGCTATCGGCACAACGACCTGTCCAATATAGAGTGACGGGAGGTCTGTCTTGTTGATAGCTTTGCCTTATTCCGCGAACGCTCGACTTCGCCGGGACGCCCGCACCGGTTTATGGAAGCAAAAGCTTCCAACCCTTGCTACGACCTCGCGAGTGCCGCAGCGAGGGGTAAGGTGGCATAAGTGATAGGGTGTAGGACAATCACAACTTGTGCCCCGGGGCTATTTTGTTTTTCGGCGGCGGTACGTGGCGAGGCCCAGGCCCAATAAACCAAATCCAAAACCAAGAAGAATGTTTGGCTCGGGCACAGTAAAGCCTTCTACAAAACGGAGTTCGTTAATACGATAATTGTCACCTAATCGATTTGCAGCAAATACCAGACTCAAACCGCCATTATTTATATCCACTGGTGTTTCGGTGACATCAGTAATATCCAAATCTGGTCGGTCTATGTTTCCAAATATCTGCGTATTCGTTGCCGACAACTGAATTCCTAAGGACAACAAATTACTTTCGCCTATGGTCGGGCGGATAGACGTGCTCCGCCCTGGAAGGACTTCATGAAGTGAAACCCTTTCTCCAAGGACTGGGGAAAAAGAACCGCGGGCATGGCGCATTATGATTTCGTCAAATTGATGCACAAGCAGGGACCCGAACAGATTGCGTCCATCACTTATAAAGACAAGAAAGGCCTCGCTCGGACCTTCGTCATCATTTGCATTGATGCGAAAGTCCAGTTCAATACGCAATCTCCCCTCATCCGATAAAAAATCATCCAAGGGCAAGACAGCTGCAAACCCTGAGCCTAATAAAGTGTTATTTAAAAGCAGACTGTCTCCGTCAACGCTTTGGGTGCTGTGAGGGAAGCGGATGTTCGGAAAGTTCAGAAGCTCCGCACCGGTGAAAGTGGTGGGGATGGCCAGGGCGGGTGTTGAAAACATCATCATGCTTAAAAGAGCGATGAGGTGTTTCATGTGCTGTGCTCCGTTCTTTAAAGAAAGGAGCACAGCTGGCGGTGGATAGGTTAATCGATGGCAAATGAATTTATGGGGTGGGGGTCGCGTGCCAAATGGCAAGCGGCACAGCTTCTCTAACTGCGCTCCATCCCCAGCTTTCTATAATAGAAAGCTGTAAGGCCGACTGGCCGTCGCGATAGCCCGGAATGGCGAAGCCATAGAGGAATAGCGTTATCGCGGAAGCCTAAGCGGGCGGACGCCCGCGCCGGCGATTGAGGCTAAAAAATAATGAAGGAACGTGGGGCTGTGTTTTTGTTAACCCCTCACTTCGACCCTCTCCCCTCATTATTGGATTCTGGGAGGAGAGGGTTAATCAATCAAGTCCGTTTGCCAAAGGTTAAGATTCAGATACTCAAGCTCCTGCTGTTTAATTAGTAACAGGAGCCTATCTCATGAAAAGTCTTACTTTAATTCTAGGCCTCGCCACCCTCTCAACACCCGCACTTGCCGCACCTGTCAGCTTCACAGGAGCGGAATTCGCGAACCTCTCAGGCATCACCTTCCCCACAGGCACCCAGACCATCATTGGCAATAGCCTACGTATCGATGCAACCAATACCAACTCTGTCATAGCGTCTTTACCTTTGGACCAGTTCAACGCGGATGTGAGTAATTTTGAAGTTCAAATCGATATTACAAGATTGTTCGACGATAATAGATCTGCGGATCAAGATCTCACCATATACCTTAGTGATGGGCGCAACCTATTTGGGGCGCAGTTTTTCGATGCCACAAGCACTGATGTCCGCGGGCGGGTAAGACGAGATGAGTTGAATAGTGACGGGCAGTCATTGATAAGTAGAGAGTTTTTTGATCAATCCTCGGCCGTCCCTACGGCCATCAACAACAGCTATCTGGCCACCACAAGTGTGCAGGCCACAGCCACCAACACCATCATCGCAGGAGACATCAACAATGGAGCTGTAAGTTTCACAGAAACGGTATCAACCCTCTTTGACCCCAGCAACGGAGGACCAAGCTTGGTTCTAATTTCAAATGCCTCCATTGAAAACTACCAAATCAACTCCGTCACCTTTACCCGTGGGGTGAGTGCCCCTACTGCGGTGGCAGAGCCTGGAATGTTAGGCGGCATGGCGCTAAGCTTAGCAGCATTGGGCTTTGGTTTATATCGTAGGCGCTTTGGTTGATTAACTCCTCACTCCAGCCCTCAGCTTTTCATAGCTGAGGGCGCTTGCGGGGTGGGCGTGCAAGTGACTGCACGCCCCAAAAGCACTCTTGAACTGTGGTTGAAGAAAACAAAGAACATCATCAATAACTTGCGTATTCAACAACCTGCGGTTATCGTGTTTTTGTTCATGCTTCTTTGGAGGTGTGAGCGTTAAGCGGTCTGGCAGGGAACTTCGACCTTCCCGTACCAGACCTAACCAATGTCATTCTACGGTTAAGGAGAATATGACATGGCTAAGCGATTGCTTACCATATTGATTCCAAAATTGCGAAGAACTTGCATGGTCATTTTTGACTTGTCCCGATGGCGTGCAAAAATTCCTCGGTCGGAATATGGGTTTTTGGAGGAGGAATTTAATCCCAACTCCACCCGTCGGATAGATCGGCCCGGTGTTCAATTTTACGAGGTGAAGACCGCGCTTTATGCGGTTCAATATCATGTGTATCTGTTGCTTTATGCGATGGAAGCCGTCGATAGTGATGACGGCTATTGGACCAATGACCGCGTGGGCTCCCGCCTTTTCCTGTTGTTTGAGCGCGCTCAACAAGCGCTTGAGTTAGACGGGTATCTCGAACGCCATCCAGCCGATATTTAATCCGCAATAAAGCAATCGGCCCCCGCCCAGTTGCGCATCCGGCGGGGGTGTTCGAGAATTGCTTTCACCATTCTTTAAGATACAGTTTGTCTGCTATCTAAAAATGGGGGAAGCAGATGGCTACGGATTTATGTCAATTACTGACTTTTGCACTTGATAATTATATTCCTAACAAGCAGCTGGATTTACGCGGAAATCCTTTCGCAGCGGAATTCAAGACATCTGCGAAGGATATTGTTTCTCACACTTTAGATACCGAGGGCCTCATTGTAGAAGCAAGCGTCGGGCGAGGTAATTGGGCAGAAGTTCCTTGGATCTGCGTTTTTAATCCAGACATAACCACAAGCGCTCAAATAGGTTTTTATATCGGCTATTGGTTCTGTGCTGATATGAACGGTGTCTATCTTGTTCAAGGGCAAGGCGTCACTGCAGTCAAAGACGAATTCGGAAGAAATTGCCATAAGGAGCTTGAACGCAGAACGGAACTTATTAGAGCACGCGTGCCCGAGTTCAAAGACGGATTCTCCAACACGCGCCCCGTTTTGAAGGGTAAAACACCGATTGCCATGGATTATGAGCATGGAGCGGCGTATTGTAAATTCTATGCGCGGAACACAATGCCGACAGCAGATGTGTTAGCGCAAGATTTAAATCAGATCGTATCGCTCTACACCATATTGGTCAATCGAGGCGGATTGGACAATATAGAAACTGCAGCAAATTTAGGAGGTGAGTCTCAACTCAAAGCGCTGAGCTTTGAGCAACAGAGACGTTATGTCCAACACATGCGCATTGAGCGTAACCCTCTGGACGTAAAAGAGGCCAAAAGACTATTTGACCCCATATGCATGGCTTGCGGCTTTGATTTTGAAGCAACTTATGGAGGGCGAGGGAAAGGTTTTATTGAAGCACATCACATTGTACCTCTTCATATGCTGCCCCTTCGTGAGAAAGTGAGTATCGATCCAGCCAAGGATATCGCGTTGTTATGCTCCAACTGTCACAGAATGATTCACCGCGGCCCCAACACCATAAGCGTTGAAGAGCTGCAAGAAATTATAAAGAACGATAAGGATATGGCGCGCGCTTAAGCTGGGTGAGGAGGTTCAAGAATTTCAGCCTTTGGGTTGCCGCTACCTCCACCATTTAAACACTGCCACCGTGCCGGGATCGTTGGGCGGGTGGCAGTGTTCATGCTTTGGGGTTTTATTCAAAATGGATGCTTGAGGTCAAACATGTTCCGGTGGTGGGGCTCACCGTGTAAGTCACATGACTGATTTTCCAATTGGACGCCTTGGCTGTAAGTGCTGCCGAATACAGGGCTCGGCCGGTGTCATTTTCAAGGTCAATATAAAATATGCCCCATTGGCATTCGGGCAATGGCTCGACCGTGTAAAAGCCTGCTAATGCTGTGCCCTGAGCGAAGATTCTTTTGACATGAAAGCTACGTGTCAAACTGTCAGCATGGGCGGAAAACGCTATAGTGGAAAAGGCAGAAATCACGGCCAAAAGTCCAATGGCTTTATGTCGAAAACTCATTTTAAAAACCCTAAATTACACAAGCCAGAGATAGGAGATAAACTCTACATTATCCGCATCGTTGCAGCTGTTAGTCCCAACAATTGTAAGTGTCATACCGGCCGTTTTTGCTGTCAATATTGTGGAAAGAAGAGCCTCTCCATCAGCGCGATTTAAAGAGAACATATAGCGCAGCCCGCTTGAATGCGTATTGGCACAAGGCGTTGCCGGTACATTGCCCATAATTGAAAACTGAACCTCATGCCCTGAACGGCCAACGATGACTTGGCCGATTTTTACGCCATGGGCGTTGCTCGCATGGGCAGCAGGCCCTGGCACGGCTATGTTTGCAGAGCAGATGAGGGCAGTCAGAATCACAATTTTTGACAGCAAGTTTATCATAAAATCTCTCTTAAGCTGTAGAATGAAATCTTTTTATGTATTTACACTATAGTAATAAAGTGACTTTTCATTCAACAGGTGAGTTGTAATTAAATTTTCTATCAGCACGATGTTGTGAATAGGGGAAATGGCCTTGTCAGCCCTGTAATTGCGCCCGATATTTGCGACTGACAGGCAAGTCAATCCTGCCGGTTCTTATCATCGCCGCGCCATCCCCTGTCGGTACGACCTCCCGAATGCTATCTCTCTTCACCAAATAAGACCTATGGATGCGGATGTGGGCGTCGCCTGCCTCGCGCAACAGGTCTTCCAGTGCGGTTAACGTCATGCGGATGAGGTGATGGCCTTGGGCTGTGTGGACTTCGACATAGTTGGAGACGGCTTTGGCCCACAGAACTTCGCTTGCATCCAAAAATACATGGCGACCGCCGGATTTCAGCTCTAAGCGTCCGCTTTGACGGGCTTGTTCTTTTATGTTTTGCGCTTCCAGTTGGAGCTGTTCGATATGGCGCATGGCGCGGAAGGACAGGACGACGAGTAGATAGGTGTAGATATCCTTGCGCAGTTCATAAATCCACAAGCTGGGATCGGTCAGGCTGTCGAGATTTTCCATGCCAAGCAGGACGGGGAAGCTCAAAGTGCGGAACACATCCATAAGGACCACATGGATAACGCCAAAAGCAACTAAGCCCAGCGCATAATGGGGCAGCCTCTGCACCCAACTGCCAAGGCTTAAAGGCGCGCGGTTTAGGAGCCAGGGGATGACTAAAAATGCAGGGATTATCGCTATATGCGACGTACCTTGTTCAACCCAGGGCGTGAGCCAATAGAAGTCCAACCCCGCCGCACTGTCCTCCATATGATCGGAAGTGGCCAAGATGACCCAGGATAAAATCACAAAGCCGAGGATGAGCAGAAATGTGCGCCTGTCTGCGCGGCGGTCAGCCTGAGTTTCTGGATTGTCTCTTTGTCCAAACATCTGGTCTTTATGGCAGTTTCCAATGCGGCGTGCAAAATTTCATCCCATATGGCCGTCATTTAGCCCTTAATGCTGGTGGCTGTGGCGGGGTGTTCTAAATTGTGTTGGTTCGCAGCAGGGAAAGGCACAGCTTTATGAACAGCCGCCGTTATGACCTCGATTGGCTTCGCATACTCGCATTCGGGCTTTTGATCTTTTACCATATAGGCATGTTTTATGTGCCTTGGGACTGGCATGTGAAATCTGTGCATGCAGGGCCAGTGGCGGAGCCTTTGATGGAGCTGCTGAACCCGTGGCGGTTGCCGCTCTTGTTCTTCATTTCAGGTGTGGCGCTGCGCTTTGCTTTTGATAAATACGCCGATGTTAAAGGCCCGTTCATGCGAGGGCGGATCAAGCAATTGCTCATCCCCATTGTTTTTGGCATGGCGGTGGTGGTTTATCCGCAGTCCTGGGCGGAACTAACCCAGGGCGGGGAAATTACGTCGTCATTTTGGGGGTTTTATCCGGTCTATCTCCAGGCCAACTTCTCCGATTATTCTGTCATCATCCCGACTTATAACCATCTGTGGTATGTGGTTTATCTGCTGATTTATACATGCCTTATTGCTGTTTTTACGGGGCCGTTGCGCTTCATTGCAGAGCGAGTGGTTGCGCCCTTGTTTCGAGGACCATTGGGTCCATTATGGGTCTTTCTCCTCCCAGCCCTGCCCCATGTGGTTTATGCATTTTATCTGGACCCCTATTTCCCCTTCACCCATGCGGTTGTTGGCGATTGGGCCAACCATGCCCATAGTTTGACGCTGGTCCTAACGGGCTATGTTGTGGCGAAAAGCGCGGACTTCTGGCGCGCGATTACAAAGCTCTTGCCCATCATGGTGGTGGCCGCTGTGGTGTTGGGGGTGGCCAGTTTTTATATCGACGGCCTTAGGGACATCTTTGCCTGGGTGATGATTTTATCACTACTGGGACTGGCGCAGAGGTTTTTAAATCATGATGGACCAGTGCGACGCTATATGACCGAAGCGATTTTCCCCTGGTATATTCTGCATCAGACTTTGACTGTGTTGGCGGGCTTTTGGCTGACGCAATTGGGGCTGGGTGTTGTGGTTGAATTTGCATTGGTATTGCTGGTGACTTTTGGCGGCTGTGCGCTGATTTATGAATTTGGGATTAGGCGCTTTAACCTGGTTCGACCGTTATTTGGGTTGAAGGCTGGAGTGAAGGGGGCAAATCGGTTTGCCAGAGCTTAATGCCCCACACGTCAGGCTAGGCTTTTCATCATAGAAAGGACCTGGAGATGAGAAGCCTTTTCTTTGTATTAAGTTTGATAATATTCAATGCGACGGCATCCGCCGCCCCAATCAGCTTTACGGGGGCAGAACTTCTTAGCGCCACAGGAATTAGCTTCCCAACGGGGACAAGAACGGTTGTAGGGGACAGTTTGCAGATTGAATCCACGGCATTGAATTCCGTGGTAGCGCGATTGCCTTTGGATCAGTTTGTTATTGATCTCAGTGATTTTGAAGTGCAGCTCAACATCACGCGAACGCTTGATATATTTGGTGCTGAAGATTCCGATCCAAGTATTTCTATAACGGATGGCGTTAATGTAATCCAGGCAGGGTTTGGCGACGGCTCGGGTCTCAACTTCTTCTCTGCTGTTCGCACCGGCGTTCTTACCAGTGATGAAACGGCTTTTGTTTCCCGAACCGGGCTTGATTTATCTGATCCAACTCCCATCGCCGTCGGCAGTGCGTACACGGGCAGGTTTCGCATCAATGCGACAGCGACAGCGACGTTTTTAAGCGCCGATCTAAATGGTGGAAACGCCCCGTCATCCGCCACGACGCCAACTGTTTTTGACCCAAGCAATGGAGGTCTAAGCCTGTTACTCGCTGGCAATCATGTGGGTGAAACTTATCTGATCAATTCCCTCACCTTCACCCGCGGGGTGAGCTTAGCCACGGCTGTGCCGGAGCCAAATGCGCTGGCGGGCTTAGGTGTTGGATTGCTTGGGTTTAGCCTTTATCGCCGGCGGCGGCGATAAAGGCCCAGACTAAGAGAAGTTAGTCCCAGTGCTAAACCGCCTAATGTACCGGGTTCTGGGGCCGGGGTTGGTAGGCTCACGCCACGAGGAAAACTCAGGGTGTTAAATTGGAAATTACCATCGGTTGCAAATGATATCAAATGGAGGGCCAATCCGCCGTTTGCAGGGTCTAAACTTATTGGGGAATTGAATGCCGCGCTTGCAGTGCCGTTATTTATATCGCCAATAACCTGAGTGCTGTTCTCTGTTACTTGAAAATTAAGTCCTGCGAGATATCGACTGCCAACGGCCGTCGGCACGCCTGCGGATTGCCCCGGGGCGGCGTCAAAACCGATTATTGTTGTGCCGGAGAGGAAGACAGGCTGACCAGTCCGGTAAACTGCCTGGTCTATACCGTTATCGAAAAAAATCCCGCCGAAAAGATTAAGACCGTCACTCAGTACGACCAATAGATCCTGATTGTTTTGACCGCGCCCATCAGGCAATCGGGTGATGTCGAGCTGTATTGTGAAATCGCTGACATCCACGTTGAATTGCGTGAGGGGAAGTATTGCCAAAGTTTCCCCGATAACAATTGCATCCGGGTCGTTATTTATCAACAGACCGTTCCCGGAAACAACTCGTCCGCCAAAAGGAAAAGTTGCACCGGGTAAATTCAAGAGATCAGCCCCGCTGAAAGTAATCGGTGCAGCGAAGGCCGGGTTTAGCAGGCCAAGAAGGCTCATAATCAGAATCAAGGGCTTCATCATAAAGCTCCAGCTGTTGCCAAAACACGATGGTGGGAAAGGTTTTCTTAAAAATTGGGAAATGGAGTTTCAACATACAGTCTTGCTAACCTACCCCCCTCACCCCGACCCTCTCTTAGCTCAGGGGAGAGTGTTAGAGTGAGGGGTCCATCAAAGAACTTGTATATCCCCAATCTACACGATAAGGTTTTTGCGCTTGGGTCCATGGTGGGCTTGAGTGAATAGCGGCCCGGGCCGGAGCGGACACTCCAAACCCGGACCTCACCACGACATACTCAATGAAAGGAGTCGAATGTCATGGCTAAGCGCTTGCTTACCACATTCTTTTGTAAAAGCAAAAATGCATTACCCGCAGATTATTATGCGTGTAGTGACCGATATTCTATTCATTATGGCGTCTCTCATGCCGAAGTGAGAGAGGCAGTTTCAACCGTCTTTCATTGTTCCAAACGGTTGTACAAAAGCCTGCCTTCGGCCCCGGATGACCCCCCTTATCTGGTATCCGAACGGCGCGGCCGTCTCATCTACCACATCGCGCAACATGCCTGTCTTGCCCTAAGGCTGGACGGGTATCTGGAGCGCCGTCGATAAATATCATCTGGTAGGTGAGAGACCCCCGTCCCGTTGTGTATCGGCGGGGGCCGCTTAGGGTTGATGCCCGAATGAACGAGATGCAACTGGGCACTGACCTTGACCAAATCTACCTTGTGTAAGTGCCTTTATAGAATGTTAATCGCCAAACCGCCTGATCTCTCTCTTATCTCATAAGCAAAGGTCGGGAAATGAACAGAGATACCAACGCTTTAGTCCGTTATTATACTTTCTGCATCGCAGCTGTTTTGAGCTTTTCTGCCTCCACCCCTGCTGTTGCTTCACTGATTAGGGTTGACACACTTGCTGCGTTTAACAGTCAGATCGGCGGAAGTCGATTGGTCGCGGACTTTGATGATCGTCAGCTTTTCTTTCCCGAATTCAACGTTGTACCCGCACCAGGGTTTAGTACGGTAAATGCTGCACCTCAGCAGTTTTTCCGCCCAAGTTTTTCTGGGCTGGCCCTTTCTCAAAGTGGCCGCGAGGGTTTCGATATCCGATTTAATACCCCAGTGTTTGCCTTGGGGTTAGACACATTGTTAAATGGCTTAGGCCCAGGGTTTATCCAGGTCTTCGACCAGAGCAACAGCCTTTTAGGAAGTTTTACAGTTCTGCATGATCAGTTCATCATCGGCTTTTTCGGTGTCATTAGCACTGAGCAGCTCGGCATCGTCCGCTTCACCAGTACAAGAGGCGAGGTCGTCAACACAGGGATCGATAACATTCGCCTTTCTTTGACATCAGTTCCTGCGCCGCCGGTCATCTTTATAACTGCTTTGGCCTTGCTTATGCTGATTGCCCGTCGGGTCAAAAACGCTTGGCCTTAAGCATCCCCCGCGGGCGTGCGCATGCCGATTTTCCTTAACGTGCCGGAGAAATTTAAGACGGCCCGGTCGCCTTGATAGGCGACAGCGCGGACGAAAATGGTTTTGCCGGTTTCCTTGATAACCTCGCCCACGGCTTCCACATCGACGCCGGGTTCGCCTGCGCCCAGGAATTCGAAATTACAGGTCACGGTGACGGCATAGGTTGTTTCCAGCGCTTTATAAGCAATGGCGAAGAGCGCCATATCTGCAAAGGACATGAGGAAGCCACCATGGAGGACGCCGCCATTATTGGTGTGTTCCACGCCTGAGGCCATTTTTGCGCGGACTTGGGCGCCTTCTTCGCGCCAGATGATGGGGTTGAGCGCGCTTTGGGCGAAGCGGCCTTTATGGCTGTCGTCTTGTTCCCATTTCATCCAGCCTTGATCGGGGCCGTCCTTGATAAGCGTTGAGGGCATATCACTTCCTTTTCTTTGCCCGCTTGTTTTAAGGAGGGTTGGGGACACTGGCAATCAAGAAAAACCTCAGGCGCCTGGGAGCGCCTGAGGCCAGTTTTCCCCGTCAAATGCGTAAGAAGGGGAGTTTGGATTTATTTAGAGGCAAACTGCGTGCGGGCGGCGCGTTCTGCCACGCGCAGATTGACTTTCACTTGCTGTTCATAAGGCGCAAGTTCGGCGGCTTTAGCGAAGTCTTCGGCGGCTTTGCCATAATGTCCGAGACTGTAATAGGCGCCGCCGCGGGCATTAAAATCCGCCCAATGCGTGGGCGCAAAGCCGATAGAGGTGGTGCAGGCGTCAATTGCTTTTGGGGCATTGCTTAATTGGACATGGGATTGGCACAGCAAGCTGGCTGCCCGGCTTTGGGCGGCTGGCTTAAAGCTACTGGTTCCACCGCTGAGCAGGTCCACGACGCGGGCGTGATAGCCTTTGTCAAAGGCGCGCTCTGCCTTCATCAGCAGTGGCGGGGTGGACATGATATCGGTGATGGAGCCTGCAAATGCAGGGCTTTGGATCGCGATAAGGCCTGTCATCAGGCCAAGGGTTTTGAGAGATTTCCACATTGTTCGTCTCCACATATTTGAATGTGGAATAGTATATAATAGGTCTATTTTTGATGATAACAGGTAAAAACTGGTTTGTTTTATTCATTTTTGTTATAAATAAGACGCTATGACAAAGATTGACTGGACGGACTTACATATCTTTCTGGCCATTGCAGATGCGGGGTCCATATCCGGCGCGGCCAAAGCCTTGAACATGAGCCAGCCGACCGTGGGGCGGCATTTAAATGCGCTGGAAGACGCGGCGGGCACATCGCTTTTTGCGCGCTCCACCCGGGCGCTGAAGCTAACAGACTCCGGTGAAGCCATATTGGAAAATGCCCGGCGGATGGGGGTGGAAGCCCTGACGATTGAGCGGCTGTTGGAAGGCCATGTGAAGACCCTGTCAGGGCTGGTGAAGATTACAGCGGTTGAAGGCCTGGGCACCCATTGGCTGCCGCGGGAGATAGCGATTTTTAATGAGCGCTACCCGGATATCACTATCGAGATTCAAATCGGCAATCGGGTGGTGGATTTACAGCGGCGGGAGGCGGATATCGCGCTACGACTGGTGCGGCCTTATCAAGGGGATTTAATCGCCAAGAGGCTGACCAGCTATGGCTTTGGCCTTTATGCGGATAAGGGCTATTTAAAGCACCATGGGGTGCCTGAGGATGTTAAAGACCTGGCCCAGCATCAGATGGTTGGCATGCCCCATCAGGTCTTTCGGGATATCGGTTTTGGTGCAGAGGAATGGGAGCATATCGCGCAGGCGAAAACCGTCGTGCAAACCAACAGCCCGTCAGCCCATATTGAAGCGACATGCGCGGGGCTTGGCATCGGCCTGCACAGCCATCGCTGGGCGTCCAGTTATTCAAATCTGGTGCGTGTGTTGCCGGAGGTCAATCTGGATAAAGTGGGAGTGTGGATTGTATCCCATGAAGACCTGCGCCACAGCGCGCGGATCAGAGCCGTGTTTGACTTTTTATCGGAACGGATAACGGCTCAAAAGAAGCTGTTTGAAGAGGGGCGGCAAGTTTGATCGTTCGTGTGAGCCTAATGGAACCGGCGATTGTTGGGATCACTTATATCGTGATTCGTAGCATTATCTAAGGCTGTAACCAGCTGATTAGCTATATAGTGTTGAAGCAGCTTTTCTAGTGCAGATGTGTCTGGAGCGTCATCTGTACTCGCCAAGTCAGCCTGTTCAAGTGCATCGTAATAGGGCTTCTTATCGTGTGTAATTTGTTCCGGGACTGTATTTTCACCAGGCAGCCGGTCCCCAAGCCTGCAACATAGCACAAGATAGGCTATGGCCCTGGATGTTCGCCCATTACCATCATCAAAGGGGTGAATCCAATTTAAACGCCACATGACATAGGCACAGAGCTGTACAGCCGATTGACCTTGCCAATTATCGTTCACCCAATCACACATATCCTCGATCAGCCCGGGAACCTGTACACGTTCCGGTGGCTTATGCTGGCTTCCAGTAATTACGGCTTTATCTGGCCTCCAGTTCCCGGCATAGCGGGACAGGCCTTCCATCGCTATCTGATGGAGTTGAAGGATCGTCGATGGGCGAAGCTTAAATGGCCTTCCGTCACGGGCAACTTGATCAATCAAATCCAAAACGCAGTCAAATTGCTTGACTGCGTTGCTTGCCTCTTTTTCAGCTTTCTTTTTTGGATCTGTGATGAGGTCAGGTTCGAACGCTTGAGTTGACCTGTCTTTTTGTGACATCTGCTAGGTCAGCCCTTTGCCTTCTTTATTGCCTCATCAACCATGTCCCATGTCACATCCTCATTTTCGATGTGCGCATTCCCATAGGCAAAGCTTCTGCGTTGAGCGTTAATTTCCCGCTCAGTCATTGGCTTTTTACGCGCTAACTCAAACATCTCTTCAATTGAACGTGACATTTCATATCCTCTTCATTGAAAACTAATTTACCAATTGGTAAAAAAAAATCCAATGAAATTCAAATTACCCCGTAATCGTTAATATTTAGACTTGGCGTTCCAGCATCATTTTCTTGGTTTCAGCGATTGCCTTGGCGGGGTTCAAGCCTTTAGGGCAGGCGTTGGCGCAGTTCATGATGGTGTGGCAGCGGTAGAGACGGAAGGGGTCTTCCAGATTGTCGAGACGCTCCCCTGTCATTTCATCACGGCTGTCGACCAGCCAGCGATAGGCTTGCAGCAGAACCGCCGGGCCTAAATATTTATCGCCATTCCACCAATAGCTGGGGCACGATGTTGAACAGCAGGCGCAGAGGATACACTCATAAAGGCCATCCAGCTTTTCCCGGTCATCGCGGGCTTGCAGGCGTTCTTTGGTGGGTGCTGGTGTCTGGGTCTGCATCCAGGGTTTGATGGATGCATATTGCGCATAGAAATGTTTGAAATCAGGGACCAGGTCTTTGATGACTTCCATATGAGGAAGGGGTGTGATTTTCACGTCGCCCTTCACATCTTCGATGGCCGACGTACAAGCGAGCCCATTGGTGCCGTCGATATTCATGGAGCAGGACCCGCATACCCCTTCGCGGCAGGAGCGCCGGAAAGTCAGCGTGGGGTCCATTTCGTTTTTAATTTTAATCAGCGCGTCCAGCACCATGGGACCGCAATTGTCCATGTCCACATGATAGGTGTCCATATGCGGATTTTCCCCATCATCGGGGTTCCAGCGATAGACGTGGAAGGCTTTGGTGTTAGAAGCACCTTCTGGTTTTGGATGTACTGTGCCCTTTTTAATTTTTGAATGGGCAGGCAATGAAAATTCAGCCATGACTAGTCCTCAAAAATATCAATAAACGCGGGCTTTGGGTTTGATATACGCGATTTCTTCGGTCAGCGTATAATCATGAACCGGGCGACCATCAATGCGCACGGCCCCATCTTCAAACCAGGCCAAAGTGTGTTTCATCCAATTTTCATCATCCCGGTTGGGATAATCCTCATGCATATGAGCACCGCGGCTTTCTTTGCGGTTCGCTGCGCAATGCATAGTGATGGAGGCTTGGGAGATGAGATTGTCCAGCTCAAGCGTTTCAATCAAATCCGTGTTCCAAACCAAAGAGCGGTCCGTGGTTTTCAAATCCTTCATCAGGCCATAGACATCATTGATTTTGCCAATGCCTTCTTGAAGGACTTCATCCGTGCGGAACACGCCGCAATTGCCTTGCATGGTTTTCTGCATTTTCAAACGCACATCAGCCGTTGGCGCTGCACCATCGGCATAGCGGAAACCATCCAAACGGCCCAGGGTCATGTCCGCATGGTCAGCCGGAAGCGCGCCGTGTTTCTCACCAGCGGTGACAACTTCTGCCACGCGCTTGCCAGCGGCGCGGCCAAAGACGACCAGATCGATGAGAGAGTTGGAGCCTAAACGGTTTGCGCCATGAACGGACACACAAGCGGCTTCACCAACAGCAAAGAGGCCGGGGACCACGCTGTCCGGGTTGCCATCCTGCAATGTCACGACTTCGCCGTGATAATTGGTGGGGATGCCGCCCATATTATAATGGACGGTTGGGACAACCGGGATTGGCTCTTTCGTCAGGTCAACGCCTGCGAAGATTTTCGCGGTTTCCGTGATGCCAGGCAGGCGTTCGGCCAAAATATCTGAATCAATATGATTGAGATGCAGATGGATATGATCGTTTTCTCCACCAACGCCACGGCCCTCACGAATTTCCTGCGCCATGGAGCGGGAAACAACGTCCCGGCTGGCCAGGTCTTTCGCGCTTGGCGCGTAGCGTTCCATGAAACGTTCGCCATTGGAATTGGTTAAGTAACCGCCCTCGCCGCGTGCGCCTTCGGTGATTAAGACACCTGCGCCGTAAATGCCGGTGGGATGGAATTGAATAAACTCCATATCCTGCATGGGCAAGCCTGCGCGGATCACCATCCCGCCGCCGTCACCAGTGCAGGTATGGGCTGACGTGGCTGAGAAATACGCCCGGCCATAGCCGCCCGTTGCCAACACAGTGGCTTTCGAGCGGAAACGGTGGATGGTGCCGTCTTCCATGCACATGGCAATGACGCCACGGCATTCGCCGTCCACCATGATCAGATCAATGGCGAAATATTCGATGAAGAAGTCCGCGTCATATTTCAGGCTTTGCTGATAGAGCGCATGAAGCATCGCATGGCCGGTTCGGTCAGCTGCCGCGCATGTGCGCTGGGCGGCTGGACCTTCACCGAAATTGGTGGTCATGCCGCCAAAGGCGCGCTGGTAAATCTTACCGGCTTCTGTCCGCGAAAAAGGCACGCCATAATGTTCCAGCTCATAAACGGCGGCTGGGGCTTCGCGGCACATATATTCAATGGCATCCTGGTCGCCAAGCCAATCTGACCCTTTGACCGTGTCAAACATATGCCATTCCCATTTATCATCGCCCATATTGCCAAGGGCGGCAGCGATACCGCCTTGGGCGGCCACTGTATGGGAGCGGGTTGGGAATACTTTTGTAATACATGCGGTCCGCAGGCCGCTTTCAGCGATGCCCATGGTTGCGCGCAGGCCGGAACCGCCTGCACCTACGACAACGGCGTCATAGACATGATCGATAATTTCATAAGAAGCTGACATTGCGCCTTAGCCTCCAAACGCGATTTTAAGAATTGAGAATATGCAAGCCACGGTCAAGCCGATGGCTGCGAAGTTCACACCAAGAAGAAGCGCCAATTTGCGGCCTTCCCCGTGAACATAATCTTCGATAACGACCTGTACGCCCAATTTCATATGATAGAAAAAGGCGACAGCGAATAAGATAAGCAGAACCGAGGTCAAGGGTTGCGCCACCCAGGCTTCAACCACATCAAATTCTGCGCCAATCAGGCCAATGGCTGAAATCAGAAACCAGATGATGAGGGGAATGAGCGCAATGGCTGTAACCCGCTGCATCCACCAGTGATGGGTGCCGGATTTGGCTGAGCCTAAGCCCCGGGCCGTTGATAAAGGAGAACGGAATTTCATCAGATATGCCCTTTCCCAAAAGCCCAGATGAGCGCGGTTAAAAGCACGGCAACAACGAAGATGATTTTGGACAGGCGGCGGTTGCCATGAATTTCATAGCCAGCACCCGTATCCATATAAAGATGCCGCAGACCGCCCAGCGCATGTTGCACCAAGGCATAGGTGAAACCGATGAGTGCAAGCTCACCAATCAGTGAGCCAGCCACAGCTTCAAATTGGGCATAAGCGTCTTTGCCTGTGGCAAGGCTTAACAGCCACCAAGTGAAAACCACACCCCCAAAAGCCAATGCCAAACCCGTTCCGCGGTGGAAGATGGAGGCTGCCATATGGGCGCCCCAACGGTAAGTTCCTATATGCGGTGAAAGCGGGCGGGGCCGGTTTGTCTGTGATGCATCCGCCATTCAAAACATCCTCAATATGGTTCAGGTCAGTAAAACTAAAATATATGATGGCGATGACATACAGCCCTTGAAACCAAAAGGCCAGTGTTGTGACATCAATCCCCACCTCTTTATATCTGTGGTGTTGATATTAGAACAATTTATTCCCTGATCAACTCCCCTGAAAATTGCGTCTGCATCACCGCCTCCATCACAATAATTTTAGAAGATCATGAGGAAAGGTCATTTCCTTTCCCTCCCCCATGTCTCTATGACAGATGCAGTGCATATGAATGCGCGATATTTACACCCCCACTGCTTAGGGAGAGACTTCAATGAAACATGTAAAAGCGACCTCTTTGGTTGTTGCCGGTGCTTTGACAGCTGCTGTTGCTGCCACTGCTTTTTCCGCTGATGCCGAAGCCAAGAAAAAAGGTGCCGAGCAAGTAAATGAACGCTGCTATGGCGTTGCCAAAGCCGGTGCCAATGATTGCGCCGCTGGTCCGGGCACAAGCTGTCAGGGCACATCCAAAGTGGATGGCCAGAAAAATGCTTATATCTATGTCCCCGCCGGCACATGCGAAAAACTGGTTGGCGGCAGCTTAGAAGCTGACGACGCTTAGGGTTTCAAATCGTGTTGTATGTGTTGGGCTGTGACATCTTATGACTGGATCATCCCAAATACGTGCAGCACAAAGCTTGAGTCCGATACCGATCCCTGTTGGTATCGGACTCAAGTCTCAACATTACCACTATATCTTGGATGAAAAGCCCAAGCTGGGTTGGTTTGAAGTTCATCCTGAAAATTATATGTGTGCGGGTGGCCCGCCGCATCGCTATTTATCCGCCATTCGTGAGACTTATGAGCTGTCGCTGCACAGCGTTGGCACGTCACTGGGTAGCGTCACGCGCCCGGATGTGCGGCATCTGGATGCGTTAAAGGCTTTGGTGGAGCGCTATGAGCCTTTTCTTGTGTCAGATCATATAAGCTGGTCGCGGGGGCCGGTGCATTATCATACAGATTTATTGCCCCTGCCTTATAGCCAGGAAGCTCTGGATGTGCTGATACGCAATGTGGGCATCATGCAGGAGCATTTGGGGCGTCAAGTTCTGTTGGAAAATCCATCTACTTATTTAGAGTTTGCACGCGCTGATATGGATGAGCCGGAATTTCTCACTGAGCTTGTGAAAAGAGCAGGCTGTGGCCTCATCATGGATGTGAATAATGTCTTTGTCTGTGCCGCCAATCATGGGTTGGATACAGATGATTATCTGGCGCGCATACCATGGGAGGCCGTGCAGGAAATTCACCTGGCGGGGCATGCGGTGGAAGAGCGTGATGGCTTTGAGCTGCGCATTGATGATCATGGGTCCCATGTGAGTACCGATGTCTGGGCGCTTTATGAAAAGGCAATTGGCCACAAGGATATGGTTCCCACTTTGATTGAATGGGACAGCAATATTCCTGAGTTTCCCGTGCTAATGGCTGAGGCTGAGAAAGCCAGGGCGGTTCTCAATGTCTGAGCTGGCGCGCCTGCAAAAGGCTTTTGCGGAAGCGCTTGAAGGTGGGGACGCACCATTGGAGGTGTTTAAGACAGCTGAAGGCATGCCGCTTCACCTGCGTTTTGATGTTTATCGTAACAATGTTTTTGGTGCGGTGGCCCGGTCGATGGAAGGGCTGTATCCGGTGTTTTACAAACTGGTAGGGCCGGATTTCTTTAGCCAATGTGTGAGAGATTATCTTAAAACCCATCCCACTCAGGCAGGGGACCTTTTGAACTATGGCTATGACTTTGGCGCGTTTTTGCAGAGCTATCCTCCCTGTGCCAATCACCTTTATCTAGCGGATGTGGCCCGGGTTGAGGCCGCCTGGCAGCAGGCTTATATGGCTGAAGAAGCCACGCCTTTGGATGGGCAGCGGTTAAGCGAGGTACCAGGGGAAGACATGGCTGATCTGCGTTTTACACTGCATCCGTCTTGCCACTTTCTCCTCACCACAACAGCTGCCAGCCGGATTTGGGAAGCGGCCTCTCAGGATAAGATGGATCAGGTGATTGACCCTAAGTCAGGTGGGGAGCATTTGCTTATCATTCGTCCGGTCCATGAGGTTGAAGTGCGCAGGTTGAATGCGGCGGCTTATGTCTTTCTCAATAGTCTGCACAATGAGGAAAGCCTTGGCATTGCTTATGCGGCGGCTATTGCCCAAGACCCTGAATTTGATTTGCAAAACACCCTCATTGCCCATCTTGAGGGGCAGAGTTTCACAGATTTCACACGCCCCTTGAAAGGATAAGTCCCATGGCTGGTTCCATTTCCTATAGTCAAAAAGCCTTGAAGCGGATTTATGCGATCCCGGAGCTTATCCCCAATTGGGCTTTTCAGTTCTTTGCCCGCGTGGCCATTGCGCCGGTCTTTTGGTTTTCTGGTCGTCTCAAAGTCAGCCAATGCGATTTTTGGGACGTCATGACCATGCGCTATTGGTGGGATGAGGACAGTGCGTGTCACATCAATAATGCCACATGGGGCTTGTTCGAAGGCGATTGGGCCCTGCCCTTCATCAATGATGAAGTCGCCGCTTATGCAGCGACTTTTGCCGAACATTTATTCCCTGTGCTTCTTATTTTGGGGCTGGCGACACGGTTCAGTGCTTTGGCTTTGTTCATCATGACCATGGTCATTCAGTTTTTCATCTATCCTGACGCCTGGTGGGGCACCCATGCGCTTTGGGCATTTGCACTTTTGTTCATCATTGCGCGCGGCCCTGGACCTGTGAGCCTGGATCATGTGATAAACAGGCTGTTTGGTGGCCGGTAACAGGAGGGTTATATGGCGAAAGTGCTTGCATTAGGTGGGATATTCTTCAAATCGGAAAATCCGATGGCGTTACGCGACTGGTATGTTGAGAATTTAAATATGCCGCAAAGCCATGAGGACCACCCCTCTCTTGTCCTGCCTTATGGTGGTGATGCACCGGGCTATTCCGTCTGGGGACCTTTTTCAAAGGACACGGAGTATTTCGGCCCAAGCGACAAGGCCTATATGATCAATCTGCGCGTCGATAATCTCGAAGACATGCTGGCCCATTTGAAATCCAAGGGTGTTGAGCAGGTTGGCGAGATGGAAGACGGTGAATATGGGAAATTCGCCTGGATCATGGACCCTGAAGGCACCAAGGTTGAATTATGGGAAGCGCCAAGGGAAACATCTTAAAGCTCTGGCCCAATGCTTAGACTTTAGTTAGATTTAATGTCTATAAGGGGTAAAAATACCGGAGTGATGCTAGGTGATTGTGTTTAAACGCACATTTTTAAGCCTTTTGCTGCTGACAGGCCTTGGTGGCTTTGGGCCGCTTGACGGCACTGTCTTACAAGATGGTGACGATGAATTCACTTATGCCTATGCCCTTTTGGGAGAGGAAGACCCGCCTGCCTTTGCCCGTTATCTGTCCACTCATATTCATAATCAGGATTATTATTGCGGCGCAGTCACCGACTATCAGGTCATTACCCGCAGTCTCAGGCGTCTGACCGTCAAAGCCCGGTGCCTGGGCATGCCTTTATATGGCGTGACTTTTCGCCCTAAAAAAGACCCGCAGGTCTTTGGCGGCGATGGCATGATTGCTGCCTTGAACAGCAGCGACGGGTCCGTCATCAGCGTGCCTCTGGTGTCCGTCCAGAAGCGGGAAAGCCTTGGGGGCGTTGGAGATACTGTTCTTCGGATTGACCCGCAGGGGGAGTGGGAAGTCAGCCTGGCCCCATGGATCATTGCCAGTCTTGCGGTTAATCTTCTGCTGCTGTCCGCGCTTATCTATTATATTTTTTCCTTTCTGCGCAAACCAGCCGGAAAAAAGCGGAGGCGGCGGCGCAAATCCAGCTCTCTCCCCCCGGCGGAAGTCGTGCCCAATACCAGATTATCCAGTGCTGAGAAGAATATTCTCATCGGACAGGCCGACGAGGTATCACGGCAGATCTATCTCCACCCCAGCGGCATTTATATTTCCAAAGGCCGACGTGGCAAACGGCGGATATTCCACTCGCTCATCGGTGCGATCCTTTATCGCGATTTCGGGTTTAAATGGCGGGAAGTCAGCTAAAGCCCTGGCCCGCCTCTGAAACGTCGTGGCTCAAAGGGTGTGCCCGTTAAGAGCGTGACGAGATGGCCTGCCATGATGATTATGAATATGATCGCGACCAGCTGCACAATAGGGGGTGGAAACAAAGGGGGCTTGCCAAGCCGAGGCGGGCGTTTTTCCTGCCACAGGGCGTAGAGAAAGACAATCACGCCCAAGACCATTAAAGCCAATGTTATTTCTAAAGTCATGATGTCACCCACCAGCGCCAAGCCCGTGTTTCTTCAACGCATGGCGCAGCTGGTCATAGCTTAAACCCAGATGCGCCGCGCATTGGCGCTGGTTGTAACGGCAGTGGCTGAGCGCTGCACTTAAAATCTTTGCTTCCATCGCTTCTATATGCGCTTTGAAATCCATGGGCTGGGAAAGGTCCAGCTCGGCCTTGGCTTTTTGAGGCGTGGGTGCGGGACCCGCTGAAGGCTTTGCTTTTGGGCGATAGGGCGAGGCGAAGGGGTCGAAGACGATGGCGTCTATGGGGCCATCAGCTTCTTCCCACTGATAAAGTGCGCGTTCGACCGTATTTTTCAACTGGCGGATATTTCCAGGCCAGTCATAGTCCAACATGTCGCTTTGAATGCGTTTTGTGAAACCGGGGAAGCTCATCCAGCCGATTTCACCGGCCATGGTGCGGGCGAAATATTCAGCCAGTTCCAGAATATCATCGCGGCGATGGCGCAGCGGGGGGACAGTAAGCACATCAAAAGACAGGCGGTCGAGCAAATCGGCGCGAAATGCACCACTGTCCGCCAGAGATGGCAGATCTACATTGGTGGCCCCGATGATGCGCACATCCACATCTCGGGTCTCATTGCTGCCCACCCGTTGGAAGCTGCCATATTCGACCACGCGAAGGAGCTTCTCCTGGGTTGCGTCACTGAGAGTGGCGATTTCATCCAGGAAGAGCGTGCCGTCGTCAGCGGCTTCAAAGCGACCCTCTCTTGCCCGCGTGGCCCCGGTAAAGGCGCCTGCTTCATGGCCGAAGAGCTCTGAATCAAGCAGGCTTTCGCTTAACGACGCGCAGTTCAGCTGGAGATATGGCCCGCCCCATCTCTTGGAGAGAAAGTGCAACCGGGCAGCGATGAGTTCTTTACCGGTCCCCCGCTCACCTATCACCAGCACCGGGCGGTCCATGGGGGCTGCTCTCGAGACGCGATCCATCAAGTCAAGAAAGGCAGGGGCACTGCCTAAAAGATGAGTGTCAAAAGCCGCGTTCATTTTTTCCCAATGATTAGTATATTTTACTAACGTATAGGATATCACGCTTTTACCTTAAGAGGGGAAAAATCTATTCAACAAGTATAAATATAATAACATCAATAGTTTAGTGATTTTAATCAAAACTGGCACGGGCTTTGCGAATAAAAGGGCAAAAGCGCGAAGGCGCTGCACATTCGACAGTGACAGGAGAGAAGATCGTGAACATGTTAAGCCGCTTAAGCCAGGTGTTAAATGCCGCAGAGGACAGCAACCCAAATGGCGCTGCTCTGATCGGTTTTTACGGGCGGAACATGAACCGCTCTCACAGCCGCGCGCCGCAACAGCCAAGCCACGACCGTCGTGTCCGGCAGGTTGCTTAATCCAAGAATTTATTTGCCCTTAAGGAGAGCCCCAATGGGAATTTTTTCCAGATTGACTGATATCATCAACTCCAACATCAATGATGTGCTGGATCGTGCTGAAGACCCAGAAAAAATGATCCGCCTGGTGATCCAGGAAATGGAAGATACTTTGGTCGAGGTTCGCTCCTCCGCTGCAAAGACCATTGCTGATCAAAAAGACATGCGCCGTCAATTAAAGCGTATGAGTGACGCCACAAGCAGCTGGGAAGAAAAAGCCGAGCTTGCCATTTCTAAAGGTCGCGACGATCTCGCCAAAGGGGCATTGGTTGAGAAAGCAAAAGTCGCGCAAATGGCAAAGGCTTTGGAAGATGAGCTGACACTTCTTGATGATGCATTGGGCAAACATGAAGAAGACATCGTCAAGCTGGAAGCCAAGCTGCGCGAGGCCAAAGCCAAACAGGCAGCGATTTTGGCCCGGGCGGAGACAGCGACCAATCGTTTAAAAATTCGCCAGCATGTGTATTCCTCCCGCGTGGATGATGCCTTTGCCCGCTTTGAGCGTGTGGAGCGCCGCGTGGACGCCACCGAAGGCCGCATTGAAGCCCTCGATATGGGGCGTGGCAAATCTTTGGATCAGGAATTGGCTGAACTGGAAGCGGAAGAATCTGTCACAGCAGAGCTGGAAGCTTTGAAAGCCAAATTGAACAAAGGCAAAGACGACGCCAAGGATGAGAAATCCAAATAGGTTCAGGGCAGTTGGTGCGGGTTTTGACCCGCACCCCCATCTAATACTAAACTAATTGAAGCCAACACTATTTAAGCGGAGAGACCAATGGGTGAGACATTAGGCATCATAGCCTTAACCGTTGTGGTCCCGCTGGTGATAATCTTCCACTATGTCACCAGATGGAAGCAGATGAAGACTTTATCAGGCGAAGACGAACAGACTTTGGAAAGCATGTATCGCATCGCTGAACGGATGGAACGTCGCATTGTCAGCCTGGAGCGGATTTTAAACGACGAAAATCCAAATTGGAACAAATCGAACCTGGAGGATTAAAATGGCAGGACGCACTCGTTTTTACCGCGATAAGCGTGAAGGCAAATTCCTCGGCGTTTGTGCAGGCATTGCCGATTATACCGGGATTGATGTTCTGCTGGTTCGCATTGCCATTGTTGTTCTGGCCGTCAGTCCAGCCAGCGGCATTACCATCATCGCCTATTTCGTCTTAGGCTGTCTTGCGCCTATCAAACCGGCTGCCCTTTATGACGATGCACCCGAGGAAAAAGAATTTTGGCGCAATGTGCGGACCAAGCCACGGGCGACCATGCATGATGTGAAAATGCGCTTTTCCGAAATGGAGCGTCGGCTGCGGGACATGGAAGCTTATGTCACGTCAAGCCGCCGCGACCTGGATCGTGAAATAGATAAATTAAGAGACGCATAAGAATATAAGGAGGGGCATGTGCCTGATTGGGTATTATTTTTTGCAATTGTTGTTGGTATCCCCGTGGTTTTTGGTGTGTCGAGTGATGTGTATAAGCGTCATTTGAAATTCAAGGAGCGACAATTAGAAGCCGAGCGAAGCTCAGGCCCCTCCAACGCCGAATGGGTGGCCCGTATGGAACGCCTGGAAGACCGGCTTCGGGTTTTAGAACGGATCATCACCGACAAAGGCCATCATCTGGCGGAAGAAATTGAAAAGCTCCGCGACAAACCTTTAAACTGATTTTTGAATTCCAACCCCGCGAACACCTTGGGCGTTAAAAGGACTTGCTCCTTGAAACGCCCATCTTCTTATGGACAAATGTTGACATGGCCTGGCGAACACGCCAGAAACCGCCCCATGACAGCGACATTAGACGATATCAGAGAAACCTTTGACCTCCTGGGCGATGACTGGGATGAGCGTTATCGCTATATCATCGAGCTGGGCAAAGATTTACCGCCCATGGATGAGAGCGACAAAGTGGACGCGAATAAAGTCCGCGGCTGTTCCTCCCAGGTCTGGATGGTGATGGCTGTGAAAGATGGGCATATTCAGCTGGTGGCTGACAGTGATGCCCATATTGTGCGTGGGCTCATCGCTGTTCTTCTCTCCGCTTATCAAGGGCGGACACCGCAGGAAGCCAAAGATTTTGATATTGATGGCCTGATGAATGAGCTGCAACTCTCCCAAGCGCTTTCCCCCACCCGGACCAATGGGCTTTTGTCCATGATCCAGCGTATTCAACTCTTGTCTGAACAGGCTTTATAACCCCTATTCATCGAAGAAGCTTGGCAAGTTCAAATGGCCTCTCTAAGCTCCCCTTCATGCGTGGTGCTGATGCTTTAATTGACACATTTGTCCGCGGCGGAGTGGATGTGTGTTTCGCTAACCCGGGAACCTCGGAAATGCAGCTTGTCGATGCAATCGACGGGCGCGATGATATTCGGGGTATTCTGGGTCTTCATGAACTTGTCTGCTCGGGCGCGGCCGATGGCTATGCGCGGGTCAGTGGCAAACCGGCTTTGGTGGTTTTACACTTAGGCCCGGGCCTGTCCAATGCGCTGGCCAATCTGCATAATGCAGCAAAGGCGCGGACGCCTGTGGTCGTCGTCGTGGGGGACCATCCACAGGGCTTAAGAGATTTAGACCCGCCTTTGGCCGGGGATATTGAATCCATTGCCAAAGGGGCTGCCAAATGGATTGGGACAGCCAAGACAGCCGATGATTTATCCCCCATGGGGGCGGAAGCTTTAAAGGCTGCGACAACAGCGCCTTATGGCGTGTCGGTATTGGTCGTACCCAATGATGCATGCTGGGAAGAGACGGACATCTGTGTGGCACCCGAGGCGGCGCCAGCGCCCAAATATATTGGGGATAATCGCTTATATGCAGTGGCTGAAGCGGTGAAAGCAGGAGACGCCGCGTTTTTATTGGGGGGCGATGCGTTGGATAGCGCAGCCCTGGCTCATGCGGCAAGCCTTGGGGTGAAAACCGGTGCGCGCGTCTTATCAGCCACATTCTGCAAAAAGATTGAGCGCGGCGCTGGTGTGGCGCAAGTCGAGCGCTTGCCTTATTTCCCAGCCCAGGTTTTGCAGACATTAGCGGGTATGAAGACTTTAGTCTTGGCGGGGGCACGCACGCCTTTATCGTTCTTTGCTTATCCAAATACGCCTTATGAACTTGTGCCCGAAGGCTGTGAAGTCATCACTCTGGCCGATGAAAGCGAGGATGCAGCAGGTGCCTTGGCGCGCTTAAATGATGCGCTTGATGCGGGTGATGCATCACCTGTTGCGCTTCAACTGCCGGAGCTTCCATCCGGGCCTTTAACCACGGGTGCAGCGGCGCAGGTAATTGCACGGCATTTACCTGAACATGCGATTGTCTCAGATGATTCAACGACGGCTGGGCTGGATTGCTATGTGGCGACCGGCCAGTCAGCACGCCATGACTGGTTGAACTTAACCGGGGGTGCGATTGGTCAAGGCATGCCTTTGGCCATTGGGGCGGCCTTGGCGGAGCCCGACCGGAAGGTGATTTCCTTACAAGGGGATGGGGCGGGACTGTATTCTTTGCAAGCGTTGTGGACTCAGGCGCGGGATGGGCTGGACATCACCACCATCGTCTTTGCCAATGGGAAATACCGTATTTTAGAAATGGAAATGATGATGGCGCGGGGTGGGGCCAGTGGGGCTTCTTCGCTTTTTGACTTAAGTCCGCCTGCCATTGACTGGGTGAAATTAGCTGAAGGCCTGGGCGTGTCCGCCATGCGGGCAACAAGCGTTGAAGAGCTGGACAAATGCCTGGAAGACGCTAAGACCATGGCCGGTCCGAAATTGATTGAGGCTGTTGTTTTATAGGATCAAACAGAGGTTAAGAGCTTTTGATTGCCCTTAACCTCTGTTTTCTCAATTCTTATGGATCAGGGCAGAAATAGCCATTTGCAGTGCCAGGCTGCTGATAACAGTCATGCGTAGAGCCGCCAGCAACAGTTTTAATTTCCTTCTCACTCAAATCGCGTGGGGATTTGATTTTTTGGAAAGATGTTTTCATCTTTTTCTCCATATGTTTAACCAGTATTGGTATATGCAATATACACTTCAAAAGTGTAAAAATATTATTAACATACAACTCATAAAAACCACGGTTTTTGCCACCCCTCCATATCTGTCCTTCGACCAAGGGAAGCACTGGACAAATCACTTAAATCCGTTATGACCAACAGCTGTATTTATTGACTTGAGGCGGTTGTTTTATGACGGATTTGTCTGACTCGCTGATCCAGAAAATGGTGAGTGCTGTGCCCCAGCTGCGCGCGCTGGGGGTGGAGTTGGTGGATTTTGGAACCAATGAAGCAACGCTGGCGCTGCCTTATGGCGATCATTTGATTGGCTTTCCTGAAACAGGCGTGATTGCTGGGGGCGCAATTTACAGCTTGATGGACAGTGTGGCGGGCATGGCGGTTTTTGCCAAAATGCGAATCTATAAGCCGATCGCCACATTGGATTTGCGCATTGACTATATGAAGCCTGCAACACCGGGTGAGACCGTCTATGGCTGGGCCGAATGCTATAAAATGACCCGCAGTGTCGCTTTTGTCCGGGGCGTTGCCTACCATGAGGATAAGGCTGATCCGATTGCCAATGTGTCCGGCACGTTCATGTTGCCCCCAGAAAAGGGGGCGCAGTCATGAAGCTGGTCAAGGAATTAGTGCCTCTTATGGGCGGGCCGGACTTTGATGAGGCCATGGAGACCATGCCTTATGGGGCTTATCTGGGTCTGCGGCTTCAACAGATTGATGGAAAAATCCGCGTTGTCATGCCGTTCAAGCCGAATTTAATCGGCTCTCCCAGCCGTCTTCATGGAGGCACGGTTGGGGCCATGTTGGAAATTGCGGGTGCGGTTCAAGCCATTGTTGTGCAAAAAAGTCTGGGGGCAACGCCGGAACGTTTTGCCAAACCCATTTCCATCACCATTGATTATCTGCGCGGTGGGGAAATGAAGGATACCTATGCGGAAGCGGTGGTGGAGCGTATGGGGCGACGGGTTGCTAATGTGACGTCGCGCGCCTGGCAGGACAGTCCCGATCGCTTGATTGCGACCGCTCATATGCATTTTCTGTTGCCGGATATGTGAAGAATTTAGGCTTGAAGCATTAAATCTACATGCCCATGATGCGCCCTTAAATCAAAAATGAGAGGGCATGCTCATGAAACTCAAGCTGGCTTTAGGCCTGATGCTTTTAGGCGCGACATCTTTAAGCGCATCCGCGCAGGGGCGTTTTGACGATGTTGAGATTAAAACCGAACAGGTTGCTGACAATATCTACACTTTATTCGGTGCAGGCGGGAATATCGGCGTATCTGCCGGTGAAGACGGTGTCTTTGTCATTGATGACCAGTTTGATGAATTGAACGATAAAATCATCGCAGCCATTCGTGAAATTTCTGACAAACCCATTCGTTTTCTGGTCAACACCCATTGGCATGGGGACCATAGTGGTGGGAATGAAGCCTTTGCCACCAAGCAAAATACTTTGATCTTTGCCCATGACAATGTGCGTAAACGCATGAGCCAAAGCAATGAGCGCGGTGGCCGGGTCACACCCCCTTCCCCCGAAGCCGCTTTACCGGTCATTACCTTTTCTGAAAACAATACTTTCCATCTGAATGGCGAAGCGGTGAAAGCCATTCACATTGCCCATGCGCATACGGATGGGGATGCGATTGTCCATTTCACTGGGTCCAACGTCATTCATATGGGTGACACTTATTTCAAAAGCGGTTTTCCTTTCATTGATACAGCCAGCGGCGGCAATGTTTACGGCGTGATTGAAGCGGCGAGAAAGGCATTGGGCCTGGCAAATGATGACACGCGGATTATTCCCGGTCACGGGGCCATGGCGACCAAGGCTGATTTGCAGGGCTATCATGATATGCTGGTGAAAATCACCGGGCGCGCGGAAGCACTGGTGAAAGAGGGTAAGAGCCTGGATGAGATAAAATCTGCCGGCATCAGTGCAGAATATGATAAAGAATTAGGTCAGGGCTTTATCAAACCGGACTTCTTAGCAACGACCATTTATGAGAGTATTCAAAACCGCCATTAAGTTTTTTCTCCTCAGCGTCGCCTTTTTACCATGGGCGGCCCAGGCGGAAATGACCATTGAGCTGCAGGAGCGCCGGGACGGTGCCCTGCGGCTTTTTAATGTGCCCGCCATCACTGATATCAGCGCGGACATCGCCCCTTATCTGGATGACAAAGGTGCCATATTTCTCGACTGGTCAGACGATGGAGAAATGTTGATTGCCAGGCGGGCAGATGAAGTCACCCAGCTTTTCACCCTGGACAGTCCTTTCGCCGACCCACAGCAGATCAGCTTTTCAAACCAGGCAGTGGGCCGTGGGTTTTTTGCCCATTTCGGGAGCACAGCCGGTGTGGTTTTAAGCCAGGATCAAAATGGAGATGAAAGCTATCAATATTATTTCCAGGATTTTGAACGCAGCCCGCCACAACTCCTGACCCCGCAGGCCGGACGCAATTCAAATGCTGTGTTGTCCAATCAAAGCCACGCCATCGCCTATACGAGGGCGCAGGATGAGCAGTCTCAGATATGGGGTGTGCTGCAATCCGGTTTGGATTTGGCAAAAGAGACACAGCTGATCTTCCAGGATCCGGGGGCCTGGGCTGTATTGGACTGGTCACCTGATGATCAAAAACTGCTGATTTTGAATTTCAATTCCATTCATGACAGCATTTTATACATCGCCGATGTGGCAACGGGGATCAAAGCTCCCTTTGACGTCAGCGATACACCAAAAGGCTATTCCGGTGCGCAGTTTTCCAGCGATGGTAAAGGCGTTTATTTTCTATCCAGCGCCCAGGATGGCTTCCATCATTTAAGCTATCAAGGATTTAATGGGGAGCGGCGGGATTATGACAGCACCCTGCCATGGAGCCTGACTGATTTTGACGTCTCACCGGACGGACGGCATCTTGCAACCATCATCAATGAAGGGGGCATATTCAAACTCCAGATCCGGGACCTGATCAGCGGAGATGTGATCTACACACCCAAGCTGCCCCATGGTCAATTGACCAATATTCAGTTCAACCCCGATGGGGCATCTTTGGGCTTTACTATGGATGCCGCCGCCAGAGGCCGCGGGGCCTATAGCCTGGATGTCGAAAGCCGGGTGGTGACAAGATGGGATAAAGACGGGCGCAGCGATGTCTTAAGCGACGTCACCTCATTTTCTTATCCGAGCTTTGACACGGTCGATGGAAAGCCCAGGCACATTCCAGGTTTGATTTACAAACCAGAGGGTCCTGGGCCTCATCCCATCATCATCCGCTTTCATGGCGGGCCGGAAGGTCAATGGGTCGCCAATTATTCTTCAACCACACAATATTGGGTCAATGCATTGGGCATTGCCGTCATTCAACCCAACGTCCGCGGGTCAACCGGCTATGGTGCGGATTTTGCAGCATTGGATAACGGGTTGAAGCGGGAAGATGCTGTAAAAGATGTGGGCGCCTTGTTGGACTGGATTGCCCGGCAACCGGATTTGGATGCGGATCGCATAATGGTTCAAGGCGGGTCATATGGCGGCTATATGAGCTTAGCAAGCCTGGTGCATTATTCCGACAGGCTGCGCGGCGGCATTGACAGTGTGGGGATTTCGAATTTTGTCACTTTTCTGGAATCAACTGGAAGCTTCCGCCGGGAATTGAGGCGGGTGGAATATGGTGATGAAAGCGACCCGGAAACCCGCGCCTTTTTAAATCGCATTTCGCCTTTGACCCAGGCTGATAAAATCACCAAACCCCTGTTAATCGCCCAGGGAGCCAATGACCCGCGCGTCCCGGAGACGGAATCAAGGCAAATGGTCAATGCCATTGCCGATCGTGGCGGGGTCATCTGGTATGTCCTTGCGGAAGATGAGGGTCATGGTTTCGAACGACGGTTCAACAGGGATATGTTCAACGCCGTCAGCACCGCCTTTATCAAGAAATATCTGTTAGATGGCAGTGCCGAGCGCCTTAATGCTGAAGCTGACTGAAACTCATATCATCAGTTGTGCTGACAGGCGTCAGGGTTTCCGCAAAAAGAGTGAATAAGGCGACACCGGCGAGGACGACAGCCAGGCGAAGAATGTTATTTCGCAGCACTGCACAGCTCACCAGAAATTGTTTAAAAGGGTGCGGGGCCGCCTGCGCACAACCTTGATTTGATATCATCAATGCAACCATGTTGCTGCTCCTTTCCCTTTCATTCCTGATGTGTTTTGCCATGGATGACGGGGGAGGAGAATATGGCTTTTTGTCATTTGACTGTTCACAAGGTGTAAACAATAAAGTTTTTCTTATGTGGTTAGAACCATTTTCAGAACCAATAAATTTCAAAAAAACATCGCATTGGCCTTGACGTGGCGCGCGAAGAAGCGCAGGTGTAAATCATGTTTGGGCACCATTTTCGCATCACAGAATTCCGTCACTTCATTTCGGTCTTAGGGGCGCTTGCACTGTTGAGCGGATGTGAACCCGCACCTCCGCAAGACGCTGCTGAGGGCATTGATGAACCTATAGCAACACAAAAGATTTTACGGATTGGCAGCACGACCGAACCGCGCAGCCTGGACCCGCAAAAGACAAATCTGGTGGCCGGACGCCGGGTGGTCAGTGCGCTTTTCCAAGGCCTGATTGATGTGGATGCCAGCGGCCGGCTGATCCCTGGCATGGCGCAGGGCTGGGATGTGTCTGAAGATGGTCTGCATTATACCTTCACCCTGCGGGATGCCACATGGTCAGACGGCGTGCCGGTGACGACGGAAGATTTTATCTTTTCCTTCCGCTCCCTGTTCGCCAAACAAAGTGAAAGCGCCTTCACACCCTTTTATACGGTTTTAAAAAACGCGGCCGCCGTAAAAGCCGGGGATTTACCGATTGAAGAATTAGGTGTGCGCGCCTTGAATGAGAAAATTCTGCGCTTGGATCTGGAACGGCCCTTGCCTGGCTTATTGGGCCTGTTAAGCCATCAATCCGCCTTGCCGGTCCCCGCCCATGCCCTTGCGAAATTTGGGGCCGACTGGACCGCAACTGAAAATCTGGTGGTCAATGGCGCTTTTAAGTTAAAATCCTGGGGTGATGGGGCGCCCATTATATTGGAAAAAAACCCGCTTTTTCACGACGCTGACAGCGTCACCCTCGACCAGATTGAAATTCACACATTAAGCACTGCGGAAGCAGCGCTTGAAGGGTTTTTAGCGGGGGCCTTTGACATCATTGATGCCTTTCCCGATGAACAGCTCACTTATATTCAGGAAAATATCCCTGCAAGCCTGCGGGTTGAACCGCAATGGTCCATTTATTGGTATGTATTCAATACCCGGGATGAAGCCTTGAGCGACCCGGACATACGCCAGGCCCTGTCCATGGCCATTGATAGAGAGCGGATTACCGGAACGATTTTATCCCAGGCCGGAAATCGACCGTCTTATTCATTGCTGCCGCCTGAAATGGCCAGCTATGGTGCGCCCAATACGCCCGATTGGATCGTGCTTGATATGACCGCCAGGCGCGAATTTGCTGCCGAAATTCTCGAGGAAAAAGGCTTTACCGCGGAGAACCCTCTAGAGCTGACCATTTCCTTTAACCGCTCTGAAGATCATCGCCGGGTTATGGATGCAGTGGCCCAGGACTGGTCTGATATCGGCGTTACCGTCTTGGCCGATGAAGCCGGGTTTCAAGACCATCTTGAGAAATTAGAAGCGGGAGAGTTCCAAGTCGGGCGGCGCACCTGGGTGGCCAGCTTTGACATGCCTGAATATTTTCTCGGCCTGTTTGAAAGCGAAGCTGGACCGTTAAATATCGGCGGCTACAACAATGCACAGTTCGACAGCGCGATGAATGAGGCTCAAGCGAAAAGCGCCCTTGATGAACGGACGGCCCTGCTGCGTCAGGCTGAATCCATTGCCCTGTCAGATACAGTGGTCGCCCCCATATACAGCTATGTCAATCAAGTCCTGGTCAGTTCAGACGTTGAAGGCTGGATGGACAATCCGACAAGTCGCCATGCTTTGCGCTATCTCAACGTCAATCGTGAACCTGTAACGCCTTAAGCGGCAAAGCCCGCTTTTGTCAGCAGACCCATGATATAATGCAGCTTTCGAGCGCGATCTTCATCACTTGTTTCATGGGCCAGCAGATATTCTGTCAGACGGCTGCCTTTCAATAAGGGCCCAAGTCGGGCTTTAACCATCGTCATGGTTTCGCCATCGCAAAAATACCCATCTGAAATCAACTCCAAGAGTTTCAACGCTTTTTCATGGCGGCTTTCAATCGGCTCCAGGACCTGATCCAGGACACGTCGGCGCGTTAAGACTGCGACCGACAGATCATCGCAGGCTTTGATAAAGCGGTTTTTCATTCGGCTTTCAAACTTGCTGCCCGCCATTTCCTTCTGCAACTGAGACAGGCGCAGAAGCTGATAGAGAGGGGCCGTCTTATCGCTTAAAAGCTGTGTCTTTATTGACCCGCTTAAAATATCGGCTGTTACAAATTTACTCAGACAGCGATGGCTGGGCGTTCCAATGGCGAAGCTTTCCAGGCGCATGAGAAAATCCAGCCGATCCAGCGCATCACCAAAGGCCTTGGATGCTTCACTGATACTTCTGTCCGTTAAAATAGCCTGGGAGCGTTTAGAAAAACCTGCACCCAGTTGCCAGCCAAATTCATTAGGTTCTTGAGCATCTTCTTCGAAGACACCCCAGAGACTGGCCAGGCCGCTGATTTCGCTCACCAGGTCCCCATCGCCAAATTTCTGGGTCATGCGGATATGACGCAGGATGGATTTCTCCAGTGCCAGCGGGGTTTCCACAAAGCCTTCAAGTGAAAACGCGCCACGGCCAGAGCGCAGGTCCTGTGCGTTCATCAATATCCTCACCGGGTCGACATCATCAGGGCTGAGACGATCAATCTGATGGGGTGGGAGCAGGAGTTCTGCAAGAAATCCGTCCAAAGCCTCCTTCACCCAAAGGGGAAGATCACGCTGGACCAAATCCAACAAAACATCCAATTTCGCTGCAAAGCTTTCATGTTCTGCCAGATGGTCAGCGACAGCGGCGCGAAGAAGATAGACGCGGTGCGCGTGATGTTTCAGGCCGAAGATCGCACTTTCAAACCCGCTCTCTGTCACTGATGGTATTTCACCGGCTTTCTTCATCTGATCCAGGCGATGGGTTGCCTGGGCGATCAGGTCGAAAATGGCCCGCATGCGGCGCTGCACCGTTTCACCGCTTTGCGAGACCTGATCGATAGCGGCTTTCTGGACACAGCTTTTCAAAAGCTGGTCTTGATTTTCAAGCCGCTGAAAATGCGGAAGATGATGAACAAGCTCAGTGGGTGTTAATTGCCAGCGGTGCAACGCATTGTGAAGCAATATGCCAATCAAGCGGCGGCCTTCATAGGAATAGAAATCGCTGCTGCGCCAACAGATCAGCGGCTGATCTTCCCGATCAGTGGCCTCCAGTTTCTTTTTCGGCTCTTCACCATTGAAATAGATCTGAACGGTCTGGATGGCATCAGATGTCGTGGTTTCGCGCAGAACTTTCACGGCGCTGCAGCGGGCATGAAGCTTGAGCGCTTTCGCCCGCTTTAAAGCGTCAGTTTCACGCTCTGAAATACCTAATATGCGCCAATCCCGACCATCAAAAGTCAGGATTTCAAAATGAGTTTTCGTGGCCAATTCGCTCAATCAATCCTTTATTCCATGTTCATCCACGCGCCATCTAATCAGCGCTGGGGCGGCCTGAGCGACGCCACCGGTCCACTACTTTTGCAACATAATCTGCTGTACCGCCTGGCTCTCCCCATGATTTGGAGAATTCGGGGTTGGAGCTGTTGGGTCGCAATTCCTCGGGCAGGTTATAAATCTGCACCCGTGATGGGGCGGCCACACCTTCACCAATGACCAGACATTCCTGATTTCTCAGCGCCGGCAGGGAACCAAGAAGGGTTCCCGACCCTTCCGGCATGGCTTTCTCCACATATTTTTGATCGCGTTCATTATTCATGCGCATAGCGAGCATGGTGCCGCATTGAGACAATACGCTTTCAGAAATATCGGCTGGACGCTGGGACACCAAGCCCAGGCTAACGCCATATTTCCGGCCTTCCTTCGCAATTCTGTCCAACATGCGTTTGGCCGCGTCCGCGCCTTCAGGTGCTTTTTCAGGCACATAGCGATGGGCTTCTTCGCAGATGAAGAGGACGGGACGGGCTTCACTTTCATTCCGGCTCCAAAGCGCGAAGTCGAAAACCACACGGGCCAGCATGGCGACAATCACATTCACAATCTCCGCAGGCACGCCGGACAAGTCAACGATTGAGACCGGCTTGCCATCCGCTGGAAAGCGGAACATCTGAGCGAGAAAACCCGACAGATCATCATTTACGACAAATCCTGAGAAGAGAAAGGCATAGCGGGGGTCTGATTTTAATTCTTCGATCTTTGCCCGCAATTTCATATATGGCCCCGCCGTTTCCGCCTTATCGAGACGACCCATGGCTTTGCTCATCTCTGCCAAAAGGTCGGAGAGCAGATAGGGCACCGGCGTGTCAGGCGTGATGCGGTTTTGTTCGTAAGTGGGCTTGCCCTTGCGCCGCGCGTTCAACAGACAGCGCTTCAGGATATCCACTTCCGTTTCCCGCGCAGGGGTCCGCGCGCCGATGAACAACTCGATATGTTCTTCCATATTCATCAGCCAGAAGGGAATTTGGAGGTCTTCCACCCCAAAACGAATGCCGCAGTCTTTGAACGCATGGGCGTATTCGTCATGAGGGTCCAAAATCAAGATATGACCATGGGGCTTTTCTTCAATCAATTTGCGCACGACCAGGGAGACAACGCTGGATTTACCACAGCCGGTGCTGCCTAAGACGGCGAAATGCTTCGACAGAAGCGGGTCGATTAACAAGGCGGCAGGCACATCATCGGTTGGATAGACATTGCCAACATTCACATGAGCACGTTCATGCGGGGCAAATATCGCCAGAAGGTCGTCTTTGGTTGTTGTGTAAAAGACCTGCCCCGGGACTGGGAATTTGGTAATGCCGCGGCGGAACATCACGCGTCCATCAGGCATTTTTGTCGTTTCACCGACAAAGTCGACTTCAGCCATTAAAGACGCATGCATGCCAAGACCTGCTTCTTTCAAGGAACGTACGACGCCAAAGACGCAGTGATCACCGACCGAGACTTTCATGAAAGACCCCATCTGGCCTGTCATGGCGGACCCTGCTTCCCCTTCAGATATGGCGGCTTCGCGCGCATCTTCGTTAAAGGTACAAACACAGCCAGCGCCGGAGATTTCCAATATTTCCCCAACAAGTCGTCCACCGCCTGCATCTGCAGATGCCCGTGTGGCGGGTTGATTTTCTCCATCTACAGACAGGTCGATGTCTTCTTTAGACAAATCAACGGGTGTTTGCATGCCTCACCTTTTATTTTGAATTTCATCAAAAATGCCCCCAAGGCGCTTAAGAATGTGTGAAATTTGCGTAAAATGCAAAAAATCTTGAATAGTGGGCCAAGACATGGTTTTTCCCGGAAAACCTTATGTTTCGGGGGAAATCGAATGCGACGCCTTGCTGTGGCCCTGTTATTTGCTGCTTTGATGGTTCAAACACCTGCAAAAGCGCAGGATGATCCGCTTGTAAAAATGCTAGAAAATTCTGTGACTTATCAGGATGGCGCGCATTTTCTGGCAACACTTGATCTGAGCTTGAAAACCGCACCACAGCGCAGCCAGGAACTAATCCGTAAAGCGCTTCTTTTAGCCCCGGATAAGGAAAAAGAGATTTTGGCTTTGATCGCGCCGGAGCAGATACCTGTCATTGTTTTGGCAGATGGAGCAAGCGCTGAATCACGTATCGCCACATTAAATGCACCTGAACCCGAGCCTGGTTTTTTCGCCGCTCGTGCCTGGGATGGTGAGGTGTCTTTAGGTGGGTCGCTTCTCACCGGGAACACCAATGAAAAGGCTTTATCCCTTGGCTTGAAGCTTGTTCGGGTGAGTGAGAGCTGGGAGCATCATTTTGCCCTTGTCGGGGATTACAGCCGGAACGAGGAGCGCACGACCAAAGAGCGGATACTGGCCAATTATAACAGCAAATATTTTGCCTGGGATCGCGGCTATGCCTTTGGCCTGGTGAATTTTGAATTGGATACATTTTCCGAGTTTGACTGGCGGACATCCCAGGCTGTGGGCGTGGGCTATCGGGTTGTGGAACGGGAAAATATGTCCTGGGACTTGGAAGGCGGTCCAGGCGTACGGGAAACGAAATTGGCATCGGATGGGGTGGAGCTGGAATTTATCGGTGTTGCGCGGTCCAATTATAATTGGCACATCACCGACACGATTGACTTCACCAATTTAAGCAGTCTGTTTTTGGGGTCTGAGCGAACCACAATTTCAAATGATGCGGGCTTTACTGCGAAATTTACCGAAAAGCTTTCAGGGCGCCTGTCGCTTTATTTCAAATATGATACGTCAGTGCCAGCGGGGCAGGAAAATTTGGATACTGCCACCCGCGCCAGCATTGTTTATGATTTCTAAGCCTTTCAAGATGCGAGGTCTTCAAATTCCGCTTCCTGCTTCATAAGCGCAGCCATAGCGGCCTTTTGCAAGTCCTCGCCCATCAACATACCTGCGTTCCAGGTCGCGACATAGTTGAGGCCGTCTTCAACCGGACGGCCGCGGCCATGGTTCATGACATTTTTAATGCCTGTGATGGCCAGTGGGGACTTCGCTGCAATCTGACGGGCCATATCATAAGCTGAATTCAGGCAGGCGTCATAATCCGCGTCAATGCCGTTGACCATGCCGTATTTCTGCGCTTCTGTCGCTGGCATTTTACGCCCGCTATAGGCCAGTTCACGGATCAGGCCTTGCGGCAGGAGATAGGGGATACGCTGTAAAGTGCCTACATCAGCAACAATGGCGATATTAATTTCCTGAATGGTGAAATAGGCATTTTCCGTCGCATAGCGCAGGCAGCAGGCGGTGACCAGGTCAACACCTGCCCCCAGGCAGCCACCTTGGACCGCGGCAATGACGGGAAAACGGGCATTTTCAATACAGGAAAATGTGTTCTGCATGGCCAGGATTTTGCGCCGTAATTTCTCCCGCGCGCGGCCCTGGTCCATATCAGGGGCGGCGGACAATTCAGCGCCTGCGGATTTTAAATCCAGGCCCGCGGTGAAATGGCGCCCGGTGGAGCGGATGACGGCAACGCGCACATCCATCCGCTCTTCCAGTTCTGCGAAAACCATGGGCATTTCCCGCCAAAAGGCAGGGGTCATGGTGTTTAACTCATCCGGTCGGTTCATGGTGACGGTGGCAATGCCGTCTTCAACAGACCATTCCAAAGTCTCATAAGTGCCCATGGGTTTTCTCTCTTCTTCTCTTAAGCGACTTCAAACAGACCAGCGGCACCCATGCCACCGCCCACACACATGGTGACAACCACATGTTTCGCGCCGCGGCGTTTGCCTTCAATCAAGGCATGGCCAACCATACGTGCACCGGACATGCCATAGGGGTGGCCGATGGAGATAGCGCCACCATTCACGTTGAGAAGTTCATCAGGGATACCTAAACGGTCGCGGCAGTATAATACTTGCACCGCAAAGGCTTCGTTCAACTCCCACAGGCCGATGTCATCTACGCTAAGGCCATTGCGTTCAAGAAGTTTGGGCACAGCGAAGACCGGGCCGATGCCCATTTCATCAGGCTCTGTACCAGCTGCCCCCATGCCGCGGTAATAGCCCAAAGGCTCTAGGCCGCGGCGCTCAGCTTCTTTCGCTTCCATGACGACACAAGCGGACGCCCCATCAGATAATTGGCTGGCGTTACCCGCAGTAATGAAGGTATCCGGGCCCATAACCGGTTGCAGGCCGGAGAGGCCTTCGAGCGTTGTTTCCGGGCGGTTGCCTTCATCTTTATCCAAGGTCACATCAACTTTGGATGTTTCGCCGGTTTCCTTGTTTTTCATAATCATTGTGGACGGCAGGGGCACAATCTCATCATCGAATTTGCCTGCCTGTTGCGCTGCATGGGTACGCTGCTGGGATTGCAGGCCATATTCATCCTGGGCTTCGCGCGACACGCCATAACGGTTGGCCACGATATTCGCCGTATCAATCATCGAGATATAAGTGTTTTTATGTTTGGCAAGCAGTGCCTTGTCCGGGTCCACACGCATGGCAGGGGTTTGCACCATGGAAATGCTTTCGACACCACCTGCAATCACCACATCCATATTATCGACCATGACTTGTTTCGCGGCCATAGAGATGGCCATCAGGCCGGATGCGCATTGGCGGTCCACACTTTGACCGGCCACAGTGACGGGCAGACCAGCACCTAAGGCTGCCAGGCGGCCGATATTGGGGGCTTGGACGCCTTGCTGCAGGGCAGCGCCCATGATGACATCATCCACTTCCGCGCCTTCTATCCCTGCGCGGGAAACGGCATGGGCAATGGCATGGCCGGCAAGAGACGGCGATGGGGTGGCGTTGAATGCGCCCCGATAGGCTTTGCCAATGGGGGTACGGGCAGTGGATACAATAACGGCTTCGCGCATGAGAAACTCCCTAAATATTCGATTTTGGCGAAAAGCCTAGACTAGAATCCATTATATGAAAAGCAGGGCTTCACCCGCGCGGCGCATCGTTTTAGACTAGCCGTTCAACACAAAAGAATAGCGATGGATTTTCATGAATATTTACAGCCCTCATTTCCTTCTACGTGACGAAGCCCGGACCACTGAAAGACGGGCCGCCTTAACGCCTCAAGACGCCGCAAAGCTGATTGAAAAAGGCGCGGAAATTACTGTTGAACGTAGCGAAAAACGGATATTCCCGGATGAGGCTTATGAAGCTGCAGGCTGTGTGTTGATTGATGCGGAAAGCTGGAAAACCGCGCCCGCCGATGTCACGATTTTAGGGCTGAAAGAATTACCAGAAGACCCGGAAAAGCTGCCCTGCCCCATGATCCACTTTGCCCATATCTATAAGGATCAAAGTGGATGGGAAGATGAAATTGCGCGATTCGAACGGGGCGGTGGTGTGCTTTATGATTTGGAATATCTGACCAATGAGCACGGCCGCCGGGTTGCAGCCTTTGGCTATTGGGCCGGGTGGATGGGTGCGGCTATGGCGTTATGGCGTATGGGCGCGCGGCTTTCCGACCAGGCTGGGCCTGAAGCAGGCGTATCCAGTTTTGCGGGACGCGAAGATGTGGAAGCTGAAATCGCACGGCATTTAGGGGATAAGGGTCAGGGCTTAAGCGCTGTTGTGATTGGGGCCAAAGGCCGATCCGGTACCGGAGCTGTTGAGCTGTTGGAGAAATTCGGCGTACGCACATCCAAATGGGATATTGAAGAAACGCAGAATTTGGACCGGGAAGCTTTGCTGGCCCATGACATCCTTGTGAATTGCGTATTGATGACGGGCCCAGGCTTGAGACTGATTGGCCCTGAGGATTTAAATAATACCAGTTTGAAGATGATTTCAGATGTCTCCTGCGACCCGTTTTCAGACTTTAACCCGCTTCCAATCTATAAGGAGCCTACAAGCTGGGAAGAGCCATATATAGAGCTGGCCGACGGGCTGGAATTAACCGCCATAGACAATCTGCCATCCATGTTGCCACGGGAAGCAAGTGAAGATTTCTCAGAGCAGCTTTTGCCAACGCTTTTGACCTATCCCGATAGCGTGCCCTGGCAAAATGCAAAGGCAGTCTTTGACCTTCATTTGAAAAAGGCGCAGCAGAGATAGTATTCGACGTTTCTATATATCATTTCGTCATACTCAGCTTTACAAGTCGTCCAAAATCCCTAGTCTATTCCTCGCTGCAAATTAGGATGAATCCTTCAAGAGGGGACAATTGACATGAGGTCGATGACCAGAATTGCTGGTGCTCTTCTCCTGCTTGGCGGGCTGACCACAGCCTGCTCCCAACAGGAAGAAAATACACAGGCACCAGCCAAAGAAACAACTGCCCAAAGCGGGTTTAATATTGATGTTCATTATTCGACATTAGACAATGGGTTAAAAGTCGTATTGGCACCGGATAACAGCGTGCCAACCGCCACTATTGCCGTTTATTATAATATCGGGTTTCGCAATGAACCGCGGGATCGCACAGGCTTTGCCCATCTGTTTGAACATATGATGTTTGAAGGGTCTGAGAAGCTGCCTGAAGGCGCTTTTGATGATCTGGTTTTAGGCAATGGCGGTGTGCTGAACGGCTCAACCCGCTTTGATTTCACAAATTATTTCGAGGTTGTTCCCTCCCACCAGCTTGAACGCATAATCTGGGCAGAGGCCGATCGTATGGCTGGCCTCAGCATCACGGAAACCAATTTGGCACAGCAACAAGGTGTTGTGAAAAATGAAGTGAAAGTGAATGTGCTGAACCGGCCTTATGGTGGTTTTCCATGGCTGGACATGCCGCAATATGCCAATGAAAACTGGCATAATGCCCATAATTTCTATGGCGAGCTAAGTGATCTGGATGCCGCCACATTGGAAGATGTGAGTGCGTTTTTTGATACATTCTATGCGCCCAATAATGCTGTCGTCGTCGTTGCCGGGGACATTGACGTGGCGCAGACCCAGGCCTGGGTTGAAAAATATTTCGGGCCCCTGGAACCCCGCGATCAACCGGCCATGCCTGATCTGAGCGAGCCAAAGCAGACAGCTGAAAAAACCGCCATGAAAGAAGACAAGCTGGCACCGCGTCCGGCCCTGGCGTTCGGCTATCATGTGCCGGAACGGAATTCGCCGGAGTGGTATGCTTTCGGGCTTCTCGATATTCTGGCCCTGCAAGGCTCTGACAGTGCGCTCTACCAAAAATTGGTGAAGGAAAAAGGCTATAGCTCCAACATCTTTGGTGGCGTCAATATGTTGGGCAATATGTTCAACTATAATGGCCCGATGCTATGGATTGGCGCGTTGATCCATGATCCAAGCGCGACCGGTGATGATATCATGGCGGATGTGGAAGCCACATTGGCCACGTATCGCGACACACCAGTAAGCGCTGAGGATTTAGAGCGCGCGCGGACCAAGGTTCGCTCCACGCTTTATGATCTGGCCGGGTCTTCCTCACGCTTTGGCCTGGTGGACCTGTTGGCGGTCTTTGCCTTATTCGATGATAATCCAGCCCGCATCAATGATATTGAAACAGGGTTTGAAGCTGTGACACCGGAGCTGATCCAGGCCACTGCCCAGGCTTATCTTGTCCCTGAAAATCGTACGGTCCTGACCGTTCAACCAGCGCCACAAGGGGAATAAGCATGACCTTCATTAATTTAAAACGCTCTTTCGCTGCTGTGGCCTTTTGCGCAATTGGTTTTAGCGCTGTGGCCCAGGATATGCCCCCTGCTGGGGAAGCGCGGGATTTCAATATCCCTGAGCCCACAGTGGTTGAATTTGACAACGGTTTGCGGGCCACATTTGTGCAATATGGCAATGTGCCGAAAGTCACGATTTCCGCACGGGTGCGCGCCGGCAATCTGAATGCACCGGGCCAAAATGGCATTGCCGGTGTATTGGCATCCATGATGGAAGAAGGCACAACCAGCCGCAGTGCGCAGGATATCGCCTTTGAAGCGGCCAGCATGGGGGGTGAGCTTGGTATTGGTGCCAGCACATCACAAATCACCGTTGGCATTGACGTGTTAAGCGAACATGCAACCAAGGCCGCCGACCTTGTGGCAGACGTATTGATGAATGCGACACTGCCGGAAAGCGAATTGCCACGGATTAAACAAGACGCCTTACGCGGCTTATCCGTGACATTGAGCCAGCCGCAGCCCCAGGCAAATAAAGCCTTTTTAAAGCTGATTTATGGGGATCATATCTACGGTGCGGCTTATCCCACGGAAGAGGTTCTTTCCGCTTTAACCGTGGAAGATTTAAAGGCCTTTTACGATGCGGAACTTGGGGCAAAACGCACCAATATCTATGTCGTCGGTCAATTTGATGAAGCAGCCATGAAAGAGACTTTGGCTGCAACCCTTGGGACATGGACGTCTGGCAAGGATATGATTACGGAAGTGCCGGACACACAATCCGGACTGCGTGTTCATTTCATCGACCGGCCTGATGCGCCGCAATCCACGCTTTATCTTGGGCTGGCGGTTCCAAATACGCACAGCGATGATAAAACAGCGCTGGATGTGATGAACACCATGTTGGGTGGGTCCTTTATTTCCCGTATCACGGCGAATATTCGGGAGGATAAAGGCTATACCTATTCCCCGCGCAGCAGCATCACAGACTTTTATGGGGCGTCGCATTGGCTTCAGCAGGCCGATGTCACCACGGAAGCAACCGCTGCATCCCTAACGGAAATCTTTAAGGAAATCGATCGGCTAAGCAGCGAAGACGCAGCCGAAGACGATGTCGCCAATTACAAGAATTTCCGGGCCGGGGTGTTCGTCCTGCAAAACGCCACACGGGGCGGCATTATCGGCCAATTGGCCGATCTCGATTTCCATGGTCTGGACCGCAGCCGTTTGACCAATTTCGTCGCCAATACCATGGCGGTGAGCGCGGCGGATGTGAAGCGGGTGACGGCTGAACATCTCACCCCTGACACCATGACTTTGGTGGTCGTGGGTGACCTGGCCAAAGTGCGGGAAAGCGTTGAGGCTCTACCGCAGTTAGACGGCGCGGATATCACCGGCGCTGAATAAAATATCGGCCCGCCGGGGGAGGCTTCGGCGGGCCTTTTGTTTTTTGGGGGACACGCATATGGGGCGCATCATTTTAGGCATTTTAGCCGGTGTTATTCTGGCCAATGTCGTTATTTTCACAATTGAAGCTATCGGCCATATGGTTAGCCCTTTGCCGGTCAATGTGGTGGATATGGAAAGCCTGTCCGCGCATATCATGGCCAATCCTATACCCGCCCTGCTCTTCCCGTTGGTCGCTTATGCTTTGGGCGCCTTTGCCGGGGCGGTCACGACGCATTTGATCTTCAAAGAGAAAGATATCTGGCCCGGCCTGACCGTGGGGGGCATTGTGACTTTGGGCGTGTTGACAAATATTTCTCAAATCACCCATCCTATGTGGTTCAATGTTCTGGGGCTTTTACTGCCTCTGCCTTTCAGCTATTTAGGTGTGAAGTTTATACAAAAACGACACACAAGCTGAGACCCTCATGGCTGAATATGAAGTCGCTGCACAGGCAGATAAACGCGCAACCTATCAACGTATTGGCTTTGCTTTGGGGCCTTTGACAGCGCTTCTTCTTCTTTTTTTCAGCCCGCCTGAAGGATTGAGTAGTGAAGGCTGGCGCGTCGTGGCGCTTTTGGCCTGGATGGCCATCTGGTGGGCGAGCGAGGCCATACCTGTGCCTGCGACATCCATCATTCCCATTGTCGCCATACCCTTATTGGGTGTGGGCACAGTGAGAGAGGCCACCGCACCTTTCGCCAATCCGGTGATTTATCTTCTGTTGGGTGGATTTATTCTGGCTCTCGCGTTGGAGCGATGGAATTTACATCGCCGTATCGCCTTGGGCTTTTTGGCCCGGGTGGGGGATCATAAATTGGCGATCCTGGGCGGCTTTATGCTGGTGGCGGCTTTTCTCTCCATGTGGATTTCCAACACGGCGACCGTCATGATGATGATGCCGATCGCCATCAGTGTTGCCATGGCCATGCGCGGGGGGGAGGAAAAGCTGGGCGACCCCTTTGCGCTGATGCTGCTGTTGGGTATTGCCTATGCGGCCAGCATCGGGGGCATGTCCACCTTGGTGGGAACAACGACCAATGCAGTGGCGGCGGGCTATATGCGCGAAAGCTTTGGCGTGGATCTGGGCTTTGCGGACTGGATCAGCTTTGGCCTGCCGACTGTTCTGATTTTCCTGCCTATCGCCTGGGGGATTTTGACCCTGCTGACCAGATATCGTCTTGGGGCTGAAGGTCGGGCGTCTAACCCTGCAGCACAGGATTATGTGCGGGAAGAGCTGATTGCAATGGGTCGGATGACATCGCCTGAAAAGCGGGTGGCCTGGCTGTGTGTGGTGGTCGCGCTTTTATGGCTGTCACGGCGGGATTTAAACCTGCTGCTGGGCGGTAATTATCTCTCTGACGCGGGCATCGCCATTGGCGGGGCGATTGCCATGTTCCTTATTCCAGCGGGTAGAAAATATAAGGACCAGTTTCTTTTAAGCTGGGGTGATACATCCCGAATGAATTGGGGTGTGCTGCTGCTTTTTGGCGGGGGGTTGAGCCTGGCCAGTGCGGTGGACCGGTCCGGGTTGGCAGCTTATCTGGGGCAGGCTTTGGCTGATTTCGCCACCCTGCCGCCTTTTGTCATGATTGGATTGATTGTGGCCTTGGTGGTGTTTCTGACAGAATTGACCAGCAATACGGCAACGGCGGCGACATTGATGCCCGTGCTTGGGGCCTTAGCGCGGGAGGCTGGAATGGACCCGCTTTTGCTTGTGGCCCCGGTGGCGATGGCGGCATCGGCCGCATTCATGCTTCCTGTGGCGACGGGGCCCAATGCCGTAGTCTATGGGTCTGGCCGGGTGCGGGTGCCGGATATGGCGAAAACCGGGTTATGGCTGAATATGGCAGCCATTGTGGTGATGACCATGGCGGCGCATTTTCTTCTGCCTGCGATTTTGAGATAGGCTTTTATCATGTCGCAAAGCATCGGACAGAAATACGACCGGATTGCTGGTTGGTGGAACGACCATCATCAGAATTCAGAATATGGTGTTGCGGCCTTTGAAAAGGCGTTGGGCTTTGTCGGCACCGGGCGGCGTGCCCTGGATATAGGATGTGGGTCTGGCGGGCGTTTTATTCACCGATTGGCGGATCGGGGGTTTCATGTCACGGGCATTGATGCGTCAAAAGCAATGATAGATATCGCACGGGCCAATCATCCGGAGATGAAGTTCATTGCGAATGATATTCAGCACTGGTCGGATATGGGACGTTTTGACTTCATCTATGCCTGGGACAGCCTGTTTCATTTGCCTCTTGAAGCTCAGGCCCCGGTGCTGCGCAAAACATGCCAAAGCCTTTCGTCTGAAGGCGTGCTTTTTTATAGTTTTGGCGCTGGCAAACCGGGTGCCCATGACGATGTCTGGCATGCAATGACTTTTTCCTACAGCACCCTTGGCATTAATGAAAATCTGCGCATTTTGATGGAAGAAGGCTTGGAAGTGCAGCATTTAGAACTGGACCAGTTTCCAGAGAAACACGCCTATATCATTGCGCGGAAGGGCGTTAAATAACGCTCTTCCTCCGTCGCCAGTTTGCGATGGCAATGCTTAATAGTCCTAAACCCAGGCCACCTATGCTGCCCGGTTCGGGCACGGGGGCGGTGGTGAAGTTTAGATTATCCACAGCAACACCGATGTCATTTGAATTTGTGAAAATCGCTGACAAGGCCGTTGTGCCGCTTAAGGTCAGGCCAATATTCACAATATCCTCGTCAACTACATTGGCTGGAACGGTAAAGCTGGTTGCCCCTACCACATTAGAAAAATCCCGATCGGAAAAAAGGGTTAGAAAATGGGTCCGGCCAATGACTTCCGCGTCAATAAAGTCGAAGCTTAATGATGTTATTGCTTCGTCAAATTGAAAGAAAAAATCGTCTTGCTCGTTCGCCCCATGGCCCGCGTTATTCAGCCCTACAAAGCCCACTGCTGTGCCGTCACCGAAACCGCCGACGGGAATTTCAGTCGGGGCAAAGGCGTTTATCATCCCGCCATAGTGAAAAGAGCTGCAATTCTCTGTGTTAGGCGTGAAGCCACAGCTGAAAGTCACTTGATTATCGCCAGTGGAAATGGGGGAAGTAATTGCAATATTGTCGGGCAAGCCTTCAAAATCAATCACGCCTGCTCGGGCGGGGAGATGGGCGTAAATCACAGCAAAAACTGCCAGCCAAATGAGTTTCATGAGAACCTCCTGCGTTGATGCAGGCAGGCTAAGGTGGTGCGATTAATTAGGAGCAAACGCATTTATCACTGGGGCAGGGAGGGCACACCGCCCCGCATCCGTCGGCCGATGACAGAGGCGAGGCGGCTCGTTTATCAGATGTTCAAACCCGGCGTTTTTCCCATGTCCACGCCGCAGATGAATGTGACGCGGTCATAGGGGAAAATATAAGCCAGGGTGACACCTATGCAGGTGGCCAATACCAACAGGAGCAACGGCTGGTTCTGCACCCAGCAGAGCGTGTGAGTGAACGATCTGAGGATGCGCCTTCCAATGTGCGCATACAATGTGATAAACGAATGGTCAGCCATTCGAACCTCCTTGTTAGGTTGGTTTGGTCAGGCTCAGTTGGATGGTCCTAACATCCTTCTGGGCCGCTCTCTTTTGAGAGAGCGTTAAAACCTTAACGCGTGATTCTTGGTTATACAAGTGTGTAATTGCTCGGGGAGGTAGCGCGGGGTTCCTGTTTATTTTTTTAACCTCAATCGCCGGCGCGGGCCTCCGCCCGCTTAGGCTTCCGCGATAACGCACTTCCTCCATGGCTCCGCCATTACGGGCTATCGCGACGCGCAGGCGCGCTTACAGCTTTTCAGATGTGAAAAGCTGGGGGAGCTTGTACTACGCAGCACTTCTGTTCAGACCTACCCCTCACCCCAACCCTCTCCCACAAGGGGAGAGGGAGGGAGATTATGGCGCTCTTACTAGTCCCCTCTCCCCTGGTGGGAGAGGGTTAGGGTGAGGGGGGAACACCGCCATCTCAGAACAAAACTCCCCCAGCTTTTCTTACCTGAAAAGCTGTAAGGCCGACCGGCCGTCGCGATAGCCCGAAATGGCGCAGCCATGGAGGATTAGCGTTATCGCGGAAGCCTAAGGGAGCGGATGCGACCGCCGGCGATTGAGGTTAAAAAACAAACAGGAACCCCGCGCTCCCACGCCTCAACATTACACCTCACACCACATCGGCCCCAGCCATCACCGCCATGGTGACGATTTCCGATGCCGTCGATGTCATGGATACAATCTGCACAGGTTTTTCCAGGCCAACCAACAATGGCCCGATAACTCGTGCCGTGCCCAATTGTTTAATCAGCTTGGCGGTGATGTTGGCGCTGTGCAGGGCTGGCATGATTAGTACATTGGCAGGGCCGGACAAACGCGCAAAAGGATAATGCGACATCATTTGACGGTCCAATGCCACATCGGCGGACATTTCGCCTTCATATTCGAAATTCACGTCGCGTCCGTCCAGGATACTCACCGCTTCACGAACAAGCTCTGATGACGCCCAGCTGGGGTTGCCGAAGTTGGAATAAGACAAAAACGCCACGCGTGGTTCATGGCCCAGGCGGCGCACCGTATGGGCAGCCTGTTCGGCGATATCTGCCAGCTCATCAGCAGATGGCCGTTCATTCACCGTCGAATCCGCAATAAACAGCGTGTGGTTTCGTTCCACAACAATATGCATGCCAAAGGGAATATGGTCTGGTTTGGCATCGATGGTGACCATCAATTTGGACATGGTCTGCCAATAATGGCGGGTCGCCCCACTGACCAGCGCATCCGCATAGCCCAAAGCCACCATACAGCCGGCAAAGACATTCCTGTCCTGGTTCACCATGCGCAGGCAGTCGCGATAGAGATAGCCTTTACGCTGCATGCGGCTGTACAGAAATTCTGCAAATTCCTGGACATAAGGAGAAATCCGGCTGTTGTGGATTTCGATATCTTCATCGCCATGGCCTAAGGCCTCAAGCTGTTCCCGCACCACATTATCACGGCCGACCAACACCGGTGTGCCATAGCCATCATCACGGAAGGTCAAGGCGGCGCGCAGGACTTTTTCTTCCTCAGCTTCCGCAAAGACCACGCGTTTTGGCGTGCGCCGGGCGCGGTCATAGAGCTGTGTCAGTGTGGCGACTGTCGGGTTCAATCGGCTTTTCAATTCCGTGCGATAGGCATCCATATCCACGATGGGCCGCTGGGCGACACCTGACGCCATGGCGGCTTCAGCCACCCGCGTTGGCACATATTCAATCAAACGCGGGTCAAAGGGTGCTGGAATGATGTAGTTCGGACCAAAAACAGGGCGTTCGCCGCTATAGGCGCTGGCCACTTCATCAGGCACATCAGCGCGCGCCAGTTCTGCGAGCGCCTCAGCAGCCGCAATTTTCATTTCTTCATTGATGGTGGTCGCCCGAACGTCGAGGGCCCCACGGAAAATATAAGGGAAGCCCAGGACATTATTCACCTGGTTGGGATAGTCACTGCGCCCGGTGGCGACAATGGCGTCGGGGCGTACGTCATATACGTCTTCGGGTAAAATCTCCGGGTCCGGATTGGCGCAGGCGAAGATGATGGGCTTTTCGTCCATGGCCTTCACCATGTCCTGGGTGACGGCACCTTTGACGCTTAAGCCGATGAAGACATCTGCGCCGCTCATTGCCTCTTCCAGGCTGCGGGCGTCGGTTTTCACCGCATGGGCGGATTTCCATTGGTTCATACCTGCTTCACGGCCTTTATAAATCACGCCGCGGCTGTCGCACATGGTGAGATTACCGGACGGCAGACCCATGGCTTTAATTAATTCTGCGCAGGCAATGGAAGCTGCCCCTGCCCCATTCATCACCACTTTGGTGCTTTTGATATCGCGGCCTGTGATTTCCAATGCGTTTAAAAAGCCTGCGGCGGTAATAATCGCTGTGCCATGCTGGTCATCGTGGAAGACCGGGATATTCATGGCTTCGCGGAGGCGGCTTTCAATGATGAAACATTCCGGGGCTTTGATATCTTCTAAATTAATCCCACCGAAAGACGGTTGCAGGACGCGGACGCAGTTGAAGAATTCATCCACGTCCAGTGTGTCCACCTCCAAATCAATGGAGTCAATATCGGCAAAGCGCTTAAAAAGAACCGCTTTGCCTTCCATCACAGGCTTTGACGCCAATGCGCCTAAAGCGCCAAGGCCTAGAATCGCCGTGCCGTTGGAAATGACGGCGACCAGATTGCCTTTCGCCGTATAGTCATAAGCGGTGCTGGGGTCTTTTGCGATGGCCTTCACAGGCACAGCCACGCCGGGGGAATAAGCCAGGCTTAAATCGCGCTGGGTTGCCATGGGCTTTGACGCCACAATTTCGATTTTCCCAGGCCGTTTTGCGCTGTGGAACAGCAAGGCTTCTTTGTCGGAAAAACGTGACCCTTTATCGCTCATGAAAAAATCCCTTAAATTGGCATTGGCCAAAACCCATTAGTTGTGCAAACTAGGCGCAAATCACATGGGGCGCAATGAACAGCATGTGATTTTTTCATACGCCCTTTAACCGAATTTTTTGCTTTAAAGACCCCTATTCAATGACTGTTTCTGCTAAATCTTCCACCCAAGTGACGCCGATGATGGCGCAATTTCTTGAAATCAAAGACGCGCATAAAGATTATCTGCTGTTTTACCGCATGGGCGATTTTTACGAATTGTTCTTTGATGATGCGGTGAAGGCTGCGGAAGCGCTGGACATTCAACTCACGAAAAGAGGCAATCATTTAGGCGAACCCATCCCCATGTGTGGTGTGCCCGTTCATGCAGCTGACAGCTATTTGGCGCGCCTTATTCGCAAGAATTTCAAAGTCGCTGTCGCTGAACAAATGGAGGACCCGGCGGAGGCGAAAAAACGCGGCTATAAGGCTGTGGTGAAGCGCGATGTTATTCGCCTGGTGACGCCGGGGACCTTGACCGAAGATACCTTGCTTGATGCGCGGCAAAGCAATTTCCTGGTGGCCATTGGCCGGGCCGAAGCACAGATGGCAATCGCCTGGCTTGATATGTCCACCGGGCGTTTTCGCATTAAAGTCAGCGATGCTGCACGGCTGGACGCGGACTTGGCGCGTTTGTCCCCGCAGGAAGTTCTGGCCAGTGAAAGCATCTGCGAAGATGAACATCTGGCAAAAAGCCTGTTCGACTGGCGGAATAAATTAACGCCCCGTCCCAATGCACGTGCGGACAGTCAGGCGGGGGAAACCCGTTTAAAGGAGCAGTTTAAAGTCTCAACTCTGGATGGCTTTGGTGATTTCACCCGGGCGCAATTGGCGGCGGCTGGTCTGCTTTTGGATTATGTGGTTGAAACGCAGAAGGGCCAGCTGCCTGTCATGACGCCCCCGGTTTTAGAATCCGGTGAAGCGGTCATGACCATTGATGCCGCTACACGGCGGTCTTTGGAATTAAACGCGTCCATGATGGGTGGGAAATCAGGGAGCTTGATTGGCACCATTGACCGTAGCGTGACAGGAGCGGGTGCACGCACATTGTCAGACTGGATAAACGCACCGCTGACAGAACCCGATGCCGTTAATGCGCGCTTGAATAAAGTGGAAAGCTTCGTTGATGCTTCTGACCTGCGCCGTGATATCCGCGATGCATTGCGTCATACACCTGATTTGGAGCGGGCGATTACACGGCTGTCTTTGGAACGCGGCGGACCCCGGGATATCTCCGCCATTGGTCAGGGCCTGGACCAGGCCATTACAATCAGAGAAAGGCTTGAGGCTCAGGGGGAAAGCCTGATTCAGACATTGGATGGTTTTTGTGATGACTTGGGTCGCCATGGAGCCATGGTTGATGATATTGAACGCGCCATCGTTGCTGAACCCCCATTAATTACGCGGGACGGGGGCTTTATTGCCAAAGACTACGACCCAGCACTGGATGAACTTCGGCAGTTGCGCGATGAAAGTCGTCGGCTGATTGCCGGACTCGAATCCGAATATCGGCAACAAACAGGTGTTCAGGCCTTAAAAATCAAATTCAACAATGTGTTGGGCTATCATATCAATGTGCCCGCCCGTGTGGCGGATAAATTCATGACCGCGCCTTTGAATGAGACATTCATTCATCGTCAGACCTTAGCCAATAATGTGCGTTTTTCATCCCAGGAACTGGCTGAGTTAGCTGGTAAAATCGGGCAGGCTGGTGAGGCGGCGCTGGCGCGGGAAATGGCGCTGTTTGATGAATTATGCGGGCGTATTAAAGGCCGGGCTGAGGACATCATCAAAGCTGCGCGGACTTTGGCACAGCTTGACGCGGTCAGTGCGCTGGCAGAGCTGGCCGTTGTCGAAAATTACACAAGGCCCAAAGTCGATGACAGTCTGGACTTCCAGATTGAAGGTGGCCGGCACCCAGTCGTCGAAGCGGCACGGCGGCGAGAGCATGAAAGCTTTGTGGCCAATGATTGTGACTTGTCTCCCGGCAATCGCCTTTGGCTGATAACCGGTCCGAATATGGCAGGTAAATCCACTTATCTTCGGCAAAATGCTTTGATTGCGATTTTGGCTCAAGCCGGCAGTTTTGTGCCTGCAGAGGCTGCGCATATTGGCGTGATTGATCGATTATTCTCCCGGGTGGGCGCTGCGGATGATTTGGCCCATGGGCGCTCCACCTTCATGGTTGAAATGGTGGAAACTGCTGCAATCCTTAATCAGGCCAGTGCGAAATCCTTTGTGATTTTGGATGAAATTGGGCGGGGGACGGCGACTTATGATGGTTTATCCATTGCCTGGGCGACCGTTGAACATCTTCATGATGTGAATTGCGCGCGCGCTTTATTCGCCACCCATTATCATGAGCTGACAGCGCTGGCGGAGCGGTTGGATAATCTCTCTCTTCATGCTTTGAAAGTGAAGGAATGGGAAGGCGACCTGATATTCCTGCATGAAGTGGGTGCGGGGGCTGCAGACCGGTCTTATGGTGTTCAGGTCGCCAAATTGGCAGGTCTGCCCACGCCAGTCATCGCCCGGGCACGCGAAGTATTGGACCGATTGGAAGCTCAACCATCTGGCGTTGATGCGTCGACACCGTCTCAATTGGGACAGGATTTGCCTTTATTCTCCACCCATGTGGACGCGGTTCGACAGCCGCCAAAATCAGACCCTGTGCGGGATATGCTGGCCGATGTTCAACCCGACGAGCTTAGCCCGCGGGAGGCCCTGGACCAGCTCTATGCCTTGAAGGCCAGGATGGCTGAAGGCGATGGGTCGTGATAGATTGCCTTTGGGGGTGAGGGGAATATGCGTTGAACTATGGTGTTCAAAATCGCCGGGCTATCATTGATAAGCGACGCCTGATTGCGGATTTCATGGCGCAGGTCAAAGTCATGACCCGCGACGAAGCGCGGACTTTTCTTTTGAAGGAATTAGGTGCGGCCATGGAAAATGGCCGTCAGGAAATCCGCCGCCGGGCCGAAGAAGAGGAATTGGCGGGTCGCAGGCTTATTCAAGCCTATAGCTATTTGATGGATCAGGTATTGGCCATTGCCTGGGAAATCATTACGGAAGTCGCGCATCCTTTGGCCAATCCGACCCAAAGTGAAAGACTGGCCATGGTAGCCGTCGGCGGCTATGGGCGCGGGGAATTAGCGCCTTTTTCTGATGTAGATTTGCTGTTTCTCACGCCTTATAAGTGCCCGCCCTGGGTTGAACAGGTGATTGAAACGCTGCTGTACCTGCTTTGGGATCTCGGCTTGAAAGTGGGGCACAGCAGCCGAACGATCACGGAGATGCTGCGCCTGGCAAAAGAAGATGTCACCATTCGTACTGCGTTTTTAGAATCGCGTTTTTTGCAAGGTGATCAAGGCGTTTATTTTGAAACGCGAAACCGTTTTGAAAAAGAAATCGTTGCAAAAACCGCCAGTGAATATCTGGAGCAGAAGCTGGCCGAACGCGATGCACGTCATAAGAAAATGGGCAATAGCCGCTATGTGGTGGAACCCAATTTAAAAGAAGGCAAAGGCGGCCTGCGGGACCTGCATACGCTGTTTTGGATTACCAAATACGCCTATCAGGTGGATGACGTCAGCCTGCTTGTCGAAAAGCAGGTCTTAACGGCGGCGGAGCTGCGGCAGTTTCGCAGTGCGGAGGCTTTTTTATGGACGGTGCGCTGCCATCTTCATTATCTGGCCGGGCGGCCGGAAGAACGGCTGACTTTTGATGTACAGCCAGAACTGGCCAAACGCCTGGGCTATGGAGATCGCGCCGGGCAGCGCGGTGTTGAGCGTTTCATGCGCCATTATTTCATCAACGCCAAGCGTGTTGGAGACTTAACACGGATATTCTGTGCGCATTTACAGGAATCCCATCAGCGTCGACCATTGCTGAGCCTGCCGAAAATTCGCAGACGACCAAAGGATTTAAAGGGCTTTGTTCTGGATGCCGGGCGTATCACTATTCCCAATGAAGACTTCTTTGCGGAAGACCCGGTGCGCATGTTGGAAATTTTTGCTCTGGCCGACAAAAACGGTCTCGATCTGCACCCCGATGCCATGCGCCAGATGCGTCAGGATCGAAAGCTTATCACTGCCCAGACCCATCGTGATGAACGCGCCAATGCATTTTTCATGGATGTCCTGACATCAAAGAATGAGCCGGAGACTTATTTACGCTTGATGAGTGAGGCGGGAATATTCGGTCGTTTCATTCCGGATTTTGGGCGCGTGGTGGCGCAGATGCAATATGACATGTATCATCATTATACGGTGGATGAGCATAGTATTCGCGCCATTGGACTATTGTCTCGCATTGAAAAGGGTCTGCTCGCTGACGAACACCCTTTATCAACGGAAATCGCACCTAAAGTCGTCTCCAGGCGGGCGTTATATGTGGCCATTCTCCTTCATGATATCGCCAAGGGCCGGGGCGGCGATCACAGTGTCTTAGGGGAAAAAGTCGCACGTAAATTATGTCCGCGTTTGGGGCTCTCTGCGGCGGAAACCGATGCGGTGGCGTGGTTGGTGCGCTGGCATTTATTGATGTCGGCGACGGCATTTAAGCGGGATTTATCGGATTTCAAAACCATTTTGGACTTTACAGAACAGGTGCAAAGCCCCGAACGGCTGCGCATGTTGCTTGTCCTGACTGTTGTCGATATTCGCGCGGTCGGGCCCAAGGTTTGGAATGGCTGGAAAGGCCAGTTGCTGCGAGATTTATTTGAAGCCGCGCAGGAAGTATTGGTGGCAGGTCATGTGGAAAAAGGCCGGGATGCCCGGGTGCAAGCCCGCAAGGATATCTTGCAAGCGCGTTTGTCAGATTGGTCTGACCGTAAATTCAAATCCTATGCAAAACGGTTCCGTGATCCCTATTGGCTGGCGGAAGGTGAAGACGTGCAGGAACGTAATGCGCGCTTGATTGAAAACACGCCTAAGGGCGAAGATGCGCTGGCTATCGACTTCCATGTGGATCATTTTCAATCGGTCACCCATATGGCGATTTATGCACCGGATCACCCGGGCCTGACTTACCGTGTGGCGGGGGCGATTTCCTTGGTTGGCGGGTCGATTGCGGATGCGAAAATTCACACGTCGGTAGATGGCATGGCCATGGACAATTTCATGATTCAGGATGAAACGGGTGCGGCTTTTGATGACCCTCATCGGTTAGAACGGCTGAAAGATCGTATTTATCAGGTGCTCCAAGGTCAGGTGAAGCTGAAGGATGTCCTGTCGCAAAAACCTTTTAAGCGACCCCGGGCGAATATGTTCCATGTGGAGCCTGTCGTGCTGCTGGATAATAATGCGTCCAACCGTTTTACTGTGATTGAAGTGAATGCGGCGGACAGGCCCGCCCTTGTCTATCATTTAACGCGCACATTATTTTATTCAAAAATCACCATCGCTTCCGCCCATATCGCGACTTATGGCGAGCGGGCGGTGGATGTATTTTATGTGACGGACCTGCTGGGTCAGAAAGTCACCAATGCCAATCGTATCAAGGCGTTGAAACGCAAGCTGCATGAGGCCATTCTTGATGGCGGCAAGCAAAAAGATAAAGCGGCTTAGGGGCAATAAATGTCATTGATTAAATCCAGCATGACAGTTGGCGGCCTGACCATGGTGTCGAGGGTGTTGGGTTTTATTCGTGATATTTTCCTTGCCCGTTTTCTTGGCGCTGGCATGGCTGCAGATGCGTTTTTTGTTGCGTTCAAACTGCCTAATCTGTTCCGCCGTCTTTTTGCCGAAGGGGCGTTTTCAGCGGCCTTTGTCCCTTTATATGCGCAGAATTTAGAAGAAAGCCGGGATAAAGCACGAGGCTTTGCCGAAGATGTACTGGCGAGTTTATTGCCTATCTTGCTGTTGTTTACAGCACTGGTGGAAATGGGCATGCCCTGGGTGATTTTGGCGCTGACCGGTGGCTTTCACGATGCAGGGCCCGAGAAATTTGAGCTGGCCGTCGATTTAACGCGCCTGACCTTTCCATTTTTAGCCCTCATCTCTCTCGTTTCTTTGATGGGTGGTGTCTTAAATGGCCTGGGGAAATTTGCCGCAGCGGCAGCCGCGCCCATCATTCTCAATATCTTCATGATTTCATCGCTGCTTCTCTTTCATCAGGGGGAAGCAGCAACGGCAATGTCTTTAGCCAAAGCAGTGACTTTATCTGGCGCGGTCCAATTCATCTGGCTTTTGGCGGTTTGCTATCGCAATGGAATGCGGCTTTATCTGCGTATGCCGCGTTTAAGCGATGAGGTGAAAACCATGCTGGTCATCATGGCCCCCGCCGCGATAGGCGCTGGGGCTATGCAGTTGAACGTGCTGATTGATACCATATTGGCCAGTCGGTTTTTGCCTGAAGGCTCTATTTCATATCTATATTTTGGGGACCGCTTAAACCAATTGCCTATTGGTGTGATTGGCGTGGCGGTGGGTACGGTTCTCCTGCCGACCCTATCGCGGCAGATTAAACGGGGCGAAAAAGACATTGCACTTCACAGCCAAAATCGGGCGATTGAATTTGCCTTGTTTCTGACCCTGCCAGCTGCAATCGGCCTCATGGCCATTCCAGAAGATATTTTACGGGTGTTATTTGAGCGGGGCAGTTTCGATGCTGTGGCGACCAGCCAAAGTGCGGCGGCCTTAACCGCTTATGCCTTGGGCTTGCCGGCTTATGTTTTGATTAAAACGCTCACGCCGGGGTTTTTCGCCCGTAAAGATACAAAAACGCCGGTGCGTATCGCGATAATCGCAGTAGTGACCAATTCTGTTTTAGGTGTGCTGCTGATGCTCACCTTGGCGCATGTGGGTTTGGCTTTGGCGACGGCATTGTCTGCCTGGCTGAATGCGGGGCTTCTCTATGCCGTGTTGCGGCGACGGGGGCATTTTCATATGGATGCACTGCTGCGCAAACGCCTGCCCCTTATGGTTTTAAGTGGAGCACTGATGGTGCCTGCACTGTTTGGGGCCAAATGGCTACTATTCGCCCAAGGTGGCGTGGTGAATATAGCCGTGCTCATCCTGCTTATTCTTCTGGCTGTGGGTGTTTACGGCCTGTGTATTTTGCTTACCGGTGCTTTATCGCTTTCTGATTTAAAGCGCTTTGTAAAGCGAAGCGCTTGACCCGGCGCGTCAGGCTTTTTACAAGCCGATGAGTTTATCTAATTGACAATGAGAGAGTGGCAGTCATGGCACAAGCGCCAAAAAACCGAGTTTTTTCCGGTATTCAACCAACCGGACAATTGCATCTTGGGAATTATCTGGGCGCTATTCGCAATTGGGTGGATTTACAGCATGACTATGAAAGTCTCTATTGTGTTGTCGACCTTCATGCCATCACAGTGTTTCAAGACCCTAAAGCGCTGCGTCAGGCCACACGCGAAGGCGCAGCGGCCTTGATTGCAGCGGGTATTGACCCCTCAAAAGCTATTCTCTTCAATCAAAGCCAGGTCGCCGCCCATTCGGACCTGGCCTGGATTTTCAATTGCGTGACGCGCCTGGGCTGGCTGAACCGTATGACCCAGTTCAAGGATAAAGCGGGCAAGAATAAGGAAAATGCGTCTTCCGGCCTTTATGTGTATCCCAATTTGATGGCAGCGGATATTTTGGCCTATCGGGCGACCCATGTCCCGGTTGGGGAAGACCAGAAGCAGCATCTGGAGCTGACCCGCGATATCGCGCAGAAATTCAACAATGACTATGGCGTGGATTTCTTCCCTCTCGTCGAACCTTTGATTTTAAAGGCCGGTGCCCGGGTCATGTCCTTGCGCGATGGCAATAATAAAATGTCCAAGTCCGACCCGTCTGATTTAAGCCGGATTAATTTAACCGATGACGCGGACTTGATTGCTAAGAAATTACGCAAGGCACGCACCGATGCGGACCCGCTTCCTGATACGGCAGAAGGTCTGGAAGGGCGGCCGGAAGCGAAAAACCTGGTGACCATCATGGCGGCTCTTTTGGATGAAGAGCGGGACGCTATCTGCGCGCGTTATGCAGGCCAGGGCTTTGCCGGGTTTAAAGCTGATTTGATTGAAATCGCCGTTCAGAAATTATCGCCCATGACCGAAGAAATGGCGCGTTTAATGAATGACCCGGCGCAAATTGATGCGGTTTTACGGGACGGGGCAGAGCGTGCGACGGAATTAAGCGCGCCTATTCTCACTGAAATTCACGATATCGTTGGATTTTTGCGCCCTTGATTGTGGTTCATGAAAGGTTCAGCTACACTCTTCTATGCTGGAGAGCGGTGAAGGAGTGTGCCCATGAAACCCATGTTTAAGTCGCTGAAATTTGGCAGTGTTTTAGTGCTGCTGGCTTTGGTCTTAGGTGCCTGTGCATCGAATTTAAAATCCGATGTGGCGCGCTTCCATAAATTAAATGAGGTCGAGCCAGGGGCGACATTTTCTGTCGTTCCCAAAGACCCTGCTTTGCGGGGCAGTTTGGAATTTGAGCAATATGCAGCACTTGTGCGCGGGGAGCTGACGAAATTCGGCTATAAAGCTGTCAATGCGGCCAATGCGTCCGACCTGGTTGTCGAAGTGGCTTATGGCATTTCCGAAGGGGAACAGGTTATTCGCTCCCGCCCGACTGCCTATTACGGGTTTTACGGCCCATATGGCTATGGCCATCCTTTTTATACCGGATATTACCGCCGTGGATTTTTTCATGGCTACTATCCCTTTGGCTATGCGCCGGAAGTTTACAGCTATACCGTTTATACCCGGGCCTTAGGCATGGATATTATACGCCCTGGCGCTGCTCGTGATGTGGTGTTTGAAGGGGAAGTGCGCTCTGTCGGGCGTGATAATCGCCTGCCGGAAATCATGCCCTATCTGGTGCAGGCCATGTTCACCAATTTCCCAGGCGAATCAGGCGTGACCAAAGAGGTTGTTATTAAGCTTCCAGGCCGTGAAGGCCGGTATTAAGCCTTAATAGTTTCAATATCATGGCGTCGCTACAACACAGCGGCGCCTTTTTTATGCCCAGAAGACTTGGAATGACTGTGGGGCTTGCAAGTCGCGCGGGCCACGCCCATGTTGAAGATGGTGCCGGTGTTGAAGACAGTGAATAAAGGGACGGGGTATGACCTGGCTGAAAGAGAAGCTTGGACTTCTTTGGACGATGCTGAAAGCTACTTTTGTCAAATTGGGCAGCTGGTTTGATGCGCGGCGTTTGGCTTTTGCCGTGGCCGGCGTCCTTGTCTTTGCAGCCGCCTATTACATCATTGGCATGGTGGTCGTGCATAAAGTCGATGATGAAGTGAATTTTTCCGCATCAGCCGCTGATCGCCCTATTGGTGGCAGCGAAACTGTGGCCCTGGTTGCCGCAGTCCTGGACCGGGAAGTCAATCGCAATGGCTGGATTGCCAATGACCCTTGGTTTTTTCCAACGGCCCTGATGGACAATATGCCCAATTATCAAGAAGGGCTGCGCGGAACTTTAGCGCTGTTTGCTGTTGAATTGCGGGACCAGATTGGTCGGAATCGCGGTTCAAGCGCGGCAGACCCCGATTTGGAAACGGCGGTTGGCAAAATCAATTACCCGGGCGATGTATGGATTGTGGACAATGTCATTGTGCCGCGCCAACCGTCTGAAAGCGCCTATCGTGAGGCTTTGACAGCTTTGCGTGCTTATAACCGCCGTGTGGGCGCTGGGGAAGCTGCCTTTGAACGCCGGGCAGATAATCTGCTGGCCACACTTGACCGGCTGGCCTTGGATCTGGGCGCGGCATCAGCGGCTTTGGATACGCATATTGAAGCGCATAGTGATGATTGGGTAGACCTTCAAAGCGATGATATTTTCTATAATGTCAAAGGCCGCGCCTATGCGGTTTATATCATCATGAAGGGGCTTGAAGCCGACTTCGCCACTATCATCCAGGACCGGGATTTGCGCGCGGTCTGGGTGGAAACGAAAAAGTCACTGGAACAGCTGTTAGATATCTCCCCCTGGATTGTGACAAATGGGGAGCGGGATGGGATGATTCTCAATAATCATTTGGCGGTTGAAGGCTTTTACCTTATGCGGGCGCGTACCCAGCTGCGTGAGATGACGAATATCCTCTTAAAATAAGACGTTCAAACAAGCAGCTTGTACCTTTTGCCGGAACAGGGCAAAATTGCGCCTATGACTGCAATGAAACATAGTGAACTTGAACGCTTTCAGCAAAGCCATGCGGCGCTGAACCGGAAATTTATCGTTGTTGTGGATGACAGCCCCGAATGCGAGCGCGCCATCCATTTCGCCAGTGGCCGTGCGGCCCATACAATCGGCGGCCGCGTCAGCTTATTTCGTGCGCTTCCAAAGGCGCATTTCATGCATTGGGTGGCAGCCGAAGATATGGCCCGTGATGAAGCCTGGGCAGAGGCCGAAGAGCTGATGACATCACTGGCAACCCGCATTCATGACCATGTGGGGCTATATTCCGAAGTCATCATTCATGAGGGCGACCCTAAGGAAGGCCTGATGGAGCTTTTGGCGGGGGATGATGAGGTTTTCGCCCTTATTCTAGGGGCAAAGACAGGCGGAAGCCCAGGACCTCTCGTCGAGTATTTTTCCGGTGAAGTCTCCGGCAATCTGCCCTGCCCTGTTGTGATTGTTCCAGGCGGACTGGACCCCGACCATATTGATATGATGGTCTAAGGCCTCAAATCTGACTGAATCAGTCTTATTTCCCTTGACGCACAGCATTTGCATCGCCACATAGGGCGTATGTGAAAGGAAGACCCATGTTTATTGCAACAGAACGCACGCCAAATCCTGCAACTTTGAAATTCTTGCCTGGCCAGACGGTCATGGAACAGGGAACGCAGAACTTTGCGGATAAGGATGCGGCGGATATGTCTCCGCTGGCGACTGCTCTTTTCGAATTGGAAAATGTAAGCGGTGTGTTCTTTGGTGCCGATTTTATTTCCGTCACACAGGACGGGGATGACTGGGCACGGCTAAAGCCGATGGTTTTAGGCCTCATCATGGATCATTTCACATCAAATATCCCACTGTTCCACCCAACGGCCAAAGTGGCGTCCGAAGAGACAGCCGAGGATGATGATGAAATCGTCGTTCAGATTAAAGAGCTGCTGGATACGAAGGTTCGCCCTGCTGTGGCTCAGGACGGTGGCGATATTGTCTTTCATGGGTTTGAAGAAGGTATTGTTTATCTTCATATGCAAGGCGCATGTGCGGGCTGCCCATCTTCAACCATGACGCTGAAAAGCGGGATTGAAAATCTTCTGCGCTATTATGTGCCGGAAGTTTCTGAGGTGCGTGCGGTCTAATCCAGCACGCCACCTGGCTTGAAAAACGGCTGCCCGAACCAGCGCCAGCGCCCGTCAGCTCCTAAATAGGTGCAATTCACGCGGGAACGACCGTAGGGCAGCGGCTTTTCCAAATCCACGCTTACATCATGATCTGATATGGACAGGGACGCCGCCTGCCCAAGATGCGATGCATAGCATTGCATCTGTTTCCAGCCCTTATCTGCTTTTAAGATGCGAAAACGAAGCTGAGAAAGCGGCGCTAAAATCAACGGATCACGGGGGTCCAGCGTCTTTGTCGCGATGGATTTTGTGAAGGCGATTGTTTTAAAACGCTCCAAATCGCCATAGCGTTCATTCATCGCAAAGCGCGGGAGGGCAAATGGATCGCTGCTCAGGCCGACGGGTGCCGAATATTGAGCGAAGGCCGCTCTGAACCCGGCCTCTTTTATATGCGCTTTGAACTGTAGGTTAAATTCACCATAGGGGTAGGCGAAATAAGCGCCAAGCGCCCCAAGCTCCTCAATAAATCGCTTCAACCCTGTTTGAAGATCTGCTTCCACGTCTTCATCTGTATCATAGGCCATATGGCGGTGGGCGTGGCTGTGAAAACCGATAGTGACACCGTCATTTCTTAAGCCTCTGATCTCATCCCAGCTCAGATAACCTGGTAATGCTGCATCAACGGCCTGGCTGGAGACGAATAAGGCCATGGGAATGCCCCGCGCCTTTAATCTCGGCCAGGCTTCTGTTGCGGCAGAACGATAGGCATCATCGACAGTGAAAAGAACGGATTTATCAGCTAAGGCCTGTCCTCCATTCAACGCGGCCGTCAATTCATCAAGGGAAGGGAATTGAGCGCCGTTTTCTTCCAGCCAGTCCAATTGTGCGTCAAACTGTTCCAATCTTATATTTGTCGATGGAATAGTGTCTTCACCAAAGCGATGATATACAAGAACCACAGCATCATCGGCTTGAAGTGGAGGTGCGAATGCCAAAACAACAAGCATTGCTTTTGCAAGAGGCGCGAAGCTGGTAAAAACATTATCAAAGATTTTCATGTCAGGACTGTTTCATGGCTAAAATTTTAAGCGACGCAGATTTAGATACCATATTTCGTCAAGCGCGAAGTCACAATACATGGCAGGACCGGTCCGTCAGCGATGTACAGATTGAAGTGATTTATGATTTGCTGCGCTGGGGTCCGACAAGCGCCAACTGCTCTCCCGCTCGTTTTGTATTTTGCAAATCCCAGGAGGCGAAAGACAAGCTGGCAGACTGTGCAATTGAAGGCAATATCGCCAAAATCAAAACAGCATCTGTGGTTGCTATCATTGGCTATGACCGTAAATTCTATGATAAAATCCCGCAATTATTCCCACATAATCCGGGGGCCAGAGATTGGTTTGCCCATGATGAAAAAGGTGCAGAAGAAACGGCTTTTCGCAATTCAACACTTCAAGGCGCTTATTTGATGATGGCAGCGCGATCAATCGGTCTTGATTGCGGCCCCATGTCGGGCTTTGACCCTGATAAAGTGAATGAGGTCTTTTTTAAGGATGGCGATGTTCAGGTGAATTTCATCTGTTCCATCGGCTATGGCGATGAAAGTGGGATATTTCCACGCTCTCCCCGCCTGTCCTTTGCGGAAGCCTGCGAAATTCTCTAGAACCACCTTAAAAGGCCTTAAATAAAAGGTTGGAACCATGTTAACCCTTGTTTTCGATACATGCATGGGCCGCTGCAGTGTGGCACTGGGCGATGATGAGCGCTGTTTGGGGTCCAAAACTGTTGATATGCCCCGTGGCCAGGCGGAAGCCCTTATTCCCATGGTCGCCGGTGTTTTGGCGCAAGCTGGGAAAAGCTTTCAAGATTTAAGCGCTCTTGCTGTGACCACGGGTCCCGGCTCATTCACCGGCGTTCGAATTGGTGTGGCTGCAGCGAAAGCTTTATCCCTTGCCCATGATTTGCCTGTTATCACTTTAACGACTTTGGAAGTTGTAGCGCAGCAGGCTGCTCTGGCACTGCCTGATCGAGATAAAATTGCGGTTTTCCAGGATGCCCGGCGAGGCGAAGTTTATGGCCAGTATTTTAAATTAAACGCACAGCGCGCTACACAGATAAACGACGCTTTCATCATGCCGCTTACCGAAGCCCGGGCATTATTTGCACGCGAAAATATCCCACTTTGCGGAAGCGGCGCTGCCTTGGTCAATGAAAGTCTGAGCTGTACCGATATAGAAAATGAGCTGTCAGCGGACGCCTTATTGATGCTGTGCCGGGAACAAAGGCCCAGGCTGAGCCATGAAGAGGTGCAGCCCTTATATCTTCGCCCGCCTGATGCGAAACTTCCAAAGCTCAGTCCTATTGCAGCTCTTCGGCAGAAATTATTGTCATGACCCTGGAGAAGATCAGTCTGGGGCAAGCAGATGGCGCACTGTTGGCGCATGTCGCAGAGCTTTGCATTGATAAAAACAGCGCTGAGGCCTGGACGCCGTCACAATATCAATCAGCGCTCACATCCCCAGGTGTTCTGGCGAAGATCTTTTATGAGGTTGATGAGCCTAAGGGGTTCTGGCTGGGGCGGAAAATAGGGGATGAAGCTGAAATTCTTCTTATCGCCAGCCACCGGGACTATCGCCGTCAAGGTCTGGGACAGCATATTTTAAAAGACGCCGTCGACTATTATCGTCACGTCGGGGTCCAAAACCTTCATCTCGAAGTGCGTGAGCATAATCTGGCGGCACAAAACTTGTATATTCACTTGGGATTTCAATATGTTGGGAGGCGTCCTAAATATTATCGGCTTGCAAATGGACACCATGAAGACGCACTGAATATGACCTGCGATTTGATGAGAAAGACGTCTCAGTCATTGTAATATTATTCTGTTTTAAAGAATTACAATGACCATATAGACGGTAGCGCTCCTTTTTTACATCCTTTGGTTGAATGTAAGCACCTCATACATAAAGCTATAGTGCGGTATTTAGCCTCGTTATTATATAAATTTCTTGATTCGCTATAAGATATAGATATTTATAGTCATGTTTTTGTAATTTGTTGCGATATCTGAACTTTTGGAAGAAGGCGCGGCGTCCTTTGCGCAGTCGAATTACGTGATAAAGAAAGAAAGTAATAAGAGTATGGCCAACCAATCCCCTAATAGAGAAGAGCTCCTGTCTTTGACAGTCGATGTTGTTTCTTCTCATGTTTCAAACAACACGGTTCCTGTCGCGGAAGTCTCAACGTTGATTGAACAAGTATTTGGAACGTTGAGTAAATTATCTGAACCGGAAGTTGAGGAAACACCTCGCCCTGAACCGGCTGTGCCTGTGCGCCGGTCAGTGACACCGGATTATATTGTATGTCTTGAAGACGGTAAAAAACTGAAAATGCTGAAGCGGCATTTGAAATCTCAGTATAATATGTCCCCTGAGGATTACCGGGAGCGTTGGGGTCTGCCGATGGATTACCCAATGGTTGCTCCTAATTATGCTGAACAACGTCGGTCTTTAGCGAAGAAAATCGGACTGGGCACCAGCCGGAAAAAGCGCGCCTGATTGCTGCTTTTCAGAATTATACAAAAGGGCGGGGCTTTCCCCGCCTTTTTTATATGTCGTATTTAACGCTTTGTATTTGACCAATGACCAGGAAATCGGGCATTTTGAATGTGTAGGGCCTTTATTCGGCTTTGCATGGGATCGCTAGAACGCAGCAAATAAAGAGAAGGCAAATGGCTGAGGCACAAGTGCAGACAGCAGCAATTGATATTGAAGAGATGTGCATTAAAAAAGGCATGCGCATGACGGATCAGCGTCGTGTGATCGCGCGTGTCCTCTCAGAAGCTGAAGACCACCCTGATGTGGAAGAGGTATATCGTCGCGCAGTCAGTGTGGATTCCAATATCTCAATTGCCACCGTTTATCGGACTGTCCGCCTGTTCGAAGAGGCCGGCATTCTGGAACGTCATGATTTCCGAGACGGTCGATCCCGTTATGAGCCAGCGACAGATGACCATCATGATCATTTGATCGATGTGGAAAGCGGCGAAGTCGTGGAATTTCATAATGAACGTATCGAAGCCTTGCAGCGCGAGATCGCAGCTGAACTGGGTTTTGATCTTGTGGACCACCGGATGGAGCTTTATGGCCGGAAAAAGCGCCAGTAATTTGCCTGAGAAGTAATTTGCCTGAGGTCGGCTGAAACAAGAACCGAAACACATGACAGATAATAACAATATATTGTCTTTGGCGGCGACGCCGGGCTCCGGTTGGCGAACAACCCGGGTAATTGCAGGAACGGCGGCAACTATTGCCGTGCTCTACGGCCCGCAAACAGCGCTCTTATCAGTAATCCCGACCCGGGCCACCTGGGTGCCGCGCGCAATCCATAGTGTATTTTGTAACTTACTTGGTGTGCGTGTGGAGACGTCAGGGCAATGCCATGATGAAGGCCCGGTGCTTTATGTGGCGAATCACATGTCCTGGCTTGATATTCCTTTAATCGGCGCGAATGTGAACGGCAGCTTTGTTGCGCGTGCAGATATGCAGCAATGGGGTATTTTCAAATATCTCTGCGGCTTGCAACGTACAATCTTCGTAGATCGGGAACGCCGTCATCGCACTATGGATCAACGGGATGAGCTTATAGACCGGCTGGCTGCAGGCAATAACATTATTCTCTTCCCTGAAGGCACGACCAGTAACGGCAATCGCCTGTTGCCCTTCAAAACATCGCTTTTCGGCGTTGTGGAGGCGGCGCGCAAACAAGATATAGACTTGAAAGTTCAACCGCTTACCCTGGCTTATACGGGGATTAATAATCTTCCCATGGGCCGCTTCGCACGTCAGAACATCGCCTGGATCGGGGATGAGGATTTAAACCCGCATTTCAACAAGGTCATGAATATGGGGCGTATTGATGCACGTCTCCATTATCATGAGCCGGTCAGCCTGGATGATTTCAACAGCCGGAAAGACCTGGCCAAACACTGTGAAACAGTCATCGGCAAAAGCCTGAGGCGGGCGAACTCCGGGCGTTTTGACAGCTCATCTTGACTGTATGCACACCCGTGATAGGGTCCCGCGCCAAATTGACCCCTTTGATTTCCTGAAGGATAAGACGCCGTGAAAAAAGCGTTTCATATTAAGACCTATGGCTGTCAGATGAATGTCTATGACAGTGAGCGCATGCATGAGGCTTTAACAGCCAAAGGCTATGCGCCCGTGGAGGATATGGAAGCGGCGGATCTTGTCATTTTAAACACCTGCCATATCCGGGAAAAAGCAGCGGAAAAAGTCTATTCCGATATTGGCCGTATCCGCCTTCTCCCGGACCAGCGAGAGAACCCGGAAACGCAGCGTATGATCGCTGTTGCCGGCTGTGTCGGTCAGGCCGAAGGTGAAGAAATCATGCGCCGGGCCAAAGCGGTCAATCTGGTCGTTGGCCCACAGACCTATCATCGCCTTCCCCAAATGCTGGATGTGGCTCATGAACAGGCGGCAAAAGGCCAGCGTATTCGTGTTTTGGACACGGATTTCCCTGAAGAAAGCAAATTTGACCATCTGCCCAAAGCACAGTCCGCAGCTGCACCGGCTGCCTTTCTTACCATTCAGGAGGGGTGCGATAAATTCTGCACCTTCTGTGTTGTGCCTTATACCCGTGGTGCAGAAGTATCCCGCCCGGTCGCTGATATCGTGGCGGAGGCTGAAAACATGGTCGCCCGCGGTGCGCACGACATCACTTTACTTGGCCAGAATGTGAATGCCTATCATGGGGAAGAAAATGGGCAGGATGTAAATCTGGCCCGTTTGATCCGCCGCCTGGATGAAATCGAAGGCCTGGAGCGTATCCGCTATACCACGTCTCACCCACGGGATATGGATGAAGAGTTGATCCAAGTTCATGGGGATGTGGAGGCCTGTCAGCCTTATCTGCATCTGCCCATTCAATCCGGGTCCAATAAAATTCTGGAAGCGATGAACCGTCGCCACAGCCGGGAGCATTATTTCAAGATCATTGAACAACTGCGCGCCATCCGCCCTGATATTGCCCTGTCTTCTGACATCATTGTCGGCTTTCCTGGTGAAAGCGATGAAGACTTTGAAGACACGATGGATTTGGTGCGCCAAGTAAAATACGCCCAATGCTATTCCTTTAAATACAGCCCAAGGCCGGGAACACCTGCTGCAGAGATGGGTGAACAGGTACCTGAAGACATAAAAGCAGAGCGTTTGAACAGACTTCAGGCATTGCTGTCAGAACAGGCATTGGAGTTTAACCAAAGCTGTGTGGGTCGCAGCTTTGATGTGCTTGTGGAACGGACCGGGCGCGGGGAAAACCGCTGGGTCGGGCGCAGCCCTTATATGCAGGCAGTTCATTTCACTTTGGATGATGCCCAGCAAAAGGTCGTGGACGAACGCCGCGGTAAAGCATACACTTCTCCTATCGGCGCGAAAGTGCGGGTGAAAATCACTCAGGCCGGGCCGAATAGTTTGTCTGGCGATGTCGACCTCCTCACCAATTGACGAGGTTGCAACAGGAAAGGGAAAAAGCCGTTTGACCGGCAATGCAGGTGTTGATGCAGAAGGTCGTGTAGTCAGTCTTGGGAGCGCTCCTGAGCGGCTCGACCTGAGCTTTGAGGATAATAACCTCCTCGTTCCTTTATTTGGTGAATATCACCAAAATCTCACACAGATTGAACATCATCTGGGCGTGCGTATTACCACACGCGGCAATCAGGTCGTGGTCGAAGGCCCTCATCACGAGGTTCATCATGCGCGACAGGTGCTGGAAGATTTATATGGCCGCCTGGTCCAGGGCTTTGATGTGGAATTAGGTGATGTGGATGGGGCCTTACGTATGGCTGGCCAAAGCTTTGCCGACGATGAAGAAAGCCTGCGCGCGGAAGCGCCCAAGCCTCTGGAGAAGAAGCGCTTTTCAAACCAGGATACGCGCCTTGTGGTGCGGCGGCGGGTATTAACACCGCGGTCGCCTAATCAAGTGGTTTATATGCGCCGTCTGGCGAAGACGCCCATGGTTTTTGCTTTAGGTCCTGCTGGAACTGGCAAAACCTATCTGGCCGTGGCACGGGCGGTGGCCGCCCTTTTAGATGGGGAGGTGGATCGGATCATTCTCTCCAGACCCGCCGTCGAAGCCGGTGAAAATCTGGGCTTCTTGCCTGGCGATATGCGGGAAAAAGTCGACCCTTATCTGCGCCCGCTTTATGACGCCCTTTACGACCTTCTACCCCCTGAACAGGTGGATCGTCGCTTTCAATCCGGTGAGATCGAAATCGCCCCGCTCGCCTTCATGCGGGGCCGGACATTATCCAACGCCTTTGTCATATTGGATGAGGCACAGAATACGACATCTGCACAAATGAAAATGCTGCTGACTCGATTCGGTCAAAATGCCCGCATGGTGATTGCCGGCGATCCAAGCCAGATTGACCTGCCACCCAAAACGAATTCCGGATTGAAGGAAGCCATTACGAAACTTCGGGATGTGGAAGATATTTCCATGGTCTTCTTTAATTCAAAAGACGTGGTGCGGCATCCGCTGGTTGGGCGCATTGTTGATGCCTATGATGCGAAGGACGAGGCATAGGCCATGCTTCACATCGACATCGAACAAGATGACGACCGCTGGAACGCGGTAGATGCGCAATTGATGGAGCGAATTGAGCAAAGCCTGCGTGCAGCCATTGCTGCAACGGACTATGCCCCTTGCCTTAATGATGGTGAGACAGCGGAGTTATCGCTGCTTTTAAGCAGTGACGAGCATGTACAGACATTGAACAAAGCCTATCGTGGAAAAGATAAGCCAACAAATGTGCTGTCTTTCCCTGGTGATGAAGGGGTGCAAGGGCTCCCCCGTCATTTCGGCGATATCATCATTGCTTATGATGTGGTGATGCAAGAAGCTGAAGCCCAAAAGAAACACCCGGCAGATCATCTTTTGCATTTATGTGTTCACGGATGTTTACATCTTTTAGACTATGACCACATAAGAGATGAAGACGCGGAGATTATGGAAAATCTTGAGCGTCAGATTTTAAAAACTTTAGGGATTTCAGATCCCTATATAGATATAAAACAAGTGGAACACAGCTGATGGGGTCGCAAGGCTCGGTTTTTTCCTCCGATTCGGCTTCTGATGACGGCCCTTCTTCAAGTCCGTCGCCGGGCTGGATAAGACGTTTATTTTCTTCCATTTTCCGCCGCGACCAGGATCGCAGCCTGCGCCGTAGTCTGGCCGATGCCATTGTCGCGACTGAAGGCGACGGTCCGCAAGGCGACAACGGCGAAGAACCGGATCTGGGCGAAGATGAACTGATGATGCTGAAGAACATCCTCAGTAACGGTCATCTTCGTGTTGACGATGTAATGGTTCCGCGCGCCGATATCATTGCCTTTGATATTGAGGATGACTTCAAAGGACTGGTTACGCTGTTATGTCAGGCAGAGCATAGCCGTTTGCCGGTTTATCGAGAGAGCCTTGATGATGTGATTGGCATGGTTCACATCAAAGACGTTATCAAGCCCCTCTCAAGGAAAGACCCCGCAAATCCGACAGTAGCTGCTCTTCTTCGTTCAGTGCTTTATGTGCCGCCAAGTATGCGGGTTATGGATTTGCTTGCGAAAATGCGTGCCGGGCGTACGCATATGGCAATTGTCATTGATGAATTTGGCGGAACCGACGGCCTGGTCACAATCGAGGACCTTGTTGAACAATTTGTCGGGGAAATCGAAGACGAGCATGATGAGCTTGAAAAAGCACCGCTGCGCCGTATCAGCGAAGACATTTATGACGCAGACGCACGCCTTGCAGTTCCGGAACTAGAGCAGGAACTGGGATTAGACTTTCTGCCCGACGAAGACGATGATGATATCGACACATTGGGCGGCCTTGTGGCGCGTTTAGCCGGTAAAGTGCCAATCATCGGCGATTCGATCGAGCACCCGAGCGGCTTACGTTTCGAAGTCGTTGATGGCGACCCGCGGCGTTTGAAACGTTTACGCATCTATCTGCCTTCAGCTGCGGAGAAAGAGGATTAAGCCTGTCGAACAGTTTTGCCTTTGGCTCAGGTCACGAGGCTTAAGCCTGCGGCTGGCTTTTGCCTTTGCTGCGGGTGCTCTCACCGTTGGGGCCTTTGCCCCTTTTCATGTTTTTCCTTTATTGGCAATCGGGCTCACGCTGGCGCTTTGGCTCTTGCAGGGCGCGACGTCTTGGAAATCCGCTTTAGCCACAGGCTGGGCTTTTGGCGTGGGTCAGTTTTTCTTTGGCCTGTTTTGGATTGCGGAAGCTTTTTCTGTCCGAGATGGCTTTAGCTATGGTCAGGGCATTAGTGCGATTGTCTTACTGTCCATGGCGTTGGCAATATATCCCGCCTTCGCCTTTGGGATGAGCTGGAGGCTGAATCTCCGTGGTGTAGGGCAGATATTGGCCTTTGCAGCCTTATGGACAATGTTTGAATGGTTGCGCGGGCATTTGTTCACAGGCTTCCCGTGGAATATTCACGCATCAAGCCTGTCAGCCTTTCCGTCATTAATCCAAAGTGCGGCATTCATCGGCAGCTATGGTCTATCGTTTTTTGTGACATTGGCAGCAGCTTTGCCCGCCACAGTTCTGCTTTGGCCACCCCGCACCTATATGCGACATGTTGTCGCACTGTTGGCAATACCCGCTCTGATTTGGGGCTTTGGCGCCTTCCGACTGCAGCAACACTCTATCGCATTGCGCGAGGATATTTCCCTCGTTCTTGTACAACCAGGAATTAGCCAAAGGGACAAATGGAACCCGGACCTTATTCGCCAGCATTTCCATCGCTATATTGATTCTTCTACAAGAGCTGCCCGTGGAAGCCATGCTCAAAAGCTGATGATACTCTGGCCTGAGACGGCTGTTGCCTACCCGATCGGTGATCAGCCCGGCACCCGTTATCTGATTTCAAAAATTCTGGACCGGCCTGGCTATGTTTTAACCGGTGCCCCCCGTTATGAACGCCAGGAAGACGGCAGTTATAAAGCCTGGAACAGTATCTACGCTATTGATCGTTTCGGCAATGTTGCTGCCCGATATGACAAGTTTCATCTGGTCCCATTTGGTGAATATGTCCCCTTTAAAAATATTTTGAACCATGCGGGAATCCAACGCATCGTCGAGGCTTTAGCTGACTTTAGCGCGGGGCCTGGGCCACAGACGTTGTTGCTGGATGATGTGCCGGGGTTAAGCCCTCTCATTTGTTATGAAGGCATATTTCCAGGGGGCGTTGTTTCCGATAGCGGGCCTCGGCCTGAGTGGCTTGCTAATCTGTCCAATGATGCCTGGTTCGGCTCAAGCGCTGGCCCTTATCAGCATTATGCACTTGCAAGATTAAGAGCCGTTGAGGAGGGCCTGCCTCTTGTACGTTCAACACCCACTGGCATCTCTGTCGTTATAGACCCCCTGGGCCGTGAAATTGCACGGCTTGACCTGGGGAAAACAGGTGTCCTCCAATCAAAGCTTCCAAAACCATTGGCTGTAAAAACCATTTATAGTCGCGTTCATGATAAGGCACTCCTCCTCCTCTTTGTCGTCTGTATCGGCATATACTTCGTGCGAAAGTTGTGGTAACATTGTTTTCGAAAAAAAATTGCCTCGACACCCCTCAGGTGCACGCCAGTTCTAGACATGACTGTAGGATGCGCTTACAAAGGCCTGCGGCACTGTCGGGGCTCGGTCTTGAACATAGTGACCTACACTTAAAAGCCGTTGCGTTAAGAGTAGTCATTTGGCCGACAAAGACGTGTGAGTTTGAGTTCTAATAACAAAAAGGGCCATAGAAGTGACATCAAAGCCAGATCCGGTAGACGTACATGTGGGGTCACGTGTTCGGTTGCGCCGCACACTTTTAGGCATGAGTCAGGAAAAACTTGGCGATGCGTTGGGTTTAACCTTCCAACAAGTTCAGAAATACGAACGGGGTGCAAACCGCATTGGATCATCCCGCCTGTTTCAATTATCAAAAATTCTTGATGTTCCCGTTTCCTTCTTCTTTGACGATATGGAAACAGCTGCGACTGCTGGTGCACGGGGCATGAGTGATGGGAATTCGGTGCCATTTGAAGCGGAACAGCTGGCCCGACGCGAAACCTTAGAGTTGGTGCGCGCCTATTATCGCATTACTGAGCCGACGGTTCGGAAGCGGATTTTTGAGCTTGTAAAATCTGTAGCCAGCACCAAAGCTGACTAATCTCCTCAGGCTGAATTTAAGTCGAAATTGGTAATAAGGGGCAATCCGTGGTTGAGATCGCCCCTTTAAGCCTGCTATAAGGCCCGTCACTCGTGACGAGGTCATGGGTATTTTTTTGCCTGATTACGTATTTATAAGCCGAGAGAAATAAGGACGGACTGTGTCGCGCAAGGATTTTTTATTCACAAGTGAATCTGTTTCTGAAGGCCATCCCGACAAGGTTGCTGATCGCATATCTGACTCAGTCCTTGACCACTTTATTGGTAAGGACCCTATCGCCCGTGTTGCCGTAGAAACCATGGTGACGACAAACCGGATCATTCTGGCAGGCGAAGTTCGAGCCCAAGGTGGCATTGACGCGAAAATCCTGGAAGAAGTTGCACGCGATGCCGTCAAGGATATCGGCTATGAACAAGATGGCTTTCATTGGCAAAATGCCGATTTTCATTCCTATATTCACGAACAGTCCGCAGATATCGCCATGGGCGTTGATGCAGCAGGCAATAAAGACGAAGGTGCCGGCGACCAGGGCATCATGTTTGGCTATGCGACCAACGAAACTGACGTCTTAATGCCCGCGCCTATTCATTACTCTCATTTGATCCTAAAAGCCCTTGCTGATGCACGGCACAGTGGGGAAGCGCCTCAGCTTGAGCCGGATTCGAAAAGCCAGGTCACTTTGCGCTATGAAAATGGTCAGCCCGTCGGTGCGACATCAATCGTTGTGTCCACCCAACATGGCAAAGACGTTGACCAGTCAGAGTTACGGGCCCTTGTCCGTACCTATGTGGAAGATGTGATTCCCGAAGGTTGGATGTGTCCTGAAGACGAATTTTACGTCAACCCAACCGGCCGCTTTGAAATTGGCGGCCCGGATGGCGACGCAGGCCTGACCGGCAGAAAAATCATTGTCGACACCTATGGCGGCGCAGCGCCTCATGGTGGTGGTGCATTCTCAGGGAAAGACCCGACAAAAGTTGACCGCTCTGCAGCCTATGCCAGCCGGTATCTGGCGAAAAACGTTGTGGCGGCGGGTTTGGCTGACAGATGTACGATTCAGCTTTCTTATGCAATTGGTGTTTCCAAGCCTTTATCTGTCTATGTTGACCTTCATGATAGTGGCCAGGTTGATCCGGCAAAGCTGGAAACTGTGTTGGCTGAGGTTATGGACTTGTCACCACGCGGCATTCGAGAGCATCTGGGTTTGAACAAGGCAATTTATGCGCGCACAGCCGCTTATGGTCATTTTGGCCGCACCGCAGAGGCTGACGGCGGATTCTCCTGGGAGAAGCTCGATCTGGTTGATGCATTGAAAGGCGCATTCTAAGCGGGTAAATCTTATCCATGATCAATGATCAGGACAGACGACTCTATGGTCGGCGCAAAGGACGCCCTTTGCGCCAGGGCCAAGCGGAGCTGTTTGAGAATCTCTATCCTAAATTGGAGCTGGATTTAGGGTCATCCCTTGATCCCCGTGATGCCTTTGACCATGAAGTAAAAGCCATCTGGCTGGAAATCGGTTTTGGCAAGGGGGAACATCTCTGTGCTCAAGCACAGGCAAATCCGGATGTCGGCATCATCGGATGTGAGCCTTTCATCAATGGCATGGCATCAGCACTGCAATATACCCATGATGAAAATCTGTCGAATATCCGTCTGTTAAATGATGACGCGCGGAAATGTCTTGATGTAGTGAAGGAAGCGTCCATCGATCGTGCCTTTATACTCCATCCGGACCCATGGCCAAAACGGCATCACGCGAAAAGGCGCTTTTTTAATCCCGAGTCGCTGGACCGCCTGGCTGCATCCCTCAAAGATGGTGCGGAGCTGAGACTGGCAACAGACGATCGCAGCTATTCCGCCTGGGCATTGATGCAGATAGAGCGCCATCCTGATTTTGAATGGCAGGCCCAATCGATGACAGATTGGGTTGATCGCCCTCAAGATTGGCCGATGACCCGCTATGGGGAAAAGGCGCTTCGGCAGGGGCGGACCATTGTCTTTTTAAGCTTTTATCGAAAGCCGCGCCGCAAAGCTTGAATTTGACTCCCATTTGAGGCTATAAGGCGTCAACTTCCATAACAGTTTCAATTATTGGAGGGTATGTGGGGCTAAACCCGCAGGCCACAACGGCCCATGGCAACATGTTCCTTGGCTTTGAAACTGCGACGGATAAAGGACGAGACGGTTAAGTGGATATTATTGCGCGCATTACAGAAATCATTACGCCTGCGGCTGAAGACCTGGGCTATGAGCTTGTGCGTGTAACTTTTGGTGGTGGTGAACGGGCCAAGCTGCAGATCATGGCAGAAAGAACCGATGGCACCATGAATATCGAGGATTGTGAGATTTTAAGCCGGGATCTGTCCGCCATTTTGGACGTGGCTGATCCGATTAAAGATGATTATGTGCTTGAGGTGTCCTCTCCCGGTATTGATCGCCCACTGACCCGGCCTAAAGACTTTGACAGATTTAAGGGCTTTGATGCGAAAGTCACTGCATCCAGCCAGATCAATGGTCAGCGGCGGTTCTCTGGCCACTTAAACGGCATTGATGAAGAAGGCGTCATCCATATTGAGACGGCAGAAGGCCCGGCTCAAATTCCTTTTGATATGGTTGACAAGGCGAAACTTATTTTGACGGATGCGCTGCTTGACGCTCATAAAGCAAGCGCCGCAAATCAGGAGCAGTAAAGATGGTCACGGCTGTAAGCGCCAACCGGCTCGAACTGTTACAAGTGGTCGAAGCATTGGCCCGCGAAAAAGCGATTGAAAAAGACATTGTCTTTGAAGCGCTGGAAGAAGCTGTCCAACGTGCTGGCAAGGCTCGCTATGGCGTGGAAAATGAAATCCGTGCTCATATTGATCGCAATACCGGTGAGATTCGTCTCTACCGCGTGCAGGAAGTGGTGGAGGAGGTCGAAGAACCTGCCATTCAAATCACTTTGGAAGACGCGCGTGAGAAAAAAGAAGACGCACAGTTGGGTGATTGGGTCAGTGATGAACTGCCGTCTCTGGATTATGGCCGGATTTCAGCACAAGCCGCGAAGCAGGTTATCACGCAAAAGGTCCGCGAAGCTGAGCGTGAGCGTCAATATGAAGAATTTAAAGACCGTATTGGTGAGATCATTACTGGTGTTATCAAGCGTGTCGAATATGGCCATGTGATTGTGGACTTAGGCCGCGCAGAAGCGGTGATCCGCCGGGATCAGACCATTCCACGGGAGCATTTCCGTCAAAATGACCGCGTTCGTGCTTATATATTAGATGTACGTCGTGAAAATCGCGGCCCTCAGATCTTCCTGTCTCGGACAGCGCCTGAATTTATGGCGAAGCTCTTTGCCCAGGAAGTTCCTGAAATCTATGACGGTATTATTGAGATCAAATCCGTAGCCCGTGACCCGGGCAGCCGTGCGAAATTCGCCGTGCAGACCAATGACGGGTCCATTGACCCAGTCGGTGCCTGTGTCGGCATGCGTGGCGCGCGTGTTCAAGCTGTTGTGTCAGAGCTTCAGGGCGAAAAAATCGATATCATCCAATGGTCCGATGACCCCGCAAGCTTTATTGTAAATGCTTTAGCGCCAGCCGAAGTGGCGAAAGTTGTTCTGGATGAGGAAGAAGGCCGGATTGATGTGGTCGTTCCCGATGACCAGCTGTCTTTGGCGATCGGTCGTCGTGGCCAGAATGTGCGCCTGGCCTCACAATTATCAGGCTGGACCATCGACATTCTGACAGAAGCCGAAGAATCAGAGCGCCGTCAGGAAGAGTTCAAAGCCCGCACGCAGATGTTTGTTGATGCGCTGGATGTGGACGAAACACTGGCCTTGTTGCTGGTCGCAGAAGGCTTCACCGAGCTGGAAGAAGTCGCCTATGTGGAGCTGAATGAAGTCGCTGGCATTGAAGGCTTTGATGAGGATCTTGCGCAAGAGCTTCAAGCTCGTGCCAAAGACGCATTGGCAGCGCAGGAAGAAAAAGCTGCCGCCGAACGCCGCGAATTGGGTGTATCTGATGAGTTGGCAACGATCAGTGGGTTGAATGAGCAAATGCTCCTTGAACTGGGCCGCGCGGAAATCAAGACCCTGGATGATCTTGGTGATCTGGCAACGGACGAGTTGATCAGTTCTGAAGACGGTATTTTAAAGGACTTCGGCCTTTCCGAAGAAGAAGGCAATGCCATCATCATGGCGGCACGGGCTCACTGGTTTGATGATGAACCTGAGGCCGAGGTGGCTGAAGGTGAAGCAGAAGAGGTTGAGTCCTAAACACGTGAAAAAAGACGCAGATTCGACCAGGACATGTGTCTTAACCGGTGAACAAGGAATTCGAGGTGAACTACTTCGTCTGGTTCTAAGCCCTGAGAAGGCGGTGTTCGCTGACATAGAAGCAAAACTGCCCGGTCGCGGCCTTTGGGTAAAGCTCGACAAGCTGGTTTTGCAGCAAGGGTTGAAAAGCGGAAAGCTGAAACGTGCAATAGCACGCGGCTTTTCCACCGCACCCGGTGACATTGAAATCAGCGATGATTTCGATATCCAGGTGGAGGGTATATTAAAGAAGCGCTTTTTAAGTGCTTTTGGTTTGGAACGGCGCGCTGGCCGTGTTGTTCTGGGTCACGAAAAGGTTCGCGCAAGCGCATTAAAAGGTGAAATTGCCCTATTATGTGTTGCGCAGGATGCGGCAGCAGATGGGTTGGCAAAAGTGCGAAACCTGAGACTGCCGGACGAAGTGCCGGTCATCCGATTATTCAATCGTGATGAATTGGGTTTGGCACTTGGTCGGGAAAATGTGGTACAGGCTGCCATCATGGGTGATGGTGTGCCGGGCGGTTTGGCCCGTTGGTTGGATAAATTAAACCGTTTTTACGGTTTGGACCAGCACCAGACGGGCTTTGTTGAAGATGAGAAATAAGAAGGTAAACGAGCGGAATGAGTGACGATAAGAAAGAAACTTTGTCGGGTCGCAAAACCTTGGGCGTACGCACCACGGTTGAGACCGGAAAAGTTCGTCAAAGCTTTAGCCATGGCCGCTCTAAGCCTGTTTTGGTTGAGCGGAAAAAGAAACGCATATTAAAGCGTGGTGATGAAGCTGGCCCTACGGCTGCACCACAGGCAGAAGCACCAAAGCCTGCGGCACCCGATGTCAAAGTGACAAAGCCAAAAGCCGCACCCAGAAAAGCTGCGCCACGCAAAGATGACGGCGGCTTGACGCAAAGCGAACGCGATGCGCGCCAGGAGGCCGTGAAAGAAGCCTTGAAAAAGGCTGAAGAAGAACGGCGTGTTGCTGCGGAAGAAGCGCGCAAGCGCGCCGACGCTGAAAAGGCGGCCGCTGAAGAGCAGGAGCGCGAAGCCCGCGAGGCAAAAGCCCGGGCTGAGGAAGAAGAGACTGCACGTAAAAAGGCTGAGGCCGAAGAAAAAGCGGCGAAGCAATTAGAAGAAGAAGCCAAGCGCAAGAAAGAACAGCAAGCGAAGAAACCTTCAGCGCCTGCGAAAAAACCTGCCGCTGCGGCACCCGCTCAGCCCGACGAAGCGGCTGAAGCACCAAAACGCCTGCGCGAAAAAGACAAAAAGAAACCTGCCGCTGCGCCAGCTAAACCCGCACGCCGGATGGATGAACGTCGCAAAGGCAAACTGACCGTTACACGGGCGACCGGCGATGATGAAGGTCGGACCCGATCTCTTGCGTCTTGGAAGCGCGCGCGTCAGAAACAAAAAGCATCGCAACAGACCCAAGTCGAAGGTCCTAAGAAATCCCGTGAGGTTGTTGTTCCGGAAGCGATTACGGTTCAAGAACTGGCCAACCGGATGGCTGAAAAGGCCGCGGCCGTGGTTAAAGTCCTGTTCAACATGGACGTGATGGCAACCATCAATCAGACATTGGATCAAGATACCGCTGAATTGGTTGTGACTGAATTTGGTCATATCATTAAACGGGTCAGCGATTCAGATGTTGAAATTGGTTTGACCGGTGATGATGACCGTGATGAAGATTTGGTATCCCGTCCGCCCGTCGTGACGGTGATGGGCCATGTGGATCACGGGAAAACATCCCTTCTTGATGCTATTCGCTCTGCGGATGTGGTTGCTGGTGAAGCTGGCGGTATTACACAGCATATTGGTGCTTATCAGGTGAAAGTGCCGTCAGGTGATAAGATCACATTCTTGGACACACCGGGTCACGCTGCCTTTACGCAAATGCGGGCACGTGGCGCGTCGGTCACAGATATTGTTGTTCTGGTCGTTGCTGCTGATGATGGCATTATGCCGCAGACGATTGAAGCTATTCACCATGCGAAAGCCGCTGGTGTGCCGATTATTGTGGCGATTAATAAAATAGATCGTGAAGGTGCAAACCCCGACCGTGTTCGTCAAGAATTGCTTCAGCATGAGGTGATTGTCGAATCCATGTCCGGTGACACGCTAGAAGTCGAAGTTTCCGCATTGAAGCGTCAGAATATCGATAAACTTCTTGAAGGGTTGCATCTCCAGGCGGAACTGCTTGAGTTGAAAGCAAACCCTTCACGTGATGCCGAAGGGGCGATTATTGAAGCCAAGCTGGATAAAGGCCGTGGCCCTGTGGCCACTGTTCTTATTCGCCGGGGGACAATTAAAGTCGGTGATATCTTTGTTGCTGGTGCTGAATGGGGCCGGGTACGGGCCTTGATTGATGACCGTGGACAGCAGGTTAAATCTGCTGGCCCGGCTCAGCCTGTTGAGGTTCTTGGCTTGCAAGGTACGCCATCTGCTGGTGATGATTTCGCTGTTGTGGAAAATGAAGCCCGCGCCCGTGAGGTTTCCGAATACCGCCAAGCGCAATTGCGTCAAAAACGCAGCGCGGCTCCGGCCAATTTTGAATCTCTCTTCTCACAATTAAAAGAAGGGAAGGCTGAAGAATATCCCGTTGTTGTGAAAGCCGATGTTCAAGGGTCTGCGGAAGCGATTGGATCTGCCTTGGAAAGCCTTGGCAATGACGACATTAAAGTACGGGTGCTGCATAGTGCTGTTGGTGGGATTACCGAAACCGATATTTCTTTGGCGAAAGCGTCGCAAGCAGCCATTATTGGCTTTAATGTGCGCGCTAACCGTCAAGCACGGGAATTGGCCGAAGCGGAAGGTATCCCAGTTAAATATTATTCCATCATCTATGAACTTGTAGACGATGTGAAAGCAGCAATGGCTGGTCAATTGGGCCCTGAAATTGTTGAAACCGTTATTGGTGCGGCTGAAATCAGAGATGTCTTTACCGCAGGTAAAGCCGGTCGTGCGGCTGGTTGTATGGTGACGGAAGGTGTTCTTCGCCGTGCTGAAAAAGCCCGTATCCTGCGCGATGGGGTTATCGTTTATAACGGTAAGATCAATAATCTGCGCCGCTTCAAAGATGATGTGGAAGAAGTCCGCAATGGTCTTGAATGCGGCATGACCTTTGAAAACTTCACCGATATTAAACAAGGTGATGAAGTTCAGGTCTATTCGGAAGAAGAAAAGGAGCGGGTGCTTTAAGGGCACCCCGTCCCCCTTTTTCAAGGTGGAAAGATGAAGAAAAGCGAAAGCGGCCAGCCCTCGCTCCGTCTGTTGCGTGTGGGCGAAAGCATCCGCCAGGTGATTTCAGAAGTATTATTCCGCGGTGATTTACATGCACCTGAGCTGGACAGTCTTTCTGTGACTGTGTCCGAAGTGCGTTGTTCCCCGGACCTGCGTCATGCCACGGCGTTCATCATGCCTTTGGGCGGGAAAGACCGGGAAGAAAGCATTAGCGTTCTCAATCGTCTGTCCGGCCCCATTGCCCGTGAAGTGGGCAAGCGGGTGCGTTTGAAATACACCCCGCGCCTGCGCTTTCGTCTTGATGAAAGCTTTGATGAGGCGGGTCATATTGATGCCATTTTACGCTCTCCCAAAGTCGCGCAGGATTTAGGGGGCGATGAAGACTGATGGGCCGTCGTTCTAAAGGTTTGGCGATTAATGGCTGGATCAATCTTCATAAAGACCTCGATATGACCTCTGCCCATGCGGTGGCGGTGGTTAAAAAACTGACCAATGCAGCCAAAGTCGGCCATGGCGGGACATTAGACCCCATGGCAACGGGTGTGCTGCCCATTGCTTTGGGCGAAGCAACCAAGCTTGTGCCCTATGTGATGGACCAGGCGAAGACCTATGAATTCACGGTCAAATGGGGCGAAGAACGCGATACGGATGACCAGGAAGGTGAGGTCACGCAAACCTCTGATGCGCGTCCTTACCTGGGCGATATCGATGCCCTTCTTCCTAAGTTCACCGGTGTGATTGACCAGGTGCCACCCACATTTTCAGCGATTAAAATCGATGGGGAACGGGCCTATGATCTGGCACGGGCAGGGAAGAAAGTAGAAATTCCAGCACGCCCTGTAGAGATATTTGAATTCACCCGTGTGAATGATGATGTGAATGAAACCCGATTCGCTGTTAAATGCGGTAAAGGCACCTATGTGCGCGCTTTAGCCCGGGATTTGGGCCGCGAACTGGGGTGTTATGGCTATATTAGCGCCTTATCGCGCACGCGTGTGGGTGGATTAACCGTTGAAGATGCGATTTCTCTGGATGTTTTAGGGGAATTGCGTAATAAGGCGGCGTCGCTGAACGATGTTCTGCGACCTATGGCGACAGCGCTGGACGACATCCCGGCCCTGACGCTCGTGATGGAGGAAGCCCGACGGGTAAAGTCAGGCCAGACCATCAAACACCGGGGCGTTCCCGATGGGCTTTTGTGCTTGAATTATGGCGGCGATGTCATCGCCCTGGCAGAAGTCACATCAGGTAAAATCAAACCGGTGCGTGTTTTTAATATTCAAATGAAGGAAAATATCGATGTCGGTAACTGCTGAACGCAAGCAAGAACTGATCAAAGACTTCGCCACACAAGACGGCGATACCGGATCTCCCGAAGTACAAGTCGCAATTTTGACTGAACGGATCAACAATCTGACCGGTCACTTTAAAGACCATGGGAAAGACAACCACAGCCGTCGCGGTCTGTTGGTTATGGTCAACAAGCGCCGCAGTCTTCTTGATTACCTCAAGAGAAAAGACGAAGCGCGCTATAAAACGTTGATCGAACGTTTGAAACTGCGGAAATAATTGAAAAACGCTCCTCTATAAATGGTGGGGCGTTTTCCTTTATTGCAAAAACCTATGTGGCGCGGATAGACTCCGCGCCATTGTCGTTCTTAAAAAGGGCGGCATATGAAGACGGATATCGCCAATAAGGGCGGTGTCTGAACATAAATGAAGCACCATCCATAGGGGGTGGGCTGGCAGGTAAGACAAGGCATAGGGCCTGTTACCTGCTTTAGAAGGTATAGATATGTTTAATAAAGTCGTTAAAGAAATGGACTGGGGCGGGCGCAAGCTGGTTCTGGAAACCGGCCGTATTGCTCGTCAAGCTGATGGCGCCGTATTGGCCACTTTAGGTGAAACATCCGTTTTATGTACGGTTGTGGCCGCCAAAAGCCCAAAAGCCGGGATCGATTTCTTTCCCCTGACTGTGAATTATCAGGAAAAAACTTATGCTGCGGGTAAAATCCCCGGCGGTTTCTTTAAACGCGAAGGTCGTCCTTCCGAAAAAGAAACATTGGTTTCTCGCCTGATTGACCGTCCTATTCGTCCGCTGTTCCCAGAAGGGTTCCGCAACGAAACACAAGTCGTTTGCACGGTTGTCAGCCATGATCTGGAAAATGATCCAGATGTTGTTGCGATGATTGGTGCATCCGCCGCCTTGACCATTTCCGGTGTTCCATTCATGGGCCCCGTTGGTGCAGCGCGCGTCGCCTATATTGAAGGCGAATATGTTTTAAACCCGACCACAGAAGCACTGAAAACATCAGACCTTGATCTGATGGTTGCCGGTACCGGTGACGCTGTGCTGATGGTTGAGTCCGAAGCGAAAGAATTACCAGAAGACATCATGCTTGGCGCCGTCATGTATGGCCATAAAGAAATGCAGGCCGTTATTGACCTGATCATTGATCTGGCCGAAGACAGTGCGAAAGAGCCTTGGGATCTGGCTGAAAAACCAGACCACAGCGATATCGCTGCCAAGATTAAAGACCTGGCGGAAGCTGGTCTGCGCGAAGCTTATGCAATCACCGTCAAACAAGATCGTGTTGCAAAAATCAACGAGGTTAAAGCCGCCACCAAAGAAGCCTTCCCTGCGGAAGGTGATGATGCGGTTGATGGCCAGGTCGTTGGCGATCTTCTCAAGAAGCTGGAAAAAGACATTGTGCGCGGCGCAATTCTGGATACCGGCAAGCGGATTGATGGCCGTGATCTGGAAACAGTACGCCCCATCCTTGGTGAAGTGAACGTATTGCCTCGTTCGCATGGGTCAGCTTTGTTCACCCGCGGTGAAACCCAAGCCATGGTCGTGGCCACATTGGGCACCGGCGATGATGAGCAGCTGATTGATGCGCTTGACGGCAGCTATCATGAAAATTTCATGCTGCATTATAACTTCCCCCCTTATTCCGTGGGTGAAGTTGGCCGTATTGGCTTCACAAGCCGTCGTGAAATTGGTCATGGTAAATTGGCATGGCGTGCTTTGCGGGCTGTGTTGCCTGAAAAAGAAGCTTTCCCTTATACCATTCGTCTGGTGTCAGAAATCACTGAATCCAATGGCTCGTCTTCCATGGCGACCGTTTGCGGCGCCAGCCTGGCTATGATGGATGCGGGTGTGCCTTTGGATCGTCCGGTTTCCGGCATTGCCATGGGTCTGATTAAAGAAGGCGATCGTTTCGCTGTTCTCTCAGATATCCTGGGTGATGAAGATCACTTAGGTGATATGGACTTTAAAGTGGCCGGCACGGAAAAAGGTATCACGTCTTTGCAGATGGATATCAAAATCACCGGCATTACTGAGGAAATCATGTCTCAAGCCCTGGCCCAAGCCAATGGTGGTCGGACGCATATCCTGGGTGAAATGAACAAAGCTCTGGGTGGTGCACGGGAAGAATTATCCCGCCATGCTCCACGCATTGAAACCATCAAAATCAATAAAGAAAAAATCCGCGAAGTTATTGGGACCGGCGGTAAAGTCATTCGCGAGATTTGCGAAGTGACCGGTGCCAAAGTGGATATTGAAGATGATGGCACAATCAAAGTGGCATCCTCAGACGGCGATAGCATCACAGCTGCCGTTAAATGGATCCAAGGCATTGTGGCAGAGCCTGAAGTTGGCGTGATTTATGACGGTAAAGTCGTGAATGTTGTCGATTTTGGTGCTTTTGTGAACTTCCTCGGCTCCCGCGATGGCCTGGTTCATATTTCTGAACTGGCCCCGCATCGGGTTGAGAAAGTGTCTGACATTGTTTCCGAAGGCCAGGAAGTCAAGGTCAAGGTTTTGGCCGTTGATGACCGTGGTAAAGTGCGTTTGTCCATGAAAGTGGTCGATCAGGAAACCGGCGAAGAAATCGTGGTGGAAAAGAGCGAAAGCTCTGATGGTGAAGGCAAATCCGACGGTGATGACAAGCCACGTCGCCGTCGTCGCCGCGATTAAGCCATATTTTTGACAAAATTGTGGCCCCGGGCCCTAGACTCTTGTGCCAAGGACAATTAGTGTCCGAGGCCTAGGGTCGGGCCCGGGGTTTTTTTATGTGCATATTGCTCCTTTGGCCTAGCGTATTACATAATGAAGACGAAGCAATTCCGTCTTTTTGGTATTGGAGTTAAGCATGAAGGCATTAAACGCGATCCGTATGGCTGGTCGTGAAATCCTGCCCCTGATCGAAGGTGGAAAGGGCGTTGCGATATCCACGGGGTTATCCTCGGGCGCCTGGGCGGCTGCTGGCGGTGTTGGCACCGTTTCTGCCGTGAATGCTGACAGCTATGATGCGCAAGGACATGTCATTCCGCAAATCTACCATGGACGGACGCGGCGGGAACGCCATGATGAGCTGATTAAATACGCTATTGAAGGTGGTATCACCCAGGTCAAACGCGCTTTTGATATTGCGGCTGGCAAAGGGGCTATCAATATCAATGTGCTTTGGGAAATGGGCGGCGCAGAAAATGTGCTGCACGGGGTTTTGGAAAAAACCCGCGGGCTTGTATCCGGTGTGACCTGTGGGGCGGGCATGCCTTATCGCCTCAGCCAGATTGCCGCTGATTATGGTGTGCATTATTATCCGATTGTCTCTTCCATGCGGGCCTTTCGTGCGCTGTGGAAACGCGCCTATAGCAAGACAGCCGAATATCTGGGCGCTGTGGTTTATGAAGACCCGTGGCGTGCGGGCGGTCATAACGGCCTGTCAAACTCTGAAGATCCGCTTGTACCGGAAGATCCCTATCCTCGGGTCAAAGCTCTTCGCGATTTTATGCGCAAAGAAGGCTTAGGCGAAACCCCAATCGTGATGGCGGGTGGCGTTTGGTATTTGCGGGACTGGTCTGAATGGATTGATAATCCGGAATTGGGCCCTATCGTTTTCCAATTTGGAACACGTCCTTTGCTGACGAAAGAAAGCGAAATCTCAGAAGAATGGAAAAACAGGCTGACAACGTTGCAACCTGGTGATGTGAAGCTTCATAAATTTTCGCCAACGGGCTTTTATTCATCTGCCGTCGGTAATGACTATCTCATGGAATTAATGGCACGCTCTGATCGTCAGATTGCTTTCTCTTTAGAGGCTGTTGGCGACCATGTGGCCGAACTGTCCGTGGGTGTGAAAGGGCGCACGCTTTATGTCACCCCAGGCGATGCGAAACGCGCTGAAAACTGGGTGCGGGAAGGCTATAGCGAGGCGATGAAAACGCCGGATAATACTTTGATCTTTGTTGATGCGGAAAAGCGCGACGAGATCCGTAAAGACCAGGCGGATTGTATGGGGTGCCTGTCTCATTGCGGGTTCTCCAACTGGGCGGACAATGAAAAGAACTCAACAGGTTACAAAGCGGACCCGCGGTCTTTCTGCATTCAAAAGACATTGCAGGATATTGCCCATGGCGGGGATGTGGAAAATAATCTGATGTTTGCCGGGCATAATGCCTATCTCTTCTCGCAAGACCCATTCTATTCCAATGGCTATGTGCCGAGTGTGAAAGAATTGGTCGAACGTATTCAGACCGGCGATTAAAAAAGTAAAGGGGGCTTTTTAGCCCCCTATTTCTTCCCCGGGGTAAGTGCCCCAGATGTGAATGCGGGGAAGCCAGCCTTTTTTCCCGCCAAAGTCCAAATGGCACCAGGCATCCGCACAGGAAATAACACGTCCACTGACACCCGGCTCAACTTTGTAAATAGCTTCCGCCGTTGCTTTGGGCTGCGCAAAGACTGTGCGCGTGCGTTCAATGACCATGGCTGTACGGTTGGTGGAAAGATAGCTGGATTTCATCCAACCCATAGCACCATCCGGCTCTTTCACCTGGGCCCAGCGGCCATAACGGCGGAGCACTTCCAAGGGTAAACCCTTCCGCACTAAAACCCACTCGATGGGGTAATCCGTACTTGGCCCTGTGCGCATATGAGCGCGGTCAACACCCAGGGATCGATAGACAGCTGCACCGCCGCGGGTGTTGTCTTCGTCGTTCTGAGCTTGAACCGGGATGGTTAAAAAAATGGCTGCCGTGGCAATTTTTAAAATATGTCGTGCCATTGCCTGTGTCCCCAATCTGTCCGCCTCTTCTTCTCTGCTAGGCTGAACTGCAGGACACGTCAAGTCTCTGGCATCAAAGGCCAGGACTGTGTATGAAGAATTAAGGCAATTTTCATCGAGATATTGAAACACCATGGTCGCATCTAAACCTAAGGTTATTGTCACCCGCCGTCTTCCCGATGCCATTGAAACGCGGATGATGGAATTATTTGATGTGGAATTGAACCTGGACGATGTGCCTTTTAGCCAGGCACAGCTTCGGGACGCGGCGGCACGCGCGGATATATTGGTTCCAACGGTTACAGATAAAATTGATAAAGGCGTGTTGGCGGGTGCTGGCGATCAGCTTCGATTGATTGCAAATTTTGGCGCGGGTGTGGACCATATTGATGTGGCATCAGCCCGACAAAGACGCATTACCGTCACCAATACCCCCGGTGTATTGACCGAAGATACCGCTGATTTAACACTGGCGCTGATGCTGGCTTTGCCCCGGCGTTTGCTGGAAGGTGCCCGGCTATTGGAAAATGGCGAATGGGGCGGTTGGGCACCGACTGGGTTGCTGGGTCATCGGATTTGGGGCAAGCGGTTAGGCATCATTGGCATGGGTCGCATTGGCCAGGCCGTTGCCCGTCGCGCCAAGGCCTTTGGCTTATCCATTCATTACCATAACCGTCACCGCTTAAGTGCTGAGATTGAAGGGCCGTTGGAAGCGACCTATTGGGAAAGCCTGGACCAAATGCTGCATCGCATGGATATTATTTCCATGAACTGCCCGCATACACCGGCGACCTATCATCTTCTTTCCGCCCGGCGGTTGGAGCTGATGCCGCCCCATGCTTTTCTTATCAACACGGCGCGTGGGGAAGTGGTGGATGAAGCCGCACTTATTCGCTTGTTGAAAGCAGGTCGAATTGCTGGGGCCGGGTTGGACGTTTATGAAAGCGCCCCGCATGTGAACCCTGAATTACTGGAGCTACCTCATGTGGTCGCCTTGCCGCATATGGGGTCGGCCACGCAGGAGTCCCGCCAGGAAATGGGCGAGAAAGTTCTGATTAACATCAAAACCTTTGTCGATGGCCATACACCGCCCGACCGGGTGTTGGAAGACTGGTCTTAAGCCCCGCAGCAAGGGCATTTCGGGTCGGGAGCAAGCTTGACTGTGCGGAAGCGCGTGGACAACGCGTCATAGATTAGAATTTTACCCGCCAGGCTATCGCCAGCCCCGGTGATTTCTTTAATCACTTCCATAGCCGCCAATGACCCCATGATGCCGGTCAACGCACCTAAAACCCCATCATCAGCACAAGTACCGCCACCACCCGCAGGGGCTTCAGGTACGAAACAGCGGTAACAAGGGCCACCGGGTTTGAAGGTGGAGAGTTGCCCGTCAAAAGGCCCAACGGCTGAAGAAATCAGGGTTTTGCCTTGAGTACGGGCGATATCATTGACAAGAAACCGGGTGTCAAAATTATCGCAGCCATCCACTATGATGTCATAAGGTTCAAGCAGCTCTGCCGCATTTCCTTCATTCAAACGCAGCTCATGAAGGGTCACTTTTACATCGGGGTTGATATCCGCGATGGCTGCTTGCGCGCTCTGAGTTTTTAATTGTCCGACGGCTTTGGTTTTGTGGATGATTTGGCGCTGTAAATTGGAAAGCGAGACCACATCGTCATCAATGATGCCTAAATGCCCAACGCCTGCTGCGGCCAAATACATTAAGGCAGGCGCGCCTATGCCGCCTGCGCCAATCACCGCGACTTTGGCGTTCAGGAGTTTTAACTGGCCACCACCGCCCACTTCGCGCAACACGATGTGCCGGGCATAGCGGTCCAATTGTTCATCACTTAAAGCCATTATTTCGCCCCTGTAGAGCCGAAACCCCCGGCGCCTCGGTCTGTTGCATCCAGCAGCTCGACTTCCTGCAAGATTGCATGGGCAACAGGGGCGAATATCATTTGGGCTATGCGCTCGCCGCGCTCAATCACGATATCTTCGTTGGAGAGGTTAATAACAATCACGCCCACTTCGCCACGATAATCTGCGTCAATGGTTCCGGGGCTGTTGGGGATGCTGAGACCTTTTTTAAGTGCCATGCCGGACCGTGGGCGAATCTGTGCTTCATATCCCGCAGGAATAGCCAGGGAAAACCCCGTCGGAATTACGCAGCGGTCCAAAGGTTTTAAAGTCACAGGCGTGTCAACGGCAGCGCGAATGTCCATGCCTGCGGCATGCGCGCTGGCATAATGGGGCAGCTCCATGCCTTCGCCATGGGGCAGGCGTTTGATTTCAATGCTCACGTTCATGAGAAAAATTTGGCGATTTCTTGAGCCAGCTTTTGAGCGACCTGTGCTTTGGGCATGTGGTCCCAGCTGTCCACACCGTCTTTGTGGATGAGATGCACGCTATTATGGTCGCCGCCCATCACATCACCGCTCACATCATTGGCGACAATCCAATCGCAGTTTTTGCGTTTACGCTTGGCTTGCGCATAATCAACCACATCATTGGTTTCAGCGGCAAAGCCAATAACCAGTTTTGGGCGCATGTTATGCGCGGACAAAGTTGCCAAAATATCCGGGTTTTCAGTCAGTTGGAGCGCTGGCGGCTCTCCACCGTTCTTCTTGATTTTGATATTTTCAGATGACGCCGGACGCCAATCCGCCACGGCAGCAACACATATTAAGCCATCCGCAGGTAAGGCGTTCTCACAGGCGCCTAGCATCTCTTGCGCAGATTCCACATCAACCCGGGTCACGCCTGGCGGGGTTGAGAGACCTGTTGGACCTGAGACCAAGGTCACGTTCGCGCCTAGATTGGCCAAGGCCCCTGCAATGGCATAGCCCTGTTTGCCCGAAGACCGATTGGCAATATAGCGAATGGGGTCAAGGCTTTCCCAGGTTGGCCCGGCGGTCAAAAGAATATGACGGCCTTTTAATGGCCCATCATCAAGGAAATTTTGAACGGCGCGGACAATGTCGGGGACTTCGGCCAGCCGCCCGGTGCCGACTTCGCCACAGGCCAGGTCGCCAGCTTCCGGCGAAACCACCTGCACACCGTCTGCGACCAATGTTTCCAGATTGCGCTGGGTGGCTGGATGTTCCCACATGCGGGTGTTCATGCTGGGCGCTATCATGACGGGTTTGTCAGTGGCTAATAAAGCGGTGGACGCCAAGTCATTGGCCAGGCCCTGCGCCATTTTTGCCATCAAGTCCGCTGTGGCGGGTGCAACCAACACCAGGTCGGCTTCACGGCTTAAGCGGATATGGCCCATTTCCGTTTCGTCTTTTAAATCAAAAAGGTCGGTGAAGACTTGTTCTTCGGACAAGGCTGCCACGGATAAGGGTGTGATGAATTCAGCGCCCCCTTTGGTCAATATGGCGCGCACATGGAAATCTGCATCGCGCAAACGGCGAATGAGGTCCAGGGATTTATAGGCGGCGATGCCACCTCCAATAATCAGCAAAATGCGCTTTTTCGACATAATGACCCAAGCTTAATCTGAAAATCTGCCAACCTAGTTAAAATAATGTCGCAAGAAGCGCAATCAATGCCCCACCCAGGCCGCCAAGAAATGCAGCGGTGTAAATAGGTGTCTTATCTTGCTTCGGTGCTGCCTGCGGCGTTTCCGGTTGCAGCATGCCATCTGCCCAATGCTCAGCCGCCTTCAAAATATTAGGCAGGCGGCGAACCAGGCGAACGGCATCTAATATAGCATCTGCGGCTTGCGCTTCCGGACCCATCTCTTCACGCATCCAGGCTTCTAATACCGGTTCTGATGCTTCCCACATATTGATATTGGGATTCAGCGAAAGCGCTAACCCTTCAACCATCACCATGGTTTTTTGCAGCAAAATAAGATGCGGCTGCGTGGCCATTTCAAAGCGTTCCGTGGTCGCAAAAAGCTGGGCAAGCAAATGTCCTGCGGAAATTTCTTTTACGGGAAGGCCTAAGATAGGCTCCCCAATTGCACGCATGGCGGCTGCGAAATCAGCGACTTTGTGGTGCGCGGGGACATAGCCCGCATCAAAGTGAATTTGCGCAATGCGCATATAATCACGCTTCAAGAATCCATAAAGGATTTCAGCAAGATAGCGCCTAGACCCTTTATCCAACCGCCCGACAATACCGAAGTCCACAGCAACAATAGTGCCGTCTTCTGTGACCAGCAGATTTCCTTGGTGTAAGTCGGCATGGAAGAACCCATCCCGCATGGCCTGGGTCAGGAAAATCTGCACCATGCGCTCGCTGAGATGGATTTTATCAAGACCCAGCTGCTCCAAAGCTTCGGGGTCTGTCAAAGGTACGCCGTCAATCCACTCGGTGGTGAGAATGCGCCTGGATGTGCGCTCCCAATCCACCGTTGGGATGTGATAGCCCTCTTCCCCTTGCATCAAATCGCCAAGCTCTGACGCGGCGGCGGCTTCGAGGCGCAGGTCCAATTCCCGTGCGACACTGTCAGCCAAAGTATCGACCACAGCCACAGGGCGCAGGCGGCGGGATTTTACATTCCATTTTTCCAACCGCTCCGCCGTCCAGCGGAACAGCGCTAAATCTTTTGCAAAACGCCATTCGATGTCCGGGCGCAGGATTTTTACTGCGACTCGGTCGCCGTGCATCGTTTTGGCTCTATGCACCTGGGCGATAGAGGCGGCAGCGACCGGTTCATCTTCAAATTCGGCAAATAGCGATTCGAGACCAGCACCCAATTCACTTTTCAATGTATCTTTGGCGATATCCAGGGAGAAAGGCTTCACCTTGTCCTGCAGATTGGACAGGGCTTTCGCAATATCGACACCCACCATGTCCGCGCGCGTGGCAAGGGCCTGGCCTAGTTTCACATAAGCCGGGCCTAAGTCTTCCAACGCCATGGCAAGGCGTTTGCCCACTTCTTCTTTGCGGGCCTTTTTAAGGGCAGCAAAGGATAGGACCGCGCGTGCAAAACGCGCAGGAAAAGGCAGCGGCCCTGCCTGGTCCATCAGGATAAGCACATCATAGCGCGCCAAAACCCGGCCCACGCGCCAGAGATGGAGAAGATGTTTCAGCCCGTTCATGAATTAAATCCGCCGCCCCGTATGAATGGCCACAATACCGCCGCTTAAGCGTCTTGTGCTCACCCGTGAAAAACCAGCCGCCTTTATCATTTCCGCGAAATCATGGGCATTGGGGAAACGACGGATGCTTTCCACCAGATATTGATAGGATTCCGCGTCGCCTGCCACCATTGACCCAAAGCGGGGAATCAGGTGGAAGCTATAGGCGTCATAGATTTTCTCAAGCGCAGGAATATCCACATGGGAAAACTCCAGGCAAAAGAATCGCCCGCCCGGGCGCAGCACGCGATAGGCTTCGCTAAGCGCTTTATCCAAATGCGTCACATTGCGAATGCCAAAAGCGATGCTATAGGCGTCCATCGTGCCGGATGGGATGGGTAAAGCCATGGCATCGCCTGTGACCCAGGTAAAATTCTCTTCTATACCGCGTTTGACGGCGCGTTCCCGCCCCACAGCCAGCATGTCCGCATTGATATCCAAGATGGTGATATCCTGCGCACGGGACCTGTCCATATGGCTTAATTGCTTGGAGATTTTAAAGGCGATATCGCCGGTGCCGCCTGCCACGTCGAGGAATTTCTCACCTGGACGCGGTGCAATCTGTTCAACAAAAGTCGTCTTCCACAAGCGATGCATACCACCCGACATCACGTCATTCATGATGTCATATTTGCTTGCGACGGAAGAAAAGACCTCGCCCACCATGGAGGCTTTGTCTTTTGCGTCCACCTCCTGAAAACCAAAGCTGACTTTATCGTCATCAGTCCTTGCTTGCATGGCGGTGCCCTTTTTCATTTAATCTCCTCCCGTGTCATAAAGAGTTAGAGACAAATATACCATGCCCGAATTACCTGAGGTGGAAACTGTTGTCCGCGGCCTGTCCCGCGTGTTGGAAGGAGAGGTGCTGCGCCATGTCGAAACCCGAAGGGACACCCTGCGCTTTCCCATCCCTCAAAAATTCGCAGAAATATTAAAGGGTAAGCGGGTGAAAGACCTGTCCCGCCGCGCGAAATACGGGCTTATCCACATGGAGGATGCGCCGGATGTGATTTTCCATCTGGGCATGTCCGGACGAATGCGACTTCTTGGCGCAGGCGCGCCGGACTTTGAAAAACATGACCATGTGATTTTTGAAACGGGCAAAGGCGAGGTTATCGCCTTTAACGACCCCCGGCGTTTTGGCTTTATTGATTTTCTCAATGAGGACGGCAGCCATCCCATGCTGGAAAAGCTGGGGCCTGAACCTTTATCCAATCATTTCAACGGCCCGGCGCTTGCAGAAAAGCTTAAGGGTAAGAAAAGCCCCATTAAAGCCGCCATATTGGACCAAAGCGTTGTGTCCGGTGTGGGCAATATCTATGCCTGCGAAGCGCTTTATGAAGCAGGTCTCAGCCCGCGTCGTTCAGCGCATACCGTGCAGGGCCAAAGGGCAGAACGACTCGCTAACACCATAAGAGAAGTGCTCACACGCGCTATCGCTGCGGGTGGGTCGACGCTGAAAGATTATGCGCAGGTGGATGGGGAACTGGGCTATTTCCAGCATGATTTTCGAGTCTATGGAAGAGAAGGCGAGGCTTGCCGAAACGAAGGGTGTGATGCGGATATTCAGCGTCTCGTTCAGTCCGGTCGTTCGACTTTTTATTGCTCCAAATGTCAGCGTTAAATGTTTTGCGATTTGGCGATTGCCTGGACCCTTGTTAGACTGCGCGCCATGAAACACTTGGTTTTGATTTTGGCATTTGTCTCATTCGCCTTTGGCGTAGCTCATAGTGCTCTGGGGCAGGATTGGGCGGCGGAGACAGATATCCCGATTCCCCCTGGTTTTTTGGAAGATGAAGACGCACGGCTGGTTTTTGATAAGCCGGGTGGCCGTATGGTTGAACTTCATCTTGTGGGGGAAGGGGAAGTGGCAGGGCTTTTGTCCTTTTTTGAAGACAGCCTGCCGCAGTTGGGATGGTCTGAAACAAGCCGCGGACATGGGGGTACACAGGTGTTTCGTATTTTTGAGCGGGAGGGGGAACGCTTGACTTTAACCATTGCCAAAACCATTGCTGGAACGGCTCAGCCTTTAGAGCTCGTTTTGAACGTGGAACCGCTTAGCCAATAGGGGCGTGAAGGGCGCAGTTCATTTGAGTCTTTGACAAATGCGCCAATATCAGTACCAACATGCGCCAAATAATGGGCAATGTGCATATCCATATTATCAGATATGCCATGGCTGAAATGGGTTAGGGTTTTTTTAAGGGGCATATTAAATGGCCTATGAGACTATCATTTTTGATAAAGACGACGGTGTCGTCAAAATCACTTTAAATCGCGCACATGCATTAAATGCCTTGAACCAGGCGTTACTGGCGGAGCTTTGCAATGCACTGGCTCAAGCAGATAGCGATGATGAAGTTGGCTGTATCGTTATCACAGGCAGTGAAAAAGCTTTTGCCGCAGGCGCCGACATCAAAGAAATGGCTGAGCTTGGCTATAATGATGTCTTGAAGATGGACCTCTTCGGTCCTGTTGCACGGGCGTTTATGGATTGCCGGACACCGGTGATTGCTGCTGTTAATGGCTATGCGCTTGGCGGTGGCTGTGAACTTGCCATGATGTGCGACACGATTTTTGCTGGTAATACAGCGAAATTCGGCCAGCCAGAAATTAAATTGGGCGTCATTCCAGGCATTGGCGGGTCGCAACGCTTGCCCCGTGCCATTGGGAAAGCCAAGGCCATGGATATGATTCTCACCGGTCGGAATATGGATGCAGAAGAAGCCGAACGTGCAGGGCTTGTTTCCCGCGTTTTCCCTTCTGAAGACCTTCTGGATGAGGCCATGAAAGTGGCGCATGATGTCGCCAGCCTCTCTCAACCGGCGGTCCAGGTGGCCAAAGAAACGGTCAATCGCGCAGAGGAAGGCTCTTTGGCTGAAGGGTTGCTATTTGAGCGCCGGGCTTTTCATTCGCTCTTCTCGACGGAAGACCAGAAAGAAGGTATGGAAGCCTTTATTGAAAAGCGCAGCGCTAAATTCCATAATAAATAAGCCGCACAACAGTTGACCGGGGGCCGAACACGATGTATAGACCCCCGCTGAATTAGAGATTTTCAGCGCTTTAAGCGCTTTTGCACAGATTAGGGATTGAAAACACATGGCCAACTCACCCCAGGCCCGCAAACGGATCCGCCGTAACGACCGCCGCGCAGAAGTAAACACCGCGCGCGTCTCACGTGTTCGAACATTCACACGGAAAGTGGAAGAAGCAATCGCATCTGGCGATGCGGATGCAGCAGCAGCTGCGCTTCGTGCAGCCCAACCAGAAATCATGCGCGGTGTCGCTAAAGGTGTGATGCATAAAAATACTGCATCCCGGAAAGTATCCCGCTTGTCCCGTCGCGTGAAAGCTTTAGCCGCCGGCTAATTCAGAAACGGTCCGATTCGGGCGTCGTTTTTGCAAAAATTTATAAGAGCCACGTCGCCCGGCGTGGCTTTTTCGCATCAATCGGGAAATTCCTATTCCCGGTGAAAAATTCTCTTTGTCATATGCGTGCAATGAAAATGTAACGCTGCCAACTCATTGCTCGGAGTCGCAATTCGCACGGACTCTGAGTCAAGGCAGAAATTCGCATTTTCATCCACTTCTTGTCATTGCGTGACGTTTTCCACAGGGCTATCTTGAGCACCGGTTCAAAGTCTGGACCAGCAATGAAGACATGCCAGCCCGTCAGGGCATTTCGAAGAAGTCGAAATTGAGGTCGGTCTTGACCCAACCTGAAATAACAGCTTCAGGTTCAAGGGCGGAAAAGAAGAGTGCCGATAGTTCACAGCCGTTTTTGAGAAGGAACGGCGACAAGAAGGTTTTGCGGCCAATAAGAGAGGGTAAGCCGTTGTCATATAAAGGTGATTTAACGCCAACAGAGGCATGGGCGTTGTTGGAATCCAATGACAAGGCGCAACTTATTGACGTTCGTACGGACGCGGAATGGACGTTTGTCGGTACGCCGGACCTGTCTTCTTTGGGACGTAACACCATTTTACTGGCCTGGCAGAATTTCCCAGGCATGGGCCGTAATCTAGGCTTTGAAGATGCTTTGGAAGAGGCCCTGGACAAGGACGCACCATTGGCCTTTATCTGCCGTTCAGGTGCGCGATCTGCAGCCGCTGCAAATGCCATGACCGCACGCGGCTTTACGGCCTGCTTTAATGTAAGCAGTGGATTTGAAGGGGACGGAAACGCCCAAGGCCATCGGGGCAAAACCAATGGCTGGAAAGCGGATGGGCTGCCTTGGCGGCAGTCTTAAAATACATCCGATCACATCATCTTTGGGGGAAGACCTGGAGTGAGCGGAAAACGGGGGCAAGAGAATGACAGAACAAGTGGCTTTGAACCACGGCACCGTTCAGGCGGCGCAAAATAACAGGGAATACGCGGTGAGCGCAGGGCAGGAAGCGACAGCATCCCAAAAATCGGATGGCCAGAATCTAGATGCATCCTGGCAAAAGATTTGCGCCAATCTTCGCGCAGCTCATGGAGCGCAGACTTTTGATAATTGGATGGCATCGATTCGCCCTAGCGAACTGGCAGGGTCTACGCTGGTGCTGGCACTGCCTAATCGGTTCATGGCCAATTATGTCAAAGCCAATTATGTCGATTCTATTCGCGAACAAGTGCGCAAGGAGCTGCCTAAAGCTCAGGATGTGCGGCTCGTCGTAAAGACGATGCAGGACATGCCAAAGCCCAGCGCGCAGGCAGAACCTGTATCGAAAGACCGTTTGTCTACGCCATTAGATGAACGGCTGACATTTGACAGTTTCGTTGTTGGCAAGCCCAATGAGTTTTGCGTTGCAGCTGCGAAAAAAGTCGCTGAAGGCAAGACAGATTTTAACCCGCTTTTCGTTCACGGCGGCGTGGGCCTGGGTAAAACCCATATCCTGCAAGCCATTGCCTGGGAATTTAAGCAGCGCAAAGCCGATGCACGCGTGATTTATATGTCGGCGGAGCGCTTCATGTATCGGTTCATCAATGCGCTGCGCTATGACACGATTTTGAAATTTAAACAAGAAATGCGCTCCGCTGACTTGCTTCTGATTGATGATGTTCAGTTTCTGGCGGGCAAAGAATCAACTCAAGAAGAGTTTTTCCACACCTTCAACTATCTGATCGACAATGCACGGCAGATGGTGATTTCCGCCGATCGCTCGCCCTCCGATTTAACAGGTGTTGAAGAGCGCATTCGCTCCCGTCTGTCCTGGGGTCTGGTCGCTGACGTACATCCTATGGATTATGAATTGCGTCTCGGCATTCTCCAATCCAAAGCGCAACGTCTGCAACATGCGGATGTGGGTGAAGATGTGCTGCAATTTCTGGCACGCAACATCACCTCTAATGCACGGGAACTGGAAGGCGCGCTTATTCGCATCACAGCGCACGCCCAATTGTTGAACAAGCCTGTGACGCTCGATTTAACCCGTGATGTATTGCAAGACGTGCTGCGCGCCAATCATCGCCGCATCACAGTGAAGGAAATCCAGCGCCAGGTGGCTGATCACTATGCCATCCGTGTGAATGACATGCTGTCATCCAGACGGACCCGCAATCTGGTCCGTCCCCGACAGGTGGCGATGTTTCTGTCCAAGCAATTGACCACACGCTCGCTTCCGGAAATCGCCCGGGAGTTTCATGGCAAAGACCATACAACGGTGATGTACGCTGTACGCCGGGTGGAAGAGCTGCGCTTAACGGATAGCGATTTGGACAATGATTTAACGCTGCTGCGCCGCCGGTTGGAGGCGTGAGAGCGCGAGGTTCCGCATTATTTTTTTAGCCTCAATCGCCGGCGCGGGCCTCCGCCCGCTTAGGCTTCCGCGATAACGCACTTCCTCCATGGCTTCGCCATTCCGGGCTATCGCGACGGCCGTGCGGCCTTACAGCTTTTCAGATAAGAAAAGCTGGGGAGCATGTACTACCCCGCTCTTCTGTTCAGACCTACCCCTCACCCCGACCCTCTCCCACCAGGGGAGAGGGAGGTGTTTATGGAGCCCTATTCTATTCCCTCTCCCCTGGTGGGAGAGGGTTAGGGTGAGGGGGAAACACTCACGCTTCAGAATAACACTCCCCAGCTTTTCATAGTTGAAAAGCTGTAAGGCCGCACGGCCGTCGCGATAGCCCGGAATGGCGAAGCCATGGAGGAAGTGCGTTATCGCGGAAGCCTAAGGGAGCGGATGCGACCGCCGGCGATTGAGGCTAAAAAACAAACTGAACCCCGCGCTATCACCAAAAACTTTTATTTCCCCCTCACCCCGACCCTCTCCCACAGGGGGAGAGGGAGCACTCAATCAAACAACTTGTATATGAAATTCTTCCACGCTAAGGTTTCAGCGCTTCATAAAGAAGCGGCCCAGAGGGGTGCTAGAGACACCCAACTGAGCCTAACCAGTCAAACCTACAGGAGAGGTCCGAATGGCTACCCATTCGTCTATCATATTGTATTGCCACATTGGAAGTCACATAAGTGCCGCGTTACGTGCTTTGGCGCATCATGTGACATCGACGCTATTCACCTTGTTTGCATTGGTTATTGCAATGGGCTTTGTTTTAAGTCTGTTCCTGCCCTTCATTAACGTGGCGCAGATTTGCGCTGTGGAATGGGGTTGGCTGACACAAAAATAAAGCCTTGGATAGACGGGCCGCCCTGCGTGATTAAACCCATGCAGGGCGGCGTGGCTTTTAAAGCCAAAAAAAACCCGAAAAAATGCAGTTTTTATTACCATTTCCCGCCAAACAAGCTTATCTTATCAAGACATTTTTTAGGCGCTGTATCTGTAACGGGATAAGGCGCCTTTATACGCTTTAAGAAGGATGTTTAGGCTGGTATGAAACTCACGCTTGAGAAAGGGGCGCTATTAAAGGCCCTGTCCCATGTACAAAGTGTTGTCGAACGGCGCAATGCCATCCCCATTTTGTCGAATGTGCTGATTGAAGGGGACGGCGGAAAAGTCAAATTTACCGCAACAGACCTCGATTTATCCATGGTCGAAGAGGCCGAGGCCGACGTCACCCAAGGCGGCGCGACAACCGTTCCAGCCCATACCTTATTTGACATCGTGCGCAAATTGCCGGAAGGCGCGCAAGTGGCTTTAAACATCGCAGAAGAAGGCCGCATGCATCTCTCCGCTGGGCGGTCCCGCTTCACATTGGCGACTTTGCCGCGTGAAGATTTCCCGCATCTGGCGGAAGGCGATTTGCCTTATCGCTTCAGCGTCTCTGCTGGCGATATGAAGCGTTTGATTGAAAAAACCCGTTTTGCGGTCTCCACCGAAGAGACCCGGCATTATTTAAACGGTATCTATTTGCACGCCATTGAGGTTGAAGGCGAACGCTTCCTGCGCGCTGTGGCGACTGATGGCCACCGTTTGGCAAAACTGGACCTGCCAGCACCAGAAGGCGTGACAGGCATGCCGGGTGTCATCATCCCAAGGAAAGCCGTTGGTGAAATCCACAAGCTTCTGGACGGCGCTGATGGCGAAGTTCATGTGGCTTTGTCTGATGCGAAAATCCGCGTGCAAACCGGGTCGGCCACCATGACATCTAAGCTAATTGATGCGACTTTCCCGGATTATCAACGGGTTATTCCGTCTGGTAATGCACAAATTCTGTCCGTGGGACGCCAGGAATTTGCCGAAGGTGTGGACCGGGTTGCGACTGTTGCGACGGATAAAACCAAGGCCATCAAGCTGAGCCTGAATGATAACCGCATGGTTTTATCGGTTCATAATCCTGAAAGCGGGACGGCTGAGGAAGAATTGGAAGTCAGCTACGCGGGCGACCAAATCGATATTGGTTTCAACAGCCGCTATTTAAATGATATTTTAAGCCAGATTGATGGCGAAACCGTCGAAGCGCATTTGGCGGACAGCAATTCGCCCACTTTACTGCGCGATAGTGCGGATGAAGCAGCGCTTTATGTTCTGATGCCCATGCGGGTGTAATCGAAACTGCGTTTTTGCGCTGAAATGAGGAGGCGAGACTGAACAGTCCCGTCACACATAGCCTAGCTCAAAATGACCCACGCCAGCGTATTGGCGTGGTCCGGCTGGTCTTAACCAATTTCCGCAGCTATGACAGCGCAAGCGTGTCTTTAAGCACCGACCCTGTGGTCTTAACCGGGGCTAATGGGGCGGGCAAAACCAATGTTTTAGAAGCGCTATCCATGCTGGCCCCAGGCCGGGGTTTGCGCCGTGCGCCATTGAATGAACTCACCAATCAAAAAGCAACCAGCCCCTGGGCTGTGGCCGCCCGCATTTCCGATGCAAATGGCGAGGTTATGTTGGGCACGGGCGTCGTGGGTGATGGCTCTGAACGCCGGGTGGTTCATGTGGATGGGTCACCGGCCAGCGGGCCAGGCGTTTTAAGCGAATATATTTCTTTGGGCTGGCTCACCCCAGCCATGGACCGTTTGTTCCTGGATGCCGCATCGGGACGGCGGCGGTTTTTGGACCGTCTGGCGCTTATTCTGCATCCTGGTCATGGGCGCAGTGTCAATGCCTATGAAAAGGTGATGCGGGAACGCAATGCGCTTTTGGAAACAGGCGCGCAAGCCAATCCCAGCTGGGCTGATGCTTTAGAAGCCCAAATGGCGGAACATGGTGTGGCGATTGCCGCCACCCGTCGGGATTTACTGGCCAATTTGGTCAGTCATATTGAAAACAGCGCTGAAGGCGCTTTTCCTAAAGCCCTCCTCGCCCTGGATGGGGATGTGGAGCAGGATTTGGCGGAGATGACTGCGACCGGTGCTGAAGATGCGTTTCGAGACCGTTTGGCACGCAATCGTCCGCGTGACGCAGCCGCAGGTCGTGCGCTTCAAGGCCCGCATCGCACAGACCTTCTCGTGACGCATAGCGAGAAATCCATGGCGGCGGATAAATGCTCGACGGGTGAGCAGAAAGCCCTGCTGATTGGGTTGATTTTAGCCCATGCAGAGCTGGCAAAAGCCTTAAGCGGCCGCGCGCCCATTCTTCTTCTTGATGAAGTGGCAGCGCATTTGGACCGACTGCGTAGAGCTGCCCTTTTTGACCAATTGGTGGAACTGGATGCCCAGTGCTGGTTAACCGGCACGGATGCGGAGCTGTTTGAAGCGCTGCGCGGGCGTGCCCAGTTTTTCACCGTATTTGATGGCCAGTTAAATGGCCCAAAACAAGACTAAAAAGTACAATTTAGGACTTTGAACAATGAGTGACGAAAACACACAGGCATCAGGTAATAAGCATGAAGCGGCAGCTGATTATGGCGCGGACAGCATTAAAGTCCTGAAAGGCCTGGACGCCGTTCGCAAACGCCCGGGCATGTATATCGGCGACACCGAAGATGGCTCCGGCCTCCACCATATGGTGTTTGAAGTCACCGATAACGCCATTGATGAAAGCTTGGCGGGCTATTGCGACCGGGTGGACGTGATATTAAACGCCGATGGGTCAGTCACTGTCACCGATAATGGCCGCGGCGTCCCCACGGATATTCACGAAGGCGAGGGTGTATCAGCCGCGCAGGTCATCATGACCCAGCTTCATGCGGGCGGGAAATTTGACCAGAACAGCTATAAGGTATCGGGCGGTTTGCACGGCGTGGGTGTGTCCGTTGTGAATGCATTGTCGGAATGGCTGGAACTGCGCATTTGGCGTGGTGGGAAAGAGCATTTCCTGCGCTTTGTCCATGGCGTGCCGGAAGGGGATTTGGAAATTGTCGGCGATGCGGGGGAACAGACAGGCACACGGGTGACATTTCTGCCGTCTCCCGCCACTTTTAAAATCATTGAATTTGATTTTGACCGCCTGGTGCACCGCTTCCGTGAGCTGGCCTTTTTGAACTCTGGCGTGCGCGTTGTCGTGACCGATGCCCGCCATGTGGAAGAGAAATCGGTTGAGCTGTATTATGAAGGCGGCATCACTGAATTTGTGAAATATCTCGACCGGAATAAAGCGTCTCAACTGCCTGAGCCCATCACCATGGTTGGTGAAAAAGACGATATCATCGTTGAGGTCTCCATGCAGTGGAATGACAGCTATCATGAAAATGTCCATTGCTTCACCAACAACATCCCGCAGCGCGATGGCGGTACCCATTTGGCGGCTTTCCGTGCGGCTTTGACCCGGACTATCAACAACTATGTGACGTCGACCGGTCTTGGCAAGAAAGAGAAAGTCTCCCTCACCGGTGATGACGCACGGGAAGGTCTGACGGCGATTGTGTCGGTAAAGGTTCCCGACCCGAAATTCTCCTCTCAAACCAAAGACAAGCTGGTGTCTTCCGAAGTGCGCCCCGCCGTTGAAGGCGTCATGGGCGACCGGTTGAACCAGTGGTTTGAAGAAAACCCCGGGGCGGCAAAATCCGTCATCATGAAAATCATCGATGCAGCTGTCGCCCGTGAAGCGGCGCGAAAAGCGCGGGAGCTGACACGGCGGAAAGGCGCGTTGGATATCTCCAGCCTGCCTGGGAAATTGGCGGATTGTCAGGAACGTGACCCGGCGAAATCCGAGCTTTTCCTGGTGGAGGGTGATTCCGCTGGTGGGTCCGCCAAACAAGGGCGGGACCGTCGCACACAAGCCATTCTGCCGCTGCGCGGTAAGATTTTGAATGTGGAGCGGGCGCGGTTCGACCGCATGCTGTCCTCCAATGAAATCGGCACGATGATTACAGCGCTGGGCACCAGCATTGGGCGGGACGATTTTGATATCTCCAAGCTGCGCTATCATAAAATCATCATCATGACCGATGCCGACGTGGATGGGGCGCATATTCGGACGCTGTTATTGACGTTCTTCTATCGTCAGATGCCGGAATTGATTGAAAACGGATTTCTCTATATTGCCCAGCCACCGCTGTTCAAAGTGGCGCGCGGGAAATCCGAGGTTTATTTGAAGGATATGGCGGCGCTTGAGACCTATTTGATTGATTTAGGCATTAGCGATTTGGTGCTGTCTGCGGATGGAGAGCAACATAGCGGGGAAGACCTGCGCTCTCTCATCACCACAGCGCGGCGCATGCGCATGGTGTTTGACAGTGTGCCGCAACGCTATGACCGTCTGTTTGTGGAAGAACTGGCCCTTGTTGGTGGCCTGGGTGAAGCCGCAAGCGCGGATATGAGCGTGCGTGAAAAAGCCGCCAAAGCCATGGAAGACCGCTTAAACCGTCCAGGTGCCATGCCGAAAGACCGCGAAGGTGCCGAGGAAACCGGTGGGTGGGCAGTGAAAGCCGATGATAATGGCGGCTATCAAATTGCCCGTATGTTGCGCGGCGTGAAGGATGTGTTTGAAATTGACCGCCCGGTTGTTGCCTCTGCCGAAGCGCGGAAATTGGATGAAATCGCAAAAACCATTGCGCCTTATTTCAATGTGCCTGCTGTCTTAACGCGGAAAGAAACCACAGAAGAGGTTCATCGCCCCAGTGATTTGCTGAGCGGTGTTCTCGCTGCTGGGCGCAAAGGCCAATCCATCCAGCGCTATAAGGGTCTGGGCGAAATGAACCCGGGCCAGCTTTGGGAAACCACTTTGGACCCGGAAATTCGTTCGCTCCTGCAGGTGAAGGTTGAACAGGCGGATACGGCTGATGAAATGTTCACCAAGCTGATGGGGGATGTGGTGGAACCACGGCGTGAATTCATCCAAGACAATGCACTGAGCGTTGCCAATTTGGACGTATAATCAACAAGGGAAATAGACAATGAAACTCGGCCTGATTGGTGGTGCTTGTGCTGCCTTATTAAGCGTGACACAGGTGTCAGCAGACGATGTCACAGACTATTTCCCTTTAAGGCCTGCCCATACGTATTCCATCACGGCCCGTGATGCGGAAACCGGGCAATTGGGCGTGGCCGTCCAGTCCCATTGGTTTTCCGTTGGCGGCGGTGTGGCCTGGGCTGAACCTGGTGTGGGCGCAGTTGCCACCCAAAGCTTCACCGAAGTGACTTATGGCCCCCTGGGCCTGGAGCTTATGCGGGCGGGAAAGACGGCGGGGGAAAGCTTAAAGGCGCTGTTGGCGGCTGATGAACACACAGATGTACGCCAAGTGGGCATGGTGGATGCAGATGGGAATGTGTCTGTCCATACGGGTGAACATGCGATTGTTGAACATTGTGACCATGAGGGCGAGGGCTTCACCGTTCAAGCCAATTTGATGCTGAACAACACCGTCTGCGATGCCATGGTTAAAGCGTTTACAGAGACCCAAGGCGACTTGGCGGAGCGTATGATGCGCGCGTTGGAAGCTGCGCAGGCCGAAGGGGGCGATGCGCGTGGGAAACAATCAGCAGCGCTTTTAGTGGTTTCCGGTGATAAATCTTTGCCCGCCTGGAGCGGACGCGTTTTTGACTTACGTATTGAAGACCATGACACGCCGATAAAAGAACTCCGCCGGCTTTTGACCCTGGCGCGGGCTTATCATCTGATGGATGACGGCGATGGCCATATGACCCGTGGCGATGTGGAGGCCGCCGTTGAAGCTTATGGCGCGGCGGAGAAACTGGCGCCAGGAAATCATGAGATGATATTCTGGCATGCGGCGACTTTGGCGGCCGCAGGTGAGTTAGATGAAGCGCTTCCGATGTTTGCAAAGGCTTATGAGCTTTGGCCGGATTGGCGCATATTGGTAAGGCGTTTACCTGCCTCAGGCCTGTTGCCCGATGACCCTGAGATGATTGAAAAAATTGTGAATGCGAAATGAGCGATACCACCCAGAAAACTGATGAAGAATGGCGGGAAGAACTAACGCCGGAACAATATGCCGTCTGCCGGTGTTCGGCAACCGAACCGCCTTTCTCTGGTGAATATTGGAATGAGAAGCGGGCGGGTGTGTATCATTGTGCCGCGTGCGGGGAAGAGCTGTTCAGTTCTGAAGCCAAATATGATTCAGGGAGTGGCTGGCCAAGCTTTTGGGACCCGGTGTCTAAACAGGCGATAGCTGAAAAAATCGACTATAGCCATAATATGACCCGGGTGGAGACCAAATGCCGGAAATGCGACAGCCATTTGGGCCATACATTCACCGATGGGCCGCCGCCAACGGGTTTGCGCTATTGTATTAATTCAGCGGCGCTGCAATTCCATCCAAAGGATGAGAGCTGATTACAGCCCATGCTCCGTCCGGATTTGATTTAATAATCCGATAGAGGCTGCTTCCACTAAATCAAGCACATGTTCAAAGCCGTCGGGCCCTCCATAATAAGGGTCCGGCACTTCCTCAATATGCGCTTTGGGCGCGAAGTTCAGAAATAATTGCGCCCGGCTTTCCAGACCTTGTGGTGCGATGGCGTGAAGGCCGCTTAAATTGCGCTTATCCATGGCGAGCAGATAATGGAAATCATGAAAGTCCTGGGCGTTCACTTGACGTCCACGCAGGGGGTTTAAGTCAATCCCGCGCACAGCTGCCGCCTCTATCATGCGAGGGTCCGGGGCATGGCCCACATGCCAGTCTCCCGTGCCGGCGGAATCGATATGAATGCGCTCTTCCAAGCCGGCTTTTAAGACCAAATCTGTGAACACGCCTTCGGCCGCAGGGGAGCGGCAGATGTTGCCAAGACAGACAAAGAGAACGCGAACCATTTCAAACTCCATATTGCGCTCATGACTTTGAGCGTTTAGCAAAAGAAGATGTCCAAATATCGCAACATCGTCATTTTAACCGGGGCCGGGATTTCCGCTGAATCCGGTGTACAAACATTTAGAGGTGCCGGCGGCCTTTGGGAAGGGGAAAGGGTCGAAGATGTGGCCACACCCCAGGCCTTTCAAGCTGACCCGCTACGTGTGCAGCGCTTTTATAACGAACGCCGCGCGGGCTTGAAAACAATTGCGCCCAATGCTGCCCATGAAGCTCTAGCCAGGCTGGAAAATGCCCATGTGGCTGATGTGCTCATCGTGACGCAAAATGTGGATGACCTGCATGAGCGAGGTGGGAGCAAAAACCTCATCCACATGCATGGGGAGCTGCGCAAAGCCCGCTGTTTGAACTGCGAAAGCGTGCATCTTTGGGAAGAAGATATTGGCGTTGGCGGCACCTGCCCTGCTTGCGGGCGTGAAGATGTTCTGCGTCCGCATATTGTGTGGTTTGGGGAAATGCCCTTTGCCATGAATAAGATTGAAGCCGCTTTGGCGCGCTGTGATTTATTCATATCCATTGGAACATCGGGCAATGTCTATCCAGCGGCGGGTTTTGTTGAGACCATAAATTACTATGGCCGCGCGCATAGTGTGGAGTTGAATTTGGAACCCTCGCTTGGTTCACGAAATTTTGCAGAGACACGCCACGGTCCAGCCACCAAAATCGTCACGCAATATGTGGACGAACTTCTGACAAAGCCTTAAGGTCGCCCTTCCAAAACCCATATGAGAATGATTTATGAGCGACGCAGTAAAGGCTGAAAACCCCTGGAAGAAGCTTCTGGTCGAATTCGGGCCTCTTATTGTTTTCTTCGTCGCCAATAACCGCTTTGGGATTTTTACCGCAACGGCGGCCTTCATGGTCGCCAGTGTGACGGCGATTGCTTATACCTATCTCACGACCAGGCGCGTGCCGCCGATGCTATGGGTGACGGGTATTGTGGTTGGTATCTTTGGGGGGCTTACGCTTTATTTTGAAGACGAGCTGTTCATCAAGCTCAAGCCAACCATTGTGAACAGTCTTTTTGCTTTGGGCCTGGGTATTGGTCTTGCGTTGAAGAAGCCTTTTCTGAAAACGCTATTTGGCCCGGCCTTCCCACCACTGACTGACAAAGGCTGGACGATACTGACGCAGCGTTGGGCGCTGTTTTTCGTCTTTCTCGCCATTTTAAACGAAGTGGTATGGCGCAATTCAACAACGGATTTCTGGGTGGGCTTTAAACTTTGGGGTTTGACACCTTTAAGCCTCGTATTTGCTGCGAGCCAAGTGCCCGTCATCTTAAAACATCAGATACCAGTGGAAGACGGGGCTGTTTAAAGCCCGTCCGTTGGATTGCTAAAAGGTGGAAACGCCTCCTGGTCCCAGACATCGCGGGCCTGGGTTAAGGCCCAATGGACACTTGGGAAGGCGAGTTCGTCCCAGGGAATATCCTCCCAATCGAATAATTTGACCTCAAGGCTTTCTATGCCCGCGCCGAACTCCGGTGTTGGCAATGTCGCACGGTAAATCAATTGAATTTGGCTGATACGTGGGATGGAATAAACAGCCAGCAAACGGTCAATTTCAATATGCGCTTCGGCTTCTTCATGGGCTTCCCGCCATGCCCCGGCTTCTGCGCTTTCATTGTGCTCTAAAAAACCCGCTGGAATGGTCCAATAGCCATGGCGGGGTTCAATGGCGCGCCTGCACAGCAGGATTTTGTCTTCAAAACGCACAACACTGCCCACCACGATTTTTGGATTGTCATAATCGATAAATCCGCAAGTGCGGCAGATATTGCGTTCACGATTATCCCCATCGGGAATATCAATATGGAAATCAGGTGTTTGTACCAAGGTTTGTTTCGGGCTGTCTGTCATAGGGAAAGACTGCCTTGGGATTGAAGCGCTGTAAAGGGGGGAGCGTTTTAAACGACGATATTCAGATTTGACCCAGGGCGGGCCTGGGCGCGTTGCTGCTGTTCCGCACGGCCTTTAGGTGCTTCACGGGCAAAGCTTTTCGCATCGCGGCTTTTCTCTGATGTGTTCGTGCCGGTGCGGACTTCTTGTGCAGGTGGTTTCACCTGGCCTTTATCGCGCGCCAAAGCGTCTTCAGCGCGGGCTTTCGCCGCCTGGTCATTGCGTGCTTGCTCTTGCTGGAAGAGCGAGCGTGCAGCTCCTATGTCCTGTGAAACCTTCATCGCCTGATATTTTAAAGCTGAGATATGAACAGCCTCTAAAGATTTAGGCTTAACAGCCAATCAACCAACAAAAGCAAAGGCTGCCAAAGCGCATAAACCCAAGCCTATAAGAACGGCAGACCGCACCAGTGAATGTTTCGAAGACTCCGGAGTATCCGGATTAAGCATATGCTTAGTAAACATGGCGAATCCCCCTATACGCAACACATCATCGCCCAAGCGACTCACTATATAGCAGATTTTCATGACATTTTATATGCGCCCCCATGGAAATTTGGTGACAAATGCACCTCAGCCCTTGTGAGAGGCGCGTTTTTGCGGCATGACATGGCCCAAATTCTTAGAAAAAAGACCTTAGTTCGGAGAACCTCTGTGACTGCAATCGGACATGACAGTTTGAACGCCCGCCGCGATTTAAAAGTCGGCGATAAAACCTATAGCTATTACAGCCTGAAAGCGGCTGCGGAAAAATATGGCGATGTATCTCGCCTGCCTTTTTCTTTGAAAGTGCTGCTTGAAAATCTGCTGCGCTTTGAAGATGGCCGCAGCGTTGTAACAGATGATGTGCAAGCTGTTGTGGATTGGCAGAAGGAACGCCGTTCATCCCGCGAAATCGCTTATCGTCCAGCCCGTGTGCTGATGCAGGATTTCACAGGCGTGCCAGCCGTTGTGGATTTGGCCACGATGCGTGCAGCGATGAAAGACTTAGGCGGTGATGCACAGAAGATTAACCCGCTGGTCCCCGTTGACCTGGTCATCGACCATAGTGTCATGGTGGATTTCTTTGGTGGGTCAGACAGTTTCAAACGCAATGTCGATTTGGAAATGGAACGCAATAATGAACGCTATGAATTCCTGCGCTGGGGCCAGGGTGCGTTTGAGAATTTCCGCGTTGTCCCTCCAGGGACGGGTATTTGCCATCAGGTGAATCTGGAATATCTGGCGCAAACCGTCTGGACATCCAAAGATAGCGAAGGCCGTGAGGTCGCTTATCCTGACACATTGGTCGGCACTGACAGCCACACCACCATGGTCAATGGCTTATCCGTTTTAGGCTGGGGTGTTGGCGGTATTGAGGCCGAGGCAGCCATGTTGGGTCAGCCGGTTTCCATGCTAATTCCTGAAGTTGTCGGCTTCAAACTGACTGGCGCATTGAAAGAAGGCGCGACAGCAACTGATTTGGTGCTCACCATTGTGGAAATGCTGCGCCAACGCGGCGTTGTTGGGAAATTCGTTGAGTTCTACGGCAATGGCCTTGACCATCTAAGCCTTGCTGACCAAGCAACGATTGCCAATATGGCGCCTGAATATGGCGCCACATGTGGCTTCTTCCCTGTGGACCGCTCCACCATTGATTATCTGACCTTTACAGGCCGTTCAGAAGAACGCGCGGCTTTGGTTGAAGCTTATGCGAAAGAACAAGGCTTCTGGCGCGATGAAAATACGCCGGACCCCGTGTTCACTGATACGCTGGAACTGGACTTAAGCACTGTTGAGCCATCCTTGGCCGGGCCAAAGCGTCCACAAGACCGTGTGGCCTTGTCCAATGCGACTACCGCGTTCAAAGGTGAATTGGCTGGCCAATTTGCTAAAGGCGGTGAAGAAGGCAAAGCCGTCGCCGTTGAAGGTACGGACTATGAGCTTCATCACGGTGATGTGGTGATTGCAGCGATTACGTCCTGCACCAATACCTCCAACCCATCCGTCATGCTGGCTGCTGGTCTGGTTGCGAAAAAAGCTTTGGCCAAAGGTTTGAAAGTGAAGCCTTGGGTGAAAACATCCCTGGCTCCTGGTTCTCAGGTTGTGACGGAATATCTGGATAAAGCCGGGCTGACCGAAGCGCTGGATGCTTTGGGCTTTAACCTGGTTGGCTATGGCTGCACCACTTGTATCGGGAACTCCGGTCCGCTGCCTGCACCCATCTCCAATGCGATTAACAGCAATGATTTGGTGGCCACATCTGTCCTGTCTGGCAACCGGAACTTTGAAGGCCGGGTGAGCCCGGATGTGCGTGCGAACTATCTCGCATCCCCGCCCTTGGTTGTGGCTTATGCGCTGCTTGGCTCCATGATGAAAGATATCACCACGGATGTTATTGGTGAAGACCAGGATGGTAACCCGGTTTATTTGAAAGATATCTGGCCGTCTAACCAGGAAATCGCTGCTGTGGTGGCTTCTGCCGTGACACCTGCGCAGTTCAAAGAACGCTATGCAGATGTGTTCACCGGTGATGAAGCCTGGCAAAGCATCGATGTGGCGGAAGGCGAAACTTATAGCTGGAATTCAAGCTCCACCTATGTGCAGCACCCCCCATATTTCACCGGTATGACTATGGAGCCTGAAGCTTCTGGTGATATCAAGGGCGCACGTCCTTTGGCCATCCTGGGCGATAGTGTCACAACTGACCATATCTCTCCTGCTGGTGCGATTAAAGCCGATAGCCCTGCTGGTGCTTATCTCCAAGCCAATGGCGTTGAGCGGAAAGACTTCAACTCCTATGGCTCCCGTCGCGGCAATCATGAAGTCATGATGCGCGGTACTTTTGCCAACATTCGTATTAAGAACGAAATGCTGGACGGTGTTGAAGGTGGCTTTACCCGCCATATCCCATCCGGCGAGGAAATGGCCATCTATGATGCGGCCATGAAATATCAAAGCGAAGGCACACCGTTGGTTGTTGTGGGCGGCAAAGAATATGGTACCGGCTCTTCCCGTGATTGGGCTGCGAAAGGCACGCGTTTGCTGGGTGTGAAAGCGGTTATCGTTGAAAGCTTCGAGCGTATTCACCGCTCCAACCTGGTTGGCATGGGCGTATTGCCTCTGCAATTCCCAGAAGGGGTGAGCCGGAATAGCTTAGGGCTGGATGGTAGTGAGACATTTGATGTGTCCGGCATTGGTGATTTGAGCCCACGCAAGTCCATCGAGCTGACGATTATACGCAAAGACGGGTCACAGGAAAAAGTAGACCTGCTGTGCCGCATTGATACGCTGGATGAGCTGGAATATTATAAAAACGGCGGCATCCTGCACTATGTTCTGCGGAACCTGGCAAAAGCCTAAGGCGTTTGAGAATAAAGAGAAAGGGCCGCTTGATGCGGCCCTTTTTACTTAGACAAAGCGTCTGCGATAAAGTCCTAAACCCAGTGTCAGAAGGCCCAGCCCCATACCCCCTAGCGCGCCAGGTTCTGCGACTGCGGTGGCGGCACTCACCTCTCGAAAAGTTACAGAATTGATGATGTAATTCTCTGTAAAACTGTTCGATCCCAGAACCAGGCTGAAGGCCCCGTTCCCAGGGTCAAAAACAGTTGTTGTGGAAGCCGTCCGCCTGACTGCCCCATTATTTACATCCCCTGTGATTGTGGTGCCGTCGGTGCCAATCTCTATGCTGATGGTCGCGAGATAATCGCTATTGACTGCAACGGGTGTGATGGGAGACGTACCCAGAAATTCTATCCGGTTTAAAGACTGCCCATCACTATCCAGTTCATCGCGTCTGATCTGCGCTCCAAACCCTTCTACCGTGTCGATAAAAGTCGCGCCGAATAAATTAAGTCCATCACTGAGATAAATGAAGGGGTTTTGCTCCGTATTGCCGTCATCACGCAACAGCCTTGTGATGTTAAACTGCACTTCGAAACCGCCCGGGTTTAAACCGAATTGATCCAAGGGCAAGGACGCAACAACGGCCTGCGTAGAAGTTCCATCAATGCGCAGACTGTCCCCAATGATGGTTCGCGTGCCTGTAGGGAATGTGATGTCGGGAAGAGAAGCGAATTCCGCACCTGTGAAGCTGATGGGCAGGGCGAGAGCTGGTGTGGATAATGTGGTCAGAGCTACGACCAAACTAAGATGTTTCATAGAATTTCCCCCTGCTTCTGATTCAACGGGAGAAGCCTGATCGTGGAGTGTTTAAGGTTTTGGAAATGGATTTATAATGTGCAGGGGGAAGTGGGGAGCTTGACGGCGCGGGGTGGGAGCGCGAGGTTCCTGTTTATTTTTTTAGCCTCAATCGCCGGCGGGCACATCCGTGCCCTTAGGCTTCCGCGATAACGCACTTCCTCCATGGCTCCGCCATTCCGGGCTATCGCGACGGCCGTGCGGCCTTACAGCTTTTCAGATGTGAAAAGCTGGGGAAAGTATTTACTACTCCGCTCTTCTGTTCAGACCTACCCCTCACCCCAACCCTCTCCCACAAGGGGAGAGGGAGTTACTTAAGTGCTCCCCACGACCTCATAGTTGAGGTCGTACTGGCCGATTGAGGCCCGCGCAACGTTTTGCGCGAGCCAAGGGAGCGGATGCGACCGCCCGGCGCTTGAGGGGCTAATAAAAAAAGCGGAACCCCGCGATACCACCCAGCGGATTTAGCCCTCCCTCTCCCCTCGCGGGAGAGGGTCGGGGTGAGGGGGTAACCAAACAACTTGTATATGCGGGTGTTACAAGCTAAGGTTTTGATGCTCTTGATAAAAGAGCGGCCCAGAAGGTGGCTGGAACCACCAACTGAGCCTAACCATTAGAACTATTGAAAGGATAGTCCAATGGCTAGAGACGTATCTAGCACACTCATTCATATATTGCGAAGTTGTATTCTCAGCATATCAGCTTGGGGGTAGGTCCCGTGCCCATGTCATCGGTACTTCACCGAAGATGGGTCAATCGGGACACCTGCTTCACAGCTGAGGCCCAGAGCGTGCCTAGTGCCGGAGGGGACCCGCGCTCTGCATGGGGACGCTGTGGCAGGCGGAGGCGTTTGAGTAATCCCTCCATACACCCCCTATAACCCAAATTCTGGTTAGATATCTCATGACGGGTGCACATGGAAAGCACCCGTCATGAGCTAGAATCTTAGCTAATCGTCCAGGTCTGGCCACGGCGCAGAAGCGCGTTCAAATCGGCTTCACCGGATTTGGTTGTCAGCGCAGCTTCCTGTTCTTGAACGGCTGCTTCATAGCTTTGCTCGGGCTTGCAATACAGCACGCCTAAAACCACTGGATAATCTTCTTTGGGAAGTTCGGCCAGCATATGAGCCAACATCCGGTTTGTTTCATCATGAACAAGGATGTCATCCTCGGTCACACCATCTTCGCCAATAGTGACAACTTCCAAAGTCAGATTTTGCGCGTTTAAACGCAAGCCTTGATTGCGCTCTTTCCCGAAAATCATGGGTTGGCCGTTTTCCAGAAGAAGCTGGCGCTCAGAAGCAGCCTTCTTATCTGTGAAATCCGCAAACACACCGTCATTATATACGATGCAATTTTGGAAGATTTCCACAAAGCTCGCACCCTTATGCTCATGCGCGCGTTTGAACACGATGGGCATATGTTTTTGGGCCGTATCAATGGTCCGCGCTACGAAGCGCGCATTCGCACCCAAAGCCACCGCACAAGGGTTCACGGGTTGGTCCACAGACCCCGCAGGCGTGGAAGGCGACCGTGTCCCCGCACGAGACGTTGGCGAATATTGACCTTTGGTCAGGCCGTAAATCTCGTTGTTAAACAACAAGATATTCAAATCCACATTACGACGCAGGGCGTGAAGCATGTGATTGCCGCCAATAGACAAGCCATCCCCATCGCCGGTAATCACCCACACATCCAAATCAGGATTGGCAAGCTTCACACCGGTTGCGACAGCAGGTGCGCGGCCATGAATTGTATGGAACCCATAGGTGTCCATATAATAAGGGAAGCGCGACGAACAGCCGATGCCTGACACGAAAACCGTATTTTCAGGGCGTGTGCCAATTTCCGGCAAGGTCCGTTGCATGCATTTCAAAATCGCATAGTCACCACAGCCAGGGCACCAGCGCACTTCCTGGTCAGAGGTGAAATCTTTCGGGGTTAATTTTACAACTTCATTCATGACTTAACCCTCCAGTGCTTTTGTAATCACGTCCATAATCTCAGCCACTTTAAACGGCTGACCGGACACTTTGTTCACCGGTTCCGCATCCAGCAGATAGCGGTCACGCAAGACTGTCATCAACTGCCCCTGGTTCATTTCAGGGACAATGACTTTGTCAAAACGCTTCAGCAAATCCCCCAGGTTTTTCGGCATGGGGTTCATGTAACGTATGTGAATATGACTGACATCCAGGCCTTCACGGCGCGCACGGCGCACGGCCTGATTGATGGCACCATAGGTGGAACCCCAACCGACCAGTGCCAGCTTGCCACTGTCATTACCCAAAGCCACATCCTGGTCTGGAATGTCATTGGCAATGCCACCAACTTTGGCAAAGCGGGTGTCCGTCATCTTCTGATGGTTCGCCGGGTCATAGGAGATATGACCCGTGTCATAGGATTTCTCAATACCGCCGATACGGTGCTCTAACCCCGGCGTACCAGGTTTGACCCAGGGCCGCGCCAAAGTGGCATCATCGCGCATGAAGGGGTTAAACTCTTCGCCCTCTTCCGGGGCCTTATCATAATGGCTGGTTGGGAAAGGTGTGAGTTCATCCACATTCGGGATTTTCCAAGGCTCTGCCGCATTCGCAATATAACCATCGGTCAGCAAAATCACCGGTGTCATATATTTGACGGCCAAACGCACCGCTTCAATCGCCACATCAAAGCAATCAACAGGCGTTGAACAGGAAATCACAGGAATTGGCGCATCGCCATTGCGGCCATAAATCGCCTGATACAAATCAGATTGTTCTGTCTTCGTTGGCAGACCTGTGGACGGGCCACCGCGCTGTGAATTCACAACAACCAGCGGCAATTCCGTTGAAATCGCCAGACCTAAAGCCTCACCTTTCAAAGCAATGCCAGGGCCGGAGGATGATGTGACGCCCAGTTGCCCTGCATAAGACGCGCCAATGGCTGCACAAATGGCTGCAATCTCATCTTCCGCCTGGAAGGTAGACGCGCCATAGGCCCGCAGATTGGACAGATGATGCAAGACCGGAGACGCAGGCGTAATCGGATAAGAACCCAGGAACAACGGCAGTTCCGCCAGCTTCGCACCTGCGACCAAACCATAAGACAAGGATTGACCGCCAGTGACCGTGCGATACAAACCAGGCTCATTCTCAGCAGCACCGACACGATAGCGATGCACACCTTCGCCCAGTTCCGCCGTCTCCCCAAAGGCGTGACCTGCATTGATGGCCGCCACATTAGCTTCGGCAATTTCAGGCTTTTTCGCAAATTTCGCATTCAGCCAGTCAATCACCGGTTGGCGCGGGCGGGAAAACATCCACAGCATCAAGCCCAGCGTCCACATATTCTTAGACCGCAGCGCTTCTTTATTACCAAGGCCAAAGGGTTTCACGGCTTCCAAGGTCAAAGCGGAGATATCCAGCTTCAAAACCTTATGCTGCATCAGGCTACCATCTTCGAGTGGATTGCCTTCAAAGCCCGCCTTTTGCAGGTTCCGCGCTGTAAAAGCGCCGGTGTCGATGACAATCATCGAACCCGCAGGCACGTCGTTCAAATTCACTTTCAAAGCAGCCGGATTCATAGCAACCAGCACATCCGGCGCGTCACCCGCAGTTAAAACCGCAGAGGAGCCAAAATTAATCTGGAAGGCGGAGACGCCAAAGGTCGTTCCAACAGGCGCACGAATTTCCGCAGGGAAATCCGGGAAAGTGGAAAGGTCGGACCCTTCCAAAGCTGTTGAATTGGTGAATTGTGTCCCCGTGAGCTGCATGCCATCGCCGGAGTCTCCGGCAAATCGAATGACGACAGAATCCATTTCTTCTGTATCGTCCATGCTTGTCTCCACCGCGTCCTTGAATTGGGTCGCCATGATTTTGCTTATCCTACTTCACACAAAAGGGCGCGCAAACACCCTTTCCATATTCTGTTATCGCCACATAATCCTTGTCAAACAGAAGCACAAGGAAAGAAGTCATTTGTGGACTATGCATTTCTAAGGTGCGCACAATCGCAAATCCATGTCTTTTGCACAAATTAACTCTTCATCTGCGCGGTTAAGCCCAACTTATGTATAAGACTTAACGTGTCGGCACCGGCACGCCGGAGCGATAATCATAAAAGCCCCGCCCGGCTTTTTTGCCAAGCCAGCCCGCTTCCACATATTTCACAAGCAAGGGACAGGGGCGATATTTGCTGTCCGCCAAACCTTCAAACAACACCTGCATGATGGCAAGGCAGGTATCCAGGCCGATGAAATCCGCCAGCTGCAGGGGCCCCATAGGGTGGTTTGCGCCTAATTTCAGTGCTGTATCAATGGCTTCCACGCCGCCCACACCTTCGTAAAGCGTGTAAATCGCTTCATTAATCATGGGCATCAAAATGCGATTCACGATGAAGGCTGGGAAGTCCTCAGACGTGGCGATGGTTTTGCCCATCTGGCTGGCCAGGCCGTGAATGGCTTTATATGTGGGTTCATCCGTTGCAATGCCGCGGATAAGTTCCACCAATTGCATCACCGGCACGGGGTTCATGAAATGCATGCCCATGAACCGTTCCGCACGGTCGGTGCTAGCGGCCAATCTGGTGATGGAAATGGAAGAGGTATTGGTGCATAAAATCGCATCATCATTGAGATGCTCACACACATCAGCGAAGATTTTTTTCTTCACCTCTTCATTTTCTGTGGCCGCTTCAATGACGACCTGTGCCTGGGCCATATCACTTAAAGACTCGGACGGGGTAATGCGGCCAAGAGTTTGGGCTTTTTCGCTTTCAGCAATCAGGCCTTTGGCGATTTGCCGGTCAAGATTACCGGAAATAATGTCCAAAGCAGCCTTTGCACGGTCCAGGCTGACGTCGGTTAAGACGACGTCATAGCCTGAAAGTGCGCTGACATGGGCAATACCATTGCCCATTTGGCCTGCGCCGATGACGCCTATTGTTTTAATATTGGGCGTCTCAGCCATGGCCTATGTCCTTAACCCAAAGCGTCTGTTAATTCAGGCACGGCTTGGAACAGGTCAGCGACCAATCCATAATCCGCCACCTGGAAGATGGGCGCTTCTTCGTCTTTGTTGATGGCGACGATGATTTTACTGTCTTTCATGCCCGCCAAATGCTGAATGGCGCCGGAGATACCAACGGCCACATAAAGCTCAGGGGCGACAATCTTACCGGTTTGACCAACCTGATAATCATTCGGCACAAAGCCCGCGTCAACAGCCGCCCGGCTGGCACCTGTTGCGGCACCCAGCTTATCAGCCAGCGGGTCAATGATTTGGTGGTAATTTTCGCCACTGCCCAACCCACGACCGCCAGAAACAACTATTTTGGCAGAGGTCAGTTCAGGGCGGTCAGAAACGCTTAATTCCTGAGAGACAAATTCAGATTTGCCCAGGCTGTCCGCAGCTGCAACGTCTTCTTTCGCAGCAGAGCCACCTTCTGAAGCCGCTTTGTCAAAGCCCGTGGTCCGCACGGTGATGACTTTCTTTGCATCAGAAGACTGAACCGTTGCAATAGCGTTGCCGGCATAAATCGGGCGCTCAAAAGTATCCGCGGACACCACGGCTGTGATGTCAGAGATTTGCGCCACATCCAACTTAGCAGCCACGCGTGGCAGGAAGTTCTTACCCGTGGTGGAGGCACTGGCCATCACGGCGTCATAGCCATCCATAAGGCCCGTCACCAAGGGTGCAAGTTCTTCAGCCAAGGCATGGGCATAGCGCGCATCATCAGCGACCAACACTTTAGACACGCCATCTATTTTAGTGGCGGCATCCGCAGCCGCACCGCAATCGCTACCAGCGACAAGAACATGGATATCACCGCCAAGAGCTTTAGCTGCGGTGACAACATTCAATGTCGAATCTTTTATGCTTTGATTGTCGTGGTCTGCAAAAATGAGGGTGGTCATGCGATGACTCCTTCTTTTTTGAGGGCAGCAACCAAGGCGGCCACATCTTCAACTTTTTGTCCGGCTTGACGCTTGGGCGGCTCACTGACTTTCAGCATGGCCAAACGGGGGGCCAGGTCAACGCCGTAATCGGCGGCTGTTTTCTCATCAATCGGCTTACGCTTAGCTTTCATGATGTTTGGCAGGGATGCATAACGCGGCTCGTTCAAGCGCAGGTCTGTGGTGACAATGGCAGGCAAGCTCAGCTTCACCGTTTCCAAACCACCGTCAACTTCACGGGTGACATTTACATGGCCGTCTTCCAGTGCCACTTCAGAAGCAAAGGTGCCTTGGGGCAGGTCCGTCAAAGCGGCCAGCATCTGACCCGTCTGATTGCAATCATCATCAATGGCCTGTTTGCCCATGATAACCAGACCAGGCTCTTCCTCAGCCATGACAGCTTTCAGGATTTTCGCAACGGCCAAAGGCTCAACCACTTCGTCAGTCACCACAAGGATGCCGCGGTCCGCGCCCATGGCAAGACCTGTCCGGATGGTTTCCTGTGCCTGTTTCGGGCCGATGGAAACAACAACGATTTCCTCAACAGCGCCTTTTTCCTTCAGACGAATCGCTTCTTCAACAGCGATTTCATCAAAGGGGTTCATGGACATTTTGACATTGGCGAGTTCAACGCCGCTTTCATCCGCCTTCACACGGACTTTGACGTTGTAATCAACGACCCTTTTGACGGGCACTAAAACTTTCATCCCATAGCTCCTGAACAATGGTTTTAAGCACAGCTTATGCTGCTGTGCACAATCTTTAGATGATGACCTAGCCCAGACAGAGGGCGGCGTCAATTGGGGCTGGGCGGATTAGCGTCTATTTGCCCCAGGAACCCATAACACATCGCTGTTACCACCATCATTTAGCAAACGTGCCAGGACAAAGAGGTGGTCAGACAGCCGATTGGTATATTTCAAGGCCGCCGGGTTTACTGGTTCCTCTTCCATCAAAGACGTCACCAGCCGTTCTGCCCGTCGTACAACGGTCCGCGCCAGATGCAGTTGGGCGGAAGCCGCACTGCCACCTGGCAGGATGAAAGACGTCAGTGGGGATAAATCCGCATTCATAATGTCAATTTCATCTTCCAACCGTGTGACCTGTGGGTCCACAATCCGCAACACCATTTCCGACGGCATAAAATCTTCCCCCGGCGTTGCCAGGTCCGCACCTAAATCAAAGAGGTCATTTTGAATGCGCTCCAGCATCACATCGGCTTCACCGGATGTATGAAGACGCGCAATGCCAATTATCGCATTGGCTTCATCTATTGTGCCGAAGGCCTCCACACGGCTTGCATGTTTGGGCACACGCGCGCCATCGACCAATGATGTCTGCCCTTTATCACCGCCGCGGGTGTAAATCTTGGTGAGTTTGACCATAGCCTAATCACCCGAAGCAATTGCGATGAATAAAAGTATCAACACAAGCGTCGCACCCTGGGCAATCACTCTCAGGCGCATCAGCTTATTGGATTTCTCACCTGTCACATCTTTGCCGCGCGCCATGGTGAAAACACCGGTTAATAGCACACCGAGTGTGAACAAGGCCGCTATGACTATCAAAAGGACTAATGGGTTCATGGCTTCACATATAGCGCGATGATATGTGGCTGACCAGAGACAAGGCGCATGAAACACCATTGACATCAATGTTATAATGTAACATTATCCTCAATGTGAAACGGGTAAGAGATCATATTCAAGCGATTGCCTTGGCAATGCTGCTTGCTCTTTTGGGCATGCAGGCGGCACAGGCTGTGCATGCCCAAGACCATGATCCGATTCTGGAGCAAGTGGAAAACTGCGTGGCCTGTCATGTGGCTGCCCACGCAAATACCACTGAAGAACCCGCATCTCTTGACGCGCCGACATTCACATCTGTTAAAATCATTCCCCTGTCTCAAAGCTTTGATGCTCCTTCATTGCGTGCTGTCCGCCCGCCGGGCCGTGCGCCCCCAGCCTCATTCTTCATCTAGACTCTGATTATGCGCCTTTGGCGCTGCCTCTATTTTATTTTGAGTGAGCAAAACCGTGAACGCTTTGAAACTATCCCTGCTGGGAAGCCTGTCTGTATTAACTATCAATTCCGCAATGGCTGTGGAGCCTTTAGACCCGCCAAGCATTGATGAAATCATCGTCACAACGCCTTATGAGCGCCAGCAATTTGACCTGCTGCAATCCACATCTGTGCTCGATGAAAATGACATCAAACAGCGCTTGGAAACTAATCTTGGCGAAACCTTATCCAGCCTCGCGGGTGTTTCATCCAGTTACTTTGGCCCTGGCGCCAGCCGCCCTATCATCCGTGGTTTAGGTGCAGAGCGCTTACGTGTTTTGCTGGACGGCATCGGTACTATTGACGCATCCAACACAAGCCCCGACCATGCGGTCGCGTCCGAAGTCATCACAGCAGAACGCATTGAAGTCCTGCGTGGCCCGGCCAGCCTTTTATTCGGTTCCTCTGCCGCTGGTGGTGTGGTGAATGTGATTGACGGACGCATCCCTTCTGACGTTCCAGACGAGATTGAGGGTGGCTTTTTCACCCGCTATGGCACCAATGATGATGAAGCTTCTGTCGCTGGATCTTTAACCGCAGGCATAGCTGAGCGTTTAGCCCTTCATGTGGATGGGTTCTTCAAAGACACAGGCAATATCAAAGTCCCCGGTTTTGCAGCAACAGCAGAAGAACGCGCAGAAGCAGACGAAGACGAGCAGGATGAATTTGAAGAAGGCCGGATCAGCAATACAGACACCGAATCCTATGGCGGCACCTTTGGCATAAGTGGCTTCTTCGAAGGCGGCTATATCGGCGCTTCCATCGCTTATAATGAAAGCGAATATGGCGTGCCCATTGCTGAAGAACATCACGGGGAAGAGGAAGGGGAAGAAGAGGAAGAAGAAGGCCCAATTCGTATCGACCTCGACCAGCTCCGCTTAGATTTCAAAGCCGGTTTTGACCTCTCCGGTTTCTTCAATCAGGCGAAATTTCGCTTTTCCTATGCGGATTATGAACATGCGGAATTAGAAGGCGATGAAATTGGCACCACCTTCTCCAACAAAGGCTATGAAGGGCGTTTTGAACTTGTCCAGGCCCCGCAGGGCAATTGGAAAGGAGCTGTGGGCATTCAATTCCGTCAACGCGACTTCGAAGCCGTCGGCGCCGAAGCCTTCATTCCAGCCAATGACACGCTTCAACTGGGCCTGTTCGCCCTGGAAGAATATGAGCTGGAGCATTGGATATTCGAAGCCTCAGGACGCATCGAATATGTGGATGTTGAGCAAAATACCCTGAATTTTAACAGGGACTTCACGCCTATTAGCTTTGCCCTGGGCGCATCCCATTTATGGAACGAAAACATCCGCGGCGGCATTCAGATTTACCGCACGGAACGCGCACCCTCTGCCGAAGAACTGTTCAGCTTTGGCCCCCATTTCGCAACCTCCTCTTTTGAGGTCGGCAATCCCGGCTTGGAAAAAGAAGTTGCATGGGGCGGCGAAGCCACTTTGCGCGTTGATGCGAACCGTTTCGATGGCTCCGTCACTGTCTTTTTCACAGACTATGATGATTTCATCGTTCAAAATTTCACCGGCGAGGAGGAAGACGATCTTCCCGTATTTGCTTTTGGTCAGACCGACGCCCGCTTCTTTGGTGTGGAAGTGGAAGCTCAGGCAACACTTTACAGCGGGGACGGTTTCGAGCTGATTAGTGATCTGGCTGCAGATTTTGTTCGCGCGACCGACCGTGGTTCAAATACGCCGCTGCCCCGCATCCCTGCAAAAAGCGCTTTGATCGGCTTGGAAGGTCAAACGGAATATGTGAATGGCCGGGTGGAAGTGGAATTGGTTGATGACCAGGACCGTGTGTCCCAATTTGAACGCCCAACCGATGGCTATGCGCTTCTTAATCTGGGTGTCACATTCAAGCCATTTGGTGATGAACATGACCTGTCCCTGGTCTTCCAGGCCCGAAATCTGACCGACGAAGATGCAAGGCGGCATACCTCCTTCTTGAAAGAAATTCTGCCCTTACAAGGCCGGAATTTCCGCTTTGCTGCACGCTATAGCTTCTAACCAACGACCCTCGTTGAGCACTGACCCTGATCAAATCCATGTGATTTGGTCAGGGTTTTCTTTTATTGTATCTCCAATTTATATATCAAACAAACATATACCAAATTGGAGTATTATCTATGTTATTTTTACTTAGGCTAAGACCCTTGAGCTTTCACCGCCTTATGGCGTTGCCGCTGTTATGCATTGGCCTTGGCGCTTGCAACTATCCTAAAGACCCGGAAATGCCAGGTTTCACCATGCATCCAGAGGAATTCAAATATGGCGCGCCTGTGCATGATGTGATTGAAACGCCTAATGGCTATGAGCTTTCCTATTTTCGATATGGCGATCCTAATGGGCGGCGGGTGATTTTTCTCCATGGGACGCCGGGAACTAATGGCATTTGGTATACGGTTCTGCCGGATATGCCTGAAGGTTTTGAAGTCATCGCTGTTGACCGGCCTGGCTGGGGCAAGACAACTCCGTATAAGGTGCTTCCGTCCCTTTCAGAACAGGCAAAAGCCCTGCAACCTCTGTTGAACACACCAGGTCGTGGCACGCCTCTTATCGCTGGCTGGTCCTATGGAGGGCCCGTTGCAGCCCAGCTTGCCGTTGATTTTCCCAGCGAAGTAGGTGGATTATTGATGGTTTCCGCATCGCTTGATCCGGATTTGGAACATACGTATTTCATTCAATATCTGGGTCGCGCCCTAGCATGGGTTATACCTGACCAATTGGACCATGCGAATAAAGAGCTTATGGCTTTAGAAGCCCAGCTGCAGGCGCTTGAACCGCGCTTGAAGGAGGTTCGTCAAGATGTGGAAATTCTCCATGGCACAGCAGATGAAATGGTTCCATATGGCAATGTAGCATTCATGGAAAAAGCCTTTGCGAACACAAAACACCTCAAGGTGCAAACCATAGAAGATGGCATTCATCAAATGCCTATTTTCACTGCGAAACATATGTGGGCCGCTTTGTTGCGGCTGGACGGTCGGGCGGAAGAAGCGGCGGCTTATGAAAAAACCGTGCCTTCAAATTGCGGTGGTGTGGCGCTGCATTGCCTGCCTGACGCTATTACATTGGTTTCCGAAAATGAACCTAGTTAAATCCGGGCTTTGCCACTAATCTGTCCAAAAAGCCGCTTATAAAAGCGGTATGGGAGGATAGAATATGGTTCAAAATTGGTCCGTAAAACGGCGCAGCCTGCTTGGCATGATTGCAGGTGCGCCAGCGCTGGGTGCTTTATCGGCTTTGGCAGACAAAAGGGTCAAACCTCGCTTTCCCTATGGTGTTGCCAGCGGTGACCCGCTTAAGGACCGCGTCATTATCTGGACCAAGGTTCATACAATGGCAGCACAGGATGTGAGCTGGGAGGTTGCAACCGACGATGGTTTTCAAAATATCATCTCCCAAGGCACCGTCACAAGCGATGCAGCCAATGACCATATCATCAAGGTGGATGCAGACGGCCTTGCACCAGGCAAGTGCTACTATTACCGCTTCACAGCGGGCGAAGACCATTCCCCCGTCGGGCGGACTAAAACTTTGCCCAAAGATGATGTCTCCAGCATCCGTTTTGCTGTCACATCTTGCTCAAATTACCCTTATGGATTTTTCAACGCCTATCGACATATGGCAGAGCGCGATGACCTAGACGCTGTCCTGCACTTAGGCGATTATATTTATGAATATCCTCGCGGCGTTTACGCATCAGATGCGATGGCCGCTTTAGGCCGGGTTGTTAACCCTGAACACGAAATTATAGCTCTTGATGATTACCGCGCCCGTTATGCGACTTACCGCTTAGACCCGGATTTGCAGGCTGTCCACCAGGCCCACTCTTTCATTGCCACTTGGGATGACCATGAAAGCGCCAATGATAGCTATGCGACGGGCGCTGAAAATCATAATGAAGGCGAAGGCGACTGGCAGGCCCGCCGGGCTGCTGCACGTCAGGCTTATTATGAATGGATGCCTATTCGGGAAAATCAGGGCGTGCACGCAGGCGAAATATATCGCAGCTTTGATTATGGGAAGTTGGCTCGGCTAATCATGTTGGATACGAGGCTTTCCGGGCGGGACAAACCTCTGACTTATGGCGCTGATATTGAACCCGAACAAATGGCCCGGGAAGAAGGCGCGACACCGCAGCCTGATATCAAAGGCTTTATTCAAAATAAACTGCTGAACCCCAGTCGCACCATCATGGGTGCCAAGCAGGAAGCCTGGCTGAAAGACCAGCTCCAATCCTCAAAGGCCAAAGGTCAGCCCTGGCAAATCCTGGGACAGCAGGTCTTGGTCGGTAATCTTCCCATTCCAAAAGGGGCGGAAAAATTACTCCCTAAAGAAGATTTCCCACAGAGACAGCGGGTGGAGCAGATGTTCGCCTTAGCGCCCTTTGGCCTGCCCATCAATCTGGACGCCTGGGATGGCTATCCGGCGGCCAAGGCCCGGCTACTGCGTGATATCATGGCCTATGCCAATAATGTGGTTGCTCTGGCTGGAGACACCCATAATGCCTGGGCCTTTGATTTAAAGGCTGAGAACCAGGTGGTGGCCGCTGAATTCGGCACGCCCAGCGTGACTTCACCTGGACTTGAAACCTATATTCCAATCAAGCCTGAGAAATTATCCCGCGCCATTGTCAAAGCCAGCACGGAATTAAATTGGACGGACACAACCAGACGCGGTTATATGACTTTAACGGTGACAGAAGACAGCACGAGAGCGGATTATTATTTCCTTGCAACCGTCAAAGAACGAAACACCACCGCTGCACTCGATAAAAGCTTTGAAGTCAAAGCCACAAAAAGCCCGGGTATATCTCCGATGAAAGAGGTCTAAACGCCCAATGCTTGACCCACTCATGCGCAAAACCATCGACCCGCCTTTGAACTGGGTGGGCGAAAAGCTGGTGATATTGGGCGTCACGCCGATCCAGGTCACGCTGTTTGGCTTTATCTGCGCGGCCTTCTCCTTCGCCGCCATCTGGTCTAGTGCATTTGCTTTGGGGCTGATGTTTCTTGTTTTCAATCGGCTTGCTGATGGATTGGATGGTGCTGTGGCACGGGCCAGCAATGCGACAGATTTGGGTGGCTTTCTCGATATTACATTGGATTTTATATCCTATTCCGCTGTGGTTCTGGCATTTGCCCTCTATAACCCTGCTCAAAACGCGGTTATGGCTGCAGTCCTACTCTTTGCGTTCATGGGAACGGCTTCAAGCTTTCTGACCTTTGCAATATTTGCTGAGAAGCACGGATTAAGCACCGAGGCACGAGGTCGAAAGTCGCTTTATTATCTGGGCGGCCTGGCTGAAGGGACGGAGACATTTTTGTTCCTCGCAGCCTTCTGCCTGTTCCCCGCATTATTCCCCTATTTAGCGGCGTTTTTTGCCCTTATCTGCTTTATCACCACGACGAGCCGTATCTTGATTGCCGTCTCTGTATTAAAGGGGAAATCATGATATATCGTCGGACATTCCTGTCATCTGCCGCAGCCGCAGCCCTGGCAGCGCATCCGATTGCAAAGGGAATAGCTATGACCAGCAACGCACCATCCTGGCCTTTGATTATTGCCCATCGCGGCGCATCAGGCTATTTGCCCGAACATACATTAGAAGCCTATCGACTGGCCGCAGAACTGGGCGCGGATTTCATTGAACCAGACCTGGTCTTTTCCAAAGACGGGCATCTGGTTGTCCGCCACGACCACTATCTTTCCGTCTCAACCGATGTGGCAGATCGCGCTGAATTCGCGGATCGTAAAACCACCAAGCCTGGCCATGACAAACCGGACTGGTTTACCGAAGACTTCACCTTGGATGAATTGAAATCTTTGCGCGCCCGACAGGCTTTTCCAGGGCGCAACACGGATTTTGACGGGAAATATCAAATTGCCACTTTTGACGAAGTTTTGGACCTGAGAGAGCAGCTAAGCAATGACCTGGGGCGGGACATTGGGATTTACCCCGAAACCAAAGTGCCTGACTATTTTAAATCCGTTGGCCTGGATTATCTCGACCCGCTTTTGGCCATATTGAAAGCCCGTGGGTTCAATGACACATCCGCACCCATCATCATTCAGTCTTTTGAAGGTGATATCTTAAGACGCCTGCGGCCTGAAACCCCGGTGCGCCTGATGCATTTATTTGACGGGGATGCGCTTGTGAACAATGAAGTCCTCGAAGATATAGCTGGCTATTGCAATGGTATTGGTCCATTCAAAGGGGTGCTTGTAAATGAAGACCGCAGCTCAAGCGGTGTTTTAGAAGCAGCCCATGACAAGGGCCTGTTTGTCCACCCCTGGACCTTTCGCGATGACCAATTACCACCGGGGCTTGAAGACCCGATGGATGAATATATGTTTTTCTACAATCTGGGTGTTGATGCCTTGTTTACGGACTTTACGGACAGCGCCTATAAAGCCCGTTTCATTCGCCATGCGCTTGGGAATTTAAAATGAACAAAATAGTCCTGTCGGTAGCCCTTCTGCCTTTGCTTCTTCTCGGGTGCAACGAGGAAGGAAGTGATGAGGCGCAATTACGCATATTGGCCACCACTGACCTGCATATGTATCTCAATGACTTTGATTACTACCGGGATATGGATGACCCCAATGTAGGCCTGGTGCGCACAACGACTTTGATTAAAGAGGCGCGCGGCGAGGTATCAAATTCGATCCTTGTTGATGCGGGCGACCTTATTCAAGGGTCACCAATGGGCGATGAAGCTGTCCATGGAGAACAGGATCAGAAACGACCTCATGCCGCCTTTCACGCCATGAATGAACTTGGCTATGATGCAGCGGCGGCAGGCAATCATGAATTTAATTTCGGCCTGGATTTTCTAAACGGTGCTGTCGAAGACGCGCAATTTCCCTATCTCTCTGCCAATGTTTACTGGGACGATGGGGATGATGATGACAGCAATGATAAAACGCTTTTACCACCATATGCGATCTTGGATCGAGAGCTGACGACCGAAGGCGGAGAAATTCACACCATCAAAATTGGTGTCATTGGCCTGCTACCACCGCAGATTATGAATTGGGATGGGGATAAATTGCGCGGCAAGGTTAAAACCCGCGATATCCGATTAAGCGCTGAAAAATATATTCCAGAAATCGAAGCTCAGGGCGCGGATATCATCATAGCTGTCGCCCATACGGGGCTATCTGCAGCGCCCTATCGCCGGGGCGCAGAACAGTCAGGGACTTATCTTGCGGCATTACCTGGCATTGATGCAGTGGTCACCGGCCACTCTCACGCATTGTTCCCAAGTGATGATTATGCCCGCCTGCCGAATGCCAATGTCGACAAAGGTACCATTCACGGCAAACCCGTTGTGATGGCTGGCTATTTCGGCAGCCACCTCGGTGTGATTGACTTATCCCTTCGCTATGAGAATAACGGCTGGACGGTTGTTGATGGTCAATCCAGTTTACGCGCCATCAAAAAAGACGGCGAAGAACCAATCCATGTCCACAGCGATGAGAATATGGAAGAGCTGGTCAAACCCTATCATGACCGGACCCGTGACTATATGGCTCAACCCGTCGGTGCTACGACGGAACGCCTCAGCACTTATGTTGCGCATTTACGGGATGAACCCGCCCTTGAAATCATTGCAGAAGCCCAACGGGCCTATGTAAAAAATGCGTTGAAAGAAACCGAATATAAAGACCTGCCCATCTTGTCCGCAGTTGCCCCCTTTAAAGCAGGCGGACGCCCAGGGCCTGATTTTTACACGGATATTCCAGCAGGACCTTTGACCCTGCGCCATGTCGCTGATCTCTATGTTTATCCCAATGTTATATCGGCTGTAAAAATGAACGGGGGGCAGATCAGGGAATGGCTGGAGATGTCTACGCGCATCTTCAATCAGATCAAACCAGATATACGCGCGCCTCAGCCTTTGGTGAACGACTTCATTCCATCATATAATTTTGACGTATTAGATGGCGTGACGTTTAAAATTGACCTGACTCAACCGTCACGTTACGGCCGGGGCGGCCAATGGGAACGTCCCGAAGCGCAGCGCATCAGAGACCTGCGATTCAATGACCGCAGCGTCAGTGAACAGGATGAATTCATCGTTGCCACGAATAATTATCGGGCCAATGGCGGGGGCAGTTTTCCTGGTCTGGACGGCTCCAATGTGGTTCTCACCAGCACAGATACAGTCCAACAGGCTTTGAGCGCCTATTTGATTGAAGCCGGCGAAATTACACCGACAACAAATAACAGCTGGTCATTTGAACCTATGGAAGGCGCCCCACAGGTGATTTACAAAGTCGGCCCCAAAGGGGAAGATCAGGTAGCGGCCATTCCCGGGGCGCGGAAACTGGAAGAGGATGAAGAGGGTTTTTCCACCTTCATCCTCGACTTCAATGCTTTAAGTGAATTGAATTAAGCTTTTTCGCGGCGCAACGCCTGGGTCAGGCAGTGTACTGACCCACCGCCGCGAGTGAAGCAATCCAGTTCCGGGTCATAAACATGCAAGCCTTCCGCCCGCATCGCATCATTGACCCGGCGGCTGTGTTTAGGTGAGATCACCCGTTTGTCCCCGAGAGCCAGAGCGTTTGCGCCCAATTCCATGCTTTCCTTGAAAGTTACGGGAATGATGCGAATGCCATGGCGTTGCGCCCAGCCCAAAAAGGCGTCATCCAAGGCATCTACACAGGCCAGTGCCAAATCCTCAGCCACCATGCAGAACAGCACATCCAAATGCAGGAAATGCTCAGCAAATGGCTGCAGCTTGGCTTCCCAACCTTCAGCCTCGAACCACTTGGCATATTGTTCAGCGCCTGCACGGGTGGTTCTTGTACCTGAATAGCCGATAAGAAACACCCCAGGCTTCACCACATGAATATCGCCGCCTTCGGCTGTGCCCTGGGTATTATGCTGCCAGATTGGAATGTCGTTTTTCTGGTAAAATTTCAAAACTTCCGACCATTCCCCACGGCGTTCGATGCGCGCCAGCTGATTGATGACAGCGCCCCAGGGCGTCATCTGGCTTGAGTCGCGGGTGAAACACTGGAAAGCAAGACCGTCTTCCAATTCCAGAAAATGGGTGGTGACTTCCGCCTGCTCAAGGCATTGAATGAGGCCGTCATATTGTTTTTTCGCACGATCCAGATTGAGCGGCGTTTCCGCATCCAAAGTGGCCTTGGCAACAGCATTGACCGCTTCCCAACGATAATTATCAGGACGACAAAGCAATACATCGCGCAGAACACCATATTCGGAATCAACACCCCAGTCGCTCATGAAACACGCCTCCAGCTTTTAGAATTCATCAAAACATCGCTTGTAAGAGCACAGGCTTTGACGCATTCTGTGCGGCTTTTCAAGCCTTGGTTCGTATTTTGAGGTCATATATGCCGTTTTGGCTGGACATAAAACGCTTGTGGGAACTGGCTTGGCCGGTGACTTTAGTGCATCTGGTGACGATTGGAATTTCCGTCACCGATGTCGCTATGGTTTCGCGTTATTCCGTTCAGGAACTGGCTTATCTGGGTGTGGCCCGGTTCATCTACTGGCTTGGCGTGGTGATTGCTGCGGACCTCTTAATTGGCATGAATGTGTTCCCCGCCCGGGAAGATGGCGCAGGGCGGCAAAAGGCATGTGGGGACATTTACCGCCAAGGCGCGCTCTACGCACTGGTTCTTGGGTTTGCAGCCATGTTGCTGGAATTTGCCTTGGCCGAACCGATTTTAGCGGCATTTGGATATGAAGGTGAAATGGTGAGCCAGGGCGCGGATTATCTTTATATCACCGCGATTGGCATTCCATATTATCTGTGGATGACGGCAAGCTTTCTGTTCATGCAGGGCATTTCAAGACCACGCCCCGGCATGCTCATCATGGTTGCGATTTTACCCATTAATGTCGGTTTGAACGCCCTTCTTATTCCGGGGCTTTTTGGTCTGCCGGCCATGGGGGCCAGTGGAGCAGCGCTAGCAACGATATTGGCGCAGGCTGTCGGTGCCATAGCCATGTTTATCTACCTGCGAAAAATGAAGGATAAGCCAAAATTCGGACTGGAGAGCCTTAGCATTTTCCCTCTCGTACAGACCTGGAAAGCTGGCCGTGCTTTGCGGCGCTTTGGCATAGCACCAGGCCTGGCGGCAGGAATGGAGTTTTCAGGCTGGCTGGTTCTAAACCAGGTCAGCGGAAAATTCGGTGTGCAACCCGTCGCGGCGATGCAGGTCCTGATCAGCCTTCACGCAATCAGCTTCGCTGCGGTCATGGGTGTGGCATCGGCTGCCAGCGTGCGTGTTGGGAATGCTGTGGGGCGGAAGGATGCTGATGCAGTGTTTCGCATTGTATGGCGGTCCATGTTGTTGGTTATATTGGTCATGATGCCTTTCATTGCCGTCTATATCTTCGCTGATGACTATGCGCTCTTGCCTTTCAAGCTGGATATGGAGCTGGCTGCTCTGACGTCTTTCATTGTGGCTGTATGGGCACCTTTTCTTATTTTCGATGGCTTGCAATTCGTGCTGCTTTTCTCCCTGCGTGCGGCGGGGGACGAGAAATGGGCATCTGTCTTACAGATCACCTCATTCATGGGTGTCATGGCAGGTGGCGGCTTAGTGACGGCCTTTGTCTTTGAACAGGGTTTCATTGGCCTTATTTACGGCATTGCCATGGGCATGGTCTGTGCTGCGCTTTTACTGAGTGCGCGTTTTTATATAGTGCTGCGGCACTTGCCTGCCAGACTTCAGGTTCAGGATATCTGATTTCGCCCGTCTTTGTGTGTAACATGGACAGCCCGGCCAATTGCGTCCTGGCTGTCAATCAGGTCCTGCATGAATGTTGCGTCAGCCGTGGTGGCAAGAAAGCGTGCGCCATCGCTTAAACGCCCAATGATGATGCCCAGCGCCGGATTAGATTTCTGATAGGCGACGCTGAATGTTTCAATCACACCATCTCCATTGGCTTCTTCGACCAGTTCAGGGCTGATCATGGCATCAATTTCCGCCTGATAGCTCTTGGGGTCTATACGCACAAATTCCTGCGCTGGCGCTGCGGTTGAATAAATACCGAACGAATGTTTGGTCAAAAACCAGCCATTGCCATTCACCAGCCCAAATTCTCCGGCATTCCTGCGCAATCGCACTGCCATCTCTGCGATACCATGCATAGTATAATTATTTCCAGGGCCGCCAAAAAACGGCAGCCCCCCGGTCACCGTCAGGCCTCTGGGATCATCATGCGCAATCCCCACAGCGTCGCAAGCCACTTCAACTGCACTGGAAAAACAGCTGTATAAATCAAAATGCTGAATATCATCGACGGTCTTATCAGCCATGCGCAGAGCCTGTTCCGCACCAACGCGCATGGCCGGGCAGCTGTGATAGTCTATGCGCTCACTCACCAGATATTTTTCATGGGTATCCGAACAGCCATGAAGGAAGACTATTTTCTCATCCGCAACGCCTAAGTCTTTCGCATGCTGATAGCTTGTCATGAGAACGGCTGCAGCCTGATCCACATACATCTGGGCGCACATGGTCTTTGTATAAGGCCAGCCGATCATACGATTATCAGGGGAAGGCGTGACTATATCTTTCGCTGAAAGATCTGTTCGACAGGAAGCATAAATATTTGCATCGGCGACATTGGCCAGCCTACGCAATAATTGTCCGCAGGCCTGGCGATGCTCATCCATTGTTCGCCCATAATGATGGGCAAGAGCATTTTCAAACAGGGGGTAAGTGGTGGTTGGAAGCCCTATCCCGTGTTTTAATTCATGTGATGAGACACCGTCTCTGTCATCCCCCCATTCCTCATATGTCTTTTCTTCCCCATCAGACCATTCCAGACTTATGCCGCTTCGCTGTGCCAGTGCGACTGTGCGCAAGGCTTCAGCACCGCATAGAAGAGCAGAGCCAATCTCTCCTTTTGCAATGCGTTCCGCGCATTCATTCACCAGATATTGCGGCGTATTGCCGCCCACATGAGGATAGACCACATGTTTTGGGTCTGCGCCAAGTTTTATGGCCAGACTTTTAGGAAGATTTCCATATTTCACCCAGGGGATCGCAAAAACCGGACTGGAGTCAGAAAAGCTGCGAATAACTGCAACACAATCCAGTCCATTCACAAGCTCATCACTATCATGCCCCACAGCATCATTTATTGCTTCTCTTGCCACATATTCCAGCATTTCAAGGGGTGATTTAGCCTCAGTTATGGAGCTTTTTCTGTCGCAATATTGAGCAACACCGATGAGGACTGGACTGGATGAGTGAGGGTGCATCGTGAAAGGCTTTCTTCGATCTGTTCTTTTTAAAAGCTTAGCTTGGAAAATTGATGAGTACCAAGACTTAATCCTTCAAACATGAAGGAGTTGCATATATGATGTTAAGGCTTTTATGTCAGTATTGGGTCTGTGGGGCCAGATCTGATCTGAGTTCTGAACTTCTATTAGTTGCGTAGCCAAGCGTCAGCCAATCTACCGGAAGAGGTGAGACAGCGATGGCCGTCATTGAATTCATTAGAGACGCCGGGGAAAACCTGATTAAGAGGCGGAAGGGCAGTTCGGGCGCTGATACCAGCGCTGTTGTCTCACGCTTAAGTCAGCTCGGATTAAAGATTAAAGACCTTGAGATCACCATCGATGGGGAAACCGCAATTGTGAAGGGGTCCGCGCAAAGCTTTGGGGATCGTGAAAAGGCCCTTATCGTCGTGGGAAATATAAAGGGCATCTCCAATGTGGATGATCAGCTCAGCCCGCCGTCAGGCCCAAATGGCGCTTCCTATTTTCATACGGTTGTCCGCGGCGAGACCCTGGCTGATATCGCTCAGCAACATTATGGGGACGCGGATATGATGGATCAGATTCTGATCGCCAACCATCCGGTGATCACCCACCCCAACGCATTATATCCAGGTCAAAAGCTCCGCATCCCACCACTGAATGATTCATAGATGCACATAAAAGAGCGCCCCTTAAAAAAATTAAGGGGCGCGCCAGTTTGGGATCGGCTGCTTGGGGTATTCCCACGCAACACGACAAGTCTGTTACGACCGTCGTATGAATTAAGTTAAGCTGCGTTGTGCAAAAGCGAATTGATTTAGGTCAATTTCGTCTAATGAATTTTTAATCGAGATCTTCGCCTTCCGCGATCTCTTCCATCTGCACGTGATCAAGAATGACAATCCGGCGTGGGGATAACAGTTGGATTAATCCCTCTTCAGCCATCGCGGCCAGGCACCGGCTGATGGTTTCAACAGTTACACCTAGATAATCCGCGATATCCGCACGGGCCATAGGTAATTTGATCACCGCCGGCTCCTCATCACTTTCCCGAAGCTGATTTTCGAAAGTGATGAGAAATGTTGCCATCCGCTCCCTCAAGGTCTTACGTGCCAGAAGCATCATATGATCCCGGCCGGAAATAAGTTCGCCAACGGTCATTTCCAAAAGGCGGTGCTCCAGTTTTGGGATTTCTACAAACAACCCCTCAAGCTTCTTACGCTCCATACGGCAGACTTCAACATCGCCAATTGCCTCAGCTGTAATACTATTCGTTCCATCAAGCGTCAGTCCCAGGAAGTCGCCGGGAAACAGAAATCCGGTTACAACGCGTCGCCCATCGCTTAACAAGCGTGACAAGCGGACGGACCCGTTGATAATATTGAAGACTGAGCTGGAGCTTTCACCCTCCGCCAATATGCAGGCGCCGGGCTTAAAATATTTTGTGTGAGCGATATCATTCAAGCGGACCAGTTCCTGGCAGTCTAAGGCGCTGCATACAGCACGTGCCCGTGCACCGCAGGACATGCACCTTATCGTGATGGCCGCATCGAATTCCTGTTCCTGTCGCATGGCTGTCGATCCCCGACTGTTGCCTCATAAGGCTTATATATTTGAAGCCAGATTAATGCATATTTCTTCTCTTCACAATGCGACACTTTCATCCATTGACCCTTGCTGCTAGATTGCAGCCGCAAAATACAAAAGGGGTGATTCATGCGTGTTTCGATTTTAGCTCTCAGTCTGGCTTTGGCAGCGTCGCCGGCACTTGCGGATAGTGTTTATCTGAGTGCTGATAAAATGGTTGATGTGCAAAAAGGCCGGGTGATTGAAAATCCAGCGGTTCTGATTGAAGACGGGCGGATTATAGCCGTCGGTACAAAAGGCAGGCTCGCTGTCCCAGAAGGCGCAAAACAGATAGAATTGGACGGTAAAACGATTTTGCCGGGCCTGATCGATATGCATACCCATTTGACGTCTCATCATGATGTTCATGGGTTTCGTCGTTTAAGCGTTTCCCTGCCCAAGGCAACGATTACCGGTGTTGCGCAGGCCAAAACCACCTTGATGGCCGGTTTTACCACCGTACGGAATGTTGGTGCGCCTGGATTTTCCGATGTTGCCTTACGCGATTCCATTGCTGAAGGTGTTGTGCCAGGCCCCCGCATGTTTGTGTCCGGCCCTCCCGTTGGTATCACGGGCGGCCATTGCAGCGACAATAATCTTTTGCCTGCGGAATACGGTCTAAGCGGTGATGGTGTGGCTGACGGGCCATGGGCAGCGCGTGCGGCAGTTCGCCGGAATATCAAATATGGCGCTGACCTGATTAAAACATGCTCAACGGGCGGTGTTCTGTCTAAAGGCACCAAAGTCGGTGCGCCTCAATATAGTGTCGAAGAGCTAACAGCTCTGACCGAAGAAGCGCACAGCCGGGGCTTAAGAGTTGCATCCCATGCTCATGGCACCGAAGGAATTAAAAACGCCATCCAAGCAGGCGTTGATACCATCGAACATGCAAGCTTCCTGGATGATGAAGCCATTAAAATGGCAAAGGCCAAGGGCACTTATCTGTCCATGGATATTTACAATACCGAATATATCCTGTCTGAGGGTGAAGCGGCAGGTATCCTGGAAGAATCCCTGGATAAAGAGCGTAAAGTTGGCAAACGCCAGAGAGACAGCTTCAGCCGTGCAGTGAAAGCCGGTTTAAAAGTTGTCTTTGGAACGGATGCAGGCGTTTACCCCCATGGTCAAAACGCGCGGCAGCTCTCACGCATGGTGCGCTTTGGCATGACGGAGATGCAGGCCCTTCAAGCCGCAACGATCCGCGCATCTGAAGCCATGGGGCAAGACCAGGTTATTGGTGCCATTGCTGAGGGATATTACGCAGATATCATCGCTGTTGATGGCGATCCGATCAAAGATATCAGCCAGTTAGAAGATGTAGATTTTGTCATGAAAGAAGGCGAAATCTTTAAAAACAAGGATTAAGGGCTCAATCATGGCACAGCCGCCGATCAACGCTGTTATTGTCCCCGTGACGCCATTTCAGCAAAATTGCACTTTGCTTTGGTGCACCAAGACCAACAAAGCCGCTTTTGTGGACCCCGGTGGGGATGTGGACAAATTGATGGCGGCTGTTGAAAAACAAAGCCCTAAATTAGAGTTGGAAAAAATCCTCGTGACCCATGGTCATCTGGACCATTGCGGGGCTGTTGCGGATATCGCTGAACAGTTGAAGCTTCCCGTTGAAGGCCCGCATGAGGATGATATTTTCTGGATTTCCCAACTGGCTGAACATAGTCGGAATTATGGCTTCCCTCCCGCACGATCCTTCACGCCCGATCGCTGGCTGAAGGACGGCGATGAAGTTCAAGTGGGCGACGCTAAATTAAGCGTCCATCATTGCCCAGGCCATACCCCGGGGCATGTGGTGTTTTTCAGTAAAGATGCCCGCTTTGCAATGGTTGGGGATGTATTATTTAAAGGGTCTATAGGGCGCACGGATTTCCCAAAAAGCAATCACCAGGATCTTCTGGATGCCATTACTAAAAAGCTTTGGCCGCTTGGCAATGATGTGACTTTCATTCCCGGCCATGGGCCTGTATCAACCTTTGGGCAGGAACGCGCGTCCAACCCATTTGTAGGGGATGCCGCGATGGGTCGCGCTTAAAACGCCTGTAACTACATGACGATTTAACTGTGAAAGAGGGCGCTTCATCGCGAAGCAGCCCTCTTTTTCTATGAATCAAATTAAATTCATTCCCATGTCTTGAATCTTTCACTTTGATATATATTATATAGATATATATACGCATGATGCATTAACCGGATCCTATGGATTCACCGATAGAAAGGGGCGCAGTTGATTTTTGCATCCAAATTGCGTTCCCCGAACATCATAAGTGGTAGACCCCCGCGCCCGAATGGGCCGTCACTCCGGGAGTGAGACAGTGAATACATTGATAAAAATTGGCGCACCCATCGCGATTTTGGGATTAGGCATTTTAGGTGTCGCAACATTATTTGCAACCAAACCGGAACCGGAAAAGGTGGAACAAGAAGTTCGCGCCCTTTCGGTTTTTGTTGAAGAGGTGAGCAAAGAGCCTGTCACTTTAAAGGTTCGAACCCAGGGTGAGGTCCGTCCGCGCACTGAAATCCAACTGGTGCCAGAGGTCCCGGGACGGATTACATTTGTGTCTCCCGCATTTGTCGAGGGTGGTTCAATCACGCGCGGTGATGTTCTCATCCAATTGGAAGATACGGATTACCGCACTGCCGTGACCCGTGCAGAAGCGCAACTGTCTGCCGCTGAACTTGATCTGGCCCGAGAAGTGGCCGGTGCCGAAATCGTCGCCAAACAATGGAAATGGGAAAAGCTTGAAAAAGACGAACCCACGGAATTAGGCCTGCGCCGCCCGCAAGTGGCAGAAGCACAGTCCCGCGTGCGTGCAGCTAAAGCCGATTTAGAGTCCGCCAGATTAAATCTGTCCCGCACAAAAATTACCGCCCCCTTCAACGGCCATGTCCGCATGAAAAGAACGGATATCGGCTCTGTTATCTCTGTCGGTCAGGATTTGGGTACGATTTTCTCGACGGAGAAAGTTGAAATTCGCTTGCCTTTAACCGACGCGCAAATGGGTCAGCTTGGCCTGCCTGTCGCCTTTACTGCTAAGGACAAATCCAGCGCCCCACCGGTTGAATTAAGCGCACGCGTTGCCGGTATGAACCGTGTGTGGAAAGGCTATATCGCCCGTACAGACGCTGCGATCGACCAATCGACACGGCTGTATTTCGCTATTGCAGAAGTTGATGACCCCTATGGTGCAGCAGCAGTGAACGGCGCCCCACTCGCCGTCGGTTTATTCGTAAATGCCGCCATTGCCGGGCAATCTTTAGATAATGCTTATGTCATCCCCCGCACCGCCCTGCGGCCTGGAAACAAAGTCTATGTCGTGGCTGAAGATGAAACTTTAAGTCTGCGTAATGTGGACGTCATATCTTCTGATGCCGACCGCGCCATATTGATATCCGGCGTAAGCGAAGGGGAACAGGTCGTCACCTCGCCCATTTCCGACCCCAAAGAGGGTATGGCTGTCAGTGCTGTAAAGCGTGACGAAGCCGCCCGGCTCGCCACTCTGGGCTCTGAAAGCGTGGGAGGCGGATTATGAGCTCTCCGGTAGAAAAAATGATTGGCTGGTGGGCCCGCAACCCCGTTGCTGCCAATCTGTTGATGATTGGGATTATCATCTCCGGCATTTTATCTTTCTTCCAGATGGAGCGGGAAGTCTGGCCGACCTTTCGCGTGAACTGGGTTGAGATCCAAGCGAATTGGCCCGGTGCATCCCCTCAGGAAGTCGAAGAACAAGTCATATTGCGCATTGAAGAATCCATGAGTGACTTGGACAATATCCAAAGGGTCCGTTCCCGTGCCTTTGAAAACGGCGGCTGGGTCTATTTGGAAGCCGATCCGCGCGTCGACATCAACCGTTTCATTGCTGATGTGAAACTGCGGGTCGACAGTATTTCTTCCTTCCCTCGGGATATGGAGCCGGTACGTGTCCGTGAAATCCTGGCGCGCAACGAACTGATCCGCATCGCCGTCCATGGCAATGTGCCGGAGCGTGACTTAAAACGGGCCGCAGAAAAAGTCCGGCGCGAAGTAGTATTGCTTCCCGGTGCTGCAATTACAGAATTATTCGGTACAAGGCAGGAAGAAGTTTCCGTTGAAGTTTCCGAAGTCGCTTTGCAGCAATATGGCTTAAGCTTTGACGATGTAGCCCAGGCCATCAGAAATAAGTCCTTAAACACCGCATCAGGCAATGTGCGCACGGACGGTGGGGATATTCTTATCTCCACCCGCAACCTTGCTGATACCAAGGAAGAATTTGAACGTATCGTCGTTCGTCAGACACCGGAAGGCGCTATCATCCGCATCGGCGACATTGCAAATGTTGTTGATGGGTTTGAAGACACAGAAATCATGGCCACTTTAAACGGTGAGCCTGCTATTCTCGTACAGATCATGACGACAGAACAAATGGATGTCGTCAAAACCTCCAATGCCGTGAAAGACTATCTTTCAACGGTGAATGAAACGCTGCCCACCGGCATAGAAGCCACATTGTGGACAGATGATTCCAAAGCCTATTCCGATACCGTTGGTATTATCTCTTCGTCTGCCATGCTCGGTCTGGGCCTGGTTTTTTTGGTCCTGTTGATGACCATGCGGCCGAAAGTTGCCATTTGGGTGACCATCGGTATTGCGACGGCCTTTGCCGGTGCCTTTGTATTCCTGCCCAGCAATGATGTATCGCTGAACTTCCTCACACTTTTTGCCTTCCTTCTGGTTCTGGGTGTCGTAGTGGATGATGCGATTGTCGTGGGGGAAAGTATTCATCGACAAGCCCATATTGAGGGTGGAGGCGTAGACACCGCCATCTATGGTACACAATTAGTTGCCAAGCCGGTAATTTACGCGGTGCTGACAACAATGGTTGCCTTTGTTCCCTGGTTGTTTTTAACCGGGGAAGCAGTGCAGGTTACCCGGCAATTATCTATTATCATTATCGCCGCGTTGAGCTTTTCGTTGATTGAATCCTTGCTCATCCTGCCATCCCATCTACGCAAACTCCATCCCCGCAAACATTTGGGCCGCTTTGGGCGTTTCCAAAAAGTGTTGGCGGATAGCATTTTGTCCTTCGCACAGAACATCTACCGCCCGATCATCACGGCCGCCGTCAAATATCGTTATATGACAGCTGCCGCCTTTTTCACCTTTCTGATTATCAGCTTCGGCGTGGTGGGATCAGGCTGGGTCAAATTCGCCTTTGACCCGGATGTGGAAGCGGAACAGATCAGCGTCGATGTCACACTGCCGGAGGGCACGCCATATAGTCGGGCCTTGGAAATCCTGGCGCAGTTGCAGCGGGCAGAACAGCAACTGGTGGATGAAGTAACAGCCCGCGGGGCTGCTGGTGAAGGTTCCGGTAAGTTAATCGAAAACTGGTACACGCGGTCCCGTGCAGATAGCGTGCTGGCCATTGTAAAACTGGCTCCGCCGGAAACCCGGGATTTGTCCGCCAAAGAGGCCTCTGACCGTTTAAGAGAGCTGATTGGGCCAATTCCCGATGCCAAAGACATCAACGTCCGGCACAGCTTGAACGACAGCGGTCCGGATTTGCAATTCTCTGTCAATCATCAGGATCTCGATGTGCTGCGTGCAGCCTCTGAAGATTTACGGAATAAATTATCCACTTTCGGTGCCGTCTACGACGTCAGAGATAACCTCTCCGGCTCAACCGAGGAATTGCGGCTTATCTTAAAACCCGGCGCTGAAAAACTGGGTTTGACCTTGGCGGATGTATCCCGCCAGGTGCGCCAGGCTTACTATGGTGAAGAAGTTCAGCGCCTGCCGCGTAATGGTACCGATGTGAAGGTGATGGTGCGCTATCCCAAGGAAAGTCGCCAGTCACTTGATAGCCTGGGTGCCTTCCGGGTGCGCACTGACGACGGGCGTGAAGTCCCGCTTCTTGCGGTGGCAGATATCGAATTCGTACCTGGTCTGAAACAGATTGACCGCCGCCAGCGGCAACGCTCAACAGTGGTCAGTGCAGAGCTAAGGGATGAAATTCGTCAACAGATCATCTCCGATCTGGATGAAAATTTCTTCCCCGAATGGGAAAAACGCTTCCCAGGTGTCAGCCGCGGTGCCATCGGTCAGGCTGAAGGGGAACAGCAATTCCTTCAGGAAATCATGTCGCTTTATCTGGTCGCCTTCTTGACCATGTATGCGCTGATTGCTATCGCGTTTCGTTCTTACGCCCTGCCTATACTCATCATGACCGCCATTCCCTTTGGCTTCATGGGCGCGGTCTACGGCCATGTGATCTTTGGGATTACCATGACCATCTGGTCCTATTTCGGCATCGGTGCCGCAGTGGGTGTGGTGGTAAATGATAATCTGGTCCTTGTGGATTATGTGAACCGGCTGCGAGATAAGGCGATGCACGTCCATCAGGCAGTGGTTGAAGCTGGTGTCGTCCGCTTCCGCCCAATTTTCCTGACGTCGCTGACCACGTTCATCGGGCTTATTCCGATGATGATGGAACGCTCAACAATGGCGCAATTCCTGAAAGGGACGGTGGTTTCTCTGTCCTTCGGCGTTTTATTCGCTCTGTTCGTCACATTGATCTTTGTCCCCGCCATGTATTGTGTAGGTGTGGATATCAGAAATGGCGCAGGCCGATTGAAAGCGCGCATCACAGGGCGCAAAAGCACACATGGGCAATTGGGACACGAGCCTGCTGAATAAGCAGCTTTAACCCAAAGGTCTGTGTTTAGACGCCACCCCAGATGCCCCTCTGGGGTGGCGTTACTTTTCCATCTTTGAAAATCAGGCCATTGTCCCGGTCGCGCTTCAACCAGGTGGGGCCATCCAAATCGACAAAATCCGCCTGGGCCGCCAAACCCAGCATGGGCATCATGGCCAGGGACGTGCCAACCATACAGCCCAGCATCACCGTCATATCCGCCACCCGGGCGGTCTCATAGGTGCGTATCGCTTCACTCAACCCGCCCGTCTTATCCAGCTTTATATTCACGGCCTGATACCGATCTTTCAGCCGCTCGATATCAGCGCTGCTGTGACAGCTTTCATCTGCACACAGCGGGACAGGGCTTCTATAGCCCCGTAATGCCCCGTCTTCATTCGCATGAAGCGGTTGCTCCAGAAGAGCGATATTCAACGGCGCAAGCTCTGGCACCACCCCCTTCAAAAGGTCTAAATTCCAGCTTTCATTGGCATCAATAACGATTTGAGGCTTTGGCGCATTAGCTCTGATAGCCTGCATCCGCTCAACGATCTGGTGCTGATCCAGTTTTACTTTCAGCAGTGGATAATGACGCAGCTCCAGCGCCTTCTGCGCCATCTCTTCCACGCTGCCAATTACAATGGTCTGCGCCGTCACAACGGGGCGAGGGTGATACCCCGTCAATTCCCAAACACTTTTACCCTGCGACTGCGCCTCCAAATCCCAAAGCGCCAAATCCAAAGCGTTACGCGCTGCACCGGGAGGCAAAAGAGACTGTAATTCGGTCAAAGATGCACCATCTTCAACCGCGCTCCTTACGCCATCCAACTGCAGCTGAACGCTGTCTGTGCTTTCCCCATAGCGCGCATAAGGTACCGCTTCGCCACGGCCAGATACGCCCTCTTGTTCCAGACGCAGATACAGAATATGGGCGCTGGTCTTCACACCTCGCGAAATGCGGAAAGGCGTGGCCAGCGGCCAGTCCTCAAATTGATACCTAAGCTGTCTTATTCGCCGTCTTCCTCATAAAGACCCACATGGACAGGCTGGCCTTCACGCACCAGACCACGGGCCATACGGTCGGTATTATAGGGAAGGGCAATATTGCCTTCGCGGTCGATGACAATCACACCGCCGTAACCGCCCAGAGGCTTAATCCGATTATTGAGAACGTCATCCCCGGCCTGTGCCGCATCGAAGCCTTTATGCTCGATCAACACGCAGATATCGCGCGCTGCCGTCGCCCGGATGAAATACTCCCCATCGCCCGTCGCTGACACGGCGCAGGCCCTATTATCTGCATAAGTCCCCGCCCCAATGATGGGTGAATCCCCAATCCGGCCAAAAGCTTTGTTGGTGAAACCACCTGTGGAGGTACCCGCAGCCAGATTACCGTTCTTATCCATAGCCACCGCACCAACCGTGCCAGCGGTTGAACCCAAAGAGGCCCGCTTTTGCGCCCGCTTTAACTGCTTCACCCGAACTGGGATTTGGAAATAGCTGGGCTCAACAAAGTCCAACCCTCGGGATTTGGCAAAAGCCTCAGCCCCATCCCCCCAAAACATCACATGACGGCTGTGGTCCATGATTTCCTGCGCCAGGAGAATTGGGTTCGGCAGATGTTTCAAGCCCGTTGCCGCACCAACCGCAAGCGTCTTCCCATCCATCAAAGACGTATCCAAAGACGCATGGCCGGTTTCATCCAGAACAGCCCCCAGGCCTGCATTAAACACCCGCTCATTTTCCAAAACGACAATAGAGGCTACAACCGCATCCCGTGCACTGCCCCCAACTTTTAAAACAGCTTCCCCGGCCTTCAAAGCCTCCTTCAAAGCCTTTCGCGCTCGTTTATCAACGGCATCATTACCGCGGGACCCACCAGCACCGCCGTGGACCGCCAGGCGGTATTCATGTGTCGACCCATCATCTGCCAGGGCCGGTCCCTGTGCTGTTAAAAGAACAAGTGTTGCAAGCCCAATGCGGAAAATGCTGTTCATGATACCCCTCTTATTCAGCCGTTTGAAAGGCTGCTGCCACATTCTGACGTGCCGCCCGTACAGCTGGAAGGATGCCGCCTATCAAGCCAATTGCAAGGGCTAATATTAACGCCTGGACAATCACATCCAGGCTCAGCTCAAATGTAAACACCACCTGGGTAAAGCTTGCCCCCAATGTGGACGTACTGATTCCGTCAAAAAACGCCCAGGCGATGAGAACACCCAAAACCGCGCCCATGGCAGATAGAACCAAGGCCTCCGCCAGTGTTCCCACAAAGGCCGAAAAACCACTGAAGCCAATGGCGCGCAAGGTGGCAATTTCCGACGCTCGTGACGCAACAGAGCTGTACATGGTATTCAACGCCCCAGCCAGCGCCCCAAGCGCCATGGCAACCCCTAAAGGCCAGCCCAGATACTGAATGAAATTGGTCGTTTGGGATGCCTGTTCTGCGAAATAATCCTGTTCCGTGTAAATATCGAGATCCAGATTTTGGTCTTCAAGCAAATAGGACTTCATATCTTCCAATGTATTTTGGCCGCTTAGGCCCAAGCGCATGACCTGCACTGCACTGCCCCGATTGAACAGGCTTTGTACCACAGGTAAATCCGCCCATAATTCAGACTCAAAAATACTGCCGTTCGCTTCAAAGACGCCAACAACTTTCCACTCGCTGGTGCCAAAGCGCACAGTGCGCCCCAATTCAAAACCTGAAAATTCACGCAGAAGCGCGGCCCCTGCCACAACCTCATTGGAGCCTGATGCAAACATGCGCCCTTTGGTGATTTTAAACCCCTCACGCACATTCAAACCCATGGGTCCGACACCGCGCAAAGGCAAATTAGCCTCGGTCTGCGATGCCTTTTTCACCCCATCCACCACCACATAAAGTTCGCCGGAGGCAACAGGCGCTCCATTTTGGCGCGCCACTCCTGGTGCTTCTTCAATGATGCGCTGGTCCGGCCTGGAAATAACACTGTTTAATTCAGCCTGCGACCCCTCCCGCAGCACGATAGCCGTATCCTGCGATCCCGTTCCCGAAATCGTCTTTTGAAAGCCATTGGCCATGGCCAGGAAGCCCAACAGAACAGCCACCACCAGGGCAACTGCCCCAATGGTGGATGTGGACATCCAAAAGCGCTGCGGCAGGCTTTTGATGTTAATCGTGAGGACAGCGATAATCTGCAACATCATGGATTTCATGGCTTATCCCCGGCTCAAAGCTTTAACGATGGGCAGGCGCATGGCCGTCAGGGCCGGCGGCAGGCCGGTGATCAGTCCCAGAATAAACATGATGCCCAGTGCCTGTAAGAAGACGTCTGCGCCCACGGCCATGCCCGGGATAAAGCCTTGCAGCAAGACACTCATTACAGCCACAATCAATGTTGCAACACCCATGCCCAAAAGCCCGCCAACGAAGGACAATAAAAGAGATTCAGCCAATACCATCCGCAATATGCGAGGTGACGAAAAGCCCAGTGTTTTAAGCACTCCGATTTCCTTGGTCCGTTCTCTGATCGACATCACCATCGTATTGCCGACAATCATCAAAATGGTCAGAAAAGCCGCCCCGACAACCAGGCCGACAATCAAAGTGATATTCCCCAATTGCGCTATAAAAGCTTTGTTGAAGGCTTTTTCGGATGATGTCTTGGTTTCTGCCTGAGAATTGGCGAATTGCGTATCAATCCGCTCCGCCACTACATCATTTAAGTCAGGTGAAGCTGTGCGCACCACCATCCAGCCGATATTATCCTGGCCAAAAGTGATGGTCTCATTGAAATAGTCATAATGGAAAATGACATTGGCTGTGGGCGTGTCTTTATCCCGGCCCTCAATCAAGCCAACCACATTGAAGCTCCAGCTGTTTCCCCCATCCTTGTGACTGTAGATATTGGAGAACATAGGGATTTGAGTTCCAACCTCAATGCCAAGGCGCAAAGCCAGATCAGCGCCAATCAACAGAGCTGTGCGGTCGCTTAAAAAAGCATCCCGCACCTCATCTTCGATGATCCATTCAGGATAAAGGTCGAGATATTCCTCGGGGCTTACTGCAAAAACGGGAATTTGGTTTTTCGGATCCTGATAATAGCCGCCAAACCAATTCGCATGGCCTGCCAGTTCAACTCCTTCGATGGCCTTGACCCGGTTGAAATAAGCAAAGGGCATAGTCTGGGTGAAATTAATCTTATTCACCACCACCATCCGATCCGCTGCTGCATTCTCCGTACCGGAATTAAAAGCGTTAAAGAAAGCCATCAACACGCCAAAGATTAAAAAGGCAATGAATGTGGCTGCCAGCATCAATATGGCGCGCAATTTCTTGCGAAACATATTTTTCCGAACAAATCCGAATATCGTCATGCGGCCCGTTCCTTTTCAACGAACAGACCTTTATCCAGATGCAACACCCGTTTGGCATAGGCTGCCGCAGCCGGGTCATGGGTGACCATGATGATGGTCTTGCCTAATTCCTTATTGAGAAGCTGAAGCATTGTCAGAATTTCGTCCGCAGTTTCGCGGTCCAAATCCCCCGTCGGCTCATCACACAGCAATAGATCTGGATCAGACACAATCGCCCGGGCTATCGCCACCCGTTGCATCTGGCCACCCGACATTTCTTTTGGCGAATGTTTCGCCCGATCCGATAAATTGACTACGGATAAAGCGGTTGCAACCCGTTCAGCGCGTTCTTTCCGGCTTAATTTGGTGAGAAGCAAAGGCAGTTCCACATTCTGCGCGGCAGATAGCATGGGCATCAGATTATAAAATTGGAAGATGAAGCCCACATGGCCAGAGCGCCATTTGGCCAACTGGCCTTCGCTTAATTTTTCGATATGCTTGCCCCCGATAACCACCTCACCTGCATCCGGCTGGTCAACGCCGCCTACAAGGTTCAATAATGTGGTCTTGCCAGACCCCGATGGCCCCATGACGGCGACGAAATCGCCCTTTTTTATATCCAGGTTCAGATCCTCGAAGATCCCGATACGCTCTTTGGCTTTGCTATAAGCCTTGGTTACACTGCGAATTTGGATTAATGCATTATCTGTCATGCTGTCCTCGGTGATTTAAAGGGCGTCTGTATTTTCCTCAAAAGTCACTTTCACTGCCATTTCCGGCAGGATACGGGGGTCATCTTCTAAAATGGCGATCCGCACCCGGAAGGTGGCTTTATCGCGATTGGCCGCAGGCACAGTGGCAATCACGCGGGCGTCAATATCCCAGTCAGAATAAGCGTCTAAAACGGCAGTTACTTTTTGATTGTCAAAGACCCGGCCAATAAAGGCTTCATTCACATCCACTTCAATTTCCAAACTGGTCATATCGACCAACGTGCAAATTCCGGTACGTGTAAATCCACCGCCTGCGGATACGGGGGAAATAATCTCCCCCGCCTGGGCATTTTTATCGATAATCACACCGTCATAGGGGGCCGTGATGGTATATTTCTCAAGCAATCCCTTTTGGCGCGCCGCATCGCTTTGCGCTGTAATGACATCTGCGTTGGCCCGCGCCAATTGTGCTTCCAATGTTGCAACCCGGGCGCTGGCGCTGGTTAGATCAGCGTTGGAGGCAAAGCTTTGCTCTTCCAAAGACCGTGTGCGGTTTAAAATGCGCTGCGCATCACCCAATTCTGCTGCAATGGCTTTGACCCCAGCTTTGGCCGCCTCTGCCCGACTTAAGGCCGAGTTTAGATCCGCCTTGACCAAAGTCGCATCCAAGGTTGCCAATATGTCCCCGGCCTTCACCATCTGACCTTCTTCAACCAAAACACTGGTCACGCGTCCGGTAACTTCCGCTGCAACCGTCGCCTGCCGTCTGGCAATCACATAACCGGATGCGATAAGCCCGCCGCCGCGTCTGGCCGTTGTTTGTGTTTCACTATTGGAATTTTGCGCAACGGGCACTTCACGGGTGATGATTTTTTCAGGGCCGAAAAGATAAAACCCGCCGCCACCAAGGCCCAGCCCGAAAACAAGGCCTATGACCAGCCAAAGCCAGCCAGGGCCGGAGCCTTCATCCTGGTCCCGATCATCATCGGAAATTTTCAGCGATTTTAATCGCTCAACCTTATCGCCTTCTGGCACAACAGCCTCTCCCCAGGCCCTTATAGTGCATTTCTAAGCGGTTTTTACGGCCCGCCGAAGCACTTCTTTATAACCATCCACCACACTGTCATGGCCATCATAATAGCCACGCTCCTGCAAAACCCGGTGAAAACGCCTTAAGCTATACGCAGGTACCATTGCAATCAGATGATGCTCCAGATGAAAACTTACATTATTAGGTGCAATCAAAAGCCGCTCTAATATATTTGGTCGCACCGTCGCTGTATTCAAGCGGGCATCTTTGTTTAAGCGGTCTGGTGCAATCCCATGTTCCCCAATCAGGCGGATACGGGTCAGCACTGGAAAGACACAGAAATAAGCCACATACCACAAAGTCAAAACCCACAGCGCCCCAAAGGCCCAGAGAACAGCGCCCGCCAGTAATGGCCAGGCGAGAATAAGTGCTTTTTGAGTGCCCTTGGCTCGTTTCCATAACATTGTAAAATCACGAAAAGCTGTCTGCCCTGTCACATCGCGGAACAGCTTTCGCTTCAAACTGTCTTTGGTAACTGGATAGGCATGGACCAGTTTCAAATCCGGGTCTTTCTCTGTCCCCGCATGGGCGTGATGGCCTAAGTGATAGGGACGATAGGCATCATAAGACAAATAGACAGGCCAGGCGCAAAGCCAGCGTCCCACAAAAACATTCACGTCTTTTGATTTGAAGAAGGAATAATGGGCGCATTCATGCATCAACACAGCCAGACCCAATTGTCGCCCGCCTAAAATCAATATGGCCGCCACTGCCGTAACCGGATTAGGCCAGACAGCAGCCAAGGCAAAGGCCCCAATAATCAAGCCCCAATTCGCCGCCAACATAAGCGCGCCACGCCAGTCGGAGCTTTCCGTTAAGACGCGGATATCCTCACGGGTGATGGGAATGTCTTTGCCAATCATGACGCAAACCTCTTATTTCTGCGACCAGTATAGCCTAATTTCTTTAAAAATTTGAAGAATAAGCCTGAAAGGACGGAGCGGCCCGTTGTTAGGATCGCCAACGAGCCGCTCTCTAATATGCGGCTCAAGTCATCCAAAAACCGAATTCCCTCACCTCGAACCTTGTGAGGGTGGCTACCCAACCCATCGGCGAATTTGAAAAAACCTGTAATCATTCCGCTGACCATAGATATAGAGCGGAAAAAAGACAGTTTAAGGGCAGGGAGCCTCATTTTTACAGCCCTGCGGCGAATTTTCGCACGTCGTTCAGGAAAAGCTCTGGTTCCTCGACGCTTGCAAAATGACCCCCGCTGGGCATATCCGTCCAATGCTGGACATTATAGCCGCGCTCCACCATGGGGCGGGGCGGGAAGGACAGCAGGTCTTTTGGGAAATTCGCCACGCCCACAGGTACCTCGACTTTTGCGCCCTGGGGCATCGCAAAGCCGCCTTCTTCAAACAGCCCGCGATAAATCCAGCTGGCGGTATTGAAAGATCGGGTCGTTAAATAAACCATGATGTTGGACAGCAACCAGTCCATATCAAACAGCGGCTCCCCATCTTCGCCTTTATCCACCCAGGAACAGAATTTCTCAGCGAGCCAGGCGGCCACGCCCATGGGCGAATCCATCATGGCAAAGCCCAGGCTCTGTGGCTTGGTCGCCTGGATTTGGAAATAGCCCATTTCCATTTCCCGGATTTGGCTCGTCCGGATCAGCCAGTTTTTTTCTTCATCGCTTTTGGGCCGCTGGTCTGCGACGCTTAAGCCATAGCCGTTTAAATGAATGGCTTTGACATTTGGACTGTCCAGGCCAATCCAGGCAGAAATCAAACAGCCCCAGTCGCCCCCTTGAGCCACATAGCTGTCATAGCCCAGCACATCGACCATCAGCTTATTATAAAGCTTTGCTACGCCACGTGGACCAACAGGTCGGGTCGGTTTATCGGACCAGGCGTAGCCCGGTAGCGAGGGCGCAACCACGTGGAAAGCAGGCAGGCTTTTATCTTCGGGCTCGCATAAACGGTCCAGCAAATGGGTGAACTCCAAGACCGACCCTGGCCATCCATGGCTGATCAAAAGCGGTTGGGCATCTACTCTTGGGCTTTTCCGGTGGATGAAATGCAGGCTTAAGCCCTCATCCACTGGGGCACGAAAATGCGGCTGGGTGTTTAGTTCAGCCACCGCAGCATCCCAGTCAAACCCATCCAACCAGCGCTTTTGCAGCGTCTGCATATAGTGCCGGTTGGCCCCAAAGAGCCATCCGGCATTTTCCGGCTCTTCAAACCATCGATAAGACGCCACCCGGTCTTTTATCCAGGCGACTTCCTCTTCACAGACGGGAATATCAAAAGGCGTGATCGTCATGCAGCAGCCTGTGCCTTGGCGTCCTCCAAAATCATCACAGCTGCTTTTTCAGCGATCATGACAGTGGGCGCATTGGTATTGCCGGACACAAGGGCAGGCATGACAGATGCATCCACGACACGCAGACCTTCAACGCCTTTCACTTTCAAAGCGGGGTCAACCACTGCCAGCTCATCCACACCCATTTTGCACGTTCCAACCGGGTGATAAATGGTTTCAGCGGCTTCACGGATGGCCCCATCCAAAGCCTCATCATCATCCACATCGACATTGGGCCATAATTCCTGCCCGCGATAGTCATCAAAGGCTTTTTGCTGCATGATTTTATGGGTCATGCGCAAGCCTTCCCGCAGGACTTCCAAATCATTGGATGCGGTCAGATATTTAGGATCAATCACCGCCGGATCTTCCGGATTGGACGACTGCAAGCGAATTTCCCCACGGCTTTCGGGGCGCAATTGGCAGACATGGACCTGGAACCCGTGCTGGGTGGATAATTCCGCCCCATGAGCCCGGCCCCAGGCCGTCATGAAATGAAGCTGAATATCAGGGGCGACCACATCAGGGCGAGTTTTCAAAAAGGCGCCTGCAGGTGTCGGCATATAACGCCCCGCACCGCCGCGATTGAACAGCCATTGCAACAGAACCAAGGGCGATTTCCAGGCCTTCACATTGTCATTGGTGGTGACAGGCTTGGTGCACAGCCATTGCAGAATAACATCCAGGTGGTCTTGCAGATTTTGGCCCACACCGGGGCTTTTCACCTTCACATCAATGCCATGTTTCTTCAATTCATCTTCGGGCCCAATGCCGGACAGCATCAGGATTTGCGGTGAATTAATCGCCCCGCCACAGACCAGCGTTTCCCGCGCTGCTTTTAAATCCCTGCTTTCGCCACCGACTTTAACCCGCACACCCAGGGCACGGCCATTTTCAATAAGCAAATGCTCCACCAAAGCTTCAGTCATGATGGTCAGGTTGGAGCGGTCTTTGATAGGGTCCAAATAACCCCGTGATACGGACCAGCGTTCGCCTTCATGAATGGTACAGTCATAAGTGCCCACACCTTCCATTTGCGCACCGTTGAAATCATCAGTCTCGCTAAAGCCTGCTGTCTTACCTGCGTTCAAAAATGTGTCGACCAAAGGATTGGGGCTTACATCCCGGGAGACACGCAAGGGACCATCACCGCCATGGAAATCATCTTCGCCATGCTGATGGGCTTCTGATGATTTGAAAAAAGGCAAAACATCATCCCAGGACCAGCCTGAACAGCCCATCTGCGCCCAACGGTCATAGTCGGATGCATGACCGCGAATATAAACCATGCCATTGATACTAGACGATCCGCCCAACACTTTCCCGCGTGGCCAATACATGGGGCGGTCATTTAATTTTTCCTGGGGTGCTGTCCAATAATCCCAATTATGCTTACCTGCACCTGGTGGAATAAGCTTCATGATGCCGGCTGGCATTTTGATGAAAACGGATTTATCTGATCCGCCCGCTTCGATCAGAAGCACGCGGTTCTGAGGGTCCGCGCTTAATCTGTTGGCTAAAACACACCCTGCTGAACCTGCGCCAACGATGATATAATCAAAATCCGCCTGCATGTTGTGGATCACTCCCCGTCATTTGTCAGTGTAACTTGTCGTTTTCTTTTTTTGTTTACATGTATATGTCTGCAATTGTGTGGGTAGCTTGGGCCGAATAAGCTTTAAGCACAAGACTGTAATTTTGGAGATCCCCTATGCAGGGACTATCCCGCCTGGGCCTGTTGGCGCTTTCAGCGCTGATTTTATGGGGCTGCAGTGCTGAGAAAGAAGAAGTGGTGGAAACAACACCACCCAATGTGATCTATATCGTCGCGAATGACTTGGGGTTATCGCATATCAGCGCCTACGGCGGTACTATATCAACACCCAATATCGATTCCCTGGCGCGGGACGGTGTTTTATTTCGCTCGGCCTATGCTGCGTCTCCGAATTCCGGACCTTCACGCGCAGCGCTTATGACAGGGCGCTATCCATCTCGATTTGGCTTTGAATATGATAATGAACCATCTGACCGCGCCCTGCGCGAAGGATTAGGTCTTAATCAGGATGAAACGACAATTGCTGAAGTCTTGAAAGGGGTCGGTTACAGAACTGCTGCAGTGGGTGTCTGGCAATTAGGTCTGTTACGCGAACATTATCCAATGCTGCGTGGCTTTGATTCATTTTATGGTCTAAGGGCAAGTCATGCACCGGCCATACGCCCCAGTTCCGATACGATTATTCACGCACCCAGTTCCGATTACCCGATCCCACCAACACGAAATCGCCGCAATACACTTATGCAGGGACTGCCACCTGCACAGGTTTTTAAGGATGATGTCTTATTAAGCGACGATCTGGCTGATCAGGCAGTAAAAGTCATCGACGGCCAGGATAGCGGCAGCCCGTATTTTCTTTATTACGGTTTGAATGCACCTCATACGCCATTAATCACAACTGCTAAATATTATGACCGCTTTCCAGAAATCGCAGATCATCAGACCCGCGTTTATACGGCGATGATTGCAGCGGTGGACGAAGCCGTGGGCCGCATTTTAGATGCTGTTGAGCGCAGCGGTCAGGCGGATAACACCCTGATTGTTTTCACATCCGTTGCTGGCTGCGACGCAGCTTCAGGTCAATGCGGTTGCGCCATTGCAAAAGGCGGTAAAGGCAGTTTGTTTGAAGGCGGTGTGAATATGCCGTTGATGATGCGCTGGCCATCGGAATTTACGCCGGGGCAGGTGTATGACAAACCCATGAGTCTGATGGATGTGACCGCGACAGTTGTTGCCGTACAAAATGGCCGATCGCGACAGGGTATCTTCTTTGATGGTGTCGACATTCGCCCTCATTTGAAAGACCCATCACGCGAACCACATAAAGTCTTATACTGGGCAAATCGCCCTATTTATGGTGCTTTGGAAGCTGGATATAAGTTGATTTACGACGATAGCGGTCGTCTGCCTGCACAATTATATCATATATCCGAAGACCCACTGGAAGGTGAAGATCTAAGTCCGAGTCGTTTGGACAAGGTTTTACAGCTTAGAGCTCGTATCGACCCCTGGAGGGCGGATATCACCTACCCTGCCTGGCAGCCGAATAAAATAGAAATGGTTGAAATATGCGGGACGGAAACACTTGTGACGCGTTAGCGCGTCACAAGTGGCCTCCTGATTTAAACCGTAGTTGCTAGACCGCCATCCACCGGGATGGTGGTCCCCGTTAAATAGGCACCAGCTTTTGAAGACAGATAAAGGGCCACACCAGCCATATCTTCCGGCACACCAATCCGCTTGCGCGGCACGGAGGCTTTAATCATATCGCCCGCTGCCGCCAAAGTGGCCGCCATCATTTTTGATTCAAAAGGACCCGGCGCAATACCATTCACCGTGATATGTTTGGGTGCCAGAAATTTCGCCATCATTTTGGTCAAGTGAATGACGGCCGCTTTACTGGCCGCATAGCTATAGGTTTCAAGGCTTGAGACATGTATGCCATCGACACTGGCCACATTAATCACCCGGGCTGGGTCTTCATGGCTGGCGGACGCCTCTAAAAGCTTGCCCAATTTCTGAGTCAGGAAGAAAACAGGCTTCACATTCACATTCATGATTTTATCCCAGCCATCTTCTGGAAAATCATAAAAAGGCGCGCCCCAGGTGGCTCCCGCGTTATTTACGAGAATATCCAGCTTGTCTTCACGCTCTTTGATGAAGTCCGCCAAACGCTCAATTTCAGCCATGGAAGACAAATCACCGGGCACAGAGACGCATTCGCCAAACTGGCTTAATTCCTTGGCAGCCATGTCGCAGGCTTCAGCCTTGCGGGCGGTGATATAGACTTTCACACCATTTTCCACCAACCCTCGGGCAATCATATACCCAATGCCCCGTGAGCCGCCGGTGACCAGCGCTGTTTTCCCTTTTACCGAAAATAGCTCTTCAATCTTCATGTCTTCACTTTCAATTTAGGCAGCCAATTCTGAATGGCCTGGGTAATGTCTTCGGGCGAATCTTCCTGAATGAAATGCAGGCCTTTGACCGTCACTTCTTCCTGATTAGGCCAACTGCGGCAAAAATCCCGCGCTTTGCCAATTAAAATAGAGCCAGGTTCTGCATTGATAAACAGCTTCGGCATGTCACTTTGGCTCAACCATGCCCCATAGTCTTCAACGATTTTTTTCACATCCACGGGCTCCCCTTCAATGGGGATTTCCCGGGGCCAGCTTAAGGTAGGGCGGCGGTCTTCGCCGGGTGTCAAATAAGGCCTGCGATATTCACCATGTTCTTCATCGCTTAAATCCCGAATGATGGCACTGGGTAAAATGCCTTCGATGAAGATATTTTTCTCCAATACCACTTCTTCTCCAGCGGGCGAGCGCATTGCCTGGAAAATCCCCCGGGCATCATCTGGCCAGTCCGGCCAATCCACAGGCATGGTCATGCCTTCCATATAGGCAATACCCCTGACCCGGTCCCTGTTCCGATTTGCCCAATGAAAGCCCAGGGCAGAGCCCCAGTCATGAATAACCAGCACTACGGGTCCTTCGGGCACAATGGCGTCTATAAAGCCATCCAGATAAGCCGCATGCTCAACAAAGCGATAGGTATTTGCACCACTGCGCGCCAGTTTCTGACTATCCCCCATGCCGACCAGGTCCGGCGCAACACAGCGACCTAAATTGGTGCAATGGGGCATGATATTCCGCCACAAATAAGACGATGTGGGATTGCCATGCAGAAAGAGAAGCGTGGGCGCATCAGTAGATGCGCCATCCGCTGCCATTTCCACATAAGCCATTTTCTGGCCGTTCACATTCACATAGGATTTCTGGTCTTTCCAGGCCATGGGGGTTTATCTCCTTTAAACAACTTCGCCAGCAGCACGGGCCCGTTCCACCCGCGTTTCTTCCGCTTCTTTTAAATATTTGGATGCCATGAACAGGCACAACACGATTATCGGCGCGGCTGCTAAAATCGCCAGCAGGCCATAGCGCAACCCACCGGCGACATCCGAGACCACGCCCACATAATAAGGCCCAAGCCCCAATCCAATGATGGTCGTGCCCAAAAAATAAGCCGCGGTAGCCGCCCCACGCATTCGTGGTAAAACCAAATCCTGTAATGTGGAAGCCGCAGCCCCAATCCACATGGTGGATAACAGGTTCACAGGAAAAAATAAGACGAAAAACAGCGTCACATTATCCGTTAAAAACATGGCGATAAAAGGTGGAATAGGCACCACAACCGCGGTCATGATAAGCCAGATACGCCCCAAAGCTGTCTTTTTGCGCCATAGGTCAGAGACGATGCCGCCGATAATCACACCGGCCCAGCCGGAAAGAGTTGCAACGGACCCCACCCAAAAACCAACCTCTGTCTTCGCCATTCCGAGCACGGTTTCCGCATAGGGTGCAATCCAAATCCCTGTTGAATAGCCCATGAAGGCAATGAAGCCAAAACCCACAGCACCCCATACAAAAGCCGATGTCTGAAAAATCAAAGCAAAGGTCGGCTTATCTCTTATGGCCAGTGCCTGCGCCCAGGATATGACCGCATAAATCGCAATACCCAAAGCAATCCACTGCGGCGCATTGCCAATAGCCAGGGTGAGCAAAAGCGCACCCAAAGCCACACCCAGTGCGCCCAGTAAGTTCAGCCCCAACACCCGGCGTGAAGAGCTGATTTTATACAAATGCCAAAGGGTGAATGGCGGAATAACGCTGGTTAATTCATGCCAGAACTTCCCAAATGGCCGCGTTTCTGCCTTGGTTACAATGCCTTCGGCCAAGCCCCTGACCGGTTCTTTCACCGTCAGCATGAGAAGCGCCAGCGCAAGGCCTGGGATACCCGCCGCTAAAAAGGCCGCCTGCCACCCGGCCAGCCCTAATGGCGCCTCTGCGGCGACCGGGTGCATATTGGTCCACCATTCAACCACCCATGCCCCGCCAAAAAGAGCCAAACCGCCGCCCAGATAAATACCAGACGAATAAATCGCCAAGACCGTGCCGCGTTTCTCTTTAGGGAAATAATCCCCCAGCATGGAAAAGGCAGACGGTGTCGCGGTCGTTTCCCCAATCCCCACGCCAAAGCGGGCTAAAGCCAGCTGCGTGAAATTCTGCGCAAAGCCAGACAGCGCCGTCATCACAGACCACAGAACCAGGCCCAGGGACATCAGTCGCCCGCGGAACCACATATCTGCCAGACGCCCCATGGGAATGCCGAAGAGCGCATAGAACACCGCAAAGGCTGTCCCATAGAGAAAGCCCATTTCCGCATCACCAACGCCTAAATCAGCTTTGATATCGGTTATTAGGATGGAGAGAATCTGGCGGTCGAGAAAGTTGAAAATATAAACCAGGGTGAGAACGAAAAGCACATAATAGGCATAAGGCCCGCCGACTTTTTGCTTAAACTCCGGGCGGGCATTTTCCTGTTTCTCAACCATGGATTCCCTTTCAACCACGCGTCACGAAGGAGGAAGTGGAACCTAGTTTGCTGTAAAATGCAACTCTCCATCACAGGAAAATCCGACAAGACGTTCTAATATCTCAATAAGCCGTAACGTCATTATCACTCCCTCAATTGCCCCCTTGAAAGCCGAGGCCCAAGTCGCCAAACTAGCGCCCCTGAATTTTCCAAAAACAAGGAGTGCGGCCATGCAGGGCTCTTTTGAAAAACGCGGACCCATCGGCATCATCTGGGTAGACCATCCCCCCGTAAATGCCATTTCCCAAGGCGTACGCCAGGCTATCATCGCAGGTGTGGAACAAGGCGTAGCCGATGATGAGGTCAAAGCCATGGTCCTTGCATGCAAAGGCCGCACTTTCATGGCAGGCGCGGATATTTCTGAATTTGGCCAAGGCCCCAAAGACCCACAATTATCAGAAGTCATCACGACGCTTGAAAACAGCACGAAAATCATCGTCGCTGCGATTTTTGGCACGGCCTTTGGCGGCGGCCTTGAAGTGTCTTTGGCCTGCAATTATCGGATCGCCCTCCCCACTGCCAAAGTCGGGCTGCCGGAAGTTAAATTGGGCATCATCCCAGGTGCAGGCGGCACCCAACGCCTGCCGCGCGTTGCCGGTGTTGAATTCGGTTTGCCTGCCATCGTCTCCGGCGATCCCATTCCAGCACCCGTTGCGGCCAAAGCCGGGGCCATTGACGCAATTGTCGAAGGCGACATTGTAGATTGCGCTGTGGGCTACGCTCAAGACCTATTGGCGCAAGGTGCACCATTGAAACGGGTACGTGATATGAGGTTGGACCCGGCCACCTATCACCAGGGCTATTTTGACGGCTTCCGCAAATCCATCGCCCGCAAAGCCCGTGGCTTTCATGCGCCCGAACGCGCCATCCAGGCCGTAGAAGCCGCTGTCAATCTGGACTTTGATGACGGTGTAAAGCGAGAGCGTGAGCTTATTATGGACTGTTTCCGTGACCCACAGTCCCGCGCACTGCAACATGTGTTTTTTGCAGAACGCGAAGCCACAAAAATCCCCGGCCTTAGCAAAGACGCGGAACTCCGCCCTATCCGCAAAGTCGCCATCATCGGTGCTGGCACCATGGGCGGCGGCATTGCAATGAATTTCGCCAATGCAGGCATTCCCGTGACTATGTTGGAATTAAACCAGGACGCTTTGGACAAGGGCCTGAGCATCATTCGCCGGAATTATGAAAACACCGCCAAAAAAGGCCGCCTGACAATGGAGAAGGTGGAGGAACGTATGAGCCTCCTCACGCCCACCACCAGCTATGCGGACTTAGGCGATGTGGATTTGGTCATCGAAGCCGTATTTGAAAACATGGATGTGAAGAAGACCGTTTTCACTGAATTGGATAAAGTCACCCGCGGCGATGCAATCCTGGCCACCAACACCTCTTATTTGAATATCAATGAAATCGCAGGCGTTGTGTCCAACCCTGAGCGCGTGCTGGGCATGCATTTCTTCTCACCCGCCAATGTCATGCGACTGCTTGAAATCGTGCGCGCTGAACAGACCGCGCCGGATGTTTTGGCGACTGTGTTAAAACTTGCCAAAACCATCCGCAAAGTCGGCGTGGTTGCGGGCGTTTGCCATGGCTTTATCGGCAACCGCATGTTGTCGGGCTATGGTCGTGAAGCCAATCTTCTGGTTCTCGAAGGGGCATCACCACAACAAGTGGACAAAGCCCTTTTTGACTTCGGCATGCCCATGGGCGTGCTCGCCATGGGGGATTTAGCGGGTCTTGATATTGGCTATCGCCTGCGCGAACAATTGGATGAAAGCCAATATGATGTGCGCTCCACTTATGTGGCTGACAAGCTTGTGGAAATGGGCCGCCTGGGCCAGAAAACCGGCGCTGGTATCTATGATTATGAGCCTGGAAATCGCACGCCCATCCCATCTGACATCACAAGCAAATTAATTGAAGAAGCAGCCGCCCATTTCGGTATAGTACGTCGAGAAATTTCCAACGAAGAAGTCATCACCCGCTGCTTTGCCGCCATGGTCAATATCGGCTGTGACATATTAGACGAAGCCATGGCCTACCGCGCCAGCGATATCGATATCACCTATATCAACGGCTACGGCTTCCCCGCCTATCGCGGCGGCCCAATGTATTGGGCAGAACACGATATGGGCCTGGAAAATCTCCTGAACCACATCAAATCTTATGCCCAAACCCATGGGGAGCGTTGGTGGAAGCCATCGCCACTGCTTGAACGCCTGGTGCAGGAAGGCAAGGGTTTTAAGGACATTTGATATGACGGTCGCCCCTCTAGATCATCGGTCTTAAGGGGCGACCTAAAGTTAAGACTAAGGCCTCAGGCTTTCTTCGCATTCATGGTCAGCAGATCATAAGTTGCGCAGATCTCACCATCCTGGTTCGTCAGCTCCACGTCCCAGCGAACCTCGCCATAGTCTTCATTCCGCGATTTTTTGGATTTTGCCGTCAGGCGTACTTTGATTTTATCGCCTGCGGGCACCGGTTGCATGAAACGCAGATTATCAAGACCGTAGTTGGCGAGAACCGGGCCTTCATCGGGATCAACAAATAACCCGGCTGCAAAAGAGATTAGAAGATAGCCATGGGCGACACGGCCCGGGAAGAAGGGATTTGCAGCGGCCGCATCTTCATCCATGTGGGCATAGAATGTATCCCCGGTGAAATGGGCAAAATGCTCAATATCTTCGAGCGTAACCTCCCGCTCTTTGGAGTAAAAAGTCTTACCCAACTCCAATTCTTCGAAATGAAGGCGGAAGGGGTGGACATCATCAATCAGTTCCGGCGCACCTTTGACCCATTCTTCTCCAATCGCTGACAACATACGCGGGCTACCTTGCAGGGCTGTGCGCTGCATATAATGCATCACACCGCGGATGCCGCCCATTTCTTCGCCGCCACCAGCACGGCCCGGGCCGCCGTGGGTCATATGGGGTAGGGGAGAACCGTGACCAGTAGATTCTTTGGCACTATCCCGGTCGATGAACACCATACGTCCATGATAGGCACCCGCGCCCATGACCAGATCCCGTGCAACTTTCGGGTCGTGGGTAAAGGCGGATATAACAAGAGACCCCTGGCCACGATTAGCGAGCGCGACTGCATCATCCACATCGTCATAACCCATTACTGTTGCAACGGGGCCAAAGGCTTCGACATCATGGGCCGCGCATTCGCCCCAAGGGTTTCGCGCATGAAGAAGGGTTGGTGCGATAAATGCGCCCTCTTCGGGCATATCCCCGCCGGAAAAGACAATCTCGCTGGTCTTGGCCAGTTCGGCGACCTTGGCCTGCACATCTTCCCGCTGCGCAAAGGACGCCAAAGCGCCCATTTGTGTTTCCTTGGACCGCGGATCACCAATGCGAATACGACCCAGTGCATCCTGTAAGGCTTCGATAACGGCCTGTTCATGGGTTTTGGGCGCAAAGATACGGCGGATGGCGGTACATTTCTGGCCCGCCTTCACCGTCATTTCCTTCACGACTTCTGCGATGAACAAGTCAAATTCCGGCGTCCCAGGCTGGGCATCAGGCCCCAGGATTGTGCCATTTAAACTATCCCGCTCCGCAATGAAGCGGGTTGATTCATGGGCAAAGACAGGGTGGCTTTGCAGCTTCATCGCCGTTTGCGCAGAACCGGTGAAAGAGACAACATCCTGACACCCCAGATGGTCAAACATATCGCCCACACCGCCTGTAATCAGTTGAACAGAGCCCTCCGGCAGCACGCCGCTGTCAACCATCACTTTAAACGCCGCTTCAGTCAGATAAGACGTTGCCGTCGCAGGCTTCACAATAGCTGGAACACCTGCCAGCAATGTGGGTGCCAATTTCTCCAACATGCCCCAGACAGGGAAGTTAAAGGCGTTGATATGAAGGGCAGCACCCTGCAGCGACGTCAGGATATGACGGCCTTGGAAGGTGCCATGGCGGGAAAGCGCTTCTAAATCCCCATCCAGATAATGGGTGGCCACAGGCAGTTCCCGTTTGCCCTTGGACGCATAGACAAACAGCGTGCCGATACCGCCATCGATATCAATCCAGCCATCGCCTTTAGTGGCCCCGGTCTCATAATTTAAATCATACAGCTCTTTTTTCTTTTCCGTCAGCGCCAGGGCCAGCTGCTTTAAAATTGTCGCACGTTCATGAAAGGTCAAACGGCGCAGATTTGGCCCGCCTGTGTTGCGCGCGAAATCCAGCATGGCTTTGAAATTCAGACCTGCACTTGAGGACTGGGCCAGCACGTTTCCGCTGACCGCACTGCGAATATCCACAAGCCCTGTCTGCGGCGTCACCCATTGGCCTTCAGCAAAGCTGTTTAAAAGAAGTGGCTTCATTATCTCTTATCCCTCATGTCTTATTTTTCATCCAGGGCGGAAAGCACGCGTTTCATATCGTCTTCCAAACCCAGCGAAATGCGCAGGCCCTCGGGTACGCCAACTAATCTTGCGGTGATGCCATGGGCGCGCAAACAGGCATCTGCCTTTAGCGCGCCACCCCATTTTCCAAATAATCCAAGAACGAAATTGCCGCCTATGGTTTTGGGTGTATCTATGCCGCGATCATTTAATTCCTTTTGGAACCACGGCAGCAGACGGTTGTTCAATGCAACTGTTTTTCTGACATGATCCTGGTCACGAAGGGCAGCGACTGCGGCTGCCTGGCTTGGGCCCGTCACTGGAAAAACGCTTTTGATACGAGAGACCACCTCAAGAATTTCAACAGGAGCATGCATCCAACCCACCCGCGCATTTGCAAGGCCATAAGCTTTGGATAAAGTCCGGGTGACCACTGTATTTTGGCTGGCATCGACCAGTTCATGTCCGGGGCTATAGACATCATCTTCCATATATTCAGCATAGGCCGCATCAATGATAAGAAGGATATCACCCCGCAAGCCCATGCGCAGGCGCACCAGATCAGATTTGGGAAGCCAGGTGCCTGTCGGATTATTAGGGTTGGCGACAATGACAACCTTGGTCCGCTCGCTCACACCGGAAAGCAAGGCATCAATATCAGTTCCCCAATCTACTACATCCGCTTCGACTGGGGTTGCACCTCCTGCCCGTGTGCAGATGGGGTAAATCGGGAAGCTGTAGCGTGGGAAAAGCACCTCATCACCCGGCCCCGCATAAGTGCGGATCAGTAAATCCAATAAAGCCTCAGAGCCGTTGGATACCATCAATTCATCAGCGTTCAGACCATGAACCCCTGCCAATGCGTTACGCACTGCCTTCTGGCTGGGGTCTGGGTAAAGGGAAATATCCGCTGCTGTTTCTTGAAAGGCTTGAACGGCGGCGGTGCTTGCCCCTAAGGGGTTTTCATTGCTGGCGAGTTTCAGCACTTTTTCATGCCCGGCGATTTTGCCTTCTCCCGCCTTATATGGCTGGATATCCAAGATGCTTGGATTTGGTTTTAAGCTCATGCGGCTTTCTCCTCATCATGCGATGTGGTGAGATCTTTTAATATCTGCGTCCGTCTGGCCTGTGCCTCTTTCACATGGCGCTGCTTTACAGAGCCAAAGCCCCGGATATGTTCGGGAATTTCCAATAAATTAAGCGCCATCTGTGCATTTCCCGGTGTTAAAACCTCTGTGACCAGCGCGATATCCGCTTCATAGTCTTTCAGCAATGCGCGTTCCATCCGGCGCTCTTTCGTCCGACCGAAGATATCCAATGCGGTACCACGCAGGCCTTTGAGACGTGCCAGAATTTTAAAGGCACCCATCATCCAAGGACCAAAGGTCATTTTCCGCTCATCCCTAGACAACAGCGGCGGTGCCAGGTGGAATTTCAAGGTGAAATCCCCTTCAAAACTATCCTGAACAGCCTTTTGAAAGCTACCATCAGTGTACAGCCGTGCGACCTCATATTCGTCTTTGATGGCCATCATCTTATAGAGATAATGAGCCGCAGCCTTGGACAGACTATCGCTGCCCCGCTGTGCCTCTTTTTCAATCAGGGGGGTCAGCGTTGATTGATAGCGCTTCGCATAGTTACTAGATTGATAATTCGCCAACCGCGCCATGCGATCAGCGATCACGTCTTCAAGACTTTGTTCCTCCTGCTGCACCTCAGCGGGCGCAACGAGCTTAGACCCATGCGCGGCAAGTCGGCCCAGATTGAAAGCGCGCTTATTGGCATCAATGGCAACACCATTAAGCTCAACGGCACGGAAGAAAGCTGCTTCAGACACAGGGATAAGGCCCATCTGCCAGCCATAGCCGCAAAGGAACATATTCGCCCCAATCGTATCGCCCAACAACCGCCTTGCCGTTTCAATCGCATCCACCCGGGTGATGTTTTCCCGACCGACCTGATTTCCGATTTTCGCAATCAGTGCTTCGTGGTGAAGGGAGAAATCCGCCTGGCGGGTAAAATCCCCTGTCGGCGTTTCATGATCATTGATCAGCACGCGCGTGTCTGGGGAAAGTGTCTTTACACCATCCGTATTCGCTGCAACCAGCGTATCACAGGCAATCAATGCATCCGCCCGGCCTTCATCTATCCGGACCTGGTTTAAATCATCAGGTGCGTCACCCAGTCGGACAAAGGACAAGACTGCACCGCCCTTTTGCGCAAAGCCCATGAAATCGAGCTGGGTCGCGCCTTTCCCTTCTAAATGGGCAGCCATAGTGACCAAAGCTGCAACCGTAACAACACCTGTGCCGCCAATACCTGTGAAAAGAAGATCATAAGGCTGATCTAAGGTATTAATAACCGGGGCGGGCAGGGATTTAAGCTCTGCTGCAATATCAGCGGCAGGAATATCTGCACCTGTGCCCTTGCGGGGCTTGCCGCCCATGACAGATACAAAGGACGGGCAGAAACCCTCCACACAACTATAGTCTTTATTACAGCTATATTGATCTATCTGCCGCTTGCGGCCCAAAGCTGTTTCTTTTGGCAAAATAGATAAACAATTTGATTTTATGCCACAATCACCACAACCTTCACAGACCTCGGAATTGATGAAAATGCGCCGCGGTGGGTCTGGAAACTCGCCTTTTTTCCGCCGCCGCCTTTTCTCAGCAGCACAGGTTTGATCATAAATCAGGGTTGTAACGCCTTTAACATCGCGCAGATGGCGCTGAATTTCGTCAAGGTCCCGTCGATGATGAACTTTCACACCTGGGGCAAGACTGACAGCGTTATATTTCTCCGGTTCATCACTTACGACAACGACTTCGCGTACGCCTTCTGTTTTCAGCTCTGCGGCAATCTGCGGCACAGTCATGGTGCCATCGACGGGCTGACCACCGGTCATGGCGACGGCATCATTGAACAGGATTTTATAGGTGATATTGGTCTTTGCAGCGATGGCTTGGCGAATAGCCATGAAGCCCGAATGATAATAGGTCCCATCGCCCAGATTTTGGAACACATGAGGTTCGTCCGTATAAAGCGACTGCGCGACCCAATCGACGCCCTCGCCGCCCATCTGGGTCAGGCCTTCTGTATCCCGTTCCATCCAATTGGCCATAAAATGACAGCCAATTCCAGCCAAAGCCCGTGATCCCTCAGGGACCTTTGTCGATGTGTTATGAGGACAGCCCGAGCAGAAATAAGGCATCCGGCGAATGGCATCCACATCACTCGTCTGGAGTGCATTTAAGCACGGAGGCTTATAGTCCAGCGGAACGTCAGGAAAGACGGCCTCAAGAAACCGGGTTAAAGGCCCAATGACGCGAGAGGGGCGTAGCTCCAACACTGCCTCTATAAAGGCTGCGCCTTGCGCATCAGTTTTGCCCCAGACCTGCGGGCGCTTCTCTTCGTTGAACAGCAGCTCTTTGACCTGTGTCTCAACCACCGGGCCTTTTTCTTCAACCACCAGCACATGTCTCACATCACGCAATACATGTTTCAGCCGGCTCGGCTCCAAAGGATAGCTCAGTCCGATTTTATAAAGGCGAATGCCCAGGCTATCCAAGTCGATATTCAGGAAACGCAGGGCCTCCATGAGATCATCATGGGCCTTGCCGGTTGTTAGAATGGCGCAATCCGCCTGATCCGGATCATAGAGAATATCATCGATGGAATTGGCCTTAGCAAAGGCGCGAACAGCAGCCATCTTTGCTTGCAGGCGCTGCTCAATCTGCGGGCCTGGATAGTCCGGCCAGCGATAATGCAAGCCACCTTCAGGTGCTTCATAATCAGGCGTCGTAAAAGTGGGGAGGTCTTCTAACTCAACGGAGGCAGCGCTTTCCACGATTTCCGAAATCGCTTTAAACCCGACCCAAGCACCTGAAAAGCGCGATAAGGCCCATCCATAAAGACCAAAGCGGCTGTAATCCCTTATCCCGGCCGGATGAACAATGGGCATGGACCAGGCCTGGAAGGCTTGATCAGACTGATGGGACATGGACGACGACACGCAACCATGGTCATCCCCCGCCACGACCAAAACCCCGCCTTTGGGCGTGGTCCCATAAGCATTGCCGTGTTTTAAGGCATCCCCGGACCGATCTACACCTGGGCCTTTGCCATACCAAAGGGCAAAGACGCCTTCACGGTTTTTCTTAGGATCTGCCCCCGCACGCTGGGTGCCGAGACAAGCAGTCGCTGCCAAATCCTCATTAATCGCTGGCAAAAACGTAATGTCATGCGCGTCCAGCTCCGATTTGGATCGCCACGCCTGCTGATCCACAGCGCCAAGAGGCGAGCCCCTATAGCCCGAAATAAAACCAGCAGTGTTCAGCCCATCGCGTTTATCGATCCGCGCCTGGTCAATGATCATACGGATCAACGCCTGCGTGCCCGTCATGAACACACGGCCGCTTTCGCGGGCCAGATTATCCCTCAGCTTATAATTTTGATCGATGTACGACACAGATAGTCCCCGGATCCCAAATATTTTAGAAAGTTTAGCGCGGGTCGGGCGGTAATTCTTTTTCACTTTTACCCTTTAAATGATATTTGTAGGTAAGTTCATCCTCATAATATGCGTTCATAGGGAAAATTTTATGGAACTAGACGCTGCATCGAAAAAGATTCTTCATGTGCTGCAACAAGACGGCAGGGTCACTATTCAAGACCTGGCGGAGCGGGTCGGCCTGTCCACATCGCCTTGCTGGCGGCGGCTTAAAGATTTAGAGGCCAGTGGGCTTATCCGCGGATATGCCGCCCTTCTTGATCGCCGTAAAACCGGCCTTGATCTGTGCGTTATTGTCCAGGTGACTTTAGCACGCCATGAGGAAGGCGCGGTGGAAGCGTTTGAAGCCGAAATCAGAAAGTGCCGCGAAGTTGTCGAGTGTTATGAAATGACAGGAGATGCAGATTATATTTTGAAGATCCTGATGCCGGATATTGAAGCCTTTAATCGCTTTCTGCATGACACATTATTAAAAATTCCAGGCATATCCCAACTGCGGTCTTCTGTTGCGCTGAAAGAGATTAAATATGAAACCGCCCTTCCCGTCTTTTAGTTGCAATTACACCCATCGCCGCTAAAATTTCTCGTAAATATATGAGGGCAGTATGAATACACAACTTCCATTCAGTGTTGGGTCCATGGTTTCCCGGAACCTCTCTTTCGTGTTTAAATATATTCTGCCCTATTTCCCTGTGGCATTATTACTGTTTGCAGGACCCGCTGTGTTATTTGGGGTCTTGTTTTGGACAGACCCAAATCTGGGCGAAAATTCAAATGCTCTAGACATCTTCAATTCAGGACTAATGATTTATGTGGTCGGGGTTTTCGGCGTTCTCATTCTTCTGAGTACAGTGTTTACCGCATTCGTCATACATCACAGTACAGCGGTCATAGCCGGGCATGAAACCAGTGTTAAAACAGCCCTGATCAAGGCATTCTCGGCCTTTTTGCCCATGATTATTTATTATATCATCTTTTATATCGCTATGCTTTTGGGGCTCTTTCTTTTTATTATCCCCGGGGTTTTTATTGCCCTCGCCTGGTCCGCTGGTCCAGGTGTAATTGTTCATGAAGGTGCGGGGCCTTTTACTGCGATCAGACGCTCAATGGAGCTGACCAAAGGCTATCGCTTCCAGCTTCTTGGATTTTTCATCCTCATCATGCTGATCTCAATGGCGATAAGCATTGTATTCAGTGTTGCCCAGGTCGCCATTGGCACGCCTGCGGCTACCCTGGCAGGAGAATGGTCTGTATTGGTGCTTGTGGGCGTCCTTTTATTGGATATCCCATCTCAATACATAACCTTCACGCTCTATCCCCTGGCCAGCGCTGTCCTGTACATGGAATTGCGCAGGGTTAAGGAAAATTATGGCGGTGAGACCCTGGCTCAGACATTTGATTGATAGCCATTATGCGTATTTTTCGCACGAGAGAGGTCATATCAAATGGCCTTTGGATTCTCCTAAAAGAAGGCCTTGGCAGCTTTTTCCGGCGATCCCTTAACCGCTTGTGTTTTGGATACTTTTCTTGATATCCCGGCCATAACATACGCCACATCGATTTTGGTTATAACCGCAACCAGCTTTCTACACCCGATCATGGCGCTATTGATGTGTAAATATGGACGAGAAAGCGAGAATTAGGCCTTTTTATCGAATTTGTCTTTCCGCCGGATGCCAAAGAGCATTTTATTCTCCAGCAGCGCCCGAAGCTGGGCATAATAGGCTTTTAGGAAAGCCTCAGGCTCCCGCACTTCATCCGGCCACTGGATTTTACGCGCAATCCGAAAAGCAATATCTGCCAGTGTTTGCGGATCAGACTTACGCAGTGCCCCTTCGAGCACCTGCAATTCATGGATACCATAAGCGTCTAGCTGTTGAGGTGTGAAGCGATAGGCTTCCGATCTGTACTGCCTGGACATATCGTGATCCAACACCGCTTTCGGTGCTTCAATCACCAAGGTTCCAGCAACCAGATCACCCGCCCGCAGCCGATCCTTATTGAAAAAGGGCAATAACAAAAAAACGCCCGACCAGGCAAGAAGCAACAGGGTCACAAGGGCAGAGGCCTGAGATGTTGTTTCACTTGCCAGCAAGCCCATGGGAATGAAAATCTCCAACTCCCGAAGAAGGTTTCGCGAGATAATGGCTTTGGATTCCAATGGGCGCCCATGACGGTCAATGACGCGTATCCCGCAAATCCGCTTTCCCGGTGTGCGCCCGTTCCACTTCAACTCAAAATAAATGAAATAGCAGCTGCGGAGAAAAAACATCCCAAGAAACAACAGGACAATCCCAATGCTGCCCGCCTCTTCATCGAAGGCGACATAATAGAGAAGCACCAAAAGCAGCAGCGCTATGACAGCCAGAAAAATGAAAAACAGATCCAAGGCAAGTGCTGCCCCCCGCGTGCCTCTGTCTGCAAGTCTGACGCCTAAAGAAACGCCCTCTGGTGTGATGATATCACGCATGGGGTTTTTCGCCATATCAGCCCCCTCTATCCCGACCGGCAAAGTGGAAATAACCAAGCCACAGCCCCAGCATCACACCGCCAACCCCATAGCGCAGGGCAGTACCCTCTATTAACTGACGCGCATAGCCTTCCAGCAGTCCAGCCACAAACAGCATGATAACCGCGCCCAACATGACACTGCCTGCGGTCTGCCCGGTAAGCGCCAGACTTTCGCGCCTGGACAAAGCACCTGGAAAAGCGATGGCCCGCCCAAGGCTGATACCCGCCCCTGCCGCAAGAATAATAGCAAACAGCTCTGTCGTGCCATGGATGAGAAGCCACCCAGTGAAATCCAGTCCCAGGTCATGGCCGGCAAAAACCGCCGTCATCGCGCCAACACTTGCACCAAAAACGAACAAGAGGAGAATGGAAGGAACAGCCAGCGCAAATCCCAAAGCAAAAGTCAGCATTGCCACTTTGGCATTATGGGTAAATAAAAATGTCGCAAAAACGCCCAAGGCCGACGTGTCATCTCCATCGCCGTCAAAGATCGTATTCTCAAGAACTTCTTTCGATGCGCTGGGTGTCCTGCCCCCCGCCAAACCCCCATCCACCAGCGTATAAAACCAGTCGCTGTTTTGCACGGTCAGAACAAAGCCCAGGACCCATCCCGCCATAAGAATGAAAAAAGCGATCCACAAAGACGATGCCAGCGCCCGCACCGATTGAGGCCAGTCGTTAAGGAAGAAGGATCGCAGGGCCAGACCAAGGGTTTTACGCGGACCATAGATAAAAATATAAGCGCGGGTGGTCAGACTTTCGAGATATTGAACCAGATTGACATCCAGAGAGATCGCCCGAGCCACCGAAAGGCTAGATAAAGTCGACCGATACAGGCGTGGCATGCGCAGGATTTCAGCCGCACTTAATTGCGCAATGCCGCCGCTTTCTACCTTGTTTAAAAGATATTCCAGATCACGCCAGTTACGCTCTCGCTTCCCCCGAAATTCGGTGCTTTTCAAGGCCTCCCGCATCAGATAAGCCCCCGATCTTTAATGAGGAGGTACCGGTTGACCAACTCAGTCGAAAAATCCTCTGGTGCACAATCCAACAAATCGACACCCATATGACGAAGACGGGCAAGAACCAGCTGCCTCTCCCGATTGAAATCCGCTGCAACAACGGCGCGGGTCACATCGTTGAATGTCTCCGGGTTTTGATCCAGTAAGGCGTCAATATTTCGATCTTTAAATGTCGTGAACAGCACGAAATGTCTTTTCGTCAGGCGGCCAACTGCTTCCAGCATCAATTCCGCCGTCGTGGTATCCACAAATTCAGTCATCAAGATGATCATAGAACGGCGATTCAAACCGGCGGCCAGTTTGGATAAGCCCAGGGTATAGTTGGTTTCTTTTGACGTATAATCCAATCGGTCACTGGCTTTTTGAAGGGAAAGAAAGCCCCGCTCCCCGCTTAAGGGCTTGATATTGACGCGAACATTTTCATCAAAGCCAAACAGGCCCACCTTATCCCCATGACGGATTGAAATATAAGCGCTGACAAGGGCCGCATTTATCGCCCGATCCAGCCTTGATAGACCATCCAGCGGTTCCCGCATCAACTGACCGGTATCAATTGCAAAAACGATATTGTGATTCCGCTCCGTCTCAAATTCCTTCACCAGAAGCTTTCCGTGACGGGCGCTGTGCTTCCAGTCAATGGTCCGGGCATCATGGCCTTTGGCATAATCTTTCAAGGCGTTAAACTCAGTGCCTTCTCCTTTATGCCGCTGCTGCTTTTGCCCATAACGGGCGTCCCGGGCATAAAAGGCTATGGCCGCCGCACGAACGGCGCGGCTGTTAGCCACAACCGGGATTTCAACTTCCGGGTTTGAGATTTTGCGACATTGCATCAAACCAAAGGGCCCTGACCATCGCAGCCAGATCGCGCGAATGGACGCTGACCCCCGCCAAAGCGGGCGCAATTCAAATATTCCATCAGCCTGGCCGCCATATACGCCAATACGAGCCATATCCAAAGGCGCCAGGCATTTCCCAACGTCAATTTTCACATCAACATCAAGACGCTGCTGCGTCGCGCAGCTGATCGTCAGACGTAAGGGGTCAACGCCGCCAATATAGAGAAGACCAGGATGAGAGAGTTTAACCGACAAGCTCTGCGCCGATGGGATATTCCACCCATCTACCGCCATCAAAATCAATGCGATGAGTAACCAGGTCAGCCCTAAAACCCAGAATGGCCCCGCCAGCACAAGCCCTGCAAGCGCAAGGAAGATGCTTGTTCCGACAAAAATGATGGCGCGGCGGGTCGGGTAGATCATCTTGGCGCGGCCACCTGGTCCAATATGTCCCCTATGACACGCGCATTGCTCATACCTTCAATCTCAGCACCAGGTGCAAGAACGACACGATGGGCAAGACAGGCTGTTGCAATGGTTTTTACATCATCAGGAATGGCATAGGCCCTCCCTTCCAGCGCCGCATGCGACCGGGCAGCCATAGCTAACATAGATGCAGCACGTGGACTGGCCCCAAATTCCAGCGCCGGGTCTTCCCGCGTTGCCCGAACCAGATCCACGACATAGCCAACCATGTCTTCATTCATCTCAACATCGCTGACTAAGGCACGACAGGCTTCAAGCCGCGCCAGATCAGCCACCGGCTGCAAGCCCAGTTCAGTTAAATCAGGCATGGAATTGCGTACACCATATTGGGAGACAATGGATAATTCCTCACTCCGATCTGGGTAATCCAAAACATGTTTGAACAGGAAACGATCCAGCTGAGCTTCAGGCAAAGGATAAGTGCCTTGCTGTTCCACCGGGTTTTGTGTCGCAACAACCATGAAGGCCGCGCCTAAGTCATGGCTTGTCCCATCGATGGTTACGCGGCGCTCCTGCATGGCCTCCAGTAAGGCAGCCTGTGTTTTAGGCGGCGTTCTGTTGATTTCATCGCCCAACAAGATCTGCGTGAAAATAGGGCCTTTTGTTAATTTAAATTCCCCGGTTTGGAAGTTAAACAGGTTCGTCCCAATCACATCTCCAGGCATTAAATCCGGTGTGAATTGAATGCGTCCGAAATCCAAATTCAATGTCCTTGAAAAGGCCTGTGCCAACAATGTTTTCGCCGTACCGGGCACGCCCTCCAGAAGAATATGCCCGCGGGCAAGCAAGGCGATCAGCATCAGATCCACCGCACGGTCCTGACCAATGACCGCTTTGGCTATTTCGTGACGGATAGCTTTGCAAAGCTCCTGCATCTGCTGCAAATCCACGCCTCTGTCTCCTTAATCCGGTTTCTTTTCATATTCAGGGCGATCCGCTCGCCTTTTCTGTAAAATATCGCGCCGCCAGAAGTGCAATCTGCGAGCCAGATTCTGCCCTGCAGCACCCTCTACATTCAGCGACGAAATCTGCGCATTCAATGTCACCCGTAAATCGCTATATCGCTCTTCAACCCCTCTGGACGCGCCAATTTTATCTAAGCGGCGCGCCAGGTCTTTTGACGACAATTGGGTTCCCAAATGCAATCTGGCGCGCACCTGTTCAAGTGTGAGGTCAAAATAATCACGGAGAACCAACGCCTGAGACCCGTGACGGTCCAATAATGAAGCCGTATTTTCAATGAGGCCGGATTTGCCCGGTTGCAGCCGCTGTACATGGCGTTTTGGCCCGCCAAAACGCGGGCTTGCCGCCCATAGATAAATCAATAGGGTCGCAAAAGCGCACATGGTCACAATGACAAATGGGAATTCAAATACCCGGCGCCATAGATTTTGGGATTGGACAAAGCCATGCAATGTCGCATCCACAAAAACCGCTCCCTCTTCACCACGGATATAATCCATCATGCGGGCGACCAATATATGGTTTTGCCCCTCGTCAATGCCGTGGTTGTTTAATATATCCGGATCGCTTAGGACGAATATATCGCGCCCTGAAAACTCCGATCTCCCAAATAATATCCCATTCTCAGACCGGATAATGGCTTCAATTTCATCACTGCGAATAAGTTGCGGCTGGGTAAAGGACGGCACAACGCCCAAATCATTCTGCACCCAGCTCTGGGTGTTTTGTCGGCGAATGATCCCTATATCCGTATCCAAAAGCCTCAATAACCGATCAATCCCACTCGCAGGTTTCAACCAGGCTTTTGCGAGAAAGCCTGGGTTCTCCGGATCCGCTTCACCATCCCATTTTGGCAGCACCAGCAATATGGCGCGTTCATCAGCAAAGAGCTGAAGGACATCATCTGCGCCAAGATTTGTAGTTGGCGGCTCCAGCAAGACCAAAACGCTGTCACTTTCATCTCTCCCAAGGATGGGATCACGGCTGAGGATTGTCGAAATTCCCAGTTCTTTCAAATATTCGACAAAGACGCGATGCCCAATGGCAGAATCCGAATAAGGATGTGCTGCCGCCCGGCCAGACCGGTTCTGATCATCTGCAAAAATCAGTATAGACAGCGCAATGAGGAAACTGCTGATGCCAATGGCAAACAGCCAGAATAATGTACGCGGAGAAAATAAATCGCCCTGTGCTTTACCGGTAAACTGTTTCATGCTGATTTGGCCTCCAGCATGGCAATAAAGCTTTCATATTCGGAGATGCAGCGCTCATAGCCCGCCCGCCCAATCACATGGCCCCCGAAAAAACTTAATTCAACAACGCCGACAATAGACTGCATCGCAGTAACAGCCTGGGTTGGCAAAGCGGATTTTTTCAGGACTTCCCGTGCTGTCCAGCTGGTTGGAATATGGTCTTTCTTCTGGCGCTTTACGTCTTCAATCGTGTGCAGGAGAAGCAGATGAACCGCCTCCTCATATCGTCCTTGCGCAGCTAAGGCCTTCGCATCATCAAGCCTGCCTTTCACCCGCTCAATATTGATGACTTGCGTTACTGGTTTTTGCTCTTGCTGTTTTTGCTGCCGGCGAAATTGCGCTAAAATCGCATCTTTATTGTGGTAAAGCGCCCGAAGGATGAAAAGGGTTAAAACCACCAGGCCTAAGATAAACAGGACCTTTATGGGCGTGGCCAATGATTTCAAAAATTCGAAAATAGAGCGTCCCGACAGACCATCTTCCTCATCATCTTGAGGGTTTTCAAGAGGGTCGATGCCACTTTGCTCTTCCACGTTATAACCGGGCAGATCTCTTTGAACATCATAGGCCTGAAGCGCGTCATCACGGGCTTTGTCCATAGAGCTCAGGTCCTGTCCAAAGGCTGGACCCAATGCGCTAGAGAACAGGAAAGACAGGATCAAAATGGCAGATAGTCTGCCCATAGTCGCTTTACCCAAATCATTATCTACAACCGTTCGATGAAGAACCTGCGCAAATTTATCGGAAATTGCCAGAAAGATTTCATTTCGATGGCCAAAGAAATTGTAGATACAGCAGTAATCCGGGACCGGGCGGGCCAGTAATCAGCACCTCAACCCTGTTCAGCCGTGAATTATTTCATACACAAAAGAACAAAAACTCTTGCCCGTTTGGGTCAAGCTGTGCAGTCCTATAGCTCTGTCAGAATTCTAGGGTAATGGAAGCAAGCACCATGGGTAAGAGTGTGGCATTAAAAAATGATGCAGGTGAAAAGTGGTCCAACCTTGTCACCATGTTTTTCGATCAGGCGGCGCATTTTAAAAAGAAGCCGTTCCTCTGGCGAAAAATAGACGGGAAATACCGGCCAATTTCCTGGCGGGATGTCGCCGCAGATGTCGCGCGAATGACGGCTGCTTTACAGAAATTAGGCGTATCAAAGGGCGACCGCGTTGCAATCATTGCAGAAAATCGGCCCGAATGGCTGATTGCAGATATGGCCATCATGGCAGCCGGCGCTGTTTCTGTTCCCGTTTATACAACTTATACCGAACGCGATTATATGCATGTCCTTGGCAATTCAGGCGCCAAGGGTGTTATCGTTTCAACACGCAATCTCATTAAAACAGTTTTGCCCGTTGCCCATCAGCTGAACACCGTACGCTTCATGGTTACAATGGAATCAACTCATGTGACTCAAGGTCTGAATGTGGATATTTATTCCTGGCTGGGCTTGTTGGAAGATAATCGCCGCACAAAAACAGACGCCGTTGCAGAGGCAGCAAAAGACATCAGCCGCAACGACACAGCCTGCCTGATTTACACTTCAGGGACCGGCGGATTGCCACGCGGTGTCATGCAGCATCACGGGTCAATCCTTCATAATGTTGAAGGCGCTGACGATGTGCTGATTGATTTTGGCAAAGGCAATGACAGCTTCTTGTCCTTCCTGCCGCTAAGCCATGCTTATGAACATACGGGTGGCCAGTTCCTGCCTATATATTCGGGCGCGCAAATCTATTATGCGGAAGGCATTGATAAACTGGCTTCCAACCTATCCGAAGCCCGACCCAGTATCATGGTCGTTGTCCCGCGCATGTTTGAAGTGCTGCGGACACGTATTTCCCGGGACGTGGAAAAAGCGGGCGGTCTTCGCAAAAAATTATTCGACCGGGCGCAGGAGCTGGGCAAGAAGGAAATGCTTGATCCAAGCTCCCTCAGCTTCATGGAGCAGCAATATAATAAGCTGCTGGATCGGCTGGTCCGCTCCAAAGTTCGCAAAAAATTTGGCGGGCGTATTAAAGCCCTTGTATCCGGCGGCGCGCCGTTAAATCCCGATATTGGTCATTTCTTTGGTGGTCTTGGGCTGACTATGTTGCAGGGTTATGGACAGACGGAAGCAGGGCCTGTGATTGCCGTTCACCGTAAGGGCAATATTAAGATGCATACCGTTGGACCGCCCATTAAAAACACCGAGGTTAAAATAGCCGAAGACGGCGAAATCCTTGTCCGTGGTGAACTGGTCATGCATGGCTATTGGCGGGACCCCGATTCCACTGAAGCCACCTTGCAGAACGGCTGGCTTCACACCGGTGATGTTGGCCATATTGACGAAGATGGCCACGTGGTGATCACGGATCGTAAAAAAGATATCATCGTCAATGATAAGGGCGACAATATCTCACCCCAGCGTGTCGAAGGCATGTTAGCCCTGGAACCTGAAATCATGCAGGCCATGATTTATGGCGACAAACGCCCGCATATGGTGGGTCTGTTGGTCCCTGATCCAGACTGGTTGAAAGAATGGGCAGCAGCCAATGGCAAAGGCGGCGGCGATATGATGGGCTTCCGTACCGATGGTGACCTCATCAAAGCGTTGGACGCAGCCGTTGCACGGGTCAATAACCGCTTATCTGTTACTGAGAAAGTGCGCCGCTTTATCATTGCCAATGAAGCATTCACCATTGAAAACGAACAAATGACGCCAACGCTGAAAATCCGCCGCCATGTCATCAAAGACGTTTATTTCGATGAACTAGAGGGCTTATACGGCAAAGGGTAACGTCAATTGGGGATAGGTTATGGGGTATAAAGCAGCGGCTTTAGCTGCAATGCTGCTTTTAGGTGCTTGCGGAGAAGGCGAGGAAGTCATCCCGCGCTCCACATCCATTGCAACAAGTTTTGATGGCAATCTCATAACCTATGAGACCCGTGGACGTGGCGATACAGCATTGGTCTTCATCCATTGCTGGGCCTGCAATCGGGATTTCTGGCGCGAACAACTCCCTTATTTTGAGGGTGATTATAAGGTTATTGCCTTGGACTTGCCCGGCCATGGCAGTTCGGGCGCACAGCGGGCAGATTGGACAATAGAAGCCTTTGGTCAGGACGTGAAAGCTGTGCTGGATGACCAAAAGGTTGAAAACGCTATCTTGATTGGCCACAGCATGGGCGGCCCAATTTCCTTGGCTGCTGCAAAATATCTGGACGACCGCGTGAAGGGCATTATTTGTGTAGACAGCCTGCACAATCTGGAACGTATCACTCCGGCAAGCACTATGGCCCCCTTCATTGAGGCGATGGAAAAAGACTATAGGGCCATGATGACCAATATGTCGGACGCTATGTTTCCAAAGGGCGGAGACGCTGAGATCAAAGCCTATGTGCTGGAAGAGGCCTTGGGCGCAGATCAAGCATCCGTCATCGCGGTTATGAGCGACTTTGCTGATTTAGATCTGACAGTTCTGGCCCGCGAGGCCAAAGCGCCCATTCGCTGTATCAATGCAGCACCCCTGCCGCCGGCTATTCCAGAAACAACCATAGAAACCAATCAGAAATATGCGGATTTTGATGCCGTATTGATGGAAGGCGTTGGCCATTATCTCCATCTTGAGAAGCCAGACGCCTTTAACACCCAGCTCACAGAAATCATTGAGCAATTCTAAGAGAAAGTGCCCCCATGACTGACCTGATTTTACATCATTATGATCGCTCCCCCTATGCCGAGGCCATAAGACTGGCTTTGGGTTTGAAAGGAGCAAGCTGGAAGTCGGTAGAAATTCCAATGATGGGGCCAAAGCCAGAGCTTGCCCCGTTAACAGGCGGCTACCGGAAAACCCCGGTTCTGCAAATCGGCGCAGACGTGTTCTGCGATACCAGCCGTATCATCGAAGAACTGGAAAACCGTCTGGAAGGCCCAAAGCTCATTCCTGATGCGGCCAATGGTTTAACTCAAATGCTGGTGCAATGGTCGGGCGCTTATATGTTCCGCCCTGCTGCAACGCTAGCTTTAAGCCCTGTTGCGGATAGCCTGCCCAAGGAATTTTGGGAAGACCGCAAGGCACTTTTTGGGATGGACCCGGCGAAAATGCAGGCCTTTGGCCCTCATTTACAAGACCAATGGCGTGCCGGTGCGCATTGGGTGGAGAAGACGTTGCTTGATGGCCGGGATTATTTCTTTGGGGATGCGCCTTGCTATGCGGATATCATCGCCAGCATTCCTATTTGGTTTGCAGGCTCTACAGGCAATCCGGAAGTGGCTAAAATCTACGGCGAATTGCCACGTCTGACAGCATGGCTGGAGCGTGTACGCAGTATTGGCCATGGGGAACGCAGCGAAATGACGGCGCAGGAGGCTTTGGACGTGGCTCAGGGTGCCACACCAACGGCTCAGACGCTGGAAGATGCCAATGATGCCCGTGGTTTGAAAGTCGGGGATAATGTGGTTGTCTTGACCGAAGATCCCGGTGCGACACCTGTACCAGGCAGCGTTGTATCCTTACGCGCCAATGGCATTTCCATTGCCCGCAAAGATGAACGTGTCGGCGATGTCGTCGTGCATTTCCCCCGCGCTGGCGTTGTTGTTCAAAAAGCTTAAGGTGACGGACATGAGCGAGAAAGCGACCTTTAAATCCATGACCGAAGGCTCAGCGGAAGACTGGGCCTTGATTGCAGGCCACGCCAAAGACTTTAACAAAGGTCTGGCGGACCGCGTTCTCGCTCATTTGAAGCTGCTTGATGGGGACTTTGGCGGCTTTCCCATCGACCGGCTGCACCACAGCCTGCAAAGCGCCACTCTTGCCCACCGCGATGGGGAAGATGAGGAATATGTGGTCTGCGCGCTGCTGCATGATATCGGCGACACATTGGGGAGCTATAATCACCCCGATATCGCCGCAGCGATTTTGAAGCCCTTTGTGTCAGAAGCCAATCACTGGATGGTCCAACATCACGGCATTTTCCAAGGCTATTATTTCTTCCACCACCTGGGCATGGACCGGGATTTGCGCGACCAGTTCAAAGATCATCCGCATTTTGAACGCACGGCCCGCTTTTGCGAACGCCATGACCAAAATGCCTTTGACCCGGATTATGACACCATGCCGCTTGAGGCTTTTGAACCCATGGTCCAGCGCCTCTTCGCAAAGCCGCGCAACAGCATTTATTTGAAGGCTATGGATGGTTAAGCGAACGCTTTTTGAGCACCCAAATAGGCTTCTTTGGTTTCCTGAATTAGATCCTGCCAATAATGCGGCTGGGGCAGGCCCAGACATATAAAAATGGCATGACGTCGCTTATTGTAGAAACCAAGTGCGAAAAAGAATGAGACCCGGTCCCAGAAGATCCGATGGTGATGCAGGCGCACCGATTTCACCTCGGACCAGTGAAGTCTTTTCCCCAACGCTTGCCGCGTCCAACCTTGATGAAATTCAATGCCATATGGGTAGATGGTGAATAAACGGCTGCGGTGCAGGGTCAACTGTCTAAGCATGACAAGAAGGCAGAATGTGGAAAATAAAACCATGGCTGATAAGGAAACGGTCGCTAAGACGTTAAGCTCTTTTCCAACTTCGATCCCCAATGCCTTTTGAAATAACAGAGCAAGGCAAATCAGCAACGTTACAATAATGAGAAAAAAGGCCTCAATCGTGCGAAACAGGCTCATTCTCGCCGTTACTGGCTCTGTCACCTTCTCTGGGTAGTCAAATTTTCTGTTTCCTATCATCTTATTAAAGATGAATATGCAACTTCATCCGTCAAGGGCTAAACCGCCTCAGCGGTCCAATCCGGGCTACCATCCCAGGTGATTTGCCATTTGGGGCCGAGGAGGACGTCTTGGATGACATTGGGTTGGAAGGCCACGATGCAGGTGCCGCCTTTGTGGCGCACGGACGGGTAAATGAGGCCGCGGGATTTTTGCGCCACCAGGTCCCGCGCTAAGGCCTGACCCGCTGGATAGCCTTTATCCACATCCTCATGCAGGGAGAGCGGGCGTTTTCCGCCTTTTTTGATACGGTGGAATTGGCCGATGAATGAAGCATAGAGGCCTTGATATTGGCCAACCTCGTCAAAGCAATTGGTGAAGCTTAATTCCCGGCTTTTGTGAAAGGCCACTTCTTCTATGGCCGTGCGCTCGTTAAAGCCCGCATACCAGGCGCCCATGGTCTCGTCAGAGAAGCGATTGCCGCCTTTGCGGTTGTAAGTGAAGGCGGCTTCGATATGGCTGCGGCCAAAGCGGTTGCGGTCGAAATCATCCATGCTGTCGCTTTTGACCAAACGGCGGGAGGTATAGGCCTCCAACTGCTCCAACGCGCTGAGTTCTTTGTCATTATCGACCAGGGCACGCAGGACGGGGGGTTTGAAATAAGCGGTGGGGATCAGGCGAAGCGTATTGCGCTGGGCAATGTCGACCAGAGGCACATCGGCGGCTTTAAACGTCACAGGCCACCTCGCACCGCGTCGATATAATCGCGCACCTGGAGAATGGCGGGCAGGCCACCGGCTTCCATCATATCGACGGGCTTATGACCCTGGAACAGCGGGCCGCTGTTGGGGCGTGTGACCCATTGGTCGGCCAGCTCATCACTGAAATAAAGATGCAGCGCTTTATACACGCCAATCAGGGCGGAGGCCCGCATGAGCTGATCCTGGTTTAACCGCCCGGACCATTGGTCCGCCTTAATGCGATCCCAGGTGCGTTTGGACATGCCAGCCAGACGCGCAGAGGTCGCCGCATTGATTTTCCAAAAATCAAACACCCGCCGCAAAGACTTCACCGCCACATTCTCAATATCCCCATCAAGCGCGGCCGGATCGATTTGCTTATATTCCAACGCACTCATGAGTGTGCTCTGGTGAGAGAGTCGTACATTGCCATATGACAGCATATTTTTTGTCTTTTGGCAATGTTTTAATTGATCGAAAAACTCTGCCCATGGGGTAATACAACGAATGGGATTTGGATAACTTCGGCGTACTCTTTTGCTAATAGTTTCGCTTGATTTTGTAAACTATCTAGGAATTCTATTGATCTTTGTACTCTGACTCGTACGTCTTGAGTGCGCTGTAAAAATATTGTTTTCGGCTCAACCTCAAGGAAGAAGATTTTCTTCGGCATAAGGCGTTGAATAACAGCATGTGGGATCGAGATTAGTTCTTTTCCATTGTCAATTATTGAATGCCCGACAAACAGAAGGTCATTCTTTTCTGATGAACAGATAGCTCTTTCAACGCCTTGTATCAGGATAGTTTGGTTGTTTAGAATTTCGGAGCCTTCTTCTCCATTCAATTCGGATTTCAGCTTCTGAGTTTCTGATTTTAGGATATCACCAGCTTCCAAGATTTCGTATTTCTCAGACCCCGCAAGATGGTTTCTTACGAAATAAGATTTACCTGCTCCGGACACCCCAAACAAACAATAAAGGTTTCTATTCATTACACTACGACTCCCAGGTCATGAGAATTTATTAACTCCTTGCAAACGTTGATGTCTTCAATCTCAGCTATCGATTGTGGCGGACGGGAATTGAATAGTTTTGTTTCAACAGCCGTGTGTAATTCAATGGGATTGGAAAAATGATTTATTAATAGAAAGTCCAATACCAACAAATGTCCATTAGATTGATCCATTATCCCTTGAAGCTGCGTGTTTGAGTACACAGACCTCTTGGCCACTAGCTTTATTAGGCTCTCTAGGTCATCTACATAGGAGACCCGTTCTAGCACACCAACCGACGTAATCGTCTGAGAGTATTTGAGAGAATCATCTTTTGAGAGATAAAAAAGAAGCACATCAGCAGGTGACATTTTTTTGATTTTTGATCGGGAAATGTAGACTTTCCTGATTGTGTTTCCTGGTGTTCTGCCGCCTGAAGATTTAGAGTAAATTTCTAAAGGTGTTAGGGAAAGCTCTGGTAATAAAGGCAGCTCGTTTCCAAATGATATTTCAGGAAAAAGCGTTCTGTGAAATTGCCCTTGTATTGGTATACAGAACGCCTTCAAATTTCCACTCAGAGAAAATCTCGGATAGTTGGTCCTGCTATGGTCAAGAGGCGTTTTATGGCTGGCTGGAGGCAAAGGCTTTCTTGAGAAAAATTTCTCGTAGACCCCTTCGCGATTTTCTTTGGTATAAGTCAGTTTAAAACCATAGAATTCCAACAATCTAATTAGGGTTTGCTGCTCTTCAAAGGTGGTAACATATACCAGGTCATAACCATTTAATTGAGCGAACCAAAATGCCATTTTCAATAGCTGCTCACCTAGCTTCTCACCGCGATATTCAGGTTTAACCTTGAACGTACAAAGCTTAAGTATTTTATCTCCGTCTAAGATAGCATCAGTATTATCAGGAGCTTCGTCTTTATAAACTATCAATCCAGCCAGTTTATCATCGATATATGCCGCCCAACACTGACGGTGTTGGCCTATACATTTCTTCCACCATTCATCAAAATCTGGATAGCCCTCTCGAAGGCTTTCAAAAATCTCATCATCTTTGGGTATTTGATGAGCTGCACAGCTTTCAATATGGGGGAGGACAATTGGGGTTTTCGCAAAGTTACTCTCCACCCAAGCTTTGGCATCAGCTATTGTTAATACCTGGTTAGCGAGGCCATTTTTCCTACCAGCTCTAGTATGAATTCCTCGATCTTCAGTTATGAGGAAATCTACTGCACCGATATCTAGTGCAAACAGAAGAGCTACATCAACCTGGTCATGTGCATTTCGAATTGGCCCAAGGCTATCCGGTAATCGCCCCTTCGGATTTTCAATACTTTGGTATTTAGCAAGCTTACTTTCGGAGATATTCCGACGTTTGAGATTTCTATCTCTTCTTATATCGTCTTTTGTGGCTTCATGGACGTATATATCAATAGAATGTTTTTGGCATAGCTGGGCCAGTTTAGAGGCGTTGGGGTTAACCGCATGATTATCCTCCAGGCCAATAAATACATTCGTATCAATAAGAAATTTTGTTCGGTCCACTATCGAATAACGTGTAAAATTCTTCCTTCATATACATATACGATTGTGGAGGCGTGAATCCAATACTCTTTTTAAGAAATTCTCGTGAAAGGGCTGGCTCGATAGTTCTTATTCCCTTAAGGGAAATTGCTGAACCAAACTGCAACCCAAAGAAATATTTTTCAAAATCACTTTTTGAAATACAAGCCTTATCAGCAAAACGCTGCCATAACTGACCTATCGATTGAGTATCGATTTTTTCAACTTCACCAACCGCGACCAGCGCCTGGACCGGACTAGTGGAATAAAAGTATAGCCGTGACCCTGCAGATATCCGATTGGGTGGCTTTCTGCGAAGTTCAACCGTTTTCCTACCTGCTATTATCTCTGAAATGTAGCGGGGATGAACGCTTAAAACCACGTCCTTTCGGTTATCATATTTTTTCTGCTCATGGGTTAATTGATAATCGCAATTAATAAGCATTTTCCATCCCAGGTGACCTTTATTGTAGTGAACATCAAAACAGCTTTTTTTTCAACCACTACTGTGGATTGTATGTAAAATTCCCCACTTGCATATCCCAAACCTACACCCTAGAGTAGAGGCGTCTTCAACTGTCGTTCGTGATGGTTGGAGGGGTTAAGCGGCGCAGCAGGATGGTGGAACATCCTACCACGCCTACCAAGTCACTCTTACAACAGGAGAATGACATGGCTAGTCCATCGTCTACCATGATTGTTCATGTATTAGAAAGTCCTTCTAAAATTCCCCCTCATTTTAAATACGGAGGGCGGCATGGGTGAAGGCATTTCCAACACATCAGGGCCGGGGTCAGAACGCCCCGCTTTAGCGTATCAGGCAGAGGCTGCATGCACGCGTTTGCATGACAGCGCGTCTTTGCTTGAAAATATGGTGGGGCAGGGTTTCCACACAGTCTCATGCTCGCATGTGGAGGCTTATCGCTTCTTATCCCAGGTGATGCGTCAGGATGCGTTGTTTTTGA